>Ga0209254_10000975_pt1 | contig 25227 bp, 25 predicted proteins | sample FrelakmetDIP11DI_FD_187148 | JGI IMG/M metagenome (GOLD analysis project Ga0209254, IMG submission 187148) | Freshwater lake sediment microbial communities from the University of Notre Dame, USA, for methane emissions studies - DIP11 DI (SPAdes)... | ecosystem: Environmental > Aquatic >...
CAGGTATTATGTTGAGAACATAAAATATCCCGGGAAAAACCTGCGTCTGAATGTAAATTTTGACATGATATCCAGGTATATATCAGATAATGAGCCAAATAAGGTTTCCATGATCTATACAGAATCATGTTCAGTTTTCAGGACAATTACTGAAGAGAATATAAGAAAATATGGCATTGACCTCGAAGTTGATTTTCAACCTTCCATGGATCCGCCGGGCGGAAGTGATCACCGCTCTTTTGTAGCTGCAGGAATTCCGGTTATGCGCTTTAAACCAGGGCACAGAGAGCAATACCATACCCCGGCTGATGAAACTGGCACTGTTAACTGGGATATAATGGAAAAAATCATTAAAATAAGCTTTGCCAATATCTGGGATCTTGCTAATAGCGACTGGTAATTTCAATTATTTCAAGTATTTTAACTATTTCAACTATTTCATCCTAAATATTATAAAATATGAAAATCTATCTATTTATTTTGAGCCTGTTCATTTTAACAGGTACATTCATTTCCGCTTCCGGTCAGATGGAGGAAAAGAAAGAAAAACTCAATATTATTATTATCGGCGCACATCCTGACGATCCGGATAAAGCCGGTGGGACTGCCTGTAAGTGGGCTCAGGCAGGCCATAATGTACTTATGGTTTCGTTAACCAACGGTGATGCCGGTCATCAGACTATCAAGGCAAAAGAGCTTGCCAGGATCAGAAGGGAAGAAGCACGAAAGGCAGGCGAGGTAATAGGGGTGCGGTATATCACCCTTGACAACCATGATGGTCAGCTTATGCCTACATATAAAAACCGGCTTCAGGTTATCAGGTTGATACGGGAACAAAAAGCAGATATTGTTATATCTCCGCGACCATATGATTATCATCCCGATCACAGATACACCGGGGTTCTTGTCATGGATGCTGCATACATGGTGACTGTTCCGACAATCTTACCTGAAATACCTCATCTTGAAAAGAATCCTGTCTTCCTTTGGATGAGCGACGGATTTGTTCATCCTGAACCTTTCAAGGCTGATGTTTGTGTCAGTATTGACGATGTTCTTGAAAAAAAGATTGATATGTACCATCAGCATAAATCGCAGATGTACGAGTGGTTGCCATTTAACAGGGGAGAACTTGATAAGGTCCCGGCAACTGACAGCGAGAGGAGAGAATGGCTTGCCAGATCGAGGTTTGTAACTCCAAACGCCATGCCATACAGGGAGAAGCTTATTGAACTCTACGGCAGTGAAAAAGGATCTGAAATTCAATACTGTGAAGCCTATCAGGACTCCGGTTACGGAACCCGTCTGACTGAACAGAATATGAAACACTATTTTCCTTTTTATTGATATTCAATATATCTGCTGTTCTGTTTCAGTTCAATAAAGTCATTGCCATTTTCCCTGTACCCATACTCAAAACAGTAATGATACTTTTGTCCGTCTGATGTTTCGATAACATGGGTAAAGAAGCTGAAGTTATACCCGAGTGCGAACAAGGCATCTTTATGGATAGTGTGCCTTCCTTCATCATAAAGATCGGCAAGTATCCTTCTGTTTTTCCTAAGCAGCCCGTGAACATTTCTGATGAAATTGTTTGTATCACGGTTCATTCTGTTGTTGTAATTGTTCCGGCACTGGTCGGAGCAGAATTTTTTATCTGTGCGACCACGGATCGTGTCGCCACAGTCGAGACATTTCTTTTCCACAGCACTAATGTTTTGATAAAGATACAAAAAAACGTTTTCAAACGGATACAAACGACACTAATTGATTAGCAAGCGTATATAATTATTTATTGACCGGAACAGCTCCCAGGACTGTCGTAAGTTTGTTCAGGAATTATATTTTATGTCGAATCAAAACTTGCAAATCATGAACTCATTAAGAAACAGGGTCAACCTGATCGGAAACCTTGGTCAGGATCCCGAGACAAAGAGCCTGGAAAACGGGAAAAAGGTAACACGTTTTACGCTTGCCACCAGCGACGATTTTAAAAACGGAGACGGGCAGAAGATAAAAGAGACTACATGGCATAACATTGTTGCCTGGAATGGCATTGCCGATATTGCAGGAAAATATCTGAAGAAGGGACGCGAGGTTGCAGTTGAAGGAAGGATTGTGTACAGGAACTATGAGGATAAAAAAGGTGTAACAAAGTATATCACCGAAATCATTATCCACGATCTTCTGTTTCTAAAATCAGGGAAAGAGCAGGTTCAGGTTCAGGTGAAGGAGGAGTAATCCCCTGAATGGTAATCCTTCGCTGCATTTCAAAGGGGGGCAGTGTGCTATTCGTACTGCCTCCCATTGTCCCTGGAAAGCTTTGTCAGAAATCTGTCAGTTCCACATTGGTGCGGTAATCTCCAAGCAGATGCTCAGCAAAATAATACCACATCATCCTGTCGAAATAAGCTGTCGAATTTCCGAATCCGTGCCTCTGCCCTGGAAGCATCATAAAATCAAACCGCTTATTGGCTTTAACAAGCGCATCAACCACCCTTAAGGTGTTTCCGGGGTGAACATTATTGTCAATATCACCATGTACAAGTAAAAGAAAACCCTTCAGGTTCTTTGCCAGATCCTGATTTTTTTCAACTTCAGCTTTAAATTCTTTTTCAATCTCTTTCTCCTTCTTCATGTTGAGCGTATCCTTTATTTCTTTCCCAAGAGTGTCTTTTATCTCTTTTCCAAGCGTGTCTTTTTTAACCTGATCTTTAATCTTCTGCTTCTTTTCGACTTCGGAAACCCCGTTATGTGTCTCTCCCCACCACTGGTTATAGATATTGTTATCGTGGTTCCCTGCTGAAGATACTGCAACATCATAAAAATCGGGATATGAAAGAATTGCAGCAGTCGACATGAACCCGCCTCCTGAATGGCCATATATACCTACCCTTTCAATATCAATGAATTTATATTTCTCTGAAAGCTGCTCAATTCCATACTTGTCATCAGCAAGTGCATAATCTCTGAGATCATTGTAACCAAATGTATGGTAATAATTGCTCCTTTGCGGACTTCCTCCCCGGTGCCCGAAATTCACAACAACAAAACCAAGCTGGGCCAGTGCAATATTTTTGCCACCAGTCACTGTAAATTGATATGGAACAGATTCAGTCTGAGGTCCGGGATAAACATATGAGATCACAGGGTATTTCCTTGTTGAATCAAAATTAAAAGGTTTATACATTACGCCGTACAGATCGGTTACCCCATCCTTAGCCTTTACTTTTATTGTCTCGGGCATCTTCCATCCCATCTGATACAGCTGCGACAGATCAGCTTTCTCAAGCCTTAGGATCACATTACCATTATTGTCCCGCAGAACTGCCTCAGGCACCATATCAACCCTGGAATATGTATCTACGAAGTATTTGTCCGATTTTGACATTGAAAATGAATGGTTAGCTGGTTCTTTGGTGATCAGTGTCATACCCTCTTTATCAAGTGAGGCTTTATATTTCATGCTGTAATAGGGATGGACACCATCCTCTTTTCCGAAGGCTTCAAAATAAAGGATTCTTCCCAGAGAGTCGATTCGATCAATCCTGCCAGTCACAAAATAACCTTCTGTGATCTGCCGCTTCAGAGTACCGGCACCATCATAAAGATAGAGCTGACCCCACCCCGTTCTCTCCGACCACCAGATAATATCTTTCCCTTCGTTTAGGACCGACAACCTTGAATATTCATTATTGAAATAGGGCCATGTCTCCTCACTGAAAAGAACTGAAACAACTCCTGTTTCAGCATTGACCAGGCAGACATCAAGGTTCCTGAGCGGACGGTCCTTCCTTACGACAATTAGCTTATTTGCCTCCTTCTGTGATGACCATTCTACATTTATGGTCTGGTCCTTCCATTTTTTTAGATCCACATTTACGCGACCCCTGGATGCGACATCAAAAATTACAAGCTCACTCTGGGGTACAAATTGTTCACCCGGCATTGAATAGCGGTAAGTCTCAAGCTTAGGACGAGGCTGTGCAAGAACGTCAATAACAAAAAGATCTTTCACCTTACGTTCATCGTCTCTTATCACATACAGTCTTTTCCCATTTTTAAACCATTCAACATTTGACTTTACTTTCTTATTCTTTGCAGTATCCTCAGTATTACCATAACCGGCAAAACTGTAATATCTTTCACCATCGGTCGTGAGTTGAATTTCCACACTGTCTTTATCCTTGGCTTTCATAAGATAAAGATTATGATTCCTGGCATAGGCAATCCAGGTACTGTCTGGTGAATATGTCGCCCATGAGGGCTTCTTTTCCTTTCCTATAGTATCTTTTATGACAAGTGTCATTTTTGTCATATCGTAAAGGAACTTGATTGAGTCGACCTGAAAGGTGAATTTTGATGTGCTTTTTTTCTCAAATTTCAGCTCCTTGACAGGCAGATCGAGATCGTTGTAAGGGTGATGAGTCAGTTTTCTGAGTTCAGCAGCCATAAATCTCCGGTCGAACATCAGCTGCTTCGATTTTGCAGCCGCATCGATATAGTAATAATTTTTCCCTTCTGAGTTCTTAAATGAATACCAGAAGATATCTGATTCTTCTATCCAGGTCGGATTCACTGAGAGATCTCCATACCTTGAGGTCAGGTTGTCCCCACGGAATCTCTCAGCTGCTTTAAAATCAGCTTTTTGCGAATAAACGGCTCCATATAAAAGGATAGCCAGACTCATTGATGTCAGTACTTTCATATAACGGCACGGATAAAATGTGATATCAGATAATACTATTAAGAGTTTATTGAAGAGGGATTTCAACCATTTAAGCATTAGAAAATTTCAAAAACAAAACAGTTATAAATATATAAATTATACTTTTGACCCTCATAATTATTTTCCAGCTGTTTAAGAAGTATGAGAAAACTCCTGTTAACATTAATATTGGTACTTATCAAATGGCAGATGATTTATAATCAAACAGTTACCCAAACAGGGCATCCTATGGCGGAGATATTCGCTGATTTTCACCTGAATTTAAATGATACATCAAAAACGACAGGATTCGGTCTTAACAGGGCATACCTCGGTTATAACTTTATCCCTGATGACCATTTTTCCGGTACAATTATTATCAATGCCGGCATACCGAGTGAACTAGCTATCGGTTCATTGCCCAGAAGATATGCTTATATAAGGGAAGCATCAATAACCTATTCCAATGAAAAACTTAATATAGTATTTGGTATTACAGGAACAAGGATCTTTGATTTCCAGCAGAAATTCTGGGGTAAAAGGTACATTGCAAATACCTATCAGTCAATTAATGGCTATGGCTTCGTTGCAGATCTTGGAGTTGCTGTGGATTACAAAATAAGTGATTTGGTTTCTGTTGATTTTACTGTTATGAATGGTGAAGGATACTCAAATATTCAGCTTGACAATGGTCTCAGAACTTCGGCAGGCATTTCAATAACTCCTGAAAGTGATCTGGCTTTCAGACTTTACGTAGATATTGAAAGGGCAAAAGGTATATGGCAGCCTATGATGGTAGGTTTCGCAGGTTTCAAAAATGAAAGATTTACAATCGGAGGAGAAATTTCCTTTAAAGCGAACCTTGACCTTACGGAGGGCCATCATGCATGGGGGATTTCAGGGACAGGATCAGTTAACATAACCAGAAAAACTGAATTGTTTTCAAGGTATGATTATTCAACTTCAGTCTACATTCCTGAAGAGGACCAGAAATGGAATTATTTACATGACGATACCTTTCTGGTTGTCGGAATACAGTACACTTTCAATAAATATGTAAAGCTTGCTCTTGATTACCAGGGAACTTTCCCCTATGATAAGGATACCAGAAAAACTGAGGAAATATTACTGAATGCTCTTTTCAAATTCTGAACATAAATTGATATTCAGGCATTCCGACCTGCAAGAAGTGCTTTAAGGTTAATTGTAACTATATCCTCTCCCTTCTTTTCAAAAAGCCTCCTTACTGCATATTCCAGACTGTCAAATGGCAGGTTAAAATAATTTGATGCAGCTCCAAGGATTACCATATTTCCTGATCTGGCGGAACCTGCTCCCTTAGCTATAGCATCACTGTCAATAATCTTATGATTTTTTATTTTTCTTATTTCCTTTAGAATATCGTCTATGCCGGGATAGTCAGGTATATTAATGAAAGGTGTTGAATTTGTTACCAGCCAGCCTGATTCTGATAGCCATGGAAGATATCTGAGAGATTCCATAGGTTCAACAGAGATAATAAGGTCAGCTTTCCCATAAGGTATCAGGTCGGACGATACAGGCTTGTCTGAAAGTCTTACATGCGATTGCACATCTCCTCCCCTCTGGCTCATACCATGGACCTCGGATTGTTTCAGAAAAAGATTCCGGGAGATTGCTGCATAGCCTATTGCAGTAGCTATCGAAAGTATTCCCTGCCCGCCTACTCCGGATATTACTATATCACTTTTCATTTTCCAACTTCTTTGTTTTTGCTATCCGAAATTTCACTCTTTTTACGTCCTGTGGCAGTCTGGATACACTCCCTTTCCGAAATAATAACTGATACTCCCCTGTAGTTGAACTCTTCCAGCATTATACGAACGTTTTCTTCATGGTTTTTCCTCAGTGGTATAATTGTACGTACATGTTCGTGTGCAACTCCGATGCCTTCACAAATACTCCTTAGGCGGCCGGTTGCATGTGATTTTTGTCCGCCAGTCATGCCGGTTGTGGAGTTATCTGATATTATTATGGTAACTGAAGAGTTCTTTAGAACCGCATCGAGGAGTCCGGTCATGCCTGAATGTGTAAAAGTTGAGTCTCCTATAACTGCCACCGAGGGATGTAATCCGGCATCAGATGCCCCGATGGCCATTGTAACAGAGGCTCCCATATCGACACATGAAGTTATAATACTATATGGCGGCAGGGCACCAAGAGTGTAACAACCGATATCCGAAAATACTCCATTACTTTTAAAAGGTCTGAGGGCTTCTATGACTGCATTGAAAGTGTCAGAATGACCGCATCCCTTGCAGAACGAAGGTGGCCGTGACTTAACAATATCTGGTACTTTAAGCACGGTTTCCTGCGTCAGTCCTATTGCCGCGGCAACCAATGATGGATTCAGCTCCCCATCCCGCGGAATAGTACCATCAAGACGACCCAGGATTTTAAGTCTGTCATCCAAAATTCCCCGCAAGGACTCTTCAACATAGGGATAACCTTCCTCGAGTACCAGCACCTCTTCGCAGCTGCCTGATAGTCTGCCGATGAGCTCTTTCGGGAAAGGATAAGCGGAGATCTTCAGGACAGGAAAATCAGGATTCTTTTCCTGAAAGTTCTCGACAAGATAGTTATACGCAATTCCGCAGGCAATTATACCTAATTTATTGTTTTTCCCATTGCTTAAAAGATTGTAGCCGGCAATCTTTTTATCATATTTCAGCGATTCGTAAATCGCAAGCAGAGCTTTGTATTTTTTCCGTGCTATTGCAGGCAGGAGAACAAATTGCCTGGGATCAGAAGGAAGATGAAAAGTGTTTTCAGGTTCCTGCACTTTCCGTTCCACCGGAGCACGTGAATGGGCCAGCCGGGTTGTAATCCGGAAGAGTACCGGAATCCTGTATTCTTCCGACAGCTTAAATGCGTCCGAAACCATATCATATGCCTCCTGCTGGTTTGAAGGTTCATAGACAGGGACAAATGAGAATTTTCCATAAAATCTTGAATCCTGTTCATTCTGAGATGAATGCATCGAGGGATCGTCTGCTGCAACAACAATAAGACCACCATTTATTCCTGTTACAGCGGAATTAATAAACGGATCAGCTGCAACATTTAATCCTACATGTTTCATCGCGACCATTGCTCTTTTACCCGCATACGACATCCCCAGGGCAGCCTCAAGCGCAGTTTTCTCGTTTGCTGACCAGCTCCGGTGAATATCTCTTTCAGCAGCTTCGCCTGACGACTGTATGTATTCCATGATCTCTGTCGATGGGGTCCCCGGATAAGCATACATCCCGCTAAGCCCTGAATCCATTGCTCCCTGGGCAATGGCTTCATCACCCAGTAAAAGTAGTTTCTGCATAAAAAGATCCTGTATTATTACTTCTTGAATCATAAAAATGAGACATCATAAAAGTACCAGATTAACTTGTAGATTTGAAATTTATTTAAAAATAAGTTAAATGTTTTATCGTTCCATTCATTAATGCTTATTTTGCAGACTCGTTACCTGAGAAATGGCAATGAATCATACATAAAATTGATTTGATCAGATCCCGTTATACCATAATTCTTCTTTTCCTGCCATTCTGTATTGCAACTGGTCAGATACAGGAGACAGAGCGGTTTTTTCAGGTCAGCGGAATCATCACCGATGAGGGAAACATGGCTCTGACAAATGTTGGAGTTATTTCTTTCAGGCTGAGAAGAGGCGCCCTCAGCGGAAAAGCAGGCATTTACAGTATAACAAGTACTCCTGGTGACACAATATTATTCAGAGCTCTTGGTTTTAAAAGAAAGTTTATAATTCTCCCAAACGACTTTGAGGGCAGGAATTTTAATCTTGATGTTGTCCTGAGCAATGATACCATCCCGATAGAAAATGTGGTGGTCATGCCATGGAAGAGCTACAATGAGTTTATTAAGGATATGACAAAACCTTCACCTGTTTCTCCCGAAATAGAGAATATGAACAGGAATATTGCCTCAGTCGCTGAAGCTGTTTCTAATACCAGGGGAGTGAGAATCACTCCGGAAGCCGGTTACCGCTATGCAATGCAACAGAGCTTCAACAATACAGCCATTAAGACTCAGGGACCTGTCAATAACCTTCTTAATCCCTTCGCCTGGGCGAAATTCATAAACGGCGTCAAAAACGGACTTTTCAAGAATCAGCCGGTTGAAAAACAGAATAAAAACAAAAACAAGAAAAAGAAGAAAAAAAATTGAAGAAGTATGAAGGGAAAATAGTTGGTATTCTTGGAACTGTTATAATACACCTGATAGCAGCTATAATCTTTATGTCGTTTCAGCTGAATGCACTAAAAACAAAGGAGAAGAAGCTTGAGAAATTCGAAATTGAATTTACGGAACTGGCAGAAAAGAAAGAACCGGAAAAACCACCAGTCCCGCCACCAACTTCAGTCGAGAACATCCTTCACGATGATGTTGAGATGTTGAACATCGCCCGTAACCTGTCGAGTAAAAGCGAGGAAAAGATCGATGCGAAAGACTATATAGATAAGGTGAAGGAAGAACTTATCCTGAGCGGAAAACTCAGTACAGACAATTATCTCGACAGGAAGTCAGAAAACAACATGCTGACAGAGGAGGAACAGATTGCACTTATTAAAGATAAAGAGCTTGAAAATCAGGAGCATAAACTTAAGGAGTCACAGAAAATGGCTGCTAATTACCGTGGACCAACAAGGATTTATTATGATCTGCAGGGAAGAAATCATACATATCTTCCTATTCCTATCTATAAGTGCCAGGGTTCGGGGAAAATAGTCCTGCTGATAGAAGTGAATCAGAAGGGCTATGTAGTGGATGCAAGGATTCTTGAAGGAGAAAGTACAGTAAAAGATGAATGCCTTATTGAAACTGCAACCGGAAGCGCTATGATTTCAACATTTGAGCCTGATTTAAAAGCTCCGGGGATCCAGCAAGGAACTCTTACGTATATCTTTGTTGCTCAATAAAAGCTGGTAAAGTCCGTAGTCTCTTAAAGTCCAAAATGGCTGAAAAAAGGAAATAAACCGTTTGATAATCTGTGGCTGTTATTGCATGCAATCAGTCCCTGCCAACTTCAATATCCATAATTGTTAAAAAAGAGAATCTGTTTGCCGCGAATAGGGACGGATAACTTCAGGAGTATTTTTATCAGCTGATTTTTTACTGATAAGATTACCTATAGTATGAGCCTTAAGAATTTCTGAAGGACAGGGTTTCAGGTAAGATAACGCATCAGCAGCAGATGTATCGGGATTGGTCCATCTAAACTCGTCATTTCTGTCAAGAATTACCGGCATTCTCTTTTTGGTGTTATGTATCATTGCCAGCAAATCGTTTGCATCGGTAGTAATTATTGAAAAAGTATTAAAAACCTCCCCTGTGTCAGCTTCCACCCATTGGTCTGATATTCCCGCAAGTGATATTATTTCTTCAGTACCATGATAAATATACCAGGGGATCTTTTCACTTCCTATATGTTGCCATTCAAAGAACCCTTTTACAGGTATTATGCATCTTTTTGATCTGAAGGATTTAGAAAATGAAGGTTTGGAGTCAATTGACTCAGAGCGTGCATTGAAAGTTTTAAACCTTATCTCACCAGCATCACTCATACTTCTTGTCCATGAAGGTATTAATCCCCATCTGAGCAGCTCTATTTTACGCGGAGATCCTGAACATATGGCCGGCAGTTCGGGAAGGCCAAAAGCATGATAATAATAACTGGGCCGGTACCTGTCGTGATCGGGAAATGAAGCGCCATACCTGCTTTCAATTTCATCCTTGACAAGATTCACATTAACAGAAAAGCACATTTCAGATTCAGTTTATTCCGGAGATATCTAACCGGATGGGAAGTGGCAATGTATTTTCAAACAGATCGTAATCGGGCCAGTCATTTATCTGCAGAATTATTTTCGACATCATTCGATTGATATATGAGTGTATTTCAGGTCCGTTCCATGCACTTGAATTCAGCAGGACAACCCATGACATCCCGTCAGGCTGCCTTTTCAACATTCCGGCAGTTCCTGCAAAGGATCCTGTTCTGATCCAGTTACCATCAATGAAAGTTGTTTTCCATCCGACAGGGGCAAAGTTATTATTCACATCTGTCATAAAACTGACACTCTGCTCATTAAGAAGGTCTTTATTATAATTGAATCCATCAACAGCAAGAAGCAGGCGCATAAGATCAGGAGCTGTTGCAAGCCAGGAACCGGCTGCTCCCAGTGTTTCAATATCATTGCCTCCGTATCTTATAGGTACCAGTTCACCTGTACCATAAACCGATGGTTTCATAGGCATGCCTGCAGGTTCATAATAGGTTACTTCAAAAAGGGCCTTGTTTTCAGGAAGATTTCTGGCAGGCAACATATCATAAATTCCCAGAGGTTCCAGTATATTCGCCTGACAAAATTCACTGTATGGCACTCCGGCTGTTTTCTCTATAACAAGTCCCAATATGCTGTAGCCAAGATTTGAGTATGAACGACCGGTTCCGGGAGTAAAATGAAGCCGCTTGGCAAGGGCAAATCTTACTATTGTTCGGATATCAACAGGGAGATTGGTCTTCATCTGTGCAGCAACAACTGAAGGCATGAACATCTGATCACCCCATCGTTGCAACCAGCCTCCTTCATGACTCAGCAGATGTGCAACAGTTATATCAAAAACCCTTTTGTCTTTAGGATAACAGTAAATTGAATCGTTAAGGATTCCGTCAGGTCCAAAAACTTTGTCATCGAGCGATAATCTTTCCTCCTCAACGAGTTTCATTATCGCCACTGCAGTAACAAGTTTTGAAATACTGGCAATCCTGAATCTGCTATAGGGTTGTGTCTGAATGCCTGTTGCTGTATCAGCAAAACCAAATCCCTTTGCGTACACAAGCTTCCCATCCTTTGAAATTGCTATTGAAGCCCCGGCAATGGTCCATCGCTTCATAAATGAACCTACTATTCCGACGAAACTCTCAAATTCCGATCCCGACGAAAGGGAGTTTGTAAGCCTCAGATTTCCCGGGACCATTTTCCCGGAAGAATTGGCAGAGTCATTAACTGCTCCAGGATTATAACTTACAATGAATGTGAGCAGTAACACTAACAATATCCTCTTATATCTAATCAAATATTTCACTTTTTCACCGACAAAAATAGAAGTTTTATTCGCAGGTTAATGAATCCTTGTTCTTTTTTTTCGAACTTTTAACTTTCAATAGCTGCAAATATTGTTTTTTTATGCAGAAATATTTATTCTGAAATAACCAAAAAGTTAACTTTGTGAACATGTTGTTAACAAAGACCCTTCTATCTCGGATCATTATAGTAGGATTGCTCTTGCCATCTGCTGGTAAAGCAGCCTCCCAGGAAGAAGTCTTAACTGATACATCAGATTATCTGCCTTTATATGTAAAAGGTTCGCTCGAAAATAACCTGATGGTGGCAGCATCAAAAGGATTTGATTCCGAGATAGAAAGACTGCTGAACAAAGGTGCAGATATCAATGCTGAATCATCGGAGGGAGCAACACCACTGGTATTTGCCGTAGCAAATAATCATCTAAGCTCGCTGCTGGTACTTCTGACTCATAATCCTGAGGTAAACAATATAACATCAAACAATGAAACACCCCTGATTATTGCTGTAAGAAACAGGAATGCAGAGATTGCCGAAACCCTTATCAGATACGGTGCTGAAGTTGATCTTTCAGACAGGAATGGTGCTACGCCACTTCACTATGCAACCCTCGATGGAAGCTTCAATATAGTCGATTTGCTTCTATATTATGATGCTAGTTGCGATTTAAAGGCATATGATGGTACAACCCCTCTCATGGCAGCAATCTGGTCAGGCTATATTGATATAACCGACCTGCTGATTCAGAACGGGGCAAATCTTGAGGCAAGAGATAGTGAAGGCTTTACTCCTTTCCTCATTGCTGCTCAGAATGGCGATACTCTGACTATGAGTCTTCTTCTGAAAGATGGTGTGAACCTTTATGAGAAAAACAACTATAACTATAACGCCCTTGCACTTGCCATCGAAACTAATCAGAAAGTAGCGGTCGAATTTTTGCTTGGTAAAGGAGATAAATGGACATCATCCGAAAATGAAGCAGTTAATCCTTACAGGGTAGCTTCTGCCTTTGGCAGAAAAGATATTTCCGAGATACTCGAAAAGAATAATATTAAGGGAAGAGAGGGATTTAAAATTGATGAGATTTCTGTGCTGGCTTCAATAAAATTTAACTTTAAAGATTATTTCACCGGACTTGCACTCTCATTTAAAGAACCTTTGCTTAACGCAGGATTTATTGCGGGATGTGATTTTAAGCCTTCATATACAAGAGTCCTTACTAAAGAAGGAGAAAATACTTATTATCAGTACTTTGACAGGAGCTCGGTGGTTTTTGCCGGTATTTTTAAGGATTTCACGGTTTCTGAGAATTCCTCCTCCATGAAAGTATCATTATCAACATCTCTTTCAGCTGGTTATAGCTTTGGAAGTAAGTTTAAAGGGACCAATCTCTATCCGGAAAGTAAATTCAGAATAATTCCCGCCGCCGGAATAAAGCTGCAGAGAAAATATCTGACAGTAAAAGCCGATCTGGAATATACAAATACTGATTTTTTCCATATAGGTCCGGTATGGATGAGAGTAGGAATAGCCTTTAACAATTTCCTCAGCAAAGTCAGGTCGCCCCGGAAAACAATAAAATGGTTCTGAAAATATGAATAGAATTATAATAATTACAATATTTCTGGTCCTGACCATATCCTTCTCATGTGAAGAAAATGGCTGGATCGCCGATTGTTCTCAATGTACTGCTGAAGAACCTGATATGGCTACTCTGGTAGTTAAACTTAAAGATATAGGTATACCTGTCCGTGTAAATATATTTGAAGGGGAACTTGAAGATAGTGTCCTCTATGATTTTGAGGATTGCAATGTATCAGAGTACAATCCGGCTGTAAAACTGAATAAAAGGTATTCCCTGACAGCAACTTATTATATTGACGGAAATACCTATGTAGCCATTGATGAAGTAACTCCGAAAGTCAAATACACAAAAGATCAATGTGATGAAGCCTGTTACTTTGTTTACGACCGGGAAGCAGATCTCCGGCTTAAATATACAGCCAGGGGAGAATAAATAGTGCCACGGAAATATCAGGAAGTGCCATTAAAACCAATGAAAATCAGCTTAATCATAATAATATCATAAATTAAAAACCGGCTGGGTTGAATATCTGATATCCGAAATATCGTAATAGACTCTCTCGAGGAAAAGACCGCTTGGAGGAGCTGTAAGTTTTGCCGGCAGATCCGATTTGTTCCTGAAGAATGAAATGACATCCGGACGCTTTAATTTTCCTCTCCCCGCTTCAACAATCACCCCTGTCATCCGCCTGACCTGCTTCCATAAAAAGTGTGATCCGATTACATGAAATACCAGCAAATCACCAAAACCATATACAGATGCATGTTTTATCTCAACTTTTGCTGATCCCTGTTCCTGGTCATCATCAGTGAACGATTTGAAGTTTTTTATACCAACAAAACACTGGGCAACATCATTCATCAGATTTATATCAAGCTGGTCTTTTATCCACCATACATATTTTTTCCCAAAGGCAGTGCGTCTGCGGCTGATCTGGTAAATATAACTCCTGGCAACAGCATCATGCCGTGCATGAAATCCGGCATGAGCATTTTCCACATTAAGGATGCTTATATCTGGTGGCAGTCTGTCATTTATTCCATATTTGATTCTTAAAACCGGCAGGTCACTATCGGCTTCAAGGTGCGCCACCTGCCCTTTCGCGTGAACACCACTGTCGGTCCTTCCTGCTCCGTACAGATCAATCTTATCACTCATAAACAAGTCTTTACAGGCATCAAGAATCTCTCCCTGAATTGATTTTACCCCCTTTTGCATCTGCCATCCGGAATAACGCGAACCATCGTACTCAATCGTTAATTTAAATTTTGACATTAATTTTTCATATATTAAACAAAAATACGATATTTATGATCAGTTTCAGATTTTCTGAACCTGACATTAAACTCCCGAAAACAACTTTTATCATCTTTCATTAGATATATCAATATCATATTCATCAGGAATTTAGCATTAACAGCATAATAATTAAAAACCTAAGTAGAAAGGAGACACTATGGTTGATTCAAAAATGGTTCTGACGGGTCAGACAATTGCATACACATTTTATTGCATTGTGATCATACTTCTTGTTGCCTGGTTTGCCTGGAACATAACCGGCAAAGGCACGGGGAAGGGAGTTAAACCTGCACTGTTTTATACATTTGTCGGTTTTCTAACTGTACTTGGTGTTTCGTTGCATATAGTGACATATAACACTATTCCATGGGCCAAAGTTGATCTTAACAGACCGGATTATAAACCTGATAAAACATTCAACATCACAGTAAAAGACCATACGTTCATCCTTCCGTCAGAAAAAATGACCATCAACATCAATGACATGGTGCTTTTTGATGTTGTATCAGAAGATCTTACTTACGGTTTTGGTCTTTTCAGGGAAGACAACAGTATGCTTTTCCAGATGCAGGTTGTCCCGGGCCATAGAAATGATGTAATCTGGCAGTTTGATAAACCGGGGATATATTCTATCCGTTCAACAGAGTACTCGGGTCCCAAAGGAGTATATATGACCGTTAAGAATGCTGTTGAAGTTGTGTCACAAAACCCTGCAAACTAATAAATTCAAAAAATAATAATAAAACTTTTACAGTATGAATTTCTATAAAACATTAATAAATGGTGAGGAAGCTCTTTTTAAATCAGACTCCCTCACTCCGATGCAAAAGCTGACTCTAAGGTTTGTTGTCGTAGGTCTCATTTATTTTGGATTCGTTGTTATTGAAGGTATGCTCATGAGATTATATGAAGTCAAACCTCTCTCTTTTATCAGTGAACCTCAGTTCTTTGCTATACTTACTGCTCATCCTCTCGTTGGAATATTCGGATCGACATACTCGATAGTATGCGGAGCATTCCTTTTCCTCGTACCCTTCCTTATGAAAAAACCTCTCTGGAGCATCAAACTGGGCAATTGGACATTAATACTTATAGCTGTCGGGACTTTTGTTTTCTGGTTTGCAGGATTTGTGAGCCATTATGCCCCCCTTTACACACTATACTGGCCACTGCCTGCCGATTTTTCCCAGTTCAGTGTATGGGGTGGTACATTCTTTATTGTCGGTATTGCTCTTATTATGGTTGGAACGGCACTTTTCATACTTAATATTTTTAAAACCATTACATTCACACCTGAAGGATGGGAGAAGCAAAGGCCTGGTGCACTTCTTTCCTCAGCCCTTGGAGTTACGGGTTTCAATAATCTTTTCAGAAAAAACAAAAAAGAGCATCTTGTCCCTCTCCCGGTCGCTGCTGTAGCCAGAGGAAGTGTTGACATGGCATTAAATACAATCACAATTCTCTTTACCGGGGTACTTATTCTTGTTTACATGGTGGGCTCAATACTTGGATTTGATCTGAAGGAAACAGCAATTGATGCCCTCCTTTATAAGAACTGGTTCTGGTGGGGCCTTGACCTCATTGCTGACGGGCTTGTCCTGATTTTTGTTGCTGGTACATGGTATCTCCTTGCCATGCTTATTACTAACAAGCCTCTCTTCATGCAAAATATAGCACGGGCTGCCCTGCTCGTTGAACTTGTTGTGTCATGGACCGTCTGGTCGCATCACCTGCTTTCCGATCAGGCGCAGCCGGGAATCCTGAAAGTTATGTCAGGTGAGATGGTAACAGCTTTCGAACTGATAACCCAGGGACTTGCTTTCTTTATTACTCTTGCAACACTATGGAGCGCCAGGCCTCTTAAAATGACCAATCCGCTGAAATTCCTCCTTGGCGGATTACTTGGTTTTGCACTTGCAGTTCCTGCAGGAATAATGCAGGCCGATGTAGGTTTGAACAGGATCCTTCATAACACCCAGTGGGTTGTCGGACCTCATGTTCATGTCGCCGTACTTGTCGGTCTCACAATGACCCTTTATTCTGCTATTTATATTCTTTTCCCGATTCTTACTAACAATGCTAAAGTCTATAGCCAGAAACTGGTAGACATTCATTTCTGGTGCCATCTTACAGGAGGTATAGGCATGGGTGCCTTTATGGGTATGGCTGGACTGAATGGTATGCTCCGCCGATCCTTATATTTCGACGGAGAGTTCAACACTTTGATGATCCTGGCCGCTCTCTCAGGAACACTGATCTTAATCGGATTCATCGCTTTTTTCTTCAACATAGTTTTAAGCATTGGACTGAAGGGAGTTATTGGCATCTTCACCCCTTCAAAGATTAAAACAAAAGACCTGATCCCGGCCGGTTAATAGACAATGTCAAACAGAAAAAATGAAAAATAAATATATGAATCCTTATCTGGCAGGTACCCTGCTCGGAGCAGTATTGCTGATGGCAATGTATATCTCCGGACGGGGCCTTGGTGCCAGCGGCGGAATAAAATATTGCACGGTTTCGCTGGTAGGAACCCTCGACAGGAAACATGCCGAAAATTCTGTGTATTATTCAAAATATTTTGAGGATGGCAGGAAACCGTTAAAGAACTGGCTATCTGTTGAGATTTTTGGGATACTGGCCGGAGGCTTCCTTTCGGGTGCATTATCAAAAAGACTCAAATTCAGAATTGAAAAGTCACCTGAAATTTCAAATCGCCGGAGATTGTTCTTCGCATTTCTTGGAGGCATATTCTTTGTTTACGGTGCCCAGCTGGCAAGAGGCTGTACCAGCGGAGCAGCGCTTTCGGGTATGGCTGTACTGTCGGTAGCAGGATTTCTGACAATGATCGCTATATTTGGATCAGCTTATTTATTTGCCTGGTTTTTCAGGAAAAACTGGATATAAAACAGCGGAAAGGCATAAAGTCTTAAAGTCCATAAAGTCGGAGCTCATAACAATCGCAAGACCGCAAGACCGCATGACCGCATGACTGCAAGACCGCAAGACTGCAAGACCGCAAGACCGCAAGACCGCAAGACCGCAAGACTAAAACAAAACATGGGACCATTATCATCAGCATTGAATTTTCCGGAGTGGCTCGATCTCCTTTGTGCATTTATTATAGGAACAGGTTTTGGCTTTGCCCTTGAACAGGCAGGCTTCTCTTCGAGCAGAAAACTTGCCGGAATGTTTTATGGCTATGATACCACTGTTATTAAAGTCTTTTTCACAGCAGCTATTGTTGCTCTGATAGGATCCCAGCTTCTTAACTTCTTCGGACTTCTGAACATGAACCAGGTCTTTGTGAATGAGCTTTATGTAGGTGCTGCAATAATAGGCGGCGTTATAATGGGTGCCGGCTTTATTATGGGTGGTTTTTGCCCCGGGACAGGTCTGTGTGCCCTTTCCATAGGGAAAATTGATGCCATGTTTTTCGCAGCAGGAGGTGTAACAGGAGCATTCCTTTTTGCCGAAACCTATCCGTCAATTCGCAAACTTGCCGATGCAGGCTACAAGGGTCCGGTTAAAATAAATGAATCAATTGGAATCTCCTCCGGTCTTTTCACCTTATTATTGATCATCGCTGCAATACTGATGTTCTGGATTGCAGAACTGGCGGAAAAGAGATTTGCCAGGCCGGAAATAACAAACGAAATCTGAACCTGAAATGGAAGTAAGAAAAAAAATATCAGTTATCCTGCTCATGTTTGGAATCCTGCTCGCAATATTACCTCTGTCATCCAGCAGATCATTAATTGTCAATCCTACAAAACTGCTTTCCGAAGTATTGAATCCCGGCGTAACTTTTACAGTCGACCAGACAGCAAAATTTATTGTTAATGAAGACACCACTGTAGTGATAATCGATCTCAGGTCAAATGAGGAATTCAGAAAGATCAGCTTACCGGGAGCTGTTAATATTCCATATGAAAATCTGATAAAAAGTGACCCCGCCCGTTACCTCAGTGATAAATCCAAAAGGTATATTTTCTGTTCGAACGGAGATTTTTACTCAAGCTACGCACTTGTTTATACCAGAGGGCTCCGTTATGGAAACACCTATGTGATGTCAGGAGGACTTAATGAATGGTTCAGAACGGTTATGGAATCAAAATTTACAGGTGAAAGGATTTCGGCCAGGGAAAATTCTCTTTTTGAAATCAGGACAAAAGCAGGCAAATTATTTACTCAAATCAACACTCTCCCTGACAGCCTCAGAGGGAAATTTATGGTTTCAGCCAGAGTCACTGCCAGGAAACTTGACGGGGGCTGTGAATGAAAAAAAATATATCAGTACGATAAATGGAAATTTTTAAACAATTCCGGCTTTTTTCCGCAATCTTCATTCTTTTGTTGATTGCTGTCCTTTACCGTTCTTTCACACACTCTGTTTTCAGATATGATGCTGCAAAAATGGCTTTACCTTCCCTTCATGGAGAAAATATTATTACTGAAGAACAAATTGCTCTATTGGAGGACAAAGCATTCATAATTGATATTGGTTGTTCTGATTCAGTCAGGGTTAAATCCCTGAAATCCATCTGTAAGATCAGCCCTGATTCAATTGCTAAAAAGAGATACACTGAAAAATTACTGAGGCATAAGGGTCCGATAATCCTTCTGTCTTCTGATAATTCTATTTCAGCAAAAATATGGATGCTGCTGAGCCAGAAGGGAATAAGAAACATTTTCATTCTGTCAGACAAAAAAGAATTCGAGGTGCTTAAATACAATCTTAACCCCGGATCTTTGTCAATGCCAAGCGATTAAAGATTCTGTTATTTCTTATCCAATTAACAATTAACTATTTGGTATTAACAATCAACGATTAACTGAGCTTCATTGTTATTTCACCACTTCAAAGTCATTTGATTCCGACAGGGTGAATGGCAGCCATGACAACGCCGTTTTTTCCTTTACCATCCTGTCGTACATAAAACTGTTATTGCCATATCTTAGAGTTCTCGCATCATAGCCAAAAAGTCTGAGGTATGCTGTTGCAAATCCTGAATTGTGACCGGTTCCGCAATAAACCACCACGGTCCTGTTGAAGGGAATAGTCGACATTACATCGGTAAAACCCAGTGTCGATTCAGGTTTGTATCTCACTGCTCCCGGAATATGCCCGTCTTCATATTTATCCTTCCGTTCAAGATTAATTATGAAGTATTTTGAAGGATCATTAAAAACTTCATCTGCACTTATCAGAATATTGCCAGTTCCTTCCTCAAACAGTTTTCTGAATCGTTCCTCACTGATCTCCTTCCCGCTGCTTAATCCGCTTTTGATTTCAGGCATGCCCGAAGGATCAGGCTCCTTATTGACAGTAACTTCCAGCATGTTTTCATACTTGCCTGATACACCTTTCATCCAGCTTTCAACGGCAAATGACTTATTCCATCCACTCATACCCCATCTCAACGCGTAAACATTGCCATAACCTTTCAATCTCAGGAGTGAAGTTGCATAACTTGATACCTGCCCATCATCACATACAAGTATAATCTTTTCAAATTCAAAAGGTTTAATAGCTGATTCAAAATATTCAGGAAGATCTGTGAATTGTTTATTTACAGCCCCGTTTATATGACCTTTTGAATAGGATTCTGGTCCCCTGAGATCAATTACCATATTGTTCTTCCCAAGTTCCTCCTTAACCACTGAAGCTTTAATAAGGCTCGGAAAGTATTGACTGTTTACATAGTCTCCGTTCTCCTCAAGATCTTTAAGAAGAAGTAAAGTCTCATTTCCGATTGATGGAACAACAGTAACAGGTGCCTCCATAACAGTTTCCTGATTCTTACCGGCTTTATTGCCGGTACATCCCGAGATCAGTACCGGTAAGAACGTAATTATAATGCATGAATAGCTTATTTTGCCCATATGATATTAATTCAATCCGGTTAAATAGTTACAGCCACCCTCTCTTTATTGTACTTCAAAGTTTCAATCCTGTTTCCTTTATCGTCATATTTATACTCAGTAATTGCAACACCCGATTCAGGATGATTGATTAAGTTCCTGTTCTTATCAAGATTCCTGGTCTCGGTCAGAGCCCCATGGTTATCATAAACATTCTGGGTTACAGGAACATTCTTTCCTCCGATATATTCATTGTCCTGATCAAATACAGCTGTTTCGAGTACATATCCGTTTTCATCAAATTTACTTATGCGTTTCGACCAGCCCCAGTATAGATTCGACATCTGGCCTGTCACATTGAAAACAGAGAATTCTTCAACATCGCCATACTCATTGGGAGAGAAAGTAAAATATGAAACACCTATATCTCCGCAATTCTCTGCTGTACAGTTATAGAGAGAATCATTCATGTAATTTGCCATTCTGACAATATATCCTTTGCTGTTATAGGCAAACCTCAGTTCATAAAAAGGACAGAAAGGATTCATAATTGTCTCTTCATTTGCCAGATTATATCTTTTCTCCTGTACCATTCCGTCATCGAGCACTCTCCAGACATATGAATGGATCTTGTTCCGGTTTTCCACAGGCTCCCCATTCTTTCCGTAAAACTTCAGTCCTGTCCTGTTACCATTCTCATCAAGAGTATATTCTTCAGTAAGGACACCCTCCGATTCAACAGGTTGATTATTCTCATCAAAAAAATGCCTGATCTGCTTATTCTCAACATAATCATAAGTTATTTTAGCAGCTTCACCCATTGCTGAATACCCAAGAAGCTCATCACCCCTTACAAACTCCACTGAAATAAGGCGGCCGGTATTATCATACGAGAATTTATAGCTGTTAATATCAGCAGCCTGATCAGAAGTTAGCGGATGAGAACCTTTTTCCGGATCAAAAGGTGTTTCACTGAATAACAGATTTCTGTAGTACTCTGCACCGGTACCCTGATCTTTAGCAGTTTGTTTCTGACGACACGAGGATAATCCTGCAACCAAAATTGCCAATACCCCGAATAGTAATGTTAATTGTCTCAATTTCATAAAATTAATGGATTAATTATTAAACAAATTTATTTATTTTATCTCTAAAGGCTTCCCTGATTATTGCTTCCGGTAACCGGTCTGTAAAATTGCATTTTTTTTTATAACAAACATAGCCTGAAAAAGTTTAACTACAAATCCTGAAAATTGTTGACTCCCGCTCAATCTCAGGTTAAGAAATACTATTTGTATATTTGTTTTTTCAATACTTCATTCACATGGAAAATTCCTTTGTTCACTCCGGCTTTTTCAGTTATGCAATTATACCATTCCTGATATTCCTGGCCCGTATCTGCGATCAGTCTATCGGAACCATGCGTATAATTTTTGTTTCAAAAGGGAAACGGAATATTGCCCCTCTGCTGGGATTCTTTGAGGTTCTGATATGGATTACTGCTATCAGTAAGATAATGCAGAATCTCGACAATTATGTAAATTATGTGGCTTATGCAGCAGGATTTGCTACAGGAAATCTAGTAGGAATGATAATTGAAGAAAAGCTTGCAATGGGATTCCAGATGATAAGGATTTTTACTACCGAAAAAGGAAAAGAGCTTGTAAAGATCCTTAACAGCAATGGTTTTGGAGCAACAGCAATCGAAGCTCACGGTGCAAAGGAAAAGATCCATCTCGTTTATTCAATTGTTCACCGTAATGAGGTCGAGAAAGTGCTCGAGGCAGTTAACTTATTCAATTCCAAAGCTTTTTTTACCATCGAGGATATAAAGGCTGTAAACGAGGGGATTTTTAATCCGAGGAAGCAGAATACAATCTTTCCGTTTGCAGATATCCTGAGGAGATGGAGACAGGGAAAGTAATGGCTGTGTAAACATGGATATAGTTCTCTTATGACAGAAGCAGTATCTTTTTTTGAAACACTTTTTAGTTATTTTTAAACTCTGTAAATTCATTTATTAAATATGGAACAAATAACCAATCATCCTCTTTACAAGGTTCATACAATTGACACTGTCATGAATTCCATGTGGGAATTTTATAAAAAGAAGTTTATCACTCTTTTTCTTACATCATTCGTAATGGGTCTCGTGCTCCAGTATCTGTCGTCCCTTATTGATATTTCGGAAATCCAGTCTGTAACCGATCTCAATGAAATAATGCTGAAATTAAAGGCCTATCTGTGGCCAATGCTTCTCGTGATGGTGGTAAGTCTTTTTTTTACATCTGTACTTCATTATTATGTCATTTACAATCCGCTGGATGCCGCTACCAATATGCTGCAGTCAATAGCGAAGTCGTTAAAGTATTTTATTCCTTACATTATTATAATGGTACTTCTTGTCTTTGCCGCATCGTTTGCACTTTTTCTCGGACTTTTGCTACTTGTAGTAGGTGTTTTGTTTGCCGGATTATATGTAATGACCATATACCTGTTCATTCTTCCCGTGATGATGGTGGAAGGTCCCAATATAGGCAACACAATAAGCAGGAGTCTGAATCTTTCACACCGGAATTTCTGGTCAAATATGGGATGGACCGCAGTGTTTGTTATTCTGATTCTGGTATTAACCACTATCCTGTCGGGAGTGGTCCTTCTCCCATTTACAGGGAGTTTTCTTAAGGTTTTTACGAACCCTCAGGAGGCTGCTTCACTTGTTGAAATTACAACAAAACCTCTTTATATAGTGCTCTCCGCTATACTCAATGCAATAACATTTCCACTTTTGCCGGTTTATGCCTCCATCCTTTATTTCAATGGAAGAGCACGGGAAGAGAATAAATCACCCTGGGGATCGATGACAGATGATAATAACGGGAAAGTAAAGGTTGAAGATCTCTATGCCAAACCGATCCATGATGAAAAGGATGATAATACCGTATAAAATAATTTCAGTTTAAAAATAAAAGCATGAAGGTTCTGGGAATAAATTGTAGTCCAAGAAAGCGGGGCAATACTGAACTCCTGATAAGGGAAGTATTCAAACCTCTTGAAGAAAATGGTATCAAAACTGAGTTTTTTCAGATCGGCGGCAGGAAAATAAGAGGCTGTATCGCCTGCATGAAATGCAGAAAAAAAGCTGACGGAAAATGTCATCAGAAAAATGATATTATAAATGAATGCATGGCCAGAATGGTAAAGGCCGATGCGATAATTATAGGGTCTCCAGTCTATTTTGCTGATCTTACAGGAGATGCAAAAGCTTTCCTGGATGTTGCAGGATATGCATTACGTGGTGCCGGTAATCCGCTGAAACGGAAACCTGGTGCGGCAGTAATTGCCGTACGCCGGGCCGGAGCTATACATGCATTTAACAGCATCAACAATTTCTTCCTCATTAATGAAATGATTATTCCTGGTTCATCCTACTGGAATATTGCAATCGGACGTGAAAAAGGTGAAGTACTTAAAGATGAGGAAGGTATGAAAACCATGAGAGTACTCGGAGAAAATATGGCATGGCTGCTTCTTAAACTGAAAGATAAAACCGCAAAGTCTGCAAAATCTGTAAAGTCTGGAAAGTCCTTAAAGTCTGAAGGTTTGAAAGCCTGAAGTTCCGAATAGTCACTTTTCAATCCTTATGCAATGCCGGAATAAAATGAACAAAACCTTTATAAATGATGATTTCCTTCTTGAAAACAAAACGGCAAGAAGACTATATCATGATTTCTCCGAACATCTGCCTGTAATTGATTTCCATTGTCATCTCTCACCTTCGATGATAGCCGGTGACCGGCAGTTCGAAAACATTGGTCAGGCATGGCTTGAAGGAGATCATTACAAATGGCGGGCAATGAGGACAAATGGTATTGATGAGCGATTCTGTACCGGGAACGCATCACCAGGAGAGAAATTCGGAAAATGGGCTGAGACTGTTCCTGCAACAGCCGGAAATCCTCTCTATCACTGGACTCACCTTGAGCTGGCAAGATATTTTGAAATATATGATCTTCTGTCACCTTCCACTGCCGGTAAAATATACCGGGAGTCCTCTGAAATGCTCAGGAGCAAGGAATTCAGTATCAGAGCACTCATCCGGAAAATGAAAGTAGAGTTAATCTGCACAACTGACGATCCGGCCGACAATCTTGAGGATCATAAAAAACTTAAGGGTTCATTTGAAATAAAAGTGCTGCCGACTTTTCGTCCCGACAATGCTATTAAGACTGAAGATCCACCCCGGTTCAGCGAGTATATTTACAGATTGGAGACTGCTTCAGGCATAGGAATTAAAAACTACAGTAACCTTATTGAAGCTCTCGACAAAAGGCATGAGTTTTTCCATCAGACGGGAGGCCGTCTGTCTGATCATGGACTTGACCGTTTTTATTATTCAGAATATACTGATAGTGAAGTTGATACAATTTTCAAGAACCTTCTCCGGGGAGAAAGACTTTCAACCATTGATACTGAAAAATTCAGGACCGCAGTGATGTTCGAGTTGTGCAGGATGAACCATAAAAGAGGCTGGACCCAGCAGTTTCATATAGGAGCTTTGCGGAACAACAACACCAGAATGTTCCGGAAAATGGGACCTGATACCGGATGGGATTCAATTGGTGCTC
>Ga0209254_10000976_pt1 | contig 25209 bp, 22 predicted proteins | sample FrelakmetDIP11DI_FD_187148 | JGI IMG/M metagenome (GOLD analysis project Ga0209254, IMG submission 187148) | Freshwater lake sediment microbial communities from the University of Notre Dame, USA, for methane emissions studies - DIP11 DI (SPAdes)... | ecosystem: Environmental > Aquatic >...
ATCTGCCATCGGCGACGCTGCTGACCGTCGCCGGCGCCGCGCTGGACAGTCGTGATTCGCAAGGCAACACGCCGCTGTTCCCGGCCGCCAAATCGCATCGATTCGAGATGGCGAAATATCTGCTGCAACAAGGCGCCGATCCGCGCATTCGCAACTCCAACTCGGCCAGCGCCTACGACCTCGCGCGCGCCGAGTCCGAGCCGCAGTGGGTCGCAATGTTCGACGAAAACGCCCGCTCGGTGCTGTCGCTGCTCACGCGCTGACGCGCCGCGCATCGATCCGGTAGAACACGTACTTCTTAGGCGCTTCGCCGTTGATGGCAATCGCTGCTGCATGCGACAAGGTTCCGCCGATCTTCTCCATCGCCTTCTGAGAGCGCGTGTTATCCGGATCGACATGGAACCACACGACATCGGCCCACTTGAACGCGTGCGCCAGCATCAGGCCTTTCAGCTCCGCATTCGCGGAGCCGCCCCACTGATCGCGCGTGATGAACGTAAAACCGATGGCCACTTCGCGTGCGGCGGCGTCCCAGTGATAGTAGCGGGACGATCCGATCACACGTTCGCTCGACAGCTCCTGCACCACCAGCGCGTGCTGCTCCAGTGCACTCTTGAACCAGCCTTCGAACACAGCGCGCTCCGAGCGATTTTTCGCCGGATGTTGTGCCCACAGCAACGGGTCCGACGCCACCGCATACAACGCTTCGAACTCATCCGGTCGAATCGGTCGTATGCGAAGTGTGGGCCCGCTCAGCACCGGTTCGAGATCAAAAGCGTTCGAGGCCGGCACGATTCAGACCTCGAATCTGAACGCGCCATCGTGATCGCGTTTGATGTAGCCCGCCGTCGGCGTCGCGAAATGGGTGCCGATCACGAGTACCGGTCGTTCGGCATATTTCGCGAGAAGCTCTTCGCGCGTACATTGCCCCTGCCCCTTATCGAAATCGGCTGCGCTGCACCAATCGGTGCGGGCGATCTGACAGGGGTGATGAATGCAGTCGCCGGTGATCAACGCCTCACGCCCGTTTGACGCGATGTGTACGCTGACATGGCCCGGCGTGTGTCCCGGCGTGGGCTCCAGCCACACCTCGTCGCACAACCGATGCTCCATCGATACGAAGTCGACGAGACCGGCCGCGATGACGGGCCGTACCGAATCCGCAAGCACCGCGCCGTACTGAGCGTCGTCTTCATGGGCATCCCAATAGCGCCATTCACGTTCGGCGACGAGGTAACGCGCGTTTGGAAACGTAGGCAGCCACTGGCCATTTACGAGCATCGTGTTCCAGCCCACGTGGTCGACGTGCAGATGGGTACACAACACGGTGTCTATGGATTCGCGCGGATAACCGGCGGCGGCCAGGTCCGCCAGAAACGACGTTTGTAGATGACTCCAGGCCGGAATGTTGCGTTGCTTGTCGTTGCCAATGCACGTGTCGACGATGATACGGCGACGCCCGGTGTCGACCACGAGCGCGTGAATACTCATGATCAGTCGGCCTTCCGCCGTCATGAAGTGCGGCTTCAGCCATTCGATGCCGCGACACGCCTCGGGCGTGGCGTCAGGCAGAATGAACTTGCTCCCACCGGCGATTTCGAGTTCGACCACTCGCGAGATCTTCACCTCGCCAATCTGCCACTGATTCATCCGAATCGCTCCACGCCGACGAGCCGGCAGCATCGCGAAACGCTCCGGCAGTGGCAAGACGGATGTTGCCGGACTGCGCCAGGTCGCTTATGGTCGCGGTGCCATTGGGGAGGGGAATTCTGCATGAGCGTGCGTGAGTACTTTTCGACTCTGAAAGAATTGATCGGTGTGCTGCGCACCCGCCGCTATCTCGTGCCACGACCGCTGGAGACGATCGACTCCATCGGGCTGAAGATCGAGGAAAACGCGGTGCGCTTCGGCGATCGACCGATGATTCTGTTCGAGGGTCGGCAGATCAACTGGAAAGAGTTCAATGAACTCAGCAATCGTTACGCCCATGCGCTGAAGCGTCGCGGCATCGGTCACGGCGACGTTGTCAGTCTGATGATGGAAAACCGCATCGAATTCCTGGCGGTGCTCGTCGCGACCAGCAAGCTCGGCGCCGTCACGTCGCTGATCAATACCAATCTGCGCGGCCGACCGCTGATCCATTGTGTGGCGGTAACCCAATCCAAAGCGTGCATCTTCGGCGAAGAACTCAGTGACGCGATCGCGGAGGTGAAGGCGGACATGTCGTTGCGCGAAGGCAACGACTACCTGTTCGTGGCCGATCAGGATAAAACACCGGCACCGAACTGGGCCGCGGACCTCAGCGCCGAGGCGTCCAATGCTGCGACGTCGAATCCTCCCGAGACACAACGCGTCAAACTGGGCGACAACGCGACGTTCATTTTTACCTCGGGCACGACGGGCCTGCCGAAGGCAGCGGTGATGTCGCAGCGACGATTTCTGGCGACCGGCGCGACGAGCTGCAAAGCCGCGTTGAAGAGCAAAGAAACTGATCGGCTTTATCTTTGTTTGCCGCTGTATCACGGTACCGGACTGATCGTCGGTTTCGGTTCGACATTGTGGTCTGGCTCATCGATGTTCATACGCCGGAAATTTTCGGCGTCGAATTTTCTCAAAGAAGTCCGCGAATACAACGCCAACTGCTTCGTCTACATCGGAGAGTTATGCCGGTATCTGATGACTCAGCCCGAGCGCGCAGATGATGCCGATAATCCCCTGCAGAGAATTGTTGGCAATGGACTGCGCCCGGATGTCTGGCTCAAATTCAAGCGCCGATTCGGCGTCAAGCGGATCGCCGAATTCTACGGCGCCAGCGAAGGCAACGCGGCTTTCATGAATTTGCTGAACAAGGATTGCACCGTCGGAATGACCGTCAACACGATTGCGCTGGTGCGCTACGACGTCGACGCCGACGAGATCATCCGCGACGCGGCCGGCCACTGCATTGCGGTCGAACCGGGCGAACCCGGCCTGCTTCTCGCGGAAATCAATACAACTCAGGTATTCGAGGGGTATACGAACGCGGAAGCCACCGAGAAGAAGATCGTCCGCAACGCGCTCGCGCCGGGTGACGCCTGGTTCAACTCGGGTGACCTGATCCGAGAGGTCGACGTCGGCTTCACGGCCAGGCAGAAGCACTATCAGTTCGTCGATCGTGTCGGTGATACGTTTCGCTGGCGCTCGGAGAATGTCTCGACCAACGAAGTCGGCGAGATCATCAATCAGCATCCCGCCGTACAGTTCTGCAACGTGTATGGCGTGGCGATTCCAAATGCCGACGGGCGCGCCGGAATGGCGGCCATCACGCTAGCGACCGGCCAGACAGAACTCGATCTCACGGATTTTTCAAACTTTGTCGCCCGCGAATTGCCTAGCTACGCTCGTCCGGTATTTCTGCGCATTCGTCCTGAAATGGAGGTCACCGGCACGTTCAAGTTGATGAAGGGCGATCTGCGCAAAGACGGGTACGATACTTCGGGCATCGAGGACCCGGTGTTCGTGCTGAAGCCGAGCCACGCCGTGTATGAACCGCTCGATCAACCGTTTTTGACGAAGCTACGAGCGGGAACAGCGGGCTATTGAAGATCTTTTTCCACAGGTCGCTCGCGAACTTCATCGCCCGAACAGTCGCTGTGCCCAGAGCGTCAGCCCTTCGGTGACGCTGGCGAAGTGATCGCTGTCGACGAACTTCGCCCGCGGAAATTCGCGGTCGAGATAATTGCGCACGATGGTCGCACGTGCCATGCCACCGGTGAGGTAGATCACATCCGGTTGCCGCCCCGCTGCGGTGACGGTCTCGGCGACCAATCCATGCAAATGCACGAGTAATCGCTCGCAGGCCCGCGCGAACTCCAGCCGATCGGTTGCGCCGAGTAGCCCCAATTCCAGATAATCGAGATCGATTGCAGTGTCCTGCTCATCGGACAGCGCGACCTTGGCGAGTTCGGCACTGCGCACAATTCGATAGGTGAGCCGCCCGGTCTGCACCGATTTCAACCGTGCAAGGCGTTCCGGCAACCGCGCCTCGAGAAGCAGACGATCCAGACGCGTAAGTGTGCGCCGCGAAAAAAAACGTTGCTGAGCATTCACATCGTTCGTGGAGACCGCATCGACAAAATAGGTGTTGGGAATGGGTAAGCCTGAAACCAGTTCATCACCAAACCCCAACAGCACCATAATGGCGCGCAACGCCAGCAGCTGATCGTAATCGTTGCCGCCAATGCGTTCTCCGGCGTGACCGAGGATGTCGGCATCACGCTTGATTGTAGCGCGTCGATCGGGACCGACCCGCACGAATGAGCAGTCGGTAGTACCGCCGCCGATGTCGAGCACAAGCACACATTCCTCATGGTCGAGCCGTGCCTCGTATTCCATCGCAGCGGCCATCGGCTCAAACAAAAACGCGACATCCTGGAACCCGGCCGCATGCGCCGCTTCGATCAGCATCGCCAACGCATTGCGGTTTTCTTCGTCGCCTCCCGCACCCTGGAAATTGATCGGCCGCCCGATCACGACTTGGCTGATCGTTTCGCCCGCGGCGGCATCGGCATGCCGTTTTACGTTCGCCATCATCGCGGCAACAACGCCGACAAAGCGCGCCTTGATCTCATCGCTCAACCCTTTGGCGCCAAGAAAACTCTTCGGGCTTCGGACGAAAAAACCCGCCGATGGCGCCTCCAGATAAGCCGCCAGCGCCGCACGACCGAACCGAAGCTCATTGACAGCGCGGGTCGTCACGTCGAGTCCGCGGATGTCCGCTACCGTGCGGTCGAGCAGCAGCTCCGGACGCGGCGCGTACAGTGTCGATGGGATCAACGGATCGGCGTCCTCCAGCGGCACCAGGCGGACCATGCCCTCGCGTATGAGTCCGATCGAACAATTGGACGTTCCGTAGTCGAAACCTGCAAACATCGTCTACTCTTCAGCAGTTCGCGCGATCCAGAGGATCAGCGGGCGCGCGATCGTACCCGACGTTGGCGAAGTCGGGGCGGCCGCGAAGCCGCCCCGCACATCTCCAACGACATCAACGACCGCGCCATTTTTGATCGCCGCGGTCGTGACGATCGTCGCGTTACGCTTCACTGTACGCCCCACGTCGATCCCGGTCGTTCCGATGGAGGGGCTGATATCCGCACCCGCGGTGGCTGTACGCGGGATACCAATGACGGTAAGGCGGCGGACACCCATCGACGCCGTCTAACGCATCGACAAAGGGGAAGGCTACGCGGTTCGCAGACTGCCCGCGAGTTCGGCCAATCGGTCGAGCATCGGAATTACCGTATCCGCATCCGCAGGGGGCAAGCCGAACACGAGACGGTTGAAGCCAAAACCGATCAACTCCTCGATGCGGCTCGGATTTGGCGGCACCCCGAACATCGAAAAATCGGGCGAGCCCGCACGACCTGCGTCGCGCCACGCCGCTCTGGTTTTGCGCACGCCATCTGGATAGTCGATGCCACCAGACACCTGTGCACGGCGCGGATCCTGATGGATCGGCATCCAGCCGTCGCAATACTGCGCGATTCGCTGCCAACTCCACCGCGACGATGCGCCGAGCAATACCGGGGGTCCGCCGACCTGGAGGGGTTTCGGGTACGACCAGATCGGATCGAAGTCGACGAATTCACCGTGGAATTCGGCAACTTCCTCGGACCAGATCCGTCGCATCGCGAGCACCCGCTCGCGTGTCACCTTCCAACGCGAAGCGAACGCCACACCGTGATTGGCCATCTCCTCGACATTCCAGCCCGCGCCTATTCCGAGAATCACGCGCCCACCGGACAACCGATCCAATGACGCGACCTGCTTCGCCATCACGATAGGATCTCGCTCTGTAATCAGGCAGATGCCGGTGGCCAGCTTGATCGTTCGGGTCACCGCCGCCGCCGCGGTCAAGGCGATGAATGGATCGTGCGTATGCGAGTACTCGCGCGGTAGCTCGGCACCGCCGGGCCACGGCGTCCTGCGGCTGGTCGGGATGTGGGTGTGTTCCGGAAAAAAAATCGATTCGAAGCCGCGCGCTTCCGCCTCCGATGCCAGGACATGCGGCGGAATTGCGTAGTCGGTTGGGAACATCAACACGCCGAAATCGGTCATCGTCGGAGTACTCCAGGATCGGCTGTAAGGCTCTAGCCTCGCTCCGTCTCAGCGGATACTGAACAGCGTGTCAGAGAACGATCTTGGTGAATCGCTCGACATGGCGGTCCACTTTTTGCGCATACAGCAGCCCAACTTGCTGGTAGTACACGTCGCTGCGTTGATTCTTCAACCCGACGTTGTATGCGCCCAACGCGCACTCCTCCGCACCGCAGACTTCGCGGTAGTGAGCGAGAATCTGCGCCCCGCAATAGATGTTCTCGGCCGGGTCCGCCAGATTGCCACTGCCGCAGAACTGCCCCCAGTAGGGTTTGACCTGAGCCGGTCCAATGGCGCCCATCTCCGAGGTCACTACCTTGCGGAAGGAACTCTCGATGAACACCAAACTCGCCAGCAGCTCGGGCGAGACGTCGTGGCGCCGGGACGCTTCGAGTATCCACCCGGAAAACTCGGTAGCTGTGGCTGTGGGAACTCGAAACCCCTTATGGAGGCGCTGTGCGAACTGACCGACTTCGTCGGACCACGGCGCAAGGGTTGCTACGGCCGCCGGAACCGCGAAAGGGGTCCGGTCCACGCCGCGATCACCGGCCAGCAGCACCACGGCGGTACATACCAGACTGGCGAATGCGAGCATCGCTGCCTGCGCTCTCAATAGCACTGGAATACGCGTCCACGTCTGTCTAATCCCTGCATTCAAACGATTGCCTACGGTGTCTTTAATGGCACTTGTCTGCACGTTCTGGATCCCCCTCGACTGCTGCATTCTATATGCGGTGCGTCACACAGAGAACCCAAGCCTAGCCGCCGGATCGAGGCGCATGTGTTGCATCGATGTAACGAGAAGCCTAAAAGTGAAGAGCTACTAACTGATGGCGCCAGTGAACTCAAGGAATCGACGTATTCGATGCATTAGAAGAGGTCTATTCATACGAAACCAGTCTAAGGCCCTCAACCGTATGTATCGGTTTATTTTGCAGTGCAGCAAGAAATGGCGACGTAAAACGAGGTCGGTTTATCGCCGTTCGACGCGCCGTTGGCGAGAGGTGCAGCAAGGCACTGCCGGCGAGACCAACGGGTTCAGAAAAATGTAAGTAGATGCCGCGACGGCGAGGCATCGTCTCAGATATGGCGCGCCGTCAGCATCCTGTCGAATCGTGTCAAGGTGGCCATCACGCGGCCATAGACCGACTCACTCGGGTAGTTGCCCGATTCGTCCATTTGACCGACCGGCAATCCGGTAAAGAGCGCGATCGCATCTTCGGCCCGAGCAACGCTGTAGAGATGGAACCGACCCGCCGCGACAGCATCACGCACCTCGTCACGCAGCACGAGATTTACCTCATTCTGAAGCGGCAGAATGACGCCCTGGGTTCCGGAGAGTTCGCCCAAAGACCGGCACGCCGCAAAAAATCCCTCGATCTTGTGGTGTACACCACCAATTACCTGTGCCTCGCCCAGTTGGTTGATCGATCCGGTGATCGCCAGATCCTGGCGAATCGGTACATCGGCGAGTTCCGACACGATCGCGATGTATTCGGCCATCGACGCACTGTCGCCTTCGATGCCGCCGTACATCTGTTCAAACGTCACGCTGCAATCGAAGGACAGCGGGAAGTGATGCGCAAAGCTGCGCATCAGGATGCCTTGCAACGTCATGCTGCCTTTCTGTTGAATCGGCCCGCTCATCGCGACCAACCGCTCGATGTTGATGACGCCACGACGACCGACCGACGAACGCGCCGTGATCCGCGCGGGCGAGCCGAAAGCATGGTCACCGAGCCACTGCACCGTCAGGCCATTGATTTGTCCGACGACGCTGCCATGGCTTTGAATCAGGATCGTGCCGTCGGCAATTGCACGTTGAACCCGATCCTCGACCTGACCGTTGCGCTGACGCCGCATCGTCACGGCCTCGCGGACGTGCTGCGCCGTCAGCATAACGCCCGGATTGAGCTTCGAAGCCTCGATCATGACGTCGGTGATCAATTCGAAGCGCGACGTCAGGCGTTCACGATGTTCCGCCCAGCGCGCAGCCATGCCGAGCAGCCGACTGATTCCGTCCAGGCCGACATCGATGCTGTTACGGCGCGCGTTGGCCGTGATCAGCCCCGCGTAGCGACAGAGGTTTTCGTGCGTCGCATCTGCAGTCGGCTCGATCTCCGCTTTGACTTTGAAGTACAGCTGGAACTCCGGGTCCTGCGCAAAGAACATGTAATACCACTGCGGCGCCCCGACGATGATCACGTTGATGTCGATCGGCACGGGCACTGGTTTTGGCGCGCCCGCCAGCGGTGGCGAATTGGCCCGATAGAACTCTTCGATACGCAGCTCGCCGTCACGCAGCGCACCCTTCAAAAAGCTCCACAAGGTCGGATCGCGCACCAGCGCCTCGGCGCGCAGAATGAGCACGCCCCCGTTGGCGCGATGCAATGCGCCGGGACGAATCAATGTGACGTCTGTATCGAGGCCGCCACCCGGCAGCTGTCGATACTCGATGAAGCCGAACAGATTCTCGTACGTCGGGTTGTGTTCGCAGATCACCGGCGGATACAACTCCCGGCTGCGGTCGACCAGCAGATTAATTGAGTAGCGACGCTCCCCGCGATCGGTGCGCGGTGCAACGACGCCGTCTTCGGTGGCGAGCAGCAGCTCGTAGTGGTCCACCAGATCGTGGCGCAACCCATCGATCCATTCGGTCAATAGATCGAATGCTTGAAAACGTTCGTTGAGCCCGGCCAACAGTCCTTCGGTGGCGCGCGCTGCGACATCGCGATTAAACCCCCTCAAGGTCTCGAAGAACTGTCGCTGAAACCGCGCAGCGTCACGATTGATCTCCGCCATACGATCCATCAGATGTCGGCTGCGCTCGTCGAGTCGCGCACGCTGTTCTGCGGGCAGCATGTTGACGGGCATCGGATTGCCGTCCTCGCCGATCGCCGCAATGATTGCCCCTTGAGGCGTGTTGATGATGGAGAGTTTTGCGGCATTCGCCTCTGCTTCGAGTGCCGCGAGTTGACTCTGGATCTGCGCATCGTTCTGCGCTCGCAACATCGTCGCCTGGCGTTGATAGGACTCACTGCCGAACGCAGAGGCGAGCTCCCGCGCAAGCGTGGGAATCAACTCTTCGACCGCCACCTTGAAGCGTCGGCCAGTACCCGCCGGGAGACGAATCGGTCGCGGCGTCGACGGCGCTTCGAAGTCGAATACGTAGATCCAATCGTCCGCGGCGGGCTGGTTTTTCGCCCAGTCCTCGACGAACTCGCGGGTCGCCGTCATACGACCGCTACGATCGAGCCCCAGGACATAGACGTTGTAGTCATTGCCGGGCGTGTCGAGCCCGAACTGCAACGCCTGGCGTGCACGCGCATGGCTCGACAGATCGAACGCACTGACGTCATTGGCCGCTTCGAACGCGAAATCAGGCATGCCCACCGCGCTGGCTACGAGTTCCCGCAGCGGCATCAGCGTCGTCTGCCGAGCTTGAAGTTGTCCCACGTGACAGTGTGGTCGAACGACACGACAACCCAACGCCGATTGCGGCCGCCGGCGGTCGCGCTGTTTGGCACCGGATCATCGACTGCCGGCGCGCCATGGCCACCGTTGTACTTGCGCCCCATCTGGATCCTGGCCTCAGTCAAATGCGGATCGGCGGCTTCCGCCGCAGCGTCTTCGAGCACCCGCGCCTCGCCTTGCAGCATCACCGCTTGTAGCTCCGGAAATTTTTCGTTGCGATCAACCAACACCGTGCACGTTGGATTGCGCCGCAGATTGACCACCTTTTGGCCGCGTCCATAGAAGTAGACGCACCCACCGGCCCACCCAAACCACATCGGTGTCAGGTTGATCCGTTGGCGCGGTCCGAGCGTGGCGATCCGCATGTTCCACAGACCGGTCATCAACTCATCGATCTGCGACGCATCGAGCGCCAGTTCGCGCGGCAAGGCCATTCGATCAAGCTCCTCGCAGTTGCGCGATCATCGCTTTGCGTTCATCACGATCGACGAAATCGAACGACGCCGAACTGCGATCGACAAAAGCGCCATAGCGACGTTGCATTTCCGGAACGATCGTTTTCGGTTCGCCGACGACAGCAAATTCGTTGAGAATATCGTCAGTGATCAGTAAACCCATCTCCTTCCAACGGCCCTGTTTCGACATCGTATTCAGTTCGCTCTGCAAGTCACCGACACCGATCGACTCGAGCACCCCTCGATACGCCGGCGTCGAGCCGTAGAACGCGATGCGCTCCTTGTTGGCCTGCTTCGACTTCTTGAACTCTTCCTCCGTGCGTCCGGAGACGACGAAGTTCGAATACGAAATCTCGAAGTCGGCGCGTCGGCGTCCGGCCTTCGCCAGCCCCCGCTCGATCGCCGGCAGTGTCACCGACTCGATGAACGGCAGTGTGCTGAACGGGTGAATGATCATACCGTCCGCGACTTCGCCGCTGACCTCGGTCATATGCGGACCCACCGCCGCCAGAATGACTTTCGGGGCACCGTACTCTTTGTTTTCCGGTGTGAACGCCGGGGTCATCAGCGTGTGGTTGTAAAACTTGCCGACGAACTCGAGCTTCGTGCCGTCGTACCAGTTCGCCCAGATCGCCCGCATCGCGAGCACGAGCTCGCGCATTTTCGCGGCCGGTGCACCCCAGGGCATGCTGAAGCGCTTGGTGATGTGCGGCTTGATCTGAGAACCGAGGCCGATCGTCACCCGCCCCTTAGAATAAGCGTTCAGATCGTGGCCGATGTTCGCGAGCAACATCGGACTGCGCGCGAAGCCAACTGCGATCGAGCTGATCAGTTCGACCTTCTGCGTGTGTTCGGCTGCGAGCAACAATGGAAAAAACGGGTCGTGATTCATCTCCGCTGTGCGTACGCCATCGAATCCCATCGCCTCGGCTTCCCTGGCTGAAGCGGGGACGCGCTCGAGTTGATGACCGAGCCCGGCATCTAGTTTCATCGGGTCTACCCTCCGCCTATTGGGTCAATTCGCTGATGATCTTCTGGCGATCGTCGCGCGGAATGTTCGCGTACGCCGCCGAGGTCCGGTCGATCAGATCGCCGTAACGCGACTTGATCTGGCCCGCGATCGTCGACGGTGCACCGATCACAGCAAATTCCTCGAGAATATCGTTGGTGATCAGTTGGCCCATTTCCTCCCAACGACCCTGCTTCGACATGCTGTTCAGATCGCTTTGTAGATGTCCAACGCCGATCGAATCGAGCACCGGTTTGTACGCAGGTGTCGATCCGTAGAACGCGATCTGGCGACGCGTCGCAACTTTTGCTTCTTCAATGGCTTTGGCATCTTTGCCGGTCACGACGAATACTGGATAGCTGATCTCGAAGTCCTTGCGTGACTTGCCGGCACGCTCAAAGCCTTTTTCCAGCGACGGCAATGTCGTTTCGCGCAGATATTTTTCGGTCGTGAACGCGTGGATGATCACGCCGTCCGCAACCTCACCGGCAACTTCGGTCATCAACGGGCCGACCGCGGCCAGAAATACCTTCGGTGCGCCGTACTCGTTGTTGGTCGGCGTGAAGAACGGCGTCATCAACGTGTGAGTATAAAACCGGCCGGCAAACTCCAGCGGCTTGCCTTCATGCCAGTTCGCCCAGATCGCGCGCATCGCCAAGATGAACTCGCGCATCCGCGCGGCCGGTGCCGACCACGGCATGCTGAAGCGTTTTGCAATATGCGGCCGGATCTGCGATCCGATGCCGAGAATGAAGCGCCCCTTCGACGCGGCGTTCAGGTCATGACCGATGTTGGCCAGGACCATCGGTGTGCGCGCGAAAGCAACCGCGATCGAGGTCATCAGTTCGACACGTTGCGTATTCAATGCTGCGACGACCAACGGAAAAAACGGGTCGTGCGAAGTCTCAGCGGTCAGGATTCCGCTGTACCCCAGATCTTCGAGCGCCTTCGCCTCGGCGCCAACCTTGTCGAGTTCCCAACCCAGCCCGCCATCAACTTTCATCAGTGCTCTCCAGATCTTAAAAACGAGCGGAGGATTGTACGGCGGCTGCGCGCCGGATTCATGCCACACCTAACCGGACGGATCTTGCGGATGCAAAAACAGGCCCGGCTCCGGTCCAACGCCTCGGCGAAAGTGCGAGCACGTGACTGCACCATTCGAAAACTCCAATCGATATACGAACGCATTGGGCTGACGCACCCGATTCGCCTCCGCGGGCGACAAGCCGAGGAAATGGGTCAACAACGCGCGTCCGCTGATACCGTGCGAAACAATCGCGAGTCGCCGAACCGGCAGTGCGTGAAGTTGTTCGGCCAGCGGCACGATGCGCTCGAGCAGGTCCGGGAGATTCTCACCCGCGGGTGGCCGGTGATGGAACGGATCGAGCGAGCGGGCGGCCCACTCCTGCGGGTATTGACTCGCGATCTCGTCGATGGTCAGCCCTTCCCACAACCCGGAGTCACGTTCGACCAAACGTTCGTCGTAGGTCACCGGCGCGGCGCAACTCTCGAGAATCAGATCGGCGGTTTCGCGTGTGCGACCCAAGGGCGATACGACCAGGTGCTCGACCGCTTCGCGCGCCAACAGCATCCCATGCTCGCGGGCATGCGACCGTCCTGCGGGGGTCAACCGCGAGTCCAGGCGTCCCTGCATACGTTGTTGCCGGTTCCACTCGGTCTCCCCATGGCGCACCAGGTACAACACGTCCATGCACGTCTCCAACAGTCCTCAGTAGCGATGATAACGAAGCCGGGACTTGAAACGGCTATCCGCCTGCACCATACAATGGCAGTCTCGATGGCAAGCGCGGGCACTTCCCGCGCAAAGCCCGGTCCAAGCCGTAACATCAATTCTGGAGAGATCCGTTCCATGCGCATTCTGTTGTTCCTGGGCACCAACCTCGCAGTCATCCTGCTTGCCAGCATCACGTTTCGCGTGTTGGGCCTCGAGCAGTTCATGTATCAGCAGGGCGCCGACATCAACCTGACCGGCATGCTGACCTTCGCGGCGGTATTCGGCATGGGCGGCTCGTTCTTCTCGCTCTTGATATCCAAGTGGATGGCAAAGCGAGCAACCCGCGCGCAGGTGATCGATGACCCCCGCACCGAAGCGGAGCGCTGGCTCGTCGATACGGTGAAGGAACTTGCCCGCGAAGCGAACATCGGCATGCCCGAAGTCGCGATATTCCCGTCACCACAACCGAATGCATTCGCGACCGGCGCGAGCAAAAACAACGCACTCGTTGCCGTCAGTACAGGGCTGCTCGAGAACATGCGTCAGGATGAAGTGCGTGCGGTGCTCGGACACGAAATCGGCCATGTTGCCAATGGCGATATGGTGACGCTGACGCTGATTCAAGGCGTAATGAATACCTTTGTGATCTTCTTCGCCCGCATCATTGGCACCATCGTCGATCGTGCTGTGTTTCGCAACGAGAACGGGCACGGGATGGGTTTTTTCATCACGACGATGATCGCCCAAGTGGTACTCGGTATCGGCGCCAGCATGATCGTTATGTGGTTCTCGCGGCATCGCGAATTCCGCGCCGATGCAGCCGGAGCACAGCTTGCGGGCCGCAACAACATGATCGGCGCACTGGAACGCCTGAAAGCCGCGAGCCAGATGCCGGAGACGATGCCCGACACCCTGGTTGCATTCGGTATTTCGAGCGGAGTGCGGCAGGGTCTCGCAGCGCTCTTCTCCTCGCATCCGCCAATCGATGTGCGGATCGCGGCACTAAAGCAGGCGCAGGTGTAAGCACAAAGCTCAATGCCACACGGCCGGAATTCGCCGCGGCGTCACCAAGCCACAGCCGGCACCTCGATCATTTTTTGGTCGTTCGGTAGTCGCCGAATTCCTGGTCGCGTTTTGTCAGCGCCTCAGTCAGACCCTTGCGCAATTCGGCGAGATGCGCCTGCGTGGAGCGGGTAAAGGTCGCCAGCGTCTGCATCTCGGTGCCGGCACGAATCCCGGCTCTGATTCCCATCGCGTCCATCTGCCGATGCACCGCGCGCTTGTTGATCTGTTGGATATCGGACGGCACCTTGGCAACACGTTCGGCGATATCGAGCACCCGTTCCTCGAGGTCCGCACGCGCAAATGCGCGGTTCGCAAAGCCGCACTCGACCGCGTCGAGACCCGACATCGAATCACCCGTCAACATCAGCTCCATCGCGCGCCGCAGACCAACGATCCACGGGTAAAACTGGTTGTCCGGCGGACTGATCGCACGCACAACGGGATAACCGATCTTCGCGTCTTCGGCGACGTAGACGAGATCGCACGCAGTCGCAAGTTCGGTGCCGCCGGCAAGGCAGTAGCCATGCACCTGCGCGATGACCGGCTTGCCGAGATCCCACATCCGAAAAAAACCATCGACGACATGACGCGGCCAGTTTCCCAAGCCCCCGGCGGTGTGAAATGGCTGGCCTTCGGCAACGTTGGATTTGAGGTCGTAGCCCGCCGAAAAACACTCGCCTGCACCACGAATAATCGTGACGGCGATGTTCGCATCGTTGTCGGCGGTCTCGAGGGCGTGGAACATTTCGCTGCGCAATTCATTCGACAATGGGTTGCGCTTGTCAGGCCGATTCAACGTGATGCGTTGAACTTTGGGTCGCGGAACATCGACGATGATCTTGCGGTATTCCATGGCGGTCTCCTGTCAATCGAACGAAAAGTTGCCGGGCGTGAACGCCGCAAAAGTCCGCAGCGCCTCCGCGGCATTGGCGCCGGCCAACGGCGCGATGATATGTGTATGAATTCCGCCGGCGGCATCTTCGCGAATCCGCGCACGACACTCGTCCTCGCTGCCGATGATCGCTACTTCATCGATCAGCGCATCGGTCAATGCCCCGCTGGTTTTAGCGCGATCTTTCGCTGCCCAACCTGCGGTGATGGTTTCGGCCGCATCGACGTAGCCGGCCCAGGCGAGGAATTTGTTGTACACCGGCGTTGCGTAATACGGCGCGAATGCGCCTCGAAACCGATTACGGGCATCCGCCTTGTCGTCGGTCACCAGCACCATGGCGCGATTGACGATTTCAATGTCGCGCCAATCCTTGCCTGCGCGTTTGGCGCCAATCTTTACATGCTCCATCATCTTCGACAGCGCGCGCTTCGGCCACAAATTGAAGATCACGCCGTCGCCGAACTCCGCCGCCATTTCGATCATGTTGGAACGCAGGGCCGCGATATAAATCGGCGGTGGATTCTCCAGCGGATATTGACGATAACCATGACTCGACATCGTCTCGAGATCGAACTCGGACTTTTCGCCCTTCAGCATCGACCGCACCATGATCGCGGTCTCCTTGACCCGGGTAACGGGCTTATCGAGGGGCAGTCCATGCCAGCCGCCCATCATCGTCTGACTCGATGAGCCGAGGCCCATGACGAATCGCCCCGGCAGCAATTGCGCAATCGCGTTCGCGGTCGCCGCCAGCACGGCCGGCGTGCGCGTGTATACCGGCGTGACCGCCACGCCGAGCCGCAACGTCTTCGTGTGATGCGCCAGCGCCGCGGTGGCGGTCAGCGCGTCCGGCGCACCGCCGTCACCAAACCAGGCGTCCGTATAGCCGTTGGCTTCGGCCCATTTGACCCGCTCGATAGAATCCTTGATGAATGGACTCGCGGGCAGCGTCACCGACATGCGCTTCGATAGTGGCATCATTCCCCCAGACTCGAGATTGGAATTGCGCGGTAAAAGCCGCGGAAGGGGCGTTAGCCTCTCATTTTGCGGCGAACGGAATCAAGCCGTATCCTTGACCGTCCCGTTGTGCAGCACCAAGAGATTCACCATGACCGACTCACCCACGCTCACTGCCGTTCGCGAGGCGCACCGCTTCGACGAGCGTGCGCTCGACGTCTACCTCGCGCAGCACGTCGAAGGCTATGAGGGCGACCTGAACGTGCGTCAGTTCGAAGGGGGCCAGAGCAATCCGACGTTCGCGCTGCGCGCCGGCTCTCGCGAATACGTACTGCGTAAACAGCCGCCGGGGGCACTGTTACCGTCGGCCCACCTGGTCGATCGCGAGTATCGCGTGATGTATGCGCTGCGCGATTCCGATGTGCCGGTGCCGAAAATGTATACGTTGTGCGAAGACTCGACGGTCATCGGCACGAAGTTCTACGTAATGGAAAAAGTCGCGGGACGTGTCTTCACCGATCTTCTGCTGCCTTCGATGAACAACGACGAAAGGCGCGCGGTTTATCGGGATCTGGCCCGAGTACTTGCGGCACTGCACCGCGTCGACCACGTCGCTGTTGGTCTGGAGAGCTTCGGCAAACCCGGCAATTACTACACGCGCCAGATTTCGCGCTGGAGCAAGCAGTACGTCGCTTCACAAACCGAATCGGTGCCGGCAATGGACCAGCTGATGCGGTGGCTGCCCGAACATACCCCCGCTGCCGATGAAACCGTAATCGTCCACGGTGACTATCGGCTCGGCAACATGCTGATCCATCCGACGCAGCCGCGTATCGCCGCAGTGCTCGACTGGGAATTGTCGACGCTCGGCCACCCGCTCGCCGACCTCGGTTACGTGTGTATGGACTACCACGCAGACTCGTATACCACCGCGGGACTCTCGCGGCCCGACCTTGCGGATTTCGGTGTTCCCTCGGAGCGCGAGTTCATCGCCGACTACTGCAAGTTCGCCGGTCGCGATGGCATCGAGAACTGGAATTTTTATGTGATCTATAACCTGTTTCGCTCGGCCGCGATCATCCAGGGCGTTTACAAGCGCGGTCTCGACGGCAACGCGAGTTCGGATACCGCCATCCAGTTCAAGGACGCGTGTCGCATGCGCGCCGAGCGCGCATGGGGGCTCGTCGAGGCGCTGTAGCGGCGCCGTTACGCGGCAAACACCCGGTAGTGCAGCGGCGCGACGCGCACCCGGTCGCCGATCGTCAGCTTTTTCGCAGCAGCATCGAGGTGTGAAAACTCGAGATTCAGCACCGAACCGTCCGCGCTCGCCGCGGCGATGCGGATGAACGGCCCGGTGCGCTGCGCCTGTGTGACGTTCGCGTCGATGCCCGGCGCGGTGCCTTCGACGACGCCGAAATCGTGGGGACGTACGTAGAGCACCGCTTCGTCCGAGTCCGGCACCGGCGTATCGCCCGGCAGCCGCCAGCAGGTATCGCGAACCTCGAATCCGTCGCGGCCGCGCGCCAGCGCCAGCACGTTGGCATCGCCGAGGAAGTCGAACACGAACGGGCTCGCCGGGCGCTCGTACACGTCCACGGCATTGCCGACCTGTTCGATTCTGCCGGCGTTCATCACCACCACCCGATCTGCCAGCTCCAGCGCTTCTTCCTGATCGTGCGTGACGAACACGGTGGTGTAGCCGATGCGGCGATGCAGATCCCGCAGCCAGCGCCGCAGATCCTTGCGCACGCGCGCATCGAGCGCGCCGAATGGCTCGTCGAGCAGCAGTACGCGCGGCTCGATTGCGAGCGCCCGCGCGAGCGCCACACGCTGCCGCTGCCCGCCGGAGAGCTGGCTCGGATACCGATCGGCCATCGATGCCAGCTGCACGAGTTCCAGCAGTTCGTCGACGCGCGCCGCGATCGCCTGCTTCGATGGACGCGTGCGCCTTGGCAGCACCGTCAGACCGAACGCCACGTTGTCGCGCACCCGCATATTGCGGAACAGCGCGTAGTGCTGGAACACGAATCCGACGCGCCGTTCACCTACCGGCAACCGCACAGTGTCTTCGCCATCGAACAGGATTTCGCCACGGTCGGGAAATTCGAGCCCCGCAATCAGCCGCAGCAGTGTGGTCTTGCCGCAACCCGACGGGCCAAGCAGCGCAATCAGCTCGCCGCTGCCGATGTGCAGGTCCACGCCATCTGTGGCGACGAATTCGCCGAAGTTCTTCCGCAGGCCGCGTAGTTCGATGGTCATGGTTCTGTTCCGAAGTCGGAGGATCAGTGGCGGTGGGTGGCGGCAAGTTCGTCGGCAAAACGCCATTCGAGCAGCGATTTCACGACCAGCGTCACCAGCGCAAGGCCGGCCAGCAGCGATGCCACCGCGAACGCCGCCGCAAAGCTGTACTCGTTGTAGAGAATTTCCACGTGCAGCGGCAGCGTGTTGGTCTGACCACGGATGTGCCCGCTGACGACCGACACCGCGCCGAACTCGCCCATCGCGCGCGCATTGCACAGCAGCACGCCGTACAGCAGCGCCCAGCGGATGCTCGGCAGCGTTACGTAGAAAAACGTCTTGAAGCCGCTGGCGCCGAGCGACAACGCCGCCTGTTCTGCGTCGGTGCCCTGCTCCTGCATCAGCGGAATCAGTTCGCGCGCAACGAACGGAAACGTCACGAACACCGTGGCGAGGATGATGCCGGGTGGACTGAACAGCACCTTGATGCCGTGGTCGAGCAGCCACGGCCCTGCCCAGCCGTGCGAGCTGAAGATCAACACGAACACGAGCCCCGCGATCACCGGCGACACCGAGAACGGCAGATCGATCAGCGTGGTCAGCAGTTGTTTGCCCCGGAATTCGAACTTCGCGATCGCCCACGCCGCGGCGATGCCGAACGTCAGGTTCGCAATCACCGATACCGAAGCGGCAAGCAGCGTCAGTTTCAGCGCCGCGACCGCATCCGGCGCAACGATCGCCTCGAAGTACACACGAGCGCCCTTGCGGAACGCTTCGACGAACACCGCCACGAGCGGCGTGACGAGGAACACGCCGAGGAACGACAGCGCGAGCGTGATCAGCGCAACGCGCACCCAGCGCGGCTCGCTGATGGCGGCATTGCGTTCGATGCGCGGCGGTCGCAGCGGTTCGCGGCGGTCTTCGTCCTGGCCGATTGCCACGCTCATGTGCGTTTCCTTCGCGTCGAAGTCGCCGCCTGCAACAGGTTGATCAGCAGCAGCAGCACGAACGACACCACCAGCATCGCCGCGGCAATCAGCGTGGCGCCGCCGTAGTCGAACTCTTCGAGCTTGATGATGATCAGCAGCGGCGCGATCTCCGACACCATGGGCAGGTTGCCGGCAATGAAGATCACCGAGCCGTACTCGCCGACGCCACGCGCGAACGCGAGCGCAAATCCCGCGAGCCACGCCGGCAGCACGCCCGGCAGAATCACCCGCACCACCGTCTGCAATCGGCTCGCGCCGAGCGACGCGGCGGCTTCTTCGAGTTCGCGCTCGGCGTCTTCGAGCACCGGCTGCAGCGTGCGCACCACGAACGGCAGGCCGATGAACGTCAGCGCCACCACGATGCCGGCCGGCGCAAATGCCACCTTCAGCCCCATCGGCTCGAGGAACTGGCCGATCCAGCCGTTGCGGGCGTACAGCGCCGTCAGCGCGATGCCGGCCACGGCGGTGGGCAGCGCGAACGGCAGATCGATGATCGCATCGAAAATGCGCTTGCCCGGAAACCGGTAGCGGACGAACACCCACGCCACCAGCGCGCCGAATACCGCGTTGATCGCGGCGGCGAGGAACGCCGCGCCGAAGCTGAGTTTCAGCGCGGCGATCACACGCGGAGAGGTCAGCACCCGGGTGATTTGATCGACGTCGAGTTCGGCGCTGCGCACGAACACGCCTGCAAGCGGGATCAGCACGATCAGGCTGAGATACGTCAGCGCGAAGCCGAGCGCGATGCCGAACCCGGGCAGCACCGAACGCGGACGCCGCAAGCGCTGCAGCAACGTTGCGGCGTCCGGCGCCTGGCCCATCGCGCTCGCGTGCGCCACCTATTTCACGCCGTAGATCTGGTCGAACACGCCGCCTTCGGCGAAGTGGGTCTGCTGCGCCTTCGCCCAGCTGCCGAAGTCGGCGATGGTCACCAGCTTGATCGCGGGAAACACTTTGGCGTACTGCGCCGCGACTCCGGCATCGCGCGGTCGATAGTAATGTTTCGCAACGATCTGCTGACCTTCCTTCGTATAGAGGTATTCGAGATATGCCTTGGCCACTTCGCGGGTGCCCTGCGCATCGACGTTTTTGTCGACCAGCGCAACGGACGGCTCGGCGAGGATCGACAGCGACGGCACCACGATCTCGAGATCCTGCGGGCCCAGTTCCTTCACCGCCAGGAAAGCTTCGTTCTCCCACGCGAGCAGCACATCGCCAATGTCCCGCTGAACGAATGTGGTGGTCGCGCCGCGCGCACCGGCGTCGAGCACCGGTACGTTGCCATAGAGTTTCTTCACGAAATCATGCGCGCCGGCGTCGCTGTTGTACTTCTGCTGTCCGTACGCCCACGCGGCCAGATAGTTCCAGCGCGCACCGCCCGACGTCTTCGGATTCGGCGTGATCACGGCAACACCGGGTTTCACGAGGTCGTCCCAGTCGTGAATCTGTTTCGGATTGCCTTTGCGAACGAGGAACACGATCGTCGAGGTATACGGCGCGCTGTGCTGCGGCAGCCGCGACTCCCAGTCGGCGTTCACGAGTCCGGCCTTGGCAATGGCGTCGATGTCGGCGGCCAGCGCCAGCGTCACTACGTCCGCGTGCAGTCCGTCGATCACCGCGCGCGCCTGACTGCCGGAGCCGCCGTGCGAGGCGGAAATTGTCACCGCCGTGCCGTGCTTCTCCTGCCAGTGTCTGGCAAATGCTGCGTTGAAGTCCTCATACAACTCTCGCGTCGGGTCGTACGAGACATTCAGCAGCTTCACATCGTCGGCCGCGTGCACGGAGGCCGCAAACGCGAGCAGCACCGCCGCGCGAACAATCGGTAGTTTCATTCGAGTTCCCCCTGGTCGAACCTGCCATAGTTGCGCACGTCATCGGCGAATCGCGCCAACGCTTTTGTGGCGGCCGGTCCGAGCGCCGCGACTTTTTACTTGAGTATCTCTACTGTTTCAATGGACTTAATGGAACAAGTCCATGCCAGACGGGAATATGGGGCGGCCACACGGCGTGTTCGCTTGACCTGAACCCGAAACGGCCGAAGATACACGCACCCCAACGCAGGCGGTCTCGTCGATGATCTCGCAGAAAGCACGCTATGCGCTTCGCGCGCTGGCCGCTCTCGCCGAGCTGGAGCCTGGCGAACAGGCACAGATCGCGCAAATCGCCGATGCGGCGCGTGTGCCAAAGAAATTCCTGGAGCAGATCCTGCTCGACCTGAAGAAGCGCGGCCTCGTACACAGCACCCGCGGAAAGCTCGGCGGTTACGCCTTGGGACGCCCGGCATCACAGATCGAGCTGGCCGATGTAATTCGAACGATCGACGGGCCGCTGGCGTTGTCCCCATGCGCCAGCCGTATGGCGTACCGCAAGTGCGACGACTGCCTCGATGCCAACACGTGTCCGATCAGAAAGGTGCTGCTCGAGGTACGCGATGCGACAGCCAACATCCTCGAGAACCGCAGCGTGGCGAGCATGCTCGAAAGGCCCGTTGCGAAGCGCCGGAAAGCCGCGCACAAGGGTGCGTGAGCGCGCTCACTCGCTAGAACGCTTCATCCTCTCTTTTTTGTCGCACTAACGATATTGCGAATCGCTCTTGATAATCACTCTAATCTCTATGTACTCAGTAGAGATAGTCGAGTAAAAAGCGAACCTCTCGAAACAGAACAGCAGAGGATTTCCCATGATTGCGACACGTCCAGAGCATCGACCCGGTATTCCGCTCGCCTTCGCTGCGTTGCTGGGCTGCGCGGCGCCGTTCGGCGCCGCGGCTTCGGCCTACGGTGTCTATGCCGAAACACGCGCAGCACCCACCGACGCCACCGGCATCGAAGAAATCTTCGTCACCGCGCGGCGCCGCGTCGAGAATCAGCAGGACGTGCCGATTCCGATGACGGTGATCGGCGGCGACGTGCTAGACGACACCCGCACGTACAGCGCGCTGCGCCTGACGCAGCTCGCGCCGACGTTCAACTACATCTCGTCGAACCCTCGCAATACCAACTATACGATCCGCGGACTCGGCGCGAGCTTTGGCCTCGCGAACGACGGTCTCGAACCGGGCGTAGGCTTTTACATCGATCAGGTCTACCACGCACGCCCGGCTGTCGCGAGCTTCGACCTGCTCGATGTTGAGCGCGTCGAGATCCTGCGCGGGCCGCAAGGGACGCTGTTCGGCAAGAACACCACCGCCGGCGCGCTCAACATCACCACGCGCGCGCCGACGTTCGACCCGGAAGCACGGTTCGAACTGTCCGGCGGCCAGGACGGCTACCAGCAGGGCAAGGCAATGGTTTCCGGCGCGCTGATCGACGACGTGCTCGCGGGACGCCTGTCCGCTGCCGCAACGCAGCGCGACGGTCAGCTGCGCAACGTCACCAACGGCAATGAAGACAATGCACAGGATCAGGTGGCCGTCCGCGGCCAGCTGCTGTACGACGCGACCACCGACGTGAAGGTTCGGCTGTCGGCCGACTACAACCGCAATGATGCAAAATGCTGCACGCAGGTTTACGTCACTACGGGATCGACGCTCAAACCCGCCGCGCAGCAGTTCCCTGCGCTCGCGGCTGCGGCAGGCTACGCGCCGCCAAGCACCGATCCATACGATCGCAAGTCGGACGTCGATTCGCGCCTGCAGGCACGCAGCGAACTCGGCGGCGCATCGGCGACCGTCGACTGGGATCTGGGGTCCACGACGCTGACATCGGTGACGGCATGGCGGTACTGGAACTGGGATCCGGCCAACGACCGCGACTTCATTGCGCTGCCGATCCAGACCGTTTCGAAGAACCCGGATCAGCAGGATCAGTACAGCCAGGAGATCCGCCTCGCATCGAACGGCGACAACACCGTCGACTGGGTGACGGGACTGTACGCATTCACGCAGAAGCTCGAGGCGCGGCCGGCGGCGGAGTACGGCGCCAACGCCACGCGCTGGCTGCTGACGCCGTTGACGTTGCCGGCGAACCTACTCGACGGCTACCGCTCGGACGCCGACGGCAAGATCACCACCGACTCCTACGCCGCGTTCGCCCAGGTGACGTGGAAGATCACCGACCGGCTCGAACTGACCCCAGGCGTGCGCTACACGTACGAGAAGAAGGACGGCCGCTACAACCAGACCGTTTCGGGTGGGCTCGACACCACCGACCCGGTGCTGATCGCCCGCAAGCTATCGGTGCAGCGGCCGCAGACCTATGCGGCGGACTTCGATGACAGCAGCACGTCCGGCCAGATCAACGTCGCCTATACGTTGACCGACGCCGTGCTCACTTACGCCACCTACTCGATCGGCTACAAATCCGGTGGCATCAACATGGCCGGCATTCCGAACGACGCCGCCAACAACCCGGCGCTGTCCAAGGCGGTGGTGGATCCGGAGCACGTCACCAACTACGAAGTCGGGCTCAAGTCGCAGTTCCTTGACGAACGCATCACCGCCAACCTGGCGGCGTTCTACACCGACGTCAAAGATTATCAGGCGAACGTGGTGGACAACGGTCCGGGCGCGCTGCGCGGCTACCTGGCGAACGTCGACAAGGTGCGCGTGAAAGGCGTGGAGCTCGACGCAACGGCGAAGGTCACTGAAGGCTTCACCACGTATGCGCGCGTGGCCTTCAACAGCGGCGAATACGTTTCGTTCGAAAACGGCCCGTGCCCGCTCGAACGGATCGGCACCGCGACGGCTTCGTGCGACCTGAGCGGCAAGGATCTGCCGGGGCTGTCGAAGTGGACGGTGTCCACCGGCGGCCAGTACCAGCACACGCTGCAGCTCTTCGGACACAACGGCAACCTGTTCATTGGGGCCGAAGGCAGCTATCGGTCGTCGTTTTATGCCGACGCATCGGACTCGATCTACATGAAGGTGGATGCGTATTCGCTGCTCAATCTGCGCGCGGGATTTCGCGCGGACAACGGCTTCGAGGTTTCCGTGTGGTCCAACAACGTCACCGACGAGAACTACATGCTGCTCGAGCAGCCGCAACCCGGTAACTCGGGCCTCGTTGTCGGCGTGCCGGGCGATCCGCGCATGAGCGGACTGACGGTGCGCTACCAATACAACTGAGGTCTGCGGGCTCCCGAAGGGTTCCGATCGAGACGCTCGGTCGGAACCCGCCCCGACCGTACGCCACCGCTGCACTTCGGATTGATCGCGACCGTCCGAACCATGCACGATGTGCGACCGGCCGACAGAGGTTCCGATGGCAATCAATCCGAGCAATACCGGCGCGTTCACCCACAGCTCGCACTGGGGCGCGTTCAATGTGACCGTACGCGACGGTGACATCGCCGACGTGCAGCCGCTGCACGACCCGGACCCATCGCCGCTGCTGCGCAACCTGCCTGGCAGCCTGCGTCACCCGGCGCGCGTCGAACGGCCGGTGGCGCGGCGTGGCTGGCTCGAACACGGGCCGGGGCCGAACCGTCACCGCGGCAGCGACGCCTACATCGCGATCCCATGGGACGAAGCACTCGACATGGCCGCGGCCGAACTGAAGCGCGTCATCGGCGCGCACGGCAACCAGGCGATCTTCGGCGGCTCGTACGGCTGGGCCAGCGCCGGGATTTTCCACCACAGCCAGAGTCAGCTGCACCGCTTCCTCAATCTGATCGGCGGTTACACCGCGCACCGGAACAGCTACAGCATCGGCGCATCGCTGGTGCTGCTGCCGCATCTGGTCGGCAGTTCCGCAACGGTGTTTCGCCGCGCAACGGCGTGGTCCGTCATCGCCAAACACACCGATCTGCTGGTCGCTTTCGGCGGCCTGCCGCTGAAGAACACGTTCGTCGCACCGGGCGGCAATGCGCGCCACGGTCTGCGCCAGCATCTCGACGCGGCGCACCAGCGTGGCATGCAGATCGCGCATTTCTCACCGCTGCGCGACGACGTGGTGCCGGAAGCGAACGCGCGCTGGTATCCACTCGCGCCGCTGAGCGACGTCGCGGTGATGCTCGCGCTCGCGCACGTGCTGATCGACGAGAAGCTCCACGACACAAATTTCCTCGAGCGCTACTGCCATGGCGCGGATCGTTTCATCGACTACGTGCTTGGCAAGGCCGACGGCGTCGCGAAGACACCGGAGTGGGCCGCACAACATTCCGGCATCGCCGCCAACGATCTGCGCTCGCTCGCGCGGCAGATGGCGCGGCAGCGCACGCTCGTGACGGTGTCGTATTCGCTGCAGCGCGCGCAGCACGGCGAGCAGCCGGTGTGGGCCGCACTGTCGCTGGCCGCGCTGCTCGGCCAGATCGGGTTGCCC
>Ga0209254_10000977_pt1 | contig 25198 bp, 17 predicted proteins | sample FrelakmetDIP11DI_FD_187148 | JGI IMG/M metagenome (GOLD analysis project Ga0209254, IMG submission 187148) | Freshwater lake sediment microbial communities from the University of Notre Dame, USA, for methane emissions studies - DIP11 DI (SPAdes)... | ecosystem: Environmental > Aquatic >...
CCTCCCTCGCAGACCTCAAAACAGCTGTCCACAGACCCGTGGGGATGATTCTGGTAACGGGACCTACTGGAAGTGGGAAAACGACCACCCTTTATTCGGCCCTTTCGGAGCTCAACAAAGAATCAGAAAACATCATGACGGCCGAGGACCCCGTTGAGTATAACTTCATGGGGATCAATCAGGTCCAGATGCATGAAGAGATTGGACTCACCTTTGCATCGTCCCTACGCTCCTTCCTCCGTCAGGACCCTGACATTATCATGGTCGGAGAGATTCGTGACTTTGAAACAGCACAGATCGCCATTCAGGCGGCCCTCACGGGTCACCTCGTCTTGAGCACCGTCCACACGAACGACGCTCCAGGGACCATCGGCCGACTCATCGACATGGGCGTTGAACCTTTTCTCATCGCCTCGGCGGTCATTTTGATTTTGGCACAACGGCTCATCCGCAAGATCTGCAGTGAATGTAAGGAACAGATCCAGGTCCATCCCCAACTGCTCATCGATCTTGGAATTCCACCCGATGAGGTGAAGACCTTTCCGGTGTTCAAGGGGAAAGGATGTCCGATCTGCAGCAATACAGGGTATAAAGGCCGGGTGGGCCTTTACGAAGTCATGCTCATGAAGGAAGAGATCAAAGAACTGATCCTGTCTCGAGCCTCCACCTCTGAAATCAAGAAGGAAGCCGTCCGTCTCGGGATGAAAACCTTGAGGCAGAGTGGGATCCATAAGATTAGAACTGGAGCAACGACGATTGATGAAGTCCTTAGAGCCACGATGGAAGATCGATAATCCTCAAAAAAAGAAGGGAAGGACGAGATGGTTGAACTGCAAACACTTCTGGAAACCGTGATTGAGAAGAAGGCCTCTGACTTGCACATTACGACAGGGGCTCCTCCCCAATTTCGAGTCGACGGGAAACTGACCAGTTTTGACAGCACAATGCTGAATGCCACTGACACAAAACGGCTCTGCTACAGCTTACTGACCGATGCCCAACGGCACAAGTTCGAAGAGGAGAATGAGCTCGACTTCTCCTTCGGGATCAAGGGGCTCAGCCGATTCCGTGGGAACGTCTATATGCAGCGGGGAGCGGTGGCGGGGGCGTTTCGAGCGATCCCGTTCGACATCATGGGCTTCTCTGAATTGGGAATTCTTCCCGTGGTGGGTGAGCTCATCAAGAAGCCCAAGGGGCTTGTCCTCGTCACAGGACCCACGGGAACTGGAAAGTCCACCACCCTGGCTGCCATGATCGATAAGATCAATCAGGAACAAAATGCCCACATCCTCACCATTGAGGATCCCATCGAGTATCTCCACAAGCACAAAAAGTGCATCATCAATCAACGAGAAGTCAACTCCGATACCAAGACCTTTGGGTCAGCGTTGAGACATATCCTCCGTCAGGACCCCGATGTCATTCTCATCGGTGAGATGAGAGATTTGGAGACGATTGAGGCGGCCCTGATCACTGCGGAAACGGGCCATTTAACCTTCGCCACGTTGCACACCAATTCTTGCGTGGAAACCATCAACCGAATCATCGATGTCTTTCCTCCCCACCAGCAGCAACAGATCCGGACTCAGCTTTCGTTCGTCCTTGAAGCGGTTCTCGCGCAACAGCTTCTTGCCCGCGCCACGGGGCCCGGCCGCGTCCTCGCCATGGAAGCCATGATACCGAATCCGGCCATCCGAAACCTCATTCGAGAAGACAAAATTCAGCAGATCTACTCCAACATGCAATCGGGTCAGGCCAAATCAGGAATGCAAACCATGAACCAAGCCCTCCTATCGCTTTATGAACGTCATCTCATCACTCTCGATGATGCCTTGGAGCACAGCCATAATATCGACGAGTTGCGACAAATGCTTGCGAACGTGGGAATTATTGATAGGAGGAAACCAGGCAAAGCCGCCTAAACTCAAGGGTGAAAGGGAACCACTATGCCGATCTATAAATGGGAAGGAAAAACGCTTAAGGGAATCATCAAGAAAGGAGAGATGGAGGCAGCCACCGAAGGAGCCATTCGCATCCATCTCAGGCAACAGAACATCATCCCCACGAAGATCTCGGCCAAGGGAAAAGACATCAGCATTTCTCTCCCCTTCGGAAAGGGGGTCAAACAGCGATCCATCGCCATCTTTACACGACAACTGGCCACCATGATCGATGCGGGGTTGCCTCTGGTGCAATCCCTTGAAATCCTGGCTTCCCAACAGGAGAGCAAGATTTTCAAAGGGATCCTGCGGGACATCCGTGAGGACGTGGAGGGAGGAGCGACCTTTGCGGGAGCCCTTAAGAAACACCCCAACACCTTCAACGACCTCTACACGAACCTGGTCGTGGCCGGCGAAGAGGGAGGTATCCTAGACAACATCCTCAACCGCTTGGCGAACTATATCGAAAAGGCCGAAGCCCTTAAAAAGAAGGTCAAGTCTGCCCTCGTCTATCCTTCGGTCATCGTAGCCGTGGCGATCGGCGTCACCATGATTCTGATGATTTTTGTGATCCCCGTCTTCGAGACGATGTTTTCATCGGCAGGGCAAAACCTTCCCCTTCCGACCCTCATCGTGGTGGTGATCAGTAAATTTGTAAGGAAATATATCTTTATTGTCATTCCTGCCATCATTTTGCTCATTTTCCTGATGCGGAAATATCATCAGACTGATAACGGAAAAACCGTCCTGGACCGAATGCTTTTGAAGGCTCCGGTCTTTGGAGAACTCTTCAGGAAGATCGCAGTCGCCCGTTTCTCCCGCACCCTAGGGACCTTAGTGAGCAGCGGCGTTCCCATTTTAGACGGACTGAACATTGTTTCCAAGACGGCAGGAAATAAGGTGATTGAAACGGCCATCCTCAATGCTCGGGCTAGCATTCGTGAGGGCGAAACGATCGCAGAACCGCTGGGCCGAAGCAATATTTTTCCCCCGATGGTTATTCAGATGATTTCCGTCGGGGAGTCGACGGGAGCCCTGGACTCGATGCTAACCAAGATTGCCGAGTTCTATGAAGATGAGGTAGACGTGGCCGTGAGCAACTTGACCTCTATGCTAGAGCCCCTCCTGATGATCTTTCTGGGAGTCGTCATCGGAGGCGTCGTCATCGCCATGTATCTGCCCATCTTCCAGATGGCTTCTGCGGTGGGTTAATGAACCGAATGACCCGGATGAAGGTTCTCACGCCTGCCTGCCTATCCTCCGACAGGCAGGCGGGGTCCCGTTCAACCGCCCCCGAGGGGCGACATCTCCCGTTTAACGTCGGGACAGGCCGCCCTACGAGGGTGTATTCCTCATCCCGCTTGGCCTGCTGCCGGGATGAAGCTGGCAAGGAGACCTATTGATCGAACCGGCAGCCACTGTTCTCACCGACGTGCAACAAAGATTCATGAAAACCGTCAAAGGGGTGATGCTGTGTCGTGTCATCATCCTTACCCTGCTCTTGACGATCTCCTTCATCTTCCAGATCTCAGAAAAGAGGTCTTTCTTCATCCCGTTAACGAACCGCTTCTACTACTTCATCGGGTTTTTCTACCTGGTCACCATCCTTTATGATTTCTGGGTCCGGTCCGTCCAGGATCTCCGTCGATTCACATTCGTTCAAATGGTGCTCGATCATTTTTTCATTATTGGACTCGTTTTCTTCACCGGCGGGAAAGACAGCTTTTTCCCGATGACGTATATCTTCTCCATCATTGGAAGTAGCGTCATCTTCTTTAAACGTGGCGCTTTTTTCTCAGCCTCGCTTGCGACCTTGCTCTATGGACTTCTCCTCCTCCTTCAGTACTATCGGGTGATCCATCCGATCGGACAGCTCTCCGATGTTTTTGAACCCGGTCAATTCTTCTATTCTCTCGTTCTCTACATGGTCGCTTTTTACATTGTGGCTTTCCTCAGCAGCGTGATCTCCGAGGAGCTCAAACGGAAAAGGAGCGAGCTGGTCCAGAAGCAGGACGACTATGACCAGCTTGAAACCTTCAATCGAAATATCATCCAGAGTCTCGATAGCGGACTTTTGACCATCGATCCGGAAGGAAAGATCAATTTCCTCAATCGAACGGCTGAAAAAATATTGAATGTGAATGAGGGTGGATTGAGTGGGGTCTCTGTCTACGACCTCTTCCCCAAGATCCATGAGGTGATTGAGCGTATTATAAAGAAGGGCACAGGAACTTTTTTGGACTATCAACGCTACGAGACCCCCTTTGCCCTTCCAGAGGGGAAACGGATGCATCTCGGGTTCTCCATCTCCCCCCTCACCGGCCCCCACGGATCAGTCATGGGACATACTCTGATTTTTCAGGACATCACGAAATTCAAAGAGATGGAAGAACAGATGATCCGATTTGACAAGATGGCTGCCATCGGACAGTTGGCTGCGGGGATGGCTCATGAGATCCGAAATCCACTCACCTCGTTGTCCGGGGCCATTCAACTGTTGAGCTCCGAGCTCGTTCTGGATCCCAGTAACAAACGCCTAATGGAAATCGTTCTGAGAGAATCGGAAAGGCTCAATTCTCTCATTACAGACTTCCTCCTTTTTGCTCAACCTCCTAAGACAAACAAAACCCTTTCAAAGATCGGACCCCTGCTTGAAGAAACAATCGATCTCTTCCAGAACTCTTCAGAGTACCATCCCGAGATTCGAATTCACCGCCCTGAAGGCCACCCCCCCCTCGAGGTCATGGTCGACCCAGATCAGATGAAACAAGTGTTCTGGAACCTGTTGATTAATGCCGCTCAGGCCATGTCCCAAGGGGGAGATCTACGAATCGATCTTGGAAAAAGAGAAAACGGCTCTCAATCATCCAACCCCTCTTGGCCAACCCCCCAGAAGAAGTCTTGGGTTAAGATTTCAATTTCTGATTCGGGAGTCGGAATTCCCCCCCAAGAGAAAGAGAAGATCTTCGAACCTTTCTATACCACGAAGGATGGAGGAACAGGGCTGGGATTGTCGATTGTCCACAAGATCATTGAAAACCATAAGGGCATGATCGCCGTGGAGAGTGAGGTGGATCGAGGATCAACCTTTGCCATCTTTCTGCCTACCGATAGAGATGAGGAGACGAAAGCATGTTAGAGGATAGAATTTTAGTTGCCGATGATGAACAGAGCATGCGAGAATTCTTGGATATCATGCTCAAAAAGGAGGGGTACAAGGTCTCCCTGGCCTCCAACGGAGAGGAGGTCTTGAAGCTGATTGACAAGGATCTCTTTGACCTGATCCTTCTGGATATTCGGATGCCCAGACTGGACGGCATTGGCGTCTTGAAGAAGATCAAGACTGCATCTCCTGAGACCATTGTCATCATGATCACGGCCTACGCGTCCGCGGACACGGCGATTAAAGCCATGAAAGAGGGAGCTTACGATTACATTACCAAGCCGTTCAAAGTCGATGAGATCAAGCTGATCATCAAGAACGCCCTGGAGAAGAAAAATCTTCAAAAAGAAAACCTCTTGCTGAAGCAGGTGGTCCGCGATCGCTATCGCTTTGGAAGTATCATCGGCCAGAGTTCCAAGATGTTAGCCCTTTATGATCTCCTGGAAAAAATCGCTCCCACCAAGACGAATATCCTCATCACTGGAGAGAGCGGGACGGGAAAAGAACTCGCAGCCAAGGCAGTCCATTACAACAGTTCAAGAAAGGATAAGCCTTTTGTTACCTTAAACTGCGGAGCCATTCCTGAATCGCTCATCGAGAGTGAGCTCTTCGGTCACATGAAAGGAGCCTTCACTGACGCCATTGCCACCAAGAAGGGGTTGTTCGAGATGGCTGATGAAGGAACGATTTTCCTCGATGAGATCAGCGAGCTTCCACTCCTGATGCAGGTCAAGTTGCTCCGGGTCCTCCAGGACAAGGAATTCAAGCGGGTGGGAGGGACAGACGACATTCGAGTGGACGTCCGGATTATCTCTGCAACGAACAAGGATCTGGAGGAGGCGGTCAAGGAAAAACGATTCCGGGAGGATTTATTCTACCGCCTCAACGTGATTCAGGTTAAAATGCCCCCTCTCCGTGACAGAAAGGAAGACATCCCCATCCTGGCCTCCCATTTTTTGAAGAAGTACTCAGAAGAACTAAACAAAAACATCTTCAAGGTCTCCCCCGAAGCCCTCACCATGTTGCTCAACTATGGGTATCCTGGCAATGTCCGGGAGCTTCAGAACATCATTGAACGGGCGGTGGCCCTGGGAAACGGGAATGAGTTGACACCCCAGCATCTCAGTTCCTACCTGGACGAACAGATTCAGACCAAACGGAGTGCCATCGATCTCGACATTCCTCCTGATGGGATTGACCTTGAGAAGGTGATTGAAGAGATTGAAAGAGCCCTGCTCTTGAAAGCCCTGGATCGAACGAAGGGAATCAAGAAGAAGGCTGCCGAATTGCTTCGCATCAACTTTCGTTCCATGAGGTACCGCCTCGAGAAATATGGCCTAGACCACGACGGAATAGAGTGAACCTCCCTACCCCGGTCCAGACCGTGGGCGGGGCAGACAGGCCTGCGGGGCACACCGCCGGCCACCTCTCTTACCCTAGGAGTCGAAACGAGACAGAGAGCCGTGGTCTAGCGGCTTCGCTTGAATTGCCTGTTCAATTCTTCCCGCGGAAACAAGAAGAAGATCGGTCGGCCGTGAGGACAGGTGCTGGACAGGCGAAGGAAGCTCAAATCCCCAACCAATTGCTCCAATTCCTCCTGCTGCAGTGAGGCCCGACCTCGAATGGCTGAATGGCAAGCCAGAGTAACCAGGAGGGTATGCAGAATGTCCGTTCCTTTGCCTCCCTGACTGAGAACTGCGGTCTCCTGCAAAATCTCTCTAAGAACCTCCTGGGGATCGATCTGATCGAAGACTGCCGGAACAGACCGAATCGCAAAGACCTTTTGACCTGCTGGATCAATCTCAAACCCCAACGAATACAACTCTCCAAGAGACGACTCTAAGGCGAGAGATTCCTCAGCCGACAGTTCGACTAAACGGGGAATGAGCAACTTGACCACGGGAACGGATTGGGTTTCGATTTGTCTTTTGAATTTCTCAAAGAGGAGACGTTCATGGGCCGCATGCTGATCGATGAAGAGGAGGCCTTCATCGACCTCGCAAATCAAGAAGGTGTCAAAGGCCTGTCCCAGGAGGTGCAAAGAACGTCTCGGTTCCACGGTCCATTCAGAAGGAGCCCCCTCGCGCACGCTGGGAATGTCCTCTCCCATCCGTGATCTCGAAAGCGCTCCTTTTGTATGAAGAAAGATGGGGAGGGAAGGAAAGGGAACTTCTCTCTCTTTGAACTCGGTGATGAACTCATCCCTGAATGAAGACCCCAGGGTCTGACGGACGGGTTCGTGGAGGGCACGGAGGACGGTGTGGACGGCATGAAAAACTCGCTCAGGGTCTCTGAACTTGACCTCGGCCTTTGTCGGATGGACATTCACATCCACGGCGGAAGGGGGAAGAGTGATCCAGAGGAGGACGGTAGGGAACTTCCCTGAAGGAATCACATGACGGTAGGCATCGGTCATCGCCTTCAAGACCATCCGATCCCGAACAAACCGATCATTGACAAAGAGGTAAATCCCTTCGGTCGTCCCTCTGGAGAAGGAAGGAAGACTCGCAAATCCAGAAATCTGGACCTCTTCTTCTTCGGACGCAATGGGCCGCAACTGCTCATAGGTCCCCGTCCCCAAGACGGCCTCGATCCGAACCGCAGTGGACTCGGAACTCACCAGTTCTTGGATCACCCGGTCATCATGAATCAATCTGAAGGAAATGGAGGGGTGGCCAAGGCTGAGTCGAAGAAACTGACTCAAGACCTGGCGAAGCTCAGAACGAATCGATTTCAGGAACTTTCTCTTGACAGGAAAATTGTAGAAGAGATCTCTGACCTCCACCTCTGTGCCCGCAGGACACCCGATCTCGGATGTCTCTGTGAGCACACCTCCTTCGCAGATGATCCGAGTTCCACTCAGCGCCTGTGCCACTCGACTTTTGATGATCATGCGGGAGACAGAAGAAATACTCGGAAGGGCCTCTCCTCTAAAACCCAAGGTATGAATGTCGTACAGATCTTCAATTCGTCTGATCTTACTCGTCGCGTATCGTTGAAGGGCAAGCGGAATATCTTCTGGGTCAATCCCTTCTCCATTGTCGATGACGCGAATGAGCTGGAGCCCGCCGGCTTTCAGTTCAACAACGATCTCTGAACTCCTTGCATCGATGGCATTCTCCATCAGCTCCTTGACTACGGATGCAGGCCTCTCAACGACCTCTCCTGCTGCAATCTTTTGGGCAATCCGTTCAGGCAGGACTTGGATTCTCTTCGCCATGGTAGGAATCCATTCTTATCTTAAGGTAAGGGCAAGCGGAGTGGAGCTTTGGATCCTGGGTTTCCAGGTCCTGAAGCAGGTCTTCCGACCTCTTTGCTCAAAGGGAAAACCTTGCCTGCCACCCTTGGCCTCGACGCTCTGACCCACCGAACGGAGCGGCTGAATTCTCACGTCAACCGTTCCCATCCAGAGCCCGCCTCGACGAAGGACCCCATCTTTCTGAACTTCTCGTATCGTCGCCTTAGAAGCTCCTCCGTAGGAAGCGTCTCCAGTTCTTTGAGGTGACGTTCCACCGCCTCCTTTAGAGTCCCAGTGATTTGTTGCGGATCGCGGTGTCCCCCTCCATAGGGTTCCTTGACGACCTCATCGATCACTCCGAGTCTATACAGGTCCCGGGCTGTCAGTTTCAACGATTCTGCAGCAATCTTTCCTTTCGCCCCATCCTTCCAGAGAATCGCCGCACACCCTTCTGGGGAGATGACGGAGTAGATCGAGTACTCGAGCATGAGAATTCGATCTCCAACGCCAATGGCCAATGCTCCCCCACTTCCCCCCTCTCCAATGACCGTGGTGACAATCGGGGTGCGAAGGGTGATCATCCTCTTGAGGTTTCTTGCGATCGCCCCTGCTTGGCCCCTCTCTTCCGCTCCTACGCCGGGATAGGCGCCTGGGGTATCGATCATCGTGAGAATGGGTTTTCCAAACAATTCGGCTAATTGCATCAGCCTTAAGGCTTTTCGATATCCTTCCGGATGGGGCATCCCAAAATTCCGCTGGACCATTTCCCTCGCATCGCTTCCCTTTTGATGAGCGATCACGACCACGGATCGGCCATTGAATTTGCAGAGTCCGCCGACGATGGCCGGGTCATCACCAAAAGTTCGGTCGCCGTGGAGCTCGACAAAGTTGTCAAACATTCGCCGGAGATAATGGGAAGCCTTTGGCCGATCAATGTGCCGCGCCAGTTGAGTGATCTGCCAAGCTGACAGCGTGGAAAAAACCTCTTTTTGAAGACGCTGGAGTTTTTCTTCCAGACCCTTCAACTTCTCGCTGAAGTGAATCTGCTTATCTCTCGAGAATCGTTTGAGATGCTCGATTTCATTTTCTAGCTCAACAATCGGTCTCTCGAATTCGAGATAGTGTCTCACCATACTCTTGGCTCACAGGCAAGTCGGCTAGATGCCCCGCCTTCCTGCCGGGTGGCAGGGGCGGGGAGAAAAGTTGACCCTGTGATCGTGTTTACATCTCCCGGAAGCCCCGCCTGTGCCTGTCCCGCCTTAGCGGGAGGCGGGTAGCTTCATTCGATCGAAATGACGGAGGGTTGAAAAAGGTTTTTCACCCGGTCTTGAAACAGTGGAGATGGATCCACAGCATATTGGTCCGACAGGGCAATGATCGTTTCCTGTTGTTTCCCGTTGATGAGATGCAGCAATACTCTGGTGTGCCCCCGATGGTCTGTCAGGATCTCTTTCAACCCTTCAAGCTGAGACGGCATCAAGGAGGCGAGAGGGATCTTCAAGCGAAGGTTTTTTTCGGAAGGCAGGGACATTTCCGGGAGGATTTGGACCTCGGTGGCCTTGATCTTGACGTGATCTTCCGATGGATCGAGCATCCCTCGCACAAGGATCGGGTCTCCTCCACTCAGGACGGGCAACGCTGCCCGGAAGACCTCCGGGAAGAGGATGACCTCGACAAACCCTTTCATGTCCTCGAGGGTGAGAAAAGCCATCCGATCCCCTTTCTTGGTGACGATCTCCTTGAGCTCACTCACAAGACCACAGATCTTGACCTCCCCTCCGTTCTTTCGACGAGCCAACGTAGAGGTATCTTCATGCGTGACTCTCTTGATGTCCTCTTGAAGTCTCGCCAAGGGATGCCTCGAAATATAAAACCCCATCGTCTCTTTTTCCAGGGCGATCAGTTGTTTCTCCGGAAATTCCTCAATGTCGGGATAAGAATCCTCTTGACGTGTCTCGGCCGCAGACCACATGCTCAACTGAGGTTCTCCCTTCTTCTTCTGATCCGACTGAGACCGTTCGAGCCGTTCATCCAACACAGAGAGCATCTGGGAACGAGTGGCCTTTGAGAAGTCGAGGGCGCCGCACTTGATCAGGCTTTCGATGACCCTCCGATTCACCTTCCGGAGGTCTACGCGACAACAGACGTCGGAGAAGGATCCAAATTTCCCTTGCCCTTCTCTTTCCGCCAAGATGGCGTCGATCGCAGCATCCCCCACATTCTTGACCGCGGCCAGTCCAAATCGAATCTGGTTCCCCACAACGGCAAAGCGCTTCTGACTCTCATTCAGGTCAGGAGGAAGGATCCCAATGCCCATGTCTCGGCACTCGGCAATGTATTTGACGATCTTGTCTGGATTCTGGACTTCACTGGTCAGGGAGGCTGCCATGAACTCAATCGGATAATGGGCTTTCAGATAGGCTGTCTCATAAGCGAGAAGGGCATAGGCCGCGCTATGCGATTTGTTAAATCCATATTCCGCAAATTTGGCCATGAGGTCAAAGATTTTTTCTGCTTTGTTGCGAGGAATCCGATTCTTCCGGGCGCCCTCCAGGAACTTCTCTTTCTGCATCTCCATCTCTCTTGGATCTTTTTTCGACATGGCCCGACGAAGAATGTCTGCATCCTCGAGAGTGAAATTTGCAAGGGTACTCGCAATACGCATGACCTGTTCTTGATAAACAATGACTCCATAGGTATCACTGAGAATGTCCTCGAGCTGTTTCACTTCGTACCGAATCGATTCCTTCCCGTGCTTTCGACTGATGAACTCATCGACCATCCCGCTGCCCAGAGGGCCAGGCCGATAGAGGGCAACCAACGCAATGATTTCCCTAAAACTCTCTGGTTTCAACTTGCTGAGCAAATCCCTCATCCCGGAGCTTTCTAACTGAAAAATGCCAAGGGTTTCAGCGGCGCCCAAGAGAGCAAAACTCTCAGAATCGTCCAAAGGAATCTGGGAAAGATTGATCTTTACTCCGCGGTGCTTCTCGATGAGCTGAATGGCGTTATTGACCACGGTCAACGTCTTGAGGCCCAGAAAATCGAATTTGACCAGACCAATCTTCTCCACATCCTTCATGGAGTACTGAGTCATCACCTCTCCATCTTGTCCACGGCAGAGGGGGAGGTATTCCATGAGGGGTTTGTTCGCAATAACGACGCCAGCGGCATGAGTGGAGGCATGGCGGACCAAGCCCTCGAGAGATTTTGCGATCTTGAAGAGAGAGGCCATCCGAGGATCTTTGCCCGTGAGCTCCCTTAATCTCGGTTCCTGTTCTAAAGCTTGCTCCAGCGTGATATTGAGCGTGCCGGGAATGAGTTTGGCCACCCGATCGACCTCTGCATAGGGAATCCCCATGACTCGGCCCACATCGCGGATGACGGCCCGAGCTTGCATCTTTCCGAAGGTGATAATCTGGGCCACATTTTCCTTCCCGTACTTGTCCATGACGTAGTGGATGACGTCGTCCCTGCCCTCCATGCAGAAATCGACATCCACATCCGGCATGCTACTCTTTCGACCAGGATTGAGAAATCGTTCAAAGATCAGGTCATATTCGATCGGGTCCAGGTCGGTGATGCTCAGACTATAGGCCACCAGGCTCCCCGCCGCGGATCCCCGTCCGGGTCCGACCGGAATCCCCCGACTCTTCGCAAAGTGGATGAAGTCAGCCACAATAAGGAAATACCCTGCATATCCCATCGATTTGATGACTTTCAGTTCCTCTTCCAGACGGGCCAAGTACTTCGGCTCCCTCCCGCCGAAATTCTTCTTTTCTCTCAGGGAGAGCAGCCGTTTTCCCAATCCCTCCCGTGCGAGCTTGTCCAAAGTACTGTTGAGGGACTCTCCCTGAGGGACTGAAATGCGGGGGATATGTTTTTCATCGAATCGCAAATCCAGGTTGCAGCGATCCGCGATCTCCAGCGTGTGGGCCAGGGCGTCTGAATGGTTCTGGAAGAGCTCTCGCATCTCCTGGGGGGACTTGAAATAAAACTCTTCCGAGGAAAATTTCAACCGATCCGCTTCCTGGAGTGTTTTTCCTGTCTGAATACAGAGGAGAACTTCATGAGCGGGAGAATCTTCCCGATGGAGGTAGTGACAGTCGTTGGTCGCCACCAGCGGAAGAGAGCGTTCATGGGCAATCTCCAGCAATCGCTCATTCAACAGCGCCTGCTTTTCCACGCCATTGTTTTGAATCTCAACGAAGTAACGCTGATGATCAAAAATCCTCTCATATTCTTCTGCGGATTGAAGGGCTCTTTTCATCTCTCCTTTGCTCGCATGGACTGCGAGCTCTCCCTTCAAACAGCCGCTCAAAGCGATCAAGCCCTCATGGTGTTGGGACAGGAGTTCCTTATCGACCCTGGGCTTGTAGTAAAACCCTTCGAGGAAGGCAAGACTTACGAGCCTCAGAAGATTGAAATAACCTGTCCGGTTCATCGCAAGGAGAGTCAAATGATAGGCGCCCTCTCCAATTCCGCTTTTCTTGTCGAGCCGGCTTCCGGGAGCGACATAGACCTCACACCCCACGATGGGTTTTATGCCGTGTTGAATGGCTTTCTGATAGAAATCGACCACGCCAAACATGTTTCCGTGATCGGTCAAGGCCACGGCCCCCATCTGGTATTTCCTGGCCAATTCCAACATCTCGTCAAACCGGATGGCTCCATCCAGGAGGCTGTATTGGCTATGCACATGAAGATGGATAAAATCAGCGTGCTGCATCGTCACCTAACCTTCGTCGCGACCGATGAGTAGGTTTGCTCACCACAGAGCCACAGAGATCACGGAGAGGTTTTTTGTTTGTCGGGGAGGTGCCCGACAGACAAAAAGGTTCTCTTGCAAAAAAATCTGGCCAAAAGCCTAGGAGTTCATGGAGAATCGGTACCTCCCGCCTGCGCGGCAGAAGCCGCTACGACGCGGCGAAGGCCCGATTCTCCATGAGAGCATTCCTCTCAGTGGGCTCTGTGTCTCGAACGAGCCCCTGTCTTCTTGGGGCGAGTGGGTGGTGAAAATCGTTTCCTATTCCCATTCGATGGTGCTGGGAGGTTTCGAGCTCACATCATAAACAACCCGATTGACCCCCTTGACTTCGTTAATGATTCGGCTCGAGATCGTTCCAAGAATCTCGTAAGGGAGCTTAACCCAGTCTGCGGTCATCCCGTCCTGGCTCTCTACGACGCGCAACGCGATCACATTCTCATAGCTCCGCTCATCTCCCATGACCCCCACGGTCTTCACAGGCAGCAGGACAGCAAAGGACTGCCATACCTCGTCTAGAAATCCACTCCGGGCCATCTCCTCCAAGACGATCTCATCGGCTGATCTCAGAATCTCCAGCCGTTCTTTGTTCACTTCTCCAATGACGCGAATGGCGAGCCCGGGTCCGGGAAAGGGCTGTCGTTTGACCATTTCATCTGGCAATTTCAGGACCTTTCCCAATTTTCTCACTTCGTCTTTGAATAGTTCCCGAAGCGGTTCCACTAACTTCAATCTCATCTTATCAGGCAATCCCCCGACGTTGTGATGGCTCTTGATGGTGGCCGAAGGCCCCTTGGCAGAAACGCTCTCAATCACGTCGGGGTATAGGGTCCCTTGAGCCAGATAGTCCACTCCGCCGATTTTCTTGGCCTCTCTCTCAAAGATGTGGATAAATTCCCGACCGATGACCTTTCGTTTGGCTTCGGGATCTGTAATTCCTTTCAACTTTTTCAAGAAGTGTTCTTCTGCATTTACATAGCCCAGCGATATTTTAAAATAATGGCGGAACAAATTCACCACCTGAGTCGCCTCGTTCCTTCGCAGCACCCCGTTGTTCACAAAGATGCACTTCAGACGGTTGCCGATAACGCGATGGAGAAGCAGGGCGACCACAGAGGAGTCGACCCCCCCACTGAGAGCACATAGGACTTTGCCCGACCCGATCTGTTTTTTCAGATCGGACGTGGTCTGTTCGAGAAACGATCGCATCGTCCACGTCCGCTTGCACCCGCAAATGTTGAAAAGAAAATTTTTAAGGATCGTGAGACCTTGAGGAGTGTGGACGACTTCAGGGTGAAACTGGAGTCCATAGATTTTTCTGCGTTCGTGTTCGATGGCTGTGTAGGGTGTGTTTAGAGATTCGGCAAGACCACAAAACCCTGGCGGCAACTTGCGCACCTGGTCTCCATGACTCATCCACACCTTCACTTGGCTTCCCTTTTGCCCGACTCCTTTGAACAGTTTTCCACTTCGAGTCAGAGTCAGGGTCGCCATCCCGTATTCCCGTCTCTTCCCTCGAATCACCTCTCCTCCCAGGAGGTAACCCATCAGCTGCATCCCGTAACAAATCCCTAAGATCGGAATTCCCAAGTTCAGGATCGCGGAATCACAATGGGGAGCTTTCCTCTGGTAAACGCTTGCTGGCCCTCCGGACAAGAGGATCCCTCGGGGGCCAAAAGCCTTCACCTCCTCCACGGTCATCGAGTAGGGATGAATCTCACTGTAGATTTCACACTCTCTGACCCGTCTCGCAATCAACTGGGTATATTGGGAGCCGAAATCGAGGATGAGAATCTTGTGAAGCTCCCGCGCCTGCCTACCGCAGGCAGGCGCATCGCGGGGCTCCCCGGCAATGATTTGTTCTTTGATATTGTGCCCCTTCCTGCCTGCCCCGCCCTGGATCGGAACCGGGGCCGGCAGGCAGGGACCCTCGCCCACAGCGCGGGGCTTGCGGGGCACGCTCCGGTCAAAAGACGTCTGTCTCGCCATAAAGGTCTCGCTTTCGGTTGAGTTCTGGGTTGAGAGTGGAGTAATGGAAAACTCTCTTTAGAGATCAGCGTTTGAGGATATATTTACCATCTTTCCGCTCGTATTGGAAGGAAATTCCTTTGCGGTAGAAGAGATCCTCCTCCCTCAGCAAGTTCGCCGAAACGAGCTCTTCAAGGTGGCCCGGGTATTGTCCTCTTTCAAGATAATAGATTTCGAGGGCATTTTTCAAGCACTGGAGCTGTGTCCGGTGAGCTAAGTGTGTCGGAATCTCGATGTTGACCGATGTGATTCTCGAATCTCGAACTTGATGAAGAAATCCTGGCTTGAAATAAATGAACACCAAGATCAGAAAGAGTACGAGTCCACCGTAGGAGACGTAACCCAGCAACTCTCGAGGGTTGATCTTGCTCACCTTCTTCACCAGTCCGGGGGTGTGGACTCCGAGGACCTCAATGAGCCCCATCTCCAACAGTCCGTTCAAGATTTCGCTCGTGTTGAATCGCCCGAGGAGGCTTCGATCGATGATCTCTTCCACGGTCCGCGTCCCATCGACCAGCTGGTAGACGAGGTCCTGTTCCGAGCCGAGCTTCTCCTTAAGGTAACTGGGAGAAGTGAGGGATTGGGCGGGCTTTCTGTCGGGGTCGAGGACTTTCTGGAATACCAGATGCGGAGAATGGATCTTCTTCTCGATCTCCGATCCCTCATCAACCATCCGCAGGATGTTGAGAAGAACCTGCTCCGTACTCAGGGCAAACGGAATTCTTTTGTAGCTCTCCACCAGCTTGAGATCAAAATTAAAAATCCCATCTTCCCACCAAAACAGGTCGTAGATCGTTTCATAGACCTGGGTGGTGATCACCTTCAACACATCCTCTTTGCTCAAGAGTTGGAGTTCCACCAGGATCTCCCCCAGATATTTGAGGGTGCCTTTCTGAATCCTTAGGACGCGCTCCAATTGCTCATCGCTGATGAGCTTTGCCTTCACGAGAATTTCACCAATCAGGTCTTGCTTTCCCCGATAATTAGAATAAACATGGACGATCATGCCGTCGACAAAGTAGACCTCAACAATCTTCTTCCCTCTTCGTATCCTCAGAACACCCGTCTTGAGCTGTTGCCCGATGAGCTGAATGATCTCCGTGATGCTGAAATCCTTTAAGGTTCCCTGTAAGGCCATCGATGTTTCCTTCTTCTCCTCACGGGCAAGTGAAGCTTCACGCCCTAAAGGGCGTGGCTTCCCGGTAAGGTGTTTTCTTTATATTGTGCCCCTTGCCCCCGCCCTTAGGGCCGGGCTCGCGGGGCACTTGCCGGTCGGCTGGATGTCCCGCCCTGTGCCTGTCCCGTCTTGACGGGAGGCGGGGAGCTTCACTCCCCTGCAGACTCTCTTCCCAGTTGCAACTTCATTCGAAACGTTTGCCGGAGCACCAGCAAATAGAAAATGATAAAACACCCTCCCCAGAGGAGAAGACTCCAGATCCCTTGAGAAGTGGGTGTACCCCACAGAGGGAGGATACCGTTCCAGTAGATGAATCTCAAGACAAAAACAAAAAACACAAAGAGAAACAACAGGCCTCGGAAAAAGGATCCTCTCCAGAGGTAAGCAAAACCCACAAAGAAGAAAGAGACGAAACGACTGATCCGATGGTTCTGCTTTTCAAATTCCCGCACCTGGAGCGACTTCTTCTCTACGATTTTGGGGTGGAGCTTCTCTTTCTGCAGGAAGATCCGGTAACAGTTGAAACAAATGAATTCATGATCGGACGCCCCCAGATAGAACCGATGTGTCGGGCTTCCACACAGGGGACATCGCGTTAAGAACCGTTTGGCCCGACTGTAGCGCGACATTCCGATGAGAAACAGAAGGAAAAGGACGGGGGTAAGAAAGGAGAGCCTAGAAGGAATCTTTTCGAACCATGCATGAAACAACCGAAACATCCACCCTTCCTTTCCGACGAAATGGCTCAGAAACCTTTCCCAGAGTCTCTCAGAGCTCAGGGCCTCATCGATGACGAAACGGTTGATGTGGGGAGTTCCGTGGAAGGTGTCGATGGCCGAGTAATAGTCGATGAGTTGCGGATCTAACTGTCTTGCCCTCTGAAAAGCCTGGTCCTTTTTCCCCGACAAGAAGGCTTCTTCCGTATAGGCTCGGGAAAGATTGTAGTGGTAGGCCGCTTTCATCGGATCCAACTCGACAGCCTTCTGATAGGAGGTGAGCGCTGCGTTCGTTTCCTTCCTCGCGAGGTAGACATTCCCAAGATTGGAGTAAGCTTCGCTAAATTGAGGACTTTGGGAAATGGCACGCTGATACCATTTTTCCGCCCGGGCAGAGTTTCCCCTTCTCTTCTCAATGAGACCCAGGGTGAAAAGGGTATCCGGATCTTCGGGCTGAGTCACCAGCCATGCCTGGAGCCTCTGCTCCAGGTCCCGATCCCAATCCTCGTGGTTTGCTCGGTGCATTTCGAGGATGATATCCGAAGAAGACCCGTTTAAGAAGGTCGCTGAAGAATGGAGGAAAAACGGCAGATAAATCAACGCGACGAGAGAAAAGACAACCCACTGTCTTTCCTTGTTCGAAATGTACCCCCAGAGCAAAATAGACCAAAAGAGTAAGGCCCATAGCATGTCCAGACGGAGGAAGAATGGGATGAAAAGAAATAGGATTTTGAAACTGTTGATGAGCAGTTTCCCAACCTCCTGGGTCAAGTTTTTATGAATGTCGTAAAAATAAAGCGGGAGATACTTGATGAGGACGACAATTCCAAAGAGGATGAAGGTCATGAGCATGGCGTTGGAAACGAGATAGAAGAGGCTGTAAAAGAAATGGAGAGCGCTGGGATAGTAGTAAAAATAAGAGGAGATCCCCTTCAAGAAATCGGAGATCGCGTCGTAAGGCCTGAGAGGTTTCTGACTCCACCGAACGTTTGCGAGCTCGAAATAGGGTTGAGAAAGCTCGGGAGCGAACTTTACAGCGTAACTCGCAAACTCGACAGCCCGGTCCATCTTTCCATTTTTCCTCGCTCGCTCTGCTTCACGAACGAGCACGGAGGAAAGGAGAGGGTAATTCCTGATTCCTCGGTCCAACTGCAGTTCGTAAATCTTATCAAGGTCCTGAGTGCTGAGTAGAAATTCATTCCCCTCACCCTCCTTTCCACGCACTGGCCAAACGGTCTTCAGATCAAGGGGCCGGTCATCAGAAGAGGGAGTCTCTACGGAAAAGAAGTCCTTCGAGAATGGCAACGGAGGCCTTTGAGTGAGAAGACCCATAAAATAGAGTATTGAGAAAAGGAGAAGGAGAAGGATAATAATCGGTTTCTTCATCTTGGTTGAGCCAAGGACAGGGATTTAAACGCCTATCCCCTTGTTATTTCTGCAATTTTTATGCCACAGCGTTGCTTTCATTCCAGCCGGTAGTTTGGAGCTTCCTTGGTGATGATGACATCATGGACATGGCTCTCCCGTAGCCCCGAACTGGTGATCCGAATAAATCTCGTCTTTTGCCTCAATTCCGCGATATCCCCTGCCCCGACATAACCCATTCCAGCCTTCAAACCTCCTATAAGTTGCTGAATACAATAGGAAAGTACACCTCTGTACGGAACCCTTCCTTCGATCCCTTCGGGAACAAGTTTCGATTCACTCTCCACATCTTCCTGAAAATAACGGCTCCGGCTCCCCTCATTTTCTTTCATGGCTTCCAAAGATCCCATACCTCTGTAGACTTTGTAGCTTCGTCCCTGATAGAGCACAATTTCACCAGGACTCTCATCCGTTCCGGCAAATAAATTACCAATCATCACTGAATGAGCCCCTGCACCAATGGCCTTTGTGATGTCTCCAGAAAACTTGATCCCACCGTCGGCAATGATCGGCACGTCATAGCGCTTGGAGACCCCGGAAGTCTGCATGATCGCAGAAAGCTGGGGAATGCCCACTCCAGCGATGACCCGTGTCGTACAGATGGAACCAGGCCCAACACCCACTTTGATCCCGTCCACTCCCGCCTCTACAAGACTCAAGGCTCCCTCCTGGGTCGCTACATTTCCTCCAATCACTTGAATGTTTGGAAAATTCATTTTTGTGTCTCGGATCGCTTCCAGAACGTCTTGCGAGTGGCCATGGGCTGTGTCCACGACAAGAACGTCCACCCCCGCCTGGACCAAAGCTTCCGTTCTCGCTTCCCGATCCTTTCCAGGCCCAATCGCCGCTCCCACTCGCAGGCGACCAAAGGAATCTTTGCAGGAATTGGGATATTTTCTCATTTTCTCAATATCTTTGATGGTAATCAGTCCCTTCAGGTTGTTGTGCTCATCGACCACGAGCAATTTTTCGATTCGATTCTTGTGGAGGATCTCCTTAGCCGCCTCCAGGGTGGTTCCGACAGGAACGGTGATGAGACGATCCTTTGTCATCACCGCCGAGATCTTTTCATCCAATCTCCTCTCAAACCTGAGATCTCGATTCGTAAGGATTCCCACCAACTTACCTTCCTTTGTAATCGGGACCCCAGAGATTCGATATTTTTTCATCACCTCCATGGCCTCGTAGATTTTTTGGTCAGGATGCATGGTGATGGGATCGAGAATCATTCCACTCTCCGATTTCTTCACCTTATCGATCTCGAGGGTTTGACGCTCAACGGACAGATTGCGATGGACCACCCCAATTCCTCCCTCTTGAGCCATGCAGATGGCTGTCCTCGACTCGGTCACCGTATCCATCGCCGCGCTGACCAAAGGAATGCTTAAACGAATCGTTCGGGTCAGCTGGGCACTCGTATCGACGTCCTTGGGTAACACGGCCGAATAAGCAGGCACCAGCATGACGTCGTCAAAAGTCAAATATTCCACAATGTCTTTAGAATGGTCTGCCATGTTCTCCTCCCACTCTCCGCAGAGAATCGTGATAACGTTCTTCCAGGAATTCCCCCGATGCAACGGGACATGTCGTCGACGGGGTTCCTTTCCATAGCCTCTGTTCAATGGCCACGAGGAGTCCCTTCAGACTCTCGGGACGGTGACCTGAAATCGAAAAGGTAGCGTATCTCCTGCAGACAGCCTCCACAGTCTCAGGATCTAGTCGATCTTCCTTGTTGAAGACTAGGAGCCTTGGAATGTGGTCTAACCCCAGTTCAGAGAGGATCTTTTCTGCATCCTGAATATGCGCTTCGAAGAACGGGTTGCTGATATCCACCAGGTGGATCAGCAAGTCGGATTCCTGCAACTCATCGAAGGTGGGGCGGAACGCAACGATCAGATCCTTGGGCAGGTTCTTAATGAGTCCCACGGTGTCGGTAATGACCACTTCATGATTTCCAGGGAAGCGCCATCTTCGCGTGGCCGGATCTAAGGTCGCAAACAGTTTGTCCTCGACATGGGACTGGCTCTGGGTGAGGAGATTGAACAGCGTCGTCTTCCCGGCGTTTGTATATCCCACGATGGACAGAACCGGAAGTTCTGATTTCGATCGTCGAGCCCTTCTCTGCTCTCTCGCTCGGCTCAACTTGACCAATTCTTTTTCCAAGAGGTGGATCCGTTCTCTCACACGCCGTCGGTCGATTTCAAGCTTGGTTTCGCCGGGTCCCCGGCCTCCAATGCCTCCGGTCAGCCGAGAGAAAGCGAGTGTCTTCTTGGCCAATCGGGGAAGCAAGTACTTCAGTTGAGCCAGTTCCACCTGGATCTTACCCTCCCGGGTGTGGGCACGCTGCGCGAAGATGTCCAGAATGAGTTGGGTCCGATCGATCACTCTCAGTTCCGTCCGATCCGAAATCGAGGCAATCTGCCCGGGCGTCAGATTTTGATCAAAGATGATGAGATCGACTCCCAATTGCAGACACGTGACGAGCAACTCTTTCAGCTTACCCTCGCCCAGCAGGGTGGCAGAAGAAAGAGATTGAGGTCGTTGGATCATCGCATCCACCACCTGAACCCCACTTGTCTCTGCCAGTTCTTTTAGCTCTTCCATCGATTCTTCAAGGGTTGTCCGACTTTCTCGACTGACACTGAGAAGAATCGCCCTTTCCTCTGCCCCTCTTAATGCAATGGCCCTCTGGCCTCTTTGAAATTCATCTTCGAGAGCCTGAATCCAGTTGTAAAAATCGAGCTCCAATAACTGGGTTAAGGTCGAGGCGGGATCAATCTTCCACACCTTCTTCTCGCGGTTGTCTGGAAGGAGATGGGCAGAGTACACATTTCCAGGAACGTCGTTTTCCCGAACGGAAAGGGCTACCATCACATCCAACCTCAGAAGAGCAAGGTCTGTAAGATCCTCTTCATTCAAAGGCTCTCCCTGAAGATGAGTGTGGATGAGACGTAGTCCTCTGAGTCTCAAGATTCCGGTTCGATCTCTGGAGAGCTCAGGAATGGTGATCCCCTTTTGGTCACCTACGATCACGAGAGCGATGGTTCCTCGTCGTTCAACCAGAATACCGATTTGACGCCGGATTTCTCTCGAGAGGTCACTGAGAAGACGGGCCAGTTCAGAGGTCATGACCTTCTCAGGCGGAATTCTCCTTCGGTAAACGTGTTCCAGTCTTCGCAACTGGTCCGTTTTCAGACCGATGATGTTTCCATAGATCCTTCTAATCGGCGTTCTCCTCTCTTAAGTTCGGACTTCGGTGAGTCCCTTGAGAAAGCTCTATTTACGCACGAACCCCCTCGACCTTCACTCCAGTCATGTGGGCAAGTGCCTCCAACCCCTTGAGAGGCTGGAGGTGAAGGCCAGGATTGCTTCGGTTTGATCGGATGTGGTGGAGGGTGACAGGTTTCTGATGGATGGCTGAAAGGGCGAGAAACGTCCTTAAGATCCGTCCTCCTCCTTCCCCGTAAGACCCATTAATGACCGTCAGGTGATCATCCTTACTCTGCATTATTATTATTAACAATAAAAGAAAGATGATGTCAATCCGTGGATTGACAACCTGCCTTTTTTCGGGTATTTATAATGCAAAGGAGAAATGCTTTGCGTATCCAGAACCTTGAGCAAGTCATCATGTTGTTTGTTACCTTGACTGTCCTTTTAATCTCTGGAACCACAGGGCAGTGCCAGGACAAAGGGCCTGTCTTCTATATCCAGGTGGATGGGATCATCAATCCGGCCACGGCGAAATTCATCACGGATTCGATCGACCAGGCCTCTGAAGAAGGCGGCCAGTGCCTCATCATCGAATTGGACACTCCGGGCGGACTGATGGATTCCATGAGGAACATTGTGAAGAAGATTCTTGCGTCGAACATTCCGATCATCGTCTATGTGGCTCCGCAAGGGGCCAGGGCAGCCTCAGCAGGCGTCTTCATCACCTTGGCATCCCATGTGGCGGTGATGGCTCCTGGGACGAATATCGGTGCCGCGCACCCGGTGACCCTGGGGGCAGAGGGTAAAGAAAGTAAGACGATGACGGAAAAAATCGTGAACGACACGGTTTCCCAAATCAAGACGATCGCCAAGAACCGTGGAAAAAATGTGGATTGGGCCGAAAAGGCAGTGAGAAAGAGTGTCTCGATCACGGAAGACGAGGCTCTGAAACTGAATGTGATCGACCTCATCTGCACAGACCGTAACGATCTTCTCAGTAAGGTGGATGGAAGAGTCATCAAATTCGACGGAATGACTCGGACCCTTCTGACCAAGGGGGTTCAACCCCGTCCGATCCAGATGAGCTGGCGGTACAAGCTCTTGGACACGATCTCCAATCCATCGATCGCTTATATTCTCCTCATGCTGGGAATTTACGGCATCTTCTTCGAACTGTCGAGCCCGGGAGCGATCCTTCCGGGAGTCGTCGGTGGGATTTTCCTCATCCTGGCCTTCTATGCCCTGCAGATGCTGCCGATCAGTTTTGCCGGTTTGGCATTGATCCTCTTCGCCATCATTCTCTTCATTGCGGAGGTGAAAGTGGTCAGTCATGGATTATTGACCGTGGGAGGGGTCATCTCACTTTTTCTCGGCTCCATGATGCTCATTGAGACCCCAGCGGAGTACATGCAAATCTCCCTCACCGTGATCATTCCTGCCGTGTTGGTGAGCGCAGGCTTCTTTGCCTTTGCAGTCACCAAAGCCATCAAGGCCCGGCTGACCAAACCCACAACGGGAACCGAGGGACTGGTCGGTGAAGTGGGGATAGCTTCAACGCCCCTTTCACCCGAGGGAAAGGTTCTGGTCCACGGAGAGTTTTGGAACGCCATCAGTGATGATCCCGTTGAGAAAGGGGATAAAGTTCAAGTCGTCGGGGTGAAAGATCTTGTGTTAAACGTGAAGAAAAAATCATAAGGAGGAATGACATGGGACTAACGGGCTTACCATCCGGTTTTCTTTTTCTAATTATTTTTCTCTTCATCCTGGCCGCCTCGGCCGTCAAGATTTTGAGAGAATATGAGAGGGGCGTTATCTTCCGTCTGGGGAGGCTCATTGGTGCCAAAGGGCCTGGAATCTTCTTCATCATCCCCGGCGTCGACAAAATGCTGAGGATCAGCTTGAGGTTAGTCACTCTCGATATTCCGCCTCAGGACGTGATCACGCGTGACAACGTCTCTATCAAGGTGAACGCCGTGGTGTACTTTCGCGTCGTCGATCCAAACAAGGCGGTGGTCGAAGTGGAAAACTATCTTTATGCGACGTCTCAGCTCGCCCAGACGACCCTTCGAAGTGTCGTCGGGCAGATGGAGTTGGACGAACTGCTTGCCCAGAGAGAAAAGATCAACATGCAACTTCAGGACATCTTGGACAAGCACACCGAACCTTGGGGGATCAAGGTCTCTTTGGTCGAGACCAAGCAGGTTGACCTTCCCGAAGAAATGAGGAGAGCCATTGCCCGTCAGGCAGAGGCGGAGAGAGAGAGAAGGGCCAAGATCATCCACGCGGAAGGAGAGTTCCAGGCTGCTGAGAAATTGGCTCAGGCAGCCAAAGTGATCAGCACCAATCCCTCGGCAATTCAGCTCAGGTTCCTGCAGACCCTGACCGAGGTGGCCACAGAGAAGAATTCGACCACGATCTTCCCTGTGCCGATTGATCTTCTCAGCCCCTTTCTCGCAAAGAAGTAACTCTCGAATTGTTCTGGATCTCACGGAACCCCTCTTCACGATCATGTCGTGAGAGGGGTTCTTATTTGCTCTTCTCCCTGTCTCGAATGAACCAGTCCACACGGCTCCAGATGCCCTGGAGGATTCGAACCTCACGCTCATCCATCTCACTTCTTCCGAAGATCCGCCTCAGTGCCCCCATGATTCTTTTAGGATGATTCCCATTGAAGAATCCGATTCCACGGAGTGCCTTCTCCATGTGTTCGAACATGTTTTCAAGATCTTCAGCGGGTGCCACCTGGAGGGGATGGGTCGGGAGGGGTCCCGTCGCCTTGAACAACTCGTAACCGATCACCATCACTGCCTGGGCGAGGTTGAGGGAGGGGAAAGATTCTGCCGTGGGAATTCTCGCATAGAGATGACAGAGGGACAATTCTTCATTGGTCAATCCATCTTTTTCTGAACCGAAGACAAGAGCAATCGAGTTCTTCAAAGAGAGAGGAAGGAGGGTCCTGACCAAGGCTTCTGGCGTAAGCAGAGGATTTCTCCCCCTGCCCTGCCGAGAGGTCATTCCGACCACACATCCCATCCCACCGATCGCTTCACGGAGGGAGGGAACTTCTTCTGCCCTTGCCAGGATCTCTTCTGCTCCTGAGGCCAATTGGTAGGCTTGTATCTGGAGAGGAGAGACGCCATCGACGATGATGAGTCGACTCAACCCCATGTTTTTCATTGCCCTTGCCACGGAGCCCATGTTCTCCGGAAACTTGGGTCTCACCAGGACAACAGCAATGGCATCGAGGTTCACTCTTCCTTTCATGTTCGTTATTATACCCCGAAATGAAGCTCCTCGCCTACGAGGCTGTGTCGTAATATGAAAAGAACCGACTTTTCGAAAAGGGGGAGAGGCGGTCGGGTGGAAAAGATTTAGGGCGGTAACCTTTAACCGTTCGAGATGAGGCGTGCCAAGGGTATGAAAACATTCGATTTCATACAAATGACGATTTCACACAATCTAAAAGACCCGCATCCTAAAGCTTTGGAACCCGACTGCCTCTCTCCCTTTCTTGCTATTGCGACACAGTCTCT
>Ga0209254_10000978_pt1 | contig 25184 bp, 23 predicted proteins | sample FrelakmetDIP11DI_FD_187148 | JGI IMG/M metagenome (GOLD analysis project Ga0209254, IMG submission 187148) | Freshwater lake sediment microbial communities from the University of Notre Dame, USA, for methane emissions studies - DIP11 DI (SPAdes)... | ecosystem: Environmental > Aquatic >...
CGCTGGCCGTCGCGATGGCGCCGACCCCGCGCTCCAGCGCGGCGACGCGCTCCTCGAGCACCGCCACCGTCGGGTTCGAGATGCGCGAGTAGACGTGGCCGGCGCGCTCCATGTTGAACAGCGACGCGGCGTGCTCGGAGTCGTCGAAGCAGAACGACGTGGTGGCGTAGATCGGCACGGCGCGGCTGCCGGTGGCCGCGTCCGGCGCCTGGCCGGCGTGCAGCGCCAGCGTGTCGAAGCCGGGGTATCTGCTCATGGCGGGAGGGCGTGCAGGAAAGGGGGGGACGAGCGCCGGGGCGGATCCATCCGCGCAATGCCGGCCGCGGGGTGCGAGCGGCATAATGCCACGCATGGACATGCGGACGGACTCGCCAGCCGACCTTTATCCGGCGCTGGAGCCCTATGACCAGGGCATGCTGGCGCTCGACGACGTGCACACCATGTACTGGGAGACCGCCGGCAATCCGTGCGGTGTGCCGGTGCTGTTTCTGCACGGCGGACCCGGCGGCGGCTGCTCGGTCGAGCATCGCCGCTTCTTCGACCCCGAGGTGTTCCGCATCGTGCTGTTCGACCAGCGCGGGGCCGGCAACTCGACGCCGCTCGGCGAGGTGCTCGACAACACCACGCGGCACCTGGTGCGCGACATCGAGACGCTGCGCGACTACCTCGGCGTGCAGAAGTGGCTGGTCTTCGGCGGTTCCTGGGGAAGCACGCTGGCGCTGGCCTACGGGCAGGCTCATCCCGAGCGCTGCCTGGGCTTCGTTCTGCGCGGCGTCTTCCTCGGCCGGCCGGCCGAGATCCAGTGGTTTCTCTACGGCCTGCGTCGGGTATTCCCGGAGGCCTGGCGGCGCTTTGCCGGCATGCTGCCCGCGGCCGAGCACAGCGACCTGCTCGGTGGCTACCTCACGCGGCTGTTCCACGCCGATGCGCGGGTCCACGTCCCGTTCGCCCGTGCCTGGAGCGAGTACGAGGCCAGCTGCTCGACGTTGCTGCCGAACCGCGAGCTGGTGCGGCAGCACGGGGACGAGTCGATCGGGCTCGCGCGGCTCGAAGCGCACTACTTTGCGCACGACTGCTTTCTCGCGCCCGAGCAGCTGCTGCGCGATCTGCACCGGGTCCGGCACCTGCCCGCGTCGATCGTGCACGGCCGCTACGACATGATCTGCCCGATCGCCAGCGCCGACGAGCTGGCCCGCGCCTGGCCCGATGCCCGCTACGAGGTCGTGCCCGACGGCGGCCACTCGGTGTGGGAGCCGCCGCTGCGCGCCGCCGTGATCCGCGAAGTCGAGCGCTTCAAGCGCGTGCTCGGCTGATACCGCGTTTCGCCGCCGACCGCACGCCGCGGCATCCCGGGTATCTGCGGCAACCGCGGCGGCACGTGTTTGCCCCGGGGTCTCGACGGCGTACGATCCTGGCAGTGCGGCGGGGCGGCGCGCCGGCATCGTCCTGAGCGGGGAGGCGAAGCGATGAAAGTGGCGGACATTCTTCGGGTCAAAGGCAACACGCTCTTCACGGTGACGCCGCAGGCCACGCTATGGTCGGCCGTGCAGACGATGGCCGAGAACGATATCGGCTCGGTGGTGGTCATGGACCGCGGCGAACTCGTCGGCATGCTCACCTTCCGCGAAGTGCTCGGGCAGGTGCACGCCAACGGCGGCGGCGTCGGCGACGGCACCGTCCGCGCGGCGATGGTGACGCCGCGCATCGTCGGCCCCGACACCGACGTGATGGAGCTGCGCCGGATGATGCTCGAAGAGCACGCGCGCTACCTGCCCGTGCTCGACGGCCGGACGCTGATGGGCGTGGTTTCCTTCTACGACTTCGCCAAGGCCGTGCACGACGAGCAGAGCTACGAGAACCGCATGCTGAAGGCCTACATCCGCGACTGGCCCGAGCAGGAGCCGGCCGGCAATTGAGCCCGGCGACGCGGTTTGCGGTCATCGGCGCGGGCGTTGCCGGGCTCGCCTGCGCGAAGGCGCTGCAGGGTGCGGGCGCGACAGTCACGGTCTTCGAGCGTGAAGCGTTCCCCGGCGGACGCGCGGCGACGCTGGTCGGCCCCACCGGCACCTTTGACCACGGCGCGCAGTACTTCACGGCGACCGATCACCGCTTCGTCGCCGAGCTGCAGCGGTGGCAGTCGGCGGGGATCGCGCAGCGCTGGCACGGCCGGATCGTTGCCTTCGAGCCCGAGGGGCTGCAGGACACGACGGTGTCCGCCGAGCGTTTCGTCGGGGTGCCGGGCATGCGCCGGCTCGGCCTGCACATGGCGCAGGAACTCGACGTTCGCTATTCGGCGCCGGTCGCACGGCTGCAAGGCGGCCCGGCGGGCTGGCACCTGCACGGCGAGGGGGAGGGCGCCGGGTCCTTCGGTCCGTTCGACGCGGTCGTGGTCGCGCTGCCGTCGGAACTGGCGGCGACCCTTCTCGCCGGGCTCACGTCTCTGGAGGAACAGGCGCGGGCGGTGATCTGGGATCCCTGCTGGTCGGTGTCGATCGCGCTGGCGCAGGCAACGGGCGCCGACTTCGAGGGCGCCTTCATCAACGACGATCCCATCCTCGGTTGGGCGGCGCTGGACAGTGCGAAGCCGCGCCGCGGCCGGCTCGTCGGCGTGGCCGAACGCTGGGTGCTGCATGCACGGCCGCAGTGGTCGCGGCGCTGTTCGGACATGGACGAACGGGAAGTCTGCCGTTGGCTGGCCCGTGCGTTCTCGGCGCGCCTTCGCCGCAGCCTGAGTCCGCTGCAGGCTTACGCGTTCAAGTGGCGGCACGCCATGCCGCTGAATCCGCTGCCGCAGCCGTACCTGTGGGACGCCGAGCGGCGTCTCGGCATGGCCGGCGACTGGTGCGGTGGCCCGCGCATCGAGGGCGCCTTCCTGTCCGGGGTGGCGCTCGCGGAGCCGGCGCTGCAGTAAACGCAGGGCGGCGCGAAGCGGCACCGTACAATTCGCGCGCCATGTCCGGATCGACCTTCGGCCGCCTGTTTTGCGTGACCAACTTCGGCGAGTCGCACGGGCCGGCGATCGGCTGTGTGATTGACGGCTGCCCGCCCGGGCTGCCGCTCGCGGTCGAGGACTTGCAGCCGGACCTGGACCGGCGCAAGCCCGGCACCTCGCGCCACGTGACGCAGCGGCGTGAGTCCGACCGAGTCGAGATCCTCTCGGGCGTGTTCCGCGGCGAAACGACCGGCACGCCGATTGCGCTGCTGATCCGCAACGAGGACCAGCGCTCGAGCGACTACGACGAACTCGTCGACACCTTCCGCCCCGGCCACGCCGACTACACCATCTGGCGCAAGTACGGCCGGCGCGATCCGCGCGGCGGCGGGCGCTCGTCGGCGCGCCTGACCGCGCCGATGGTGGCGGCCGGCGCGGTGGCGAAGAAGTGGCTGCGCCTGCAGTTCGGCACGCTGGTCCGCGGCTGCATGCAGCAACTGGGGCCGATTCCGATCCCGTTCGTCTCGTGGGAGGATGCCGGGGCCAACGCCTTTTTCGCGCCCAACGCAGCCGTCGTGCCGCAGCTCGAGGAGCACATGGATGCGCTGCGCAGGCGCGGCGACTCCTGCGGCGCCCGCATCCGCGTCAATGCCACCGCCATGCCGGTCGGGCTGGGCAGCCCGCTTTACGACAAGCTCGACGCCGACATCGCGTACGCGATGATGGGCATCAACGCGGTCAAGGCGGTGGAGATCGGCGCCGGTTTCGCGGCGGTGACGCAACCCGGCTCCGAGCACGGCGACGAGCTGCTGCCCGCAGGCTTCGCCAGCAACCACGCCGGCGGCGTGCTCGGCGGCATTTCCACCGGGCAGGACCTCGAGATCTCGATCGCCGTCAAGCCGACTTCCAGCATTCGCCTGCCGCGCCGCTCGATCAACGCGCGCAACGAGGCGGTCACGGTGGCCACGCAGGGCCGGCACGACCCCTGCGTGGGCATCCGCGCCACGCCGATCGCCGAGGCGATGCTTGCCCTCGTCCTGATCGACCACGCACTGATCCATCGCGCGCAGAACGGGGACGTTCGGCACGACGTCGCCCCGATCCCGGCGCAAGCCTGAAGGTGAGCGTGAGCGCGGCGCCGGCCTGGCAGCCGTGGAGGATCGGGCTTTTCTTCGCCGCCTATTTCGCCGCTGCCGGCATCCTGGCGCCCTATTTCCCCCTCTATCTCGAGCACCGCGGCCTGACCGCCGCGCAGATCGGCATCGTGATGGCGGTGGCGCAGGGCATGCGCATCTTCGGCCCCACGGCCTGGGGCTGGCTCGCCGACCACACGACCGAGCGCGTTCGCATCCTGCAGTTCACCTCGATCGCGGCGGCGATCTGCTTCGTGCCGGTGCTGTTGCCGGGCGGCTTCGGTTTCGTGCTGCTGACGATGTTCGCGGTGCACTTCTTCATGACCGGGCAGATCCCGATCGCCGAGGCGATGACCGCCACCCAGTTGCGCGGCGATCCACGCGCCGCCGCGCGCTACGGGCGGCTGCGCGCGTGGGGTTCGATCAGCTTCGTCGTCGTGGTGCTGGCCACCGGCGTCCTGCTCGACTTCGCCGGCGTGGCGCTGCAGCCGTGGCTGGTGCTGGCGTTCCTGGTCGCGACCGCGCTGGTCGGGCAACTGGTGCGCGATGCCCCGCACGAACCACAGGTGGATGACGGGGTTTCGGTGCGCGCGCTGCTCGCCGAGCGGCGCGTGCGCTGGTTCTTCCTGTCGGTGCTGCTGATGATCTTCGCCCATGGCGCGCTGTACACCTACTTCTCGCTGCACCTGGCGGCTCTCGGCTACAGCAACAGCGCCATCGGTCTGTTCTGGGTGCTTGGCGTGATCATCGAAATCGCTTTCTTCTTCGTGCAGGGACGCGTGTTCGCGCGCTTCGACCCGTTCCGCCTGCTGGCGGCGAGCTTCGCGCTGGCGGCGCTGCGCTTTGCGCTGATCGCCGAGGCGGCGCAGGTGGTCGTGCTGCTGATAATCGCGCAGATGCTGCACGCGGCCACTTTCGCCGTGCACCACAGCGCGTCGATCCTGACCATCCAGCGCTGGTTCCATGGCCGCGCCACGGCGCGCGGTCAGGCGCTTTACGTGAGCGTTGGCTACGGTGTGGGCGGCACCGCAGGCAGCCTGTTGGCCGCGTGGCTGTGGTCGACGTTCGGCGCCTCGGCTGCTTTCCTTTCCAGCAGCGTGGCGGCGCTGCTCGGCTGGCTGGCCGTTCGACGGGCCCGCGATCACGACGCCGTGCAGCGCGCGCGCGAAGCACCGGCCTGAGATTCGCCGCCGCGGCCGCCCGGGCGGGCGCCCCGCGCCGCGGGCGATTCAGGCAAGCGTCAAGTCGATCGTTGCGGTGATCCGCGTGCCGCGCGCCAGCGGATGCGTGGCCTCGGTCGTGCGCAGCGCCAGGGTCAGCGCGGCCTGCTCGTCGCGCGACAGCTGACGGAAGAGGAAGTCACGGGCGTTGCCCGGCTCGTCGGGCAGGTAGAGCTGGGTGGCCAGCGCTCCGCCGCTGCGCGGAGCGATGCGCACGTGGATGTGCGGCGTGCGCCCGGGATAGGGCACCGGCTTGATGGTGCGGAAGTGAAAGCGGCCGTCGGCTTCGGTCAGCGTTCTTCCGTAGCCCTGGAAGTGCGCGTCGCGCTCTGGCTCGGCTCCGCCGGCGGGATGGTGATAGACGGCGTTACCGTCGCACTGCCAGATCTCGACCTCGGCCTGCGCGAGTGGCTTGCCGCCGCGGTCGAGCACGCGGCCAGCCAGGTACAGCGGCACGCCGCGAGACAGCAGCCTGTCGCCGTCGAAAACGAGCAGGTCGGCGTCGGTCTGGGCCGGCCGCTCACCGGCGCTGCGCGGATAGAACGGCCCGAGCGTCTGGCTCGGCGTGGCCCGCCCTGCTGCGGCCTGGGACCGCGCCAGCGGGGCGACGCCGAAGGCAGAGAGGGCGAAGATCGCCTGCCGGCGTCGCAGCGTCGATAGGTTGTTCCGTCGTCTGCTCACTGGACTGCCTTCGCGCGGCGCGCTCAGGGATTCGCCCTCGGGTCGGCTCGGTGGGCTCATGCGGGGTGCTCGATGAAAGCGATGAAGGCACTTCGACACGTTGGCGCGAGCCGGGTTCCTCCGCCGCGCCGGGCCGATGCCGCGACGCGGCATAATCCAATCCTCGGTTTCGCAGAGCGCATTGGGCAATGGCGCTGACGCTTTACGACAAGCTTTGGGACGCGCACGTCGTGCATGTCGAGGACGACGGCACGACGGTGCTGTACGTCGACCGCCACCTGGTGCACGAGGTGACCAGCCCGCAGGCTTTCGAGGGCCTGCGCCTGGCTGGCCGCAAGCCGTGGCGGATCGGCTCGGTCGTTGCCACTGCCGACCACAACACCCCCACTGCGGGCTGGGAACTGGGTTACGACGGCATCACCGACCCGATCTCCCGGGAGCAGGTGGTCACGCTCGACGCGAACATCCGTGAGTTCGGTGCGGCGGCCTACTTTCCGTTCCTCGACAAGCGACAGGGCATCGTCCACGTCATGGGGCCGGAGCAGGGCGCCACGCTTCCCGGCATGACGGTGGTCTGTGGCGATTCGCACACCAGCACGCATGGCGCATTCGGCGCGCTCGCCTTCGGCATCGGCACCAGCGAGGTCGAGCACGTGCTGGCCACGCAGACGCTGCTGATGAAGAAGGCAAAGAACATGCGCGTGCGGGTCGACGGCAAGCTGCCGTTCGGCTGCGCGGCCAAGGACGTCGTGCTGGCGGTGATCGGCCGGATCGGCACCGCCGGGGGCACTGGCTATGCGGTCGAGTTCGCCGGCTCAACCATCGAGTCGCTGTCGATGGAGGGGCGGATGACGGTGTGCAACATGGCAATCGAGGCCGGGGCGAGGGCCGGCATGGTCGGTGTCGACGACAAGACGATGGAGTACGTCCGGGGGCGGCCGTTCGCGCCGGAGGGCGCACTCTGGGAGCAGGCGGTTGCATACTGGCGCACGCTGCGCTCGGATCCGGATGCGCGGTTCGATGCCGAGGTCGGGATTCGTGCCGAGACCCTGAAGCCGCAGGTCACCTGGGGTACCTCGCCTGAAATGGTGGCGACGATCGACGATCAGGTGCCCGACCCGGAAGCCGAGAAGGATCCCGTACGCCGCGAGGGAATCGAGCGGGCGCTGAGGTACATGGGCCTGAAGCCGAACACGCCTATCGCCGAGATCCGCATCGACAAGGTCTTCATCGGCTCCTGCACCAACTCACGCATCGAGGACCTGCGCGAGGCGGCATGGGTCGTGAAGCGGCTGGGCAGGCGCGTGGCGCCAAGCGTGAAACTGGCCATGGTCGTGCCCGGTTCGGGGGTAGTGAAGGCACAGGCCGAGCGGGAGGGACTCGACAAGGTCTTTCGTGCCGCCGGTTTCGACTGGCGCGAGCCAGGTTGCTCGATGTGCCTGGCGATGAACGCCGACCGGCTCGAGCCGGGCGAGCGCTGCGCGTCGACCAGCAACCGAAATTTCGAGGGCCGCCAGGGCGCCGGCGGCCGCACGCACCTGGTGTCGCCGGCGATGGCGGCGGCAGCGGCCATCGAAGGACACTTTGCAGACGTCAGGAGGCTCCAATGAAGAAGTTGTTCGGTCTGGTCGCGGCCATGTTCCTGTTGGCGGGCTGCAACACGATCGCGGGCATCGGCAAGGATGTCGAGGCGGCCGGCAGTGCGATGGAGAAGGCCGCGACCGACACCAAGAGAAAGTTGTAGGCAGACAGTGGACGCTTTTACCGTTCACAGCGGGCTGGTCGCGCCACTGGATCGCGCCAACGTCGATACCGACGCCGTCATCCCGAAGCAGTTTCTGAAGTCGATCCACCGGACCGGCTTCGGGCCGAATCTGTTCGACGAGTGGCGCTACCTGGACCAGGGCGAGCCGGGGATGGATCACGCGAAGCGGCCGCTGAATCCGGACTTCGTGCTCAACCAGCCGCGCTACCGGGGCGCCTCGATCCTCCTCGCGCGCAGGAACTTCGGCTGCGGCTCCTCGCGCGAGCACGCGCCCTGGGCGCTGGTGCAGTACGGGTTCCGGGCCATCCTGGCGCCGAGCTTTGCCGACATCTTCTACAACAACTCGCTGAAGAACGGCCTGCTCGTGATCGCGCTGCCGGAGATGGTGGTCGACCGGCTGTTCCACGAGGTGGCGGGGTTCAGCGGTTACCGGCTGACCATCGATCTGCCTCGCCAGAAAGTGATCGAGGCCGGCGGCGCCGAGCACGCGTTCGAGATCGCGCCGTTTCGCAAGTTCTGCCTGCTCAACGGGCTGGACGACATCGCCCTGACCCTGCGTCAGCAGGACAAGATCCGGCAGTTCGAAACGCAGCGCCTGGCGCGCTTTCCCTGGCTGGAGAAGACCACCAGCCGGTGAGCGACTGCACTTCGTTTGGGGGTGGGCGGAGGCAGACGAGGCAACGCCCCGCGGAGGAAAGTGAATGAAGATCGCAGTGCTGCCGGGCGACGGCATCGGGCCGGAGATCATCGCCGAGGCGGTGCGCGTGCTGCGGCGGTTGGACGAGCGCTTCGAACTGGAGTTCGCCGAGGTCGGCGGCGCCGCCTATGACCGGCACGGCCATCCGCTGCCGGAGGCGACCCTGAAACTCGCGCGCGAGGCTGACGCGGTTCTGTTCGGCGCGGTCGGCGACTGGAAGTACGACAAGCTGGAGCGCTCGCTGCGCCCTGAGCAGGCGATCCTCGGCCTTCGCAAGTCGCTCGGCCTGTTTGCCAACCTGCGGCCGGCCATCCTGCATCCGGAACTGGCTTATGCGTCGACGCTGAAGCCGGAGGTGGTGGCCGGCCTCGACATCCTGATCGTGCGCGAGCTCACCGGTGACATCTACTTCGGCACGCCGCGGGGACGCCGCAGCGCACCCGATGGTGCCTTCGCGGGCGAGCCCGAGGCTTTCGACACGATGCGCTACGCGAGGCCGGAGATCGAGCGCATTGCCCGGGTGGCCTTCGAGGCGGCACGCAAGCGCAACCGCAAGGTGACCAGCGTCGACAAGGCCAACGTCCTCGAGACATTCCAGTTCTGGAAGGACGTCGTCACCGAGGTGCATGCTTCTTACAGCGACATCACGCTCGAACACATGTACGTCGACAATGCAGCAATGCAGCTGGTACGCGCCCCGAAGAGCTTCGACGTGATCGTCACCGGCAACATGTTCGGCGATATCCTGTCAGACGAGGCGGCGATGCTGACCGGCTCGATCGGCATGCTGCCGTCGGCGTCGCTCAATGACCGCGGGCAGGGTCTCTACGAACCGAGCCACGGCAGCGCGCCGGACATCGCCGGCAAGGGCACTGCGAATCCGCTGGCGACCATCCTGTCGGCGGCGATGATGCTGCGCTTCTCGCTCAATCGCGCGCAGCAGGCCGATCGCGTCGAGGCGGCGGTCAGGAAGGCGTTGGCGCAAGGGCTGCGCACGGCGGACATCGCCGCCGGCAACACGCGCTCGGTGGGCACGAAGGAAATGGGCGACGCGGTCGTCGCCGCGTTAGGCTGATGCGTTGAGAGAAGGTCGGTGATGGGAGCGTTCTCATGAAAGTGGGTCTGGTCGGCTGGCGCGGCATGGTCGGTTCGGTGCTGATGGACCGGATGGCGGCCGAGAGGGACTTCGAACTTTTCGACTCGGTGTTCTTCAGCACCTCGAGTGCCGGTGGAACGGCGCCGAAGGTGATGCGCGCGGAACCCGTGCTGAGGGACGCCAATGACCTCGCGGCGTTGCGCGCCTGCGACGCAATCGTCACCTGCCAGGGCGGCGACTACACCGGCGACATCCATCCCAAGCTGCGCGCCACCGGTTGGGGCGGCTACTGGATCGACGCCGCCTCGAGCCTGCGCATGAGGGACGAAGCGGTGATCATCCTCGACCCGGTCAACATGCCGGTGATCCAGTCGGCGCTGGCGCGTGGCATCAAGGACTACATCGGCGGCAACTGCACGGTCAGCCTGATGATGCTGGCCATCGACGGCCTGCTGAAGGCCGACCTGGTCGAGTGGGTCAGCGCGATGACCTACCAGTCCGCCTCCGGAGCCGGCGCACAGAACATGCGCGAACTGCTGGCGCAGATGGGCCATGCGCACGCCTCGGTCAAGGACCTGCTCGCCGACCCCGGCTCGGCGATCCTCGAGATCGACCGCCGCGTCGGCGCCGCGCTGCTGTCCGACCAGTTGCCCAAGGAGCATTTCGGCGTGCCGCTGGCCGGCAGCCTGATCCCATGGATCGACAAGGATCTGGGCAACGGAGTCAGCCGCGAGGAGTGGAAGGGTGGTGCGGAGGCCAACAAGATCCTCGGCCGCCCAACGATGGGCCAGCCGGGTTCACTGATCGTCGAGGGCCTGTGCGTGCGGGTGGGCGCGATGCGCTGCCACAGCCAGGCGCTGACGATCAAGCTGAGGAAGGACCTGCCGCTGGCCGAGATCGAATCGATGCTCGCGGGCGCCAATGCCTGGGTGCGGGTCATTCCGAACCGGCGCGAGGAAAGCATCCGCGAACTGTCGCCGGCGCGGGTCAGCGGGCAGATGGAGATCCCGATTGGCCGCCTGCGCAAGCTGGCGATGGGCGACCAGTACCTCTCGGCATTCACGATCGGTGACCAGCTGCTGTGGGGCGCTGCCGAGCCGCTGCGCAGAATGCTGCGGATCCTGCTGAACCGTCCGGGCTGACGCTGCCGTTTGGGCCTAGGGCATTCGGACGGCGACGGCGCCGACGTCGGTGGTTGGTCCTCGGCTGCATGGACGATCAGTTGCGGCGATTTGTCAGCTTGCACGCCTAAGTGGCTGATGCTAAGTTCAAAATCAGATTTGATCGCCGCCGAGGGGCCGCCGTGCCAATGAAGAGAAACACGCGAATGCCAAGTCGTTGTGCGCTTGCGCTGGCCGTTGGTGTCGCGTTCGCGGCACCGGGCGCCTATGGTGCCGGTCTCGGCCGCATCAACGTCCAGTCCGCCCTCGGGCAACCGCTGCGCGCGGAAGTGGAAGTGACCGCAGTCGATCGTGAGGAAGCGGCCTCGCTGGCGGTTCGACTGGCGTCCGCCGCCGCGTTCCGGCAGGCCAACCTGGAGCTCAACCCGGCGCTTCAGGGGCTCCGCGTGACGCTCGACAAGCGCGGCGACGGCAACTTCGTGGTTCGGATCGCTTCACCGAACGCGGTCAGCGAACCGTACCTTGACCTTCTGCTTGAATTGACGTCGTCGACCGGGCGCGTCGTGCGCGAGTACACGATCCTGCTCGACCCGCCGGCGTTGCGGGCGGCGCAGGACGTGGTCGCGCCTGCCACCGGCAGTGCCCCGGCTGCGGCACCGGCCCGGCCCGCTCCCCCCGTGACAGCCGCTCCGGCTGCGCCCGCGGCAGCCCCTGCGGCGCCGCGGGCAGCGGTTGCCGGCTCCACGTATACGGTCAAGCGCGGCGAGACGCTCGGCGGCATCGCCGAGAAGACTCGGCCGCCTGCGGCGTCGCTGGATCAGATGCTGGTGGCCCTTTTCCGTGCCAATCCGGAAGCGTTCATCGGCAGCAACATGAACAACCTGCGCGCCGGTAGCGTGCTGACCGTGCCGCAGGAGCAGCAAGTGCTGGCCGCTGATTCAGCCACTGCTCGCCGTGAGGTGATGACGCAGAGCGCGGATTTCGATCGCTACCGCAGCCGGCTTGCCCAGGCGGCGCCCGGCGCTGAGCCGAGCGCGAGCGCCGCAGCCGGCCAGGGGCGGATCACGACGCGAGTTGACGGCGGCGGGCCCCCCCCCGCCGGGGATCAGCTGAAGATCGCCCAGGCCGCTCCGGCAGGCAAGGCCGGCGACGAGGCGGTCGCGCGCGATCGGCAGATCAAGGATCTTCTCGATCGGGTTGCCGAACTGGAACGGACCAACCAGCAGTTGCAGAAAGCGCTGGAACTGCAGAGCAAGGCGGGAGCGCAGGTCCAGGCCGCCGCGGAGAGCAAGCCAGGTGCCGGGGCAACGCCTGCGGCGCCGCCGGCTCCTGTCGCTCCGACGGCGGCTGCAGCGCCGGCCCCAGCGCCTGCCCCCGCCCCCGCCCCTCAAGCGACGCCTGCTCCGCCCGCACCCGCGCCGGCGACCGCGGCTGCGCCGCCCGCGCGTCCACCTGCTCCGGCAGAGGCGCCCAAGGCCGCTGCTCCGAAGGCGCCGGCCGAGGAGCCCAGTTTCCTCTCCGGCTTGGTGGGTTCGAACCTGCCGCTGGTCGCGGGGTTTGGCGCCGTGCTCGTTGGCTTGCTTGGCTATAGCCTGTTCCGTCGGCGCGGTTCTGCCGGCAAGCGCGAGGACTACGACCTGAGTGCCGAAGCTGCCCAGGGCAATTCGCTTTTCGGTCAGACCGGCGGCCGAAGCATCGACACCGGCGCGGTCAGCGCTTTCAACCCAAGCTTCATCCCGCCAGCAACGCAGGTGGAGTCGACCGAGGTGGATCCGGTCGCCGAGGCCGACGTCTACGTTGCCTATGGACGCGAAGAACAGGCGGAGGACATCCTGAAAGAAGCGCTGCGCGTTCAGCCCGACCGCCACGCAGCCCGCGTCAAGCTGATGGAAATCCTGGCACGCAAAGGTGACCGGGCAGCTTTCTTGCGCCAGGCAACGGAGTTGTCGTCGCGCACGGGTGGAACGGGCCATGACTGGGAACGAGCCGCCGCGGTCGGCCGTACATTCGATCCAGCCAACCCGATGTTCGTGTCGACCGCTGCCGAAACCGCCGAGATGATCAATCGCGAGGCGATGACCGAGTTGCGACTCAGTCCGACTACCCGCGGTCGCCTCGGGATCGAGACGGACGGGCTGTCAACTCCGGCGGCGACGACCGGCGCCGAGGGGCGTTCAACAGCGCGCGACGAGGCAGCCGCGTCGGCGGCCGGTATCGCGTCCCGCCGGTCGCCGGACTCCGAGATGTCGATGGAGACCCGGATCGCCGGCGATACCGTCCTGCCGATCGATTCCCGAGCCAACGTTGCTCCGCCGACGACCGCCCCAACCAACTCGCGGCCGGGTCGGGAAGGCGTACCGACCGACCTTTCCGACCTCGAGTTCGAAGCGCTGAATGCGATGCCGGCGACGCGTATCGTTGAGCCGGAACCCGAGCCGAAGCCGGTGCCGGAAAAGGCGCTCGACTACGACCTCAAGTTGACCCCGGCAGAGCAGTCGACACTGCCGAAGCTTCCCGAACTCCCGGACCTCGATCTGGCGCCGCCTGCCGTCGCGCCGGCGCCGGTGACAGCCCAGTCAAAGGCGAAAGAGGAATTCCCGGGGGCCCTGGACTTTCAACTGCCGCGCGCTCAGCCATCGCAGGCGCCTGAAGCCCGTCCGGCGGTGCAGAAGCCCGCCCCCGTCAGCGCGCAACGTCCGCGGGTGGCTCCTTCTGCGGAAACTCTGCTTGGTGGCCTGACCGCGGCGCTGCCCGAAGGCGTCACCCGCATGGCGCCGAACACCGACCAGGCAACGGTGCCGCTGATCGACTTCGACCTGACCGGCGCCGACCTGCCGCTCAGTGCGGCCCAGACACGGGGTGGAGCGCTGACCGGCAGTCCGATGGCGGCGCAGATCGCGACCAAGCTCGACCTGGCGCGCGGCTACATCGATCTCGGCGTCAAGGACGGCGCACGCGAGTTGCTCGAGGAAGTGATGCGCGACGGGACGCGCGAACAGCGGCAGGACGCCATCGACCTGATGAAGCAGATCGATCGCTGACACCCCTGGCGGCAATACCCGGCCGGCGCGAGTACGCTTCGCGCCGGCCTTTTTCGTTTCTCACCCGGCAAGCATGCGACTGGCGCTCGGCCTGCAGTACGACGGCACAGCCTTTCATGGCTGGCAGACGCAGGCCGACGGCGGCACCGTGCAGGACGCCGTCGAGCATGCGCTGGCCCAGGTGGCGGGGGCGCCGGTCGGGACCGTCTGTGCCGGGCGCACCGATGCCGGGGCGCACGCGACCTACCAGGTCGTGCACGTCGACACACCGGTGGCGCGGCCGCTGACTGCGTGGGTGCGCGGCGTCAATCGCTTCCTGCCGAGCGCCGCCGCGGTGCGATGGGCGGTCGCGGTGCCGACAGCGTTTCACGCCCGTTTCGGCGCGATCGGCCGCCGCTATGACTACTGGCTGCTCAACGATCCGGTGCGGTCGCCCTTGCTTGCTCAGCGTGTCGGTTGGCTGGCCCGGCCACTGGCAATCGAGCCGATGCGGCAGGCGGCAGCGCTGCTTATCGGCCGGCACGACTTCAGCGCCTTCCGCTCTTCCGAGTGCCAGGCCGCCTCGCCGGTGCGCGAACTGCGCGAGCTCGGAGTCGAGCGCTTCGGCAACCTGATCAGGTTCCGGCTCGTCGCCAATGCCTTCCTGCACCACATGGTGCGCAATCTCGTCGGTTCACTGGTTTACGTCGGCCTTGATCGGCAGCGGCCGCAGTGGATCGCCGATCTGCTGCAAGGTCGCGACCGCAACGCCGCGGCACCGACCTTTTCCGCTGCCGGGCTTTACCTGACGGGAGTCGAATACGATCCGACCTTCGGCCTGCCGGCGCCACTGGACGAGATCGCACCCGCATGCGGCGAACGCGCATAAAGATCTGCGGCATCACCCGCGTCGAGGACGCACAGGATGCGGTCGGGTGCGGCGCCGACGCAGTGGGCTATGTCTGCTACCCGCGCAGTCCGCGCTACGTGCCACCCGGCCGCCTGCGCGAACTGGCTGTTGCTCTGCCGCCCTTCGTGACTCCCGTGCTTCTGTTCGTCAACGCCGGCGTGGAGCAGGTGGCGGCGTGTCTCGATCAGGTACCCAATGCATTGCTGCAGTTTCATGGCGACGAGACACTCGCCGAGTGCGAACGCTTCGACCGTCCTTATGTGCGCGCCGTGCGCATGGGGGAGGGTGTCGATTTGTTAGACTTCGAGCGCTCTTTCCCCTCGGCGATCGCGCTGCTGGCAGACGCGCCGGCAGCGGGATTCGGTGGCGGTGGCGCCGCTTTTGACTGGGGCCGGCTGCCGGCACCGACACAGCGGACGATGCCGCTGATCCTCGCCGGCGGACTGAACGAGACCAACGTGTTCGAAGCCATCGCCCGGGTCCATCCGTTTGCCGTCGATGTCAGCAGCGGCGTCGAGGCGGCGCCCGGCCTGAAGAGCGCCGCAAGGCTGCAGCGTTTCTGCGCCGCCGTGCGTGCCGCTGACCGACGCCACTACCCGGAGATCCCGGCCTCAGCATGAAACCCTACGACCTCCCGGATGAGCGCGGCCACTTCGGTCCCTATGGCGGCATCTTTGTCGCCGAGACGCTGATGCACGCGCTGGCCGAATTGAACGACGCCTACACGAAGTGCCGCGAGGACCCGGAGTTCATCGCCGAGTACCAGAGTGAACTGGCGCACTTCGTCGGCCGGCCGAGCCCGATCTATCACGCCCGCCGCTGGAGCGAGCAACTCGGCGGCGCGCAGATCTACTTCAAGCGCGAGGATCTGAACCACACCGGCGCACACAAGATCAACAACACCGTCGGCCAGGCGCTGCTCGCCAGGCGCATGGGCAAGCCGCGCGTGATCGCCGAGACCGGCGCCGGCCAGCATGGCGTGGCGACGGCCACCGTTGCGGCGCGCTTCGGCATGAAGTGTGTCGTCTACATGGGTTCGGAGGACGTCGGCCGGCAGGCAGCGAACGTCTACCGGATGAAGCTGCTCGGCGCCGAGGTTGTGCCGGTCGACTCGGGATCGCGCACGCTGAAGGACGCGCTGAACGAGGCGATGCGTGACTGGGTCACCAACGTCGAGAACACCTTTTACATCATCGGTACGGTGGCGGGCCCGCACCCGTACCCCATGATGGTGCGCGACTTCAACTCGGTGGTCGGCAAGGAGTGCCTGACGCAAATGCCGGCGCTGGCCGGGCGGCATCCTGACTATGTCATCGCCTGCGTCGGCGGCGGGTCGAACGCGATGGGCATCTTCTACGACTACATCCCGCACGAGCAGGTGAAACTCATCGGCGTGGAAGCGGCGGGCGAGGGCCTGACGACGATGCGCCACGCGGCCAGCCTGCAGCGCGGCTCCCCTGGCGTGCTGCACGGCAACCGCACCTACCTCCTGCAGGACGAGAACGGCCAGATCACCGAGACGCATTCGATCTCCGCCGGCCTCGACTACCCGGGTGTCGGGCCGGAACACGCCTGGCTGAAGGACAGTGGACGTGCGCAGTACGTCGGCGCGACCGATGCCGAGGCGCTGGCGGCATTCCACGGCTGCTGCCGAATCGAGGGGATCATCCCGGCGCTCGAATCGAGCCATGCGCTCGCGTACGCCGCCAAGCTGGCGCCGACGCTGCCAAAGGACAAATTGCTGCTGGTCAACCTATCGGGACGCGGCGACAAGGACCTGCACATCGTCGCCGAGGCGAGCGGACTCGAGTTTTACTGTCGCGCCTCCTGCCGCGAAGCGTCGCTTGCCTTCAAGAAGACGCATTGATGTCGCGCATTGCCGCCTGTTTCGGCCGGTTGGCCGCGCAGCGGCGCAAGGGCCTCATTCCTTACGTCGCCGCCGGCGATCCGGCGCCTGAACTCACGGTGCCGTTGATGATTGCGCTCGCGAAGGCCGGCGCCGATGTCATCGAACTCGGCGTGCCGTTTTCCGATCCGATGGCCGACGGTCCGGTGATCCAGCGCGCCACCGAACGGGCAATCCGGCAGGGCGTGGGCCTGAAGCGGACACTGCAGTTCGTCGGCGAGTTTCGCCGGCACGATGCGAACACGCCTGTCGTGCTGATGGGATACGCGAACCCGATCGAGCACATGGGGCGCGAGGCCTTTGCGCGCGCTGCCGCGGCAGCGGGCGTGGACGGCGTGCTGGTGGTCGACTATCCGCCGGAAGAGTGCGAGGACTTCGCCGCGGCGATGAAGGCCGCCGGCATCGATCCGATCTTCCTGCTGGCGCCGACGTCGACCGAGGAACGCATCGCCCGCGTGGCGAGAGTAGCCAGCGGCTACCTGTACTACGTGAGCCTGAAGGGGATCACCGGAGCCGGCCACCTCGATGTGGCCGCGGTGGCCGAGCGCATTCCACTGATCAAGGCGCTGGCCAAGGTTCCGGTCGGCGTCGGTTTCGGTATCCGCGACGCCGCCAGCGCTCAGGCAGTGGCACGGGTGGCCGACGCAGTCGTCGTCGGCAGCCGCATCATCCAGGAAATGGAAAGCGTGCCGCGCGAGCAGGCAGTGCAGGCGGCCGGCACGCTGCTGGCGGGCCTGCGCCGCGCGATCGACGAAGTGGCGCCCGCGGGTTGACATGAGCCCTTCGAGCAGCGCGTCGCCCGGCACGGAGACGACCCGCACCCGGGAGGAACGATGAGTTGGCTCGAAAAGCTGCTGCCGCCGCGCATCAAGCAGGGCGGCTCGCGAAAGACGGTTCCCGAAGGGCTGTGGAGCAAGTGCCCGGGCTGCGAATCGGTGCTTTACAGCGCCGAGTTGGAACGGACGCAGAACGTCTGTCCGAAGTGCTCGCATCATCTGCGCATCGGCGCGCGCGTGCGGCTCGATGCGCTACTTGACGCCGAGGGGCGTTACGAGATCGGCGTGGACGTGCTGCCGACCGATGCGCTGAAGTTCAAGGACAGTCGCAAGTACCCGGAGCGACTGCAGGAAGCGATGGCGGCGACCGGCGAGACCGACGCGCTGGTGGTCATGGGCGGCTCGATCCGCGCGCTGCCGGTGGTCGTGGCGTGCTTCGAGTTCGGCTTCATGGGCGGCTCGATGGGCTCGGTCGTCGGCGAGCGTTTCGCGCGCGGAGTGCAGACGGCGCTGGAGCAGAAGCTGCCCTTCATCTGCTTCACCGCCACCGGCGGGGCGCGCATGCAGGAAGGCCTGCTGTCGCTGATGCAGATGACCAAGACGACGGCGATGGTCACGCGCCTGGCCGACGCCCGCCTGCCTTTCATCTCCGTGCTGACCGACCCGACGATGGGCGGCGTGTCGGCGAGCTTCGCTTTTCTCGGCGACGTCGTGATCGCGGAACCGAAGGCGCTGATCGGCTTCGCCGGCCCGCGGGTGATCGAGCAGACCGTGCGCGAGAAGCTGCCGGAAGGCTTCCAGCGCGCCGAGTTCCTTCTTGCCAAGGGAGCGATCGACATGATCGTCGACCGGCGCGCGCTGCGCGATGAGCTTGCGCAACTGCTGGCGCTGTTGCTGCGCCAACCCGCCGAGGCGATCTCCTAGTGGCCTGAATCAGGGGTTCGTCGGACGATGTTTGCCCGGTCGAGGTGCTCGAAGCGCGAGAACGGCGAGGGGCGTGCCGGGCGCGAAGCCGCGCGGAGTCTGGTTGGGAACCGGGCGAGCAAGGCGGTGAAGCATGGCGCGGCCCTCGCCGTTTTCGCTCGGCGAGCTTCTGTCTCGAAACGCTAGGGTGGACCGTCGGGCGCGTTGCGTTCGACGACGACTTCATTGGAACAGCCTACCTCGCTCGACGACTGGCTCGGGCGGATCGAACGTCTGCACCACCGCGCGATCGACCTCTCGCTCGACCGCGTGCGGGCAGTCGGCGAGCGGCTTGCGATCGGTTTCGACTGCCCGTTGTTCACGGTCGGCGGCACCAACGGCAAGGGCTCCACCTGCGCGATGCTGGAGTCGATCCTGCGCGCGGCGGGCTATCGCGTCGGTCTGTACACCTCACCGCACCTGCTGCGTTTCAACGAACGGGCGCGCGTGGCCGGCGCGCTCGCCGGCGACGAAGCGCTGATCGAGCAGTTCGAGGCGGTCGAGCGGGCGCGCGGCGACATCTCGCTCACCTACTTCGAGTTCACGACGCTCGCGATCCTGCGCCTGTTCATGGCTGCGAGGCTCGACGTGGCGGTGCTCGAGGTCGGCCTCGGCGGCCGGCTCGACGCCACCAACATCGTTGATGCCGACTGCGCCGTCGTCACCTCGATCGACCTCGATCACATGGACTATCTCGGCCCGACGCGCGAGCACATCGGCTTCGAGAAGGCGCACATCTTCCGCCGCGGCCGGCCGGCGATCTGCTCGGACCCGCAGCCGCCGCAGAGCCTGCTCGAGGTGGCGCACGACCTCGGCGCGGACCTTTGGCGCTTCGGCCGCGACTTCAACTATCAGGGCGATCGACAGCAATGGGCCTACGGCGGGCGGAACATCCGCCGGGCCAGTCTGCCCTATCCGGCCCTGCGCGGCGCGAACCAGCTGCTCAACGCTGCGGGTGCGCTCGCCGCGCTCGAAGTGCTCGGCCAGCGGCTGCCGGTGAGCCAGCAGGCGGTGCGGCAGGGGCTGCTCAACGTCGACATCGCCGGCCGCTTTCAGGTGCTGCCAGGCCGCCCCACGGTGATCCTCGACGTGGCGCACAACCCGCATGCGGCCGCGGTGCTGGCCGAGAACCTCGACAGCATGGGTTTCTTTCCGCGCACGATGGCGGTGCTAGGAATGCTGCGCGACAAGGATGTGGCCGGCGTGATCGAGCGGGTGGCCGATCGGATCGATCACTGGTACCTGGGAGGCACGGCCGGGCCGCGCGGTCTGTCCGGTCCGGACCTCGCGCGGATCCTGCGCGAGCGACGGCCGGTCGCGGTCGTCGATTCCTTCGACGATGCCGGCACGGCCTATGATGCGGCGCGACATGCGGCAGGCGCCGACGATAGAATTGTCGTTTTCGGAAGCTTCCTCACCGTGGCGGATGTGATGCGTGTGCAGCGTCGCTTGGGCGTCGACCCCCGGTAACGCGATGCCCTGGCCGTTCTCGCGCAGTGAAGCGACGACACCGGACGACGGTCCGGCTGAAGCCGGCGGTCGTCAGGAGGAAACGAAGGATCCGGCGGCCGAGCTTCGAGCGCAGACCCGTAGACGACTGATCGGCGCGGCCTTGCTGCTGCTCGGCGCGGTGATCGTGCTGCCGATGCTGCTCGACACGGTGCCCCGCCCGGTGCCCGATGACATAACGATCACCGTCGCGACTCCGGCGCCGGCAGTCCGGGCGCCGTTGGATAAGTCGCCGGCGGTCGACGAGAAGATCGCCGAGCCGGCGCCTGTGAGCGCCGAGCCGGCGCCCGTGGCAGTACCGTCGAAAGTGGCGAAGGCCGACACGCCAGCGCCGACCCAGAAGCCCGCAGCCTCGCTCCACGGCGCTGTCGCCTCGGCGCCCGCTGACAGGTTCGTCGTGCAGGTGGCCGCGCTATCGACGCCTGCCGCCGCCGACGAACTCAGGGCACGGCTGACCAGGAGCGGTTTCGGCGCCTACGTGGAGGCGGTTGCGACGGGCGAAGGCAAGCTGCATCGCGTCCGCGTCGGGCCGTTTGCGAGCCGCGACGATGCGCTGCGGGCGGCCGAGCAGCTGAAGGCCGCGGGCCACCGGGCGACCCTGGTGGGTGGCTGAAGGCATGAACCCTCTTGACTGGACGTTGATCGCGGTGATCGGCGCATCGGTCTTGCTCGGCCTCTTGCGCGGCTTCATGCGCGAGATGATTTCGCTGGCTGGATGGGTCGTGGGCCTCTGGCTGGCGTTTCGCTTCGCGGCCGCGATCAGTCCGTCGCTGCCGTTTGCCCAGGAGTGGCCGCTGGCGCGCATTGCGCTGGTTGCGGTGCTGATCGTTGTCGGTTGCGTGTTCGCCGCGGCCCTGGTCGGCTGGCTGGTGCGTGAACTGATCAAGGCGGCGAAACTGTCTGCCGCCGACCGCACGCTCGGTGGAGTGTTCGGCCTGGCGCGCGGCCTGCTGATCATCGGGCTCGCCGTGTTCCTGGTGCGCGACACGGCGCTGTACCGCGAGCCGATGTGGCGGCAATCTCTGGTGGTGCCGCCAATCGAGGCGGCGCTAGCATTCGCGCTGCGCCAGTTTCCGGACGCCGCGGTGCGCGCGCCGCACGCATAGGGGCAAAGGGGCCAAACATGTGTGGAATCGTCGGAGTCTCCGCGACCTCGCCGGCCAATCAACTGCTGTACGACGCGCTGCAGCTGCTGCAGCACCGCGGCCAGGACGCGGCGGGCATCGCGACCGCCGACGGCCGTGCCTTCCATATGTACAAGGGCAACGGTCTGGCGCGCGATGTCTTTCGTACGCGCAACATGCGCTCCCTGCCCGGAATGTCGGGAATCGCCCAGGTCCGCTACCCGACGCAGGGCTCGGCCACCAATTCCGAGGAAGCGCAGCCGTTCTACGTCAACGCGCCGTTTGGCATCGTGCTGGCGCACAACGGCAATCTCACCAACTCGGAGAAGCTCAAGGAAGAGCTGTTCCGCGTCGACCGGCGCCACATCAATACCAACTCCGATTCCGAGGTCCTGCTCAACGTGCTGGCACACGAGCTGCAACTGGCCAGCGAAGGTCTGTCGCTCGACCCGGACGCGATCTTCCGTGCCGTGGGCGGGGTGCACCGGCGCGTGCGCGGCTCTTACGCGGTGGTGGCCGAGATCGCCGGCTATGGGTTGCTGGGTTTTCGCGACCCGTTCGGCATCCGGCCGCTGTGCTTCGGCGTCAACGAGACCGACGCCGGCCCCGAGTACATGATCGCGTCGGAATCGGTGGCCCTCGAAGGCCTCGGCTTCCGGCTGGTGCGTGACGTGGCACCGGGCGAGGCCATCTTCGTTGCGAACGACGGGCGTTTCTACAGCCGGCAGTGCGCCGAGAAGCCGAGCCTGAATCCCTGCATCTTCGAGTACGTGTATCTCGCGCGGCCGGATTCGCTGATCGACGGTGTCTCGGTCTACGGCGCGCGACTGCGGCTCGGCGAGTACCTGGCCGACCGCGTTCGCGAGGCGATCCCGGGCGGCGACATCGACGTAGTGATGCCGATCCCGGATTCGAGCCGGCCGGCGGCGCTCGAACTGGCGCGCAAGCTGGGGCTCGACTACCGCGAAGGATTCATCAAGAACCGCTACATCGGCCGCACCTTCATCATGCCGGGGCAGGCGGTGCGCGAGAAATCGGTGCGGCAGAAGCTGAACACCGTCGGCGTCGAGTTCAAGGGCAGGAACGTGCTGCTGGTCGACGACTCGATCGTGCGCGGCACGACGATCCGCGAGATTGTGCAGATGGCGCGCGACGCCGGGGCGCGCAAGGTCATGGTCGCCTCGGCGGCGCCGCCGGTGCGCTTCCCGAACGTGTACGGCATCGACATGCCGACCCGCGCCGAGTTGATCGCGCATTCGCGTGGCGAGGATGAGATCCGCCGCGAGATCGGCGCCGATGCGCTGATCTACCAGCGGCTGGAAGACCTCAAGCAGGCCGTGCGCGACTGCAATGAGAAGCTCAGCCGTTTCGAGGCGTCCTGCTTCGACGGCGAGTACATCACCGGAGACGTGACCCCGGCTTATCTGGACCGCGTCGAGCGTGCCCGCGAGCAGCCGCCGGCGGCCACGGACGACAGCGGCCGCTCGCAGCTCTCGCTGGCGATCGAGACGGCCGAGTCGTGAGGGAGCATCGGTGTAACATCCTCGCTTGCGGCGCCGATTTGACTTCAGCTTGCGGGCGCCTAACAAATGCGGCTAAAGCGAGCGCCTGTTGGGACCCGCTCGGCCGCGCCGCGCGGGTTTTTCGTTTATGAGCCTCGATCATCCTGACTTCGATACGCGCGCGGTGCGCGCCGGAACGCTGCGCAGCGAGTTCAACGAGCACAGTGAAGCGCTGTTCCTGACTTCGAGCTTCGTCTTCAGCAGCGCGGCACAGGCGGCGGCGCGTTTCGCCGGCGAGGACGAGGGCTTCGTGTACTCGCGCTTCTCCAATCCGACGGTGCGCATGTTCGAGCAGCGGCTGGCGGCGCTCGAGGGCGGCGAGGACTGCCTGGCGACCGGCTCCGGAATGGCGGCGATCCTCGTCACCTGCCTGGCGACCCTGCGTGGCGGCGACCATGTGCTGTGCGGCGCGAGCGTCTTCGGCGCCACGACGCAGCTGTTTTCGACGCTGCTCGCGCGCTTCGGCGTCGACGTCACCTACGTGCGCGGCGCCGATGCGCAGGCTTGGCGCGACGCAGTGCGGCCGAACACGCGGCTGATGTACTGCGAGTCGCCCAGCAATCCGCTGATGGAACTGGTCGACCTGGAGGCCTTTGCCGCCACCGGGCGCGCCGCCGGAGCACTGACCGTCGTCGACAACTGCCTGTGCACGCCGGCATTGCAGCAGCCGCTGCGCTTCGGCGCGGATCTGGTGATTCACTCGGCGACCAAGTCGATCGATGGGCAGGGCCGCGTGCTCGGCGGCGCGATCGTCGGCCGGCGGGCGTTCATCCGCGATTCGCTGCTGCCGGTGCTGCGCACGGCGGGGCCGAGCCTGTCGCCGTTCAACGCCTGGGTGCTGCTCAAGGGCCTGGAGACCATGAGCCTGCGGCTGCACGCGCAGTCGACGTCGGCGGCGGAACTGGCCCGCTTCCTCGAGGCGCATCCCGCCGTGGCGCGCGTGCATTACCCCGGTCTAGAGAGCCACCCGCAGCACGGGCTGGCGAAGCGCCAGCAGGCGGCCTCCGGCTCGGTACTGTCGTTCGAACTGCGCGGGCCGGCGGACGACCTGCGGCCGCGGGCGTGGCGCACCATCGACGCCACGCGGCTGATGTCGATCACCGCCAACCTCGGCGACACGCGCACGACGATCACGCACCCGGCCAGCACCACCCACGGGCGCCTGAGCGCGCAGCAGAGGCAGGAGGCCGGCATCGGCGAGGGCCTGGTCCGCGTCGCGGTCGGCCTGGAGGCGGTGGCCGATCTGAGGGAAGACCTGGCTTCGGCGCTGAGCGCAATCGTCTGAACGCCGGAGTCGGCTCGCTGAGACCCGTTCCGGGACTTTGTCCGCGTACGGTATCGTTGGATCAGCCGGCCGCACCGTCCGAGACAGCAGTCGCTGTGGGATCATCGACACTAGGTCGGCAGCTTACGGGTGTCCTCTCATGGTCAAGGTACCTGACAGCATCACACTGGAGCAACTGTGCGACAAGGCGGCCGAGGCCTTGGTGCGCGCGGGCCTCGACCGGCGGATCGACATCTACCGCGAAGTCGAGGTCGATGACCCCGCCGTCCGCCTGATGCTCGGCCGCGCGCATCGTCTGCGGGTGCGGGTCAGGATCACCGCGACCAGCCTGCTGTTCGAGGGCAATGCCGATCAGTCGGCATCAATCGAGGGCGGAACCGTCGGCACTGGGGATGACGGTACGGTGGTCGGCACCATCGGCCCGGTCACGAAGCAGCGTTGACCACGGCGGCTTGGCGCCGAGCGTCGAGCCGGGCGGACGCGAGCGGCAGGAGGCCTGAACATCGGCCGGCGGGACGGGAATGCAGGCGGCGATCGCGCCGGGCGGTCGCCCCGGCAGTTCGCCGGCAAAGACCGGGCACCGGGGATGTTCCTCGCTTGGACCGCCGCGCCTGAACGGCCGGGCCGCCTCCGGGCCAGCGGCAGCAACACCTCACGTCGCACGCTGCGCAGCCGCCCGAAGACGTGCCTAGCGAGGACGTGCCTCGATCAGCCCCGCCTGCTGCGCCAATCTGCGATAGTGATTCAGTGATTCCGCAGCGGCGCGGACGAACTGCTCGTGGGGATCGTCAATCGCGTGGAATCCCCCTTGTTCGAGTTGGGCGCGAAACGAAGGGTTCTTCAGGATGCCGCGCGTAAGCGCGCGCAGGTTCTCGGCTACGGCGGGCGAAACAGCCGCCGGGGCCATCAGCGCATATCGCGTATCCGACCACAGACCCTCGGCGCCTTGTTCGGCGAGCGTCGGTACCGGCGACGATTCGCGTGCGCGGAAAGCACCGTCCACCCTGGCAACGATCGTCACGTTTCCCGCTGCGGCCTGCGGCAGCGCGGCGCCGCCGTCGAGCAACGCCAGATCAACGCGGCCGGCCAGCAGGTCGGTCATCGCCGGGGCAATTCCGCGATAGGGCACGCCGACGAGGTTCAGTCCATACCTCCTCTTCAGGATCTCGAGAAGGGTCCGCACGTAGGGCCCGGCGTCGACGTAGAAGAGGCTTGTCGTCGAACGGCGGGCAAGTGCGATCAGGTCCTGGAGGTTGCGCAAGCCCAGCTTTGCGTTGGCGACCAGGAAGAAGTCGAACCGTGCCACCGCGGCGACGATGGTGAGGCTGCGCAAAGGATCGAATCCCGGATCGGCGCTCAGCGCGCGCTCCATCGCGAGCACGTCGATGCTGTGGAGCAGAAGGACCTTTCCGTCTGCCTCGGCGCGCGCGACATGTTCGGTCGCGATCATGCCTCCCGCGCCCGGACGGTTCTCGACGATGAAG
>Ga0209254_10000980_pt1 | contig 25156 bp, 23 predicted proteins | sample FrelakmetDIP11DI_FD_187148 | JGI IMG/M metagenome (GOLD analysis project Ga0209254, IMG submission 187148) | Freshwater lake sediment microbial communities from the University of Notre Dame, USA, for methane emissions studies - DIP11 DI (SPAdes)... | ecosystem: Environmental > Aquatic >...
AATTGGTTGCGGGGGGGGGATTTGAACCCCCGACCTTTGGGTTATGAGCCCAACGAGCTACCGGACTGCTCCACCCCGCGTCATCGTCGGGCGCCGAGGCACCCAACTGATCAAAGATACCACGCCGGCCGGAGCGGGTCAAACCGCTGCGCGCGCCTACTTCCGCGAGGCTCGCGCGACGTCGTTGATGATGAAGAGCCGCTCGCCGGGCCGGATCAGCCCGAGTTCGCGCCGGGCGATTTCCTCGATGGCCGCGGGATCTCCGCCGCTGAGGCGCCGGATTCGCTCGCGCAGCCGATCGTTCTCCCGCCGCCGTGCTGCAACCTCGGCCGCGAGGCGGTGGTGTTCCTGGCGCGTGCGCACCAGAGCCGCCAGTCCCCGGTCGCCGACAAACGCGTCAATGACCACGAAGCTGACGCACACGGAGAACACGATCACGAGCGCACGGAACCCGCCCCGTCCGCGGCGCGGACGCGTTTTGCCCGGCGGGCCCGGGAGACTCGTGGGCGTGGCGGCCATCGTCCAACTGTTGTACCCTAAGTCGCCGCGTTTGTACACAGGAAATCGATGGCCGCCGATACCGCATCCACACCGTCCGATCCCGGATCCGCCCCGGTCGTCATCGTGCTCACCACGCTCCCGGCCGACGCCGACGCAGAAGGCTTCTGCGCGGCCCTCGTGAACGAGCGACTGGCGGCGTGTGCCAGCCTCGGCGCAGAGATGACGTCGATCTACGCCTGGAAGGGCGCGGTCGAACGCGCGCGTGAGCGTCAACTCGTGCTCAAGACGGTGGAGGACAAGGTCCCTCTCATCAAGTCGCGGCTCGCGACGCTGCATCCGTACGACGTTCCCGAACTGCTCGTGCTTCGAGTGGCCGACGGCGGCGAGGCGTACCTCGCGTGGGTGCGCGAGTCCACCGCGCTCTGAGCTATCATCCGTGCGAGGCGCATGACACCCATCGCGTTGCCCGGGCTCGCTCCCTCCGATCGGCTCCGCGCGTGGATGACCGCGGCGCGCCGCTTCTGCCTCGGAAGCCTGGCCGGCTGCCTGATCCTGGCGGGCGCGGCGCTCAAGGCCGCCACGCTCGCGCTCCGGGCCGCAGGGCTGGGCGCCGCGACCGGCGTAGAGGCGGCCAGCACGCTGGGCGGCGTCGCGCTCGTCCTGGGCGCGGGCATCCTCGCGGTGCGGCTCGCGCGCCGGGCGAGATCGCAGCTGCTCTGGCGGGTCCGCCGCAAGCTGATCATCTCGTACGTGTTCATCGGCGTGGTCCCGGCCATCCTGATCGTCACCTTCTTCGTCCTCTCGGCTCTGCTGCTGTTCGCTAACCTCAGCTCGTATCTCATCCGGGCGTCCCTGACGGGCCTGGCCGGCGAAGCGATGTCGGTGGCGCGCCTCGCCGCGATGGAACTCGAGTCGCGCGATCGCGAGGGAGCGACCGGCGTCGTCCTCGCCCGCCGCGCGGCCGCGGCGCGGCACGGGCTCGCTGGCATCTCGATGGCCGCCGTGCCCCTTGCCCCGGGCCGCTGCGAATCCCCGGGCGCGACTGCCGAGCGCCCGCCGGCCGCCACCATCACGGCGGGCGAGTGGCACCACGGAGCCGCGCCTTCGTTTCTCCCGGCGTGGGTGCCCTGCGACGGTTTTGCGGGCGTGCTCGCGGGCGGAGCCGGAGCGGGCCTGGTGACGGGCGCGGCCGCCGACGTGTCGGTCCGGGCCATCGTCGTTTCCGGCGAGAGCCGCCGCGTGGCCGTCGTGGTCGATATCCCGGTGACCGGCGCGGTGAAGCGTGAGATCGAGACCTCCACGGGTATCACCATCGGCGGGGCCAGCCTTGTGCCGACCTCGGCGCCGATGGCACAGCCCCAGTCGACGGACCCCGCGTCGTCCGGGACGCCGGCGGCTGCAGCCGACAGGCCCTGGCAGTTCCAGTGGGTCACCCTGCTGGACCACGTCGACTGGAACACCGGCAAGACCGAGCCCTTGACGATGAACATCGGCCTGAGTGTGCCGGCCATCTACAAGCGGCTCTCGGCGTCGCAGGGGTCGCTGGGCGGCACGAGCAGCTTCGGCGATCTGCTGCTCCTCGGCGTGCTCTTCGTCAGCGGCCTGTTCCTCATCATTCAGGTCGCGGCCCTCGTGATGGGGCTGGCGCTCGCGCGATCGATCACGGGCGCAGTCCACGAGCTGTTCGCCGGCACCGAGCGCGTGCGCCAGGGTGATTTCGGGCACCGGATCCCGGTGCTCGCCAACGATCAGCTCGGCGAACTCGCCAACTCGTTCAACCAGATGACGGGCAGCATCGAAGACCTGCTGCGCCAGGCGGCCGAGAAGAAGCGCCTCGAAGAGGAGATGCGGCTGGCCCGCGAAATCCAGATGTCGCTGCTGCCGCGCGGGCCGCTGCTCATGCCAGGCATGACCATCAGCGCGCTCTGCGTGCCGGCCCGGGAGGTGGGCGGCGACTACTACGACATCATCGCCCTGCCGGACGGGCGCCACGGCGTGCTGATCGCCGACGTGTCGGGCAAGGGAATGTCGGCCGCGCTCTATATGGCGGAGCTGAAGGGGCTCATTCTGTCGCTGAGCCAGATCCACCTCTCGCCCCGCGACCTGCTGATCAGCGCGAACCGGCTCATCTCCATGCACCTCGACAGCCGCAGTTTCATCACCATGACCTATGCTGTCATCGATCCGGCTGCCGGCGTGATGACCTACGCGCGGGCGGGCCACACGCCGCTGCTGCACCTGCCAGCCGGCAAGAGCCGGGCGAGCCTCCTCGCGCCGGACGGCCTCGTACTGGGCCTGCGCATCGACGACGGCGAGCGTTTCGCCGGCCTGCTGTCTGAGGTCACGCTGCCCATCCTTCCGGGCGACCTGCTGGTGCTGTTCACCGACGGCATCAGCGAGGCGATGAACGATCGCGCCGACTGCTTCGGCGAGGCGCAGCTCGCCGAACTGGTCGAGGAGCACGGCCACCTGCCCATCGGCGAACTGCGCGAGCGCATCCTCCGGGAGATCGCGGCGTTTGTCGGCAGCGCGCCGCAGCACGACGACATGACGATGATTCTTATGAAAGTGGACGAACCCGCCGCTGCGGAGGCCGCGGCATGAGCGAGCCGGTGGTGGTGTTCCGGACGTGGTCCGATATCGAGGCCAGCATCGTCCGTGGGCTGCTCGAGGCCCATGGTGTCGAGGTCAGCCTGGCCTCGGACGTCCCGCACGGGGTGTTCCCCCTGACGGTGAACGGCCTGGGGGAGGTGCGCATCGCCGTCGCGGGCGACATGGCGGAAGCCGCGACGCGCCTCATCCGGGACTACCGGACACTCGACGAGTCCGGCCCGCCCACGCGCATCCGGGACGAGTTCGAGACGCTGCAGGAGGCGGCCGGCTACCGCTTCCGCGACCGCGGCATCCTGGAGCACGCGCTCACGCACCGGTCGAGGGCGAACGAGGACGTCACCGGCGGCGTGATCGACAACGAGTCGCTCGAGTTCCTCGGTGACGCGGTGCTGGGTTTCGTCATCGCCGAACTGCTCTTCACCCGCTTCCCGGAGCGCGACGAGGGCCAGAAGTCGAAGATGAAGGCGGCGCTGGTGTCCACGCCGGCTCTCGCGCGCCAGGCGCGCCGGCTCGGTCTCGGCGAGCACCTCCTGCTCGGCAGGGGGGAGGAGAAAACCGGAGGACGGGTCAAGCGCGCGCTGCTCGCCGACGGCTACGAGGCGCTGATCGCGGCGGTGTACCTCGACGGAGGGATCGACGCGGCGCGGGCGTTCATCCTGCGCGAGTTCGAGCCGCTTGTCGGCGACGTCGCCGGGGCGGTGACGATCGGCGACGATCACAAGTCGGCGCTGCAGGAAATGCTCCAGGGCCGCGGTGATCCGCTGCCGGAGTACGTGGTGACGGCCGAGGAGGGGCCGGCGCACCGGCGTCTGTTCAGGGTCGAAGTCCGCGTGCGCGGCGACGTCCTGGCCGAGGCCGAAGGCCGCACCAAGAAGGACGCTGAACGGGAGGCGGCGCGCAGGGCCCTCGACAGCCTCAGCGCGGAGTAGCCGGCCCGGCCGACAATCGGGCCACCGCGTAGCGCTGGATCTCGTCCAGCGTCCTCCCGGAGTCCGCGGCGGCGCAGCGCGAGTTCAAGCGCACCCAGACTCGCAGCAGCGGGTCCGCGAAAGCGTACCGCTTCCGCTGGGCGCACACCAGGTCGACATCTTCGAGCCAGCCGAGGTAGTCGCGCGTCGACCCCGGCGTGCGCTGGACGCGGCCGGCAATCTCGGTCAGCGTGAGCGGCTCGTCCTCGGCGAGGACACCGAGCACCGCCTTGAGTGCGCCGTACCCGCGGGCCCGGTGCAGGCGCATTTCGTAGCTGAACCGGCACCGGCCATGAAGCGCACCGCCCGGCGCCAGCAGTGCCGTGAGCGCGGCGACCGGGTCCAGGTCGCGCCCCGGCCGCTCCCCGAGGGCGGCGACGATTGCCGCGACGTAGGCGGCCCGGCCGTCGGTCAGCGCGACGATGACGCGCGCCGAGTCCTCGGCCTGGTCGGAGCGGATCCCGGGCAGCTGCAGGAGGTCCGCCGCGACGCCCGATTCCGCCACCGGCTCGGCGTGGACCACGAGATACCTGTCCGGCGCCTTCCGCAGCGCGCGCAGCGTTCGTGACTCGTACTTGCTCGCGAGCACGAACCGGTTGCCGCTCGCCGACAGCGACTGAAGCGTCTCTTCCATGACATCCGAGAGGCCGGGGAAGCTTTCGAACAGCCGCAGTTCGAGCACTTCGTCGAGCAGGATCGTCGCCGGCCCGCCGTCTGTCGCCCTGGCGGTCGTGAAGTAGCCCAGCGCCCGGTTGTACGCATCGCGCGGACCGTCCGGCGGACGCGCGGGCGCCGGCCAGTCCAGAGGGGACTCGGCTGTCACGCGCCCGACGAACTGCTCCGGCGACGACATCACGCGCTCGACGTCGATGTAGTGGCACGAGCCCGGAGGCGAGCTGTCGCGCACGCGTTGCAGGGTGCGCGTGCGGCCCGATCCGCACGGGCCGACGAGCACCGGGATTCGCGACGGTACCTCGGCCAGCGCCGATGCGAGACGGGCCTCGCTGCCCAGGAGCGGAACCGTCATGGCGCCAGCATCGGGATTCTTACGCCACGCGCTTTCGCCGTGGCAATCGCGTCGGGGTAGCCCGCGTCAGCGTGCCGGGCGACCCCGATGCCGGGATCGCAGGTCAGCACGCGCTCGAGTTTCTCGTCCGCCTCGCGGCTGCCGTCGGCCACGATCACCATGCCGGCATGGAGCGAGTAGCCGATGCCGACGCCGCCGCCGTGGTGCACGGACACCCAGGTCGCGCCCGCCGACGCGTTCAGCAACGCGTTGAGGATGGGCCAGTCGGCGATGGCATCGCTGCCATCGCGCATGCCCTCGGTCTCGCGGTTGGGCGACGCGACCGACCCGGTGTCGAGGTGATCGCGGCCGATCACGATCGGCGCCTTGACGACGCCGGTGCGGACCAGTTCGTTGATCTTCAGGCCGAAGCGGGCGCGCTCGCCGTACCCCAGCCAGAAGATTCGCGCGGGGAGGCCCTGGAACGCGACCCGCTCGGAGGCCAGCTTGATCCATCGGCACAGCGCGTCATCGTGGGCGAACATCTCCAGCGCCGCCTGGTCGGTCGCGTGGATGTCGGCCGGATCGCCCGAGAGCGCCGCCCAGCGGAACGGCCCCTTGCCCTCGCAGAACAGCGGGCGGATGTATTCCGGCACGAAGCCGGGAATGTCGAACGCGTTCGCGACGCCGCCCTCGACCGCCCGTGCGCGGATGTTGTTGCCGTAGTCGAACGTCACCGCGCCGCGCGCCTTCAGGTCGAGCATCGCGCGCACGTGGACGGCCATCGCCGCGATCGAGCGCTTCACGTACTCCCCGGGATCGCCGCGGCGGAGCGCCTCCGCCTCGTCGAGCGTCATGCCGTTGGGCACATAGCCGTTCAGCGGGTCGTGCGCGGAGGTCTGATCGGTGAGCAGATCCGGGACGACGTTTCGCGAGACCAGAGCCGGCAGCACGTCGGCGGCGTTCGCGCACAGGGCGATGGAACGCGCGGTCCCCTCACGCCGCCACCTCGCGACTCTGGACAGCGCCTCGTCGAGGCTGTCGGTCGCTTCGTCGACGTACCTGGTGGCGAGGCGGCGCTCGATGCGGCGCGGGTCGACCTCAATGACCAGCGCGGCGGCGCCGTTCATCGTCGCCGCGAGCGGCTGGGCCCCGCCCATGCCGCCGAGGCCTGCGGACACGAACACCCGCCCCGAGAGCGAATCGTCGAAATAACGGCGCCCCGCCGACGCGAGCGTTTCGTAGGTGCCCTGCAGGATGCCCTGCGAGCCGATGTAGATCCAGCTCCCCGCGGTCATCTGGCCGTACATCGTGAGGCCGCGGTCCTCGAGGTCCCGGAAGTTCTCGAGCGTCGCCCACGCCGGTACGATGAGCGCGTTGGCGATGAGCACGCGCGGCGCGCCGGGGTGGGTCTTGAACACGCCCACCGGCTTGCCCGACTGCACGAGCAGCGTCTCGTCGCCGGCGAGGTCTCTCAGGGCAGCGACGATGGCGTCAAACGCCGCCCAGCTGCGCGCGGCTCGGCCCGAGCCGCCGTAGACGATGAGGCGGTCCGGGTCTTCGGCGACGTCGGGGTCGAGGTTGTTCATCAGCATGCGCAGCGCCGCTTCCTGGGGCCAACCCTTGCAGGAGAGGGCCGTTCCGCGGGGCGCGCGAACTGGGCGGGCAGAAGATGTCGTCATGATGAACGGGTCCAGACGTTTTCGGTCATGCGCCCTAGACCTTAGTGAGGGCGGCGGGATCTTGTCAACCCGGCCGGACGGCTTCTCGAGGCGCTCGTATTTGCTGGATGCGCCGGGCTGGCGCGATCTAGAATGCCGCGCCTATCCCGCATGCTTCGCCGCAGATTGGAGGAGCCTCATGGCGACGAGAGCGCAACGACCTCCGAGTGAGGCGCGGGTGACCCACTGGAGCAGGGCGCAACTGGCGATGACCGCGCTGTGTGCGGCGTTCGTGATCTGGTCGTGGACCCTGGCGGCCGCCGATCGCCCCTGGGTGGAAGTCACAAGCCCCCACTTCACGGTGATCTCGGATGCCGGAGACAAGCAGGCGGTCAGGGCCGCATGGCAGTTCGAGCAGGTCCGGGCGGTCCTGCAGCGCCTCTGGCCGTGGGCGAACCTGGCGACCGCGAAGCCGGTCGTGGTCTTCGCCGCCCGCGACGAGAACACGCTCAAGAGCCTCGCACCGAAGTACTGGGAGACAAAAGGCGGAGTGCGACCGGCGAGCGTTTTCGTCACCGGGCCGGATCGCCACTACGTGGCGGTCCGGGTGGACCTGCCGAAGCCGGACAGCCTGGAGGCGAACCCCTACTACCAGAGCTACTGGTCCTACGTGTACATCACGCTCCGCTCGAGTTTCGAGCACGAGCTTCCGCTGTGGCTCGGCCGCGGGCTCAGCGACATGTTCGCCAACACCATCGTCCGGGAGAAGGACGTGCAGGTAGGCCGCGTCGTCCCGTGGCACCTCGCGACGCTGCGCGAAGGGTCCCGGATGCGCCTGGCCGCAGTCCTCGCGGTCGACCCTCAGTCGCGGCAGGCGACTCGCGACGACCAGGCGCGGCTGTTTGACGCGTCGGCGTGGGCGCTCGTGCACTACCTGGCCTTCGGAGAGAGCGGCGCGAACCTGCCCAGGTTCAATCGTCTCCTCGAGCTGGTGGCGAAGGGCGGGGATGTGAAAGCGTCGCTCACCGAGGTGTACGGCCCGCTCGACCGCCTCGACGAGGCCGTCCACATGTACGTCGGGAGGACGCTGTATACCTACCAGCTGATCGGCATCGACGTGAACGTCCCGGAGGAGGGCTTCAAGCGGCGGCCCCTGTCCGTTGCCGAGAGCGCCGGCGACCGCGCGGCGTTCCATGCGGTGATGCAGCGGCCGGTGGAGGCGCGAAAGCTCACCCGGGAGGCGATTCGGTCGGACGCCGCCCTCGCGACACCCTACGAGGTCGAAGGGCTGCTGAGCGACCAGGAAGGGCAGAAGGAAGCGGCGCTCTCGGCCTATGGCAAGGCGGCCGAGCTCGGCTCGGAGAATTTCTACGCCCATTACCGCTACGCCCAGCTGCAGTGGACCCCTGCACTCGACAAGGCTGCGATCGAGCAGATCAAGAAGAGCCTGGATCACACGATTACGCTGAATCCAAACTGGGCATCCGGCTACTCGTATCTGGCGGAGGTCACCATCGACCTCGGCGACGCTGAAAAGGCACTTGGCCTGGCGCGGCGGGCGGTCGCGCTCGAGCCCCGCGAGTCGTACCACCACGCCACCGTGGCCCGTGCCCTCGGCCGGCTGTCGAAGGCGGACGAAGCCGTGAAGGAAGCCGAGAGAGCGCTCGCCCTCGCCGAGAACCCAGGCGAGCGCCAGAGGGCAGAGGAGCTGCTCGCCTGGGTGAAGCGCATTCCGAAGTAGGCGGCGGCCACCGGCGCGCCTGCCGGGGCGCGGGCCGGAGTGCGGGGAGTCCTGTGCTAACATCCGGCGTTGGCCGTGGGCCCGACCGCCCACACATGCGAGGTCAGGACCGTTCATGAACATCGCGGTTGTCGGCGCACAGTGGGGAGACGAGGGCAAGGGCAAGATCGTGGATCTGCTCGCGCAGCGGTTCTCGATTGTGGCGCGCTACCAGGGCGGGCACAACGCCGGCCACACCGTCCACGCCGGCGGCCGCAAGTTCATCCTGCGCCTCATCCCCTCCGGCATCCTGCATGCCGGCGTCGCGTGCGTGATCGGCAACGGCGTGGTCATCGACCTGAAGGCGCTCTTCGACGAAGTCGACGAACTCGCCGCCGCCGGGATCGACGTCGGCGGCCGCCTGCTCGTCTCCGATCGCGCGCACGTCATCCTGCCGTACCACCGCGATCTGGATCGCATGAGCGAAGCGAGCCTCGGGGCCCGGATGATCGGCACGACCTCGCGCGGCATCGGGCCGGCGTACGAGGACAAGGCGGGACGCCGGGGCCTCCGCGTGTGCGACCTCTTCGACGATATGGCGCTCGAGGAACTCGTGCGCGACGGTGTCGCCCGCCGCAACCGTGTGGCACAGGACGAGGCCCTGCGCTGGGAGGACGTCCTCGCGCAGGCGCGGGAGCTCGGTGCCCGCGTGCGGCCGTGGGTCGGCGACGTGTCGGTCGCGCTCACCCGTGCGATGGCCGAAGGCCGCTCGATCCTGTTCGAAGGAGCCCAGGGCACGATGCTCGATCTCGATCACGGCACCTACCCCTACGTCACCTCGTCGAACGCCACCGTCGGCGGCGCGTGCACGGGGCTCGGCATCGGACCGCGATCGGTACACGCCGTGCTCGGCATCGCCAAGGCCTACACCACGCGGGTGGGCGAAGGGCCGTTTCCATCCGAACTGACCGGCGCCGAGGGGGAGGCCCTGCGCACGAAGGGCCACGAGTTCGGGGCGGTGACCGGCCGTCCCCGCCGCTGCGGCTGGTTCGACGCGGTCCAGGTCAGGCACGCGGTTCGCGTGAACGGCCTCGATGCCGTGGTGATCACGAAGCTGGACGTGCTCGACGGCCTGCCCGCGGTGCCGATCTGCGTGGGCTACCGCATCGGCGAGGAGCGCTGCGACGATTTCCCGGCCGACCTGCGTCGGCTGCAGCGGTGCGAGCCGGTTGTCGAGTCCATGCCCGGCTGGAGTGCGCCGACCTCCGGCGCGAAGACCTTCGAAGGCCTGCCGTCCGAGGCGCGGGCGTACGTGGAACGCCTCGAGCAGCTCATCGGCGTGCCGGTGCTGCTCATCTCGACAGGCGCCGGCCGGGACGAGACCATTGTCCGCAACGCGCCGCTGACGGCGGCGTGGTTCGGTACGTCGAAGGTGTCGATCTAGCTCGCCGAAGCCTCGGCGGCCTGCTCGAGGCAGAACTGCAGGAGCGGCTCGGGGTCGGCCGAGGAGAACTCGAGGCCGGCGCGGTAGTGGGGCGCCGGCCCGCCTTTCGGGATTTCAAACAGGGCCCACGCGACGGTGCCGCTCGCCCGGATGAGATACGGTTCCACCGCCAGCACCATGCGTACGCGCTGGCGTGGCTTCAACACCGTCGTCGACACCACCTGTGCGCCCATCGTCGAGAGGTCGACGAGGGCGGCCGTGGCCCCGTCAATCTGCACGTCGATCCCCGGCCGCATGCGGATGCGCGGTACCCGGCGCGTGCCGGCCCCGTCGAGCGGCAGCCATGTCGGGCGCGCGCCAGGGGCGAGCGGCACCGCCGTGCCCTGGGTGTCGATGACGAGCAGTTGCGTCCCGGCGAGCTGGGCGTCGACCGCGATACGGTGCGTGAGGGCCGTGCCGCGCGGGCTCATCGCGAACTTCTCCGGCATGGCGACCACCCGCGGCCGATGGCGCACCATGTGCTCGACCGCCTGGCAGACCTGGTCCTCGTCGAAGACGAGCAACTCGGTGTCCCGGGTGTCCGGGTGCGCGGCCAGAGAAGCGGCCAGAAATTGCGGACCGATGAGAAGCGTGACGCCGTCGGCCATGCGCGCGAATCAGTCCTTCCCGACCGCGCGCGGCACGTCGCGCGGCTCTTCGAGGGTGAAGGCGTAGATCGCCCGCAGTTCACGCGTGCGCGGCGCGGCGGTGGCCAGTTCGATCTCCGAGAGGAACTGCTCGTCGTTCACGGCCGGCTCGACGTGCAGGGCCCGCATCGCCGGGGTCTGCCGGACCGATGCCGGTGTCGCCTGCGGGCGCGCGTCGGCGGTCGTGTCGGTGGAGGTCCCGTCAAACAGCATGCGTCCCGCGCCCAGTCCCACGAGAAAGCTCGCGACGGCCGCGGCGGCCACCCAGCGGCGGAGAATCCGCGTCTGAGGCGCCGCCTGGCCGCTCTGCGCGGCGGCGGGGAAGGGCAGGACTCGCGGGCCGGACTGCAGCGCATCGATGCGCCTGAGGATGCGATCGCGCTGATGCTCCATGCGATCGGGTGTGCAGGCGGCGTCAGCGTCCGCGACGGCGGCCAGACGGGAGTCGTCGAACCCGGCTCGAAGCGTTTCGTAGCGCGCCTCGCACGCCGGGCAGTGGGCGAGGTGCCGCAACGGGCCCTCGTCGCCCGCCTCGAGCGCCGCCAGGCCCCGGTCCGCGAGATACCGGCGGATGAGCACGTCATCGTCGAGGTGTCGCTTAACGGCGAACACGGCCGGCCTCCAAGGCGCCGCGCAACTTCCGCAGCGCCCGAAACAGATGAACACGAACGGTCGACTCGGTCAACCCCGTCATCGCGCCCACCTCGCGGGGCGACTGCCCCTCGACGTGGCAGAGCAGCAGAATGTCCCGCTGACGCCGAGGCAGCGTGTCAATCGCGCTCATCAACTCCTGCCGCCGCTCGCTGCCGAGCAGGGCGGCCTCGGGGCTCGGCCCGGGCGCCTGAGCAAGGTCCACGGCGGACCCCGTACCGTCAGCGCGCTCGAACCCGATCGTCTCCCACCGTTCTCGCCGCCGCCTCGCTTTCTGCCGATCCCGGCAGGTGTTCGCGAGGATGCGCGTGAACCACGCCTCGAACGGCAGGTCCTCGCGGTAGGACGTGATGTGCGTGAAGACCTTCACGAACGTGTCCTGCACCGCTTCATCGGCCTCGGCCGCGTCCCGCAACAGGTACAACGCCAGGCGCATGGCCTGGCGCTGGTACGAAGCCACGAGGTCGGCAAACGCGTCCCTCGCCTGGTCCTGCTGCCCCGCGAGAATGGCCGCCTTGACGCGCCTGGCGTCCTCGGAGCAGCTGGCCTGAGCAGCGGCCCCGGAGCCACCCTGCCGGCTCGAAGCGCCGCCGGACCGGTCGTCGCGGACCGGTGTCAACGGCGTGCCGGAACGAGAACCGGAGGAACCCGTCACCGCCTTCTGCCTCTGTTTACGCCACGAGATCTCGATCTGTTTACCGCCGGCGCGGCGACCCGGCGTCAATCGAGATGCTACCAGATTCCCAGTCTCTCGTCGTAACGTTTTGTAAAATGGCATGTTAGCCCGCTTCGACGCGGTGCTGACGCACCTTGCTCAGGGCTAACCCTGAGTGAGGGCCGAGAATCGGCCCGAATCGAAGCCCGAAGGGCCGACCATTCCACCGATTCATGAATAGTCCGGGTCAGGGGCGCATTCGCCCGCAGGATGACATCCTCAGCGGCCGAAAAGGCGCTGGGCAACGTCCGGCTGGACCCGCGGCGGCAACGCGGTCTGCAGTCGGCTGCCGGGGAAGTAGTGCGCGAGGATCTCGGAGGGGGACTGCCGGGCCTCGGCGCGCCGGAGCGTGCCGGACTGGCACAGCCCTACGCCATGCCCGAAGCCCACGCCGGAGAAGCGGAGGCGCGGTCCGTCCCGGGTCACGTCGAACCACGTGCTGCGCAGCGACCGCGTGCCGAACGCCTGGGTCATGACGGCGCGGAACACCTCGGCCCGCACCACGATCTGCATCGAGCCGGTCAGCATGACGGCGAGCGCGCGGCCGGTCGGGGCGCGCGACGCGATCTCGACGCGGACGAGACGACGCCCGATCCGGGTGCGCGGGTCCGCGTTCAGCGCGCGCAGCACCGCGGTCTCCTCCGCCGCGAACGTCCAGCCCGACGCCGCCTGCCGCTCGCAGTACCAGTCGCCTACCGCGGCGAGGTAGGGCGCGTCGGTGCCGCCCCACACCGATGCGGCGGACGCCGTATGGCCGCCGCAGTCGGCATGAAAGAGCGCCTGAATGACGCGGCCCTGAAACGTCAGGACCCGGCCGCGCGTCGCGCTGACGGCCCTCGAGGCCGGGTCGCCAGGCCCTTCGCCGGGCGCGGGCGGCCGGTACGCCTGACAGTGCGTCGTGTCGCACAGTTGGTACCCTTCGGCGGCGTGGCGGCGGAGATTGGCGATGGCGTAGGTTCTGGACACGATGGCCTGCACGTCGAGCGCACGGCTCGCGGGTTGGGCGCGCAGCGTCGACGGCAACATCTCGGCACGCACGGCGCCCAGGACGTACTCGTCGAGCGGCAGCGTGACGATTCGCGCGGCGCCCGTCGTGCCGACGCGCACACGGACAGTCGCCGGCAGCGTCTGCTCCGGCCACGCGCGGTCGCGTCCGGCCTCCGTGCCGCCGACAGGAGGCGCGCTGCCGGCGCCCGGTGGGCCAGGGACGCTCCCCGGCCGGGACGCGCACGCGGACGTCAGTCCGGCGACCGCCGCCAGTGACAGGCACCACGCGGCCGCCTGGGCGCTCCTGCGGCGGCGGTTCCGGCGCGGCGGCGCGGCATTGCTCATAACGGCACGTATCGGTCCGCCGCGCGACGCCCATTACACCCCCGGCGCTCGGCTATACTGCCGGGTGGCAACCGATGACGGAACGCGGCCTCGATCCCGCCGGCGCCTACGACGTGAACATCGGGCTCGAGGTGCACGCGCAGTTGCGGACCGCGAGCAAGATGTTCTGCGGCTGTTCGGCGGGCTATGGCGCCCCGCCGAATTCCCGCACCTGCCCGACCTGCCTCGGGCTGCCCGGTGCGCTGCCGGTGCCGAACACGAAGGCCGTCGACCTCGCGGCAGCGGTGGCGCTCGCGCTCGGCTGCGCGGTATCTCCGCGATCATGCTTCGCCCGGAAGCACTATTTCTACCCGGATCTGCCGAAGGGCTACCAGATCACGCAGCACGATCGGCCGCTCGCCACCGGGGGCGCCCTGACGTGGCGTTCGGCAGGCCGGACCCGCAGTGTGAGGCTGGTCCGCGTGCACCTCGAGGAAGATGCCGGCAAGTCGCTCCACGAGGGGTTTCCCGATTCGGCCGCGTCCGCCTATCTCGACTTCAACCGGTGTGGTGTGCCTTTGGTGGAGATCGTGACGGAGCCCGATCTCACGAGCGCGGCCGACGCCGCGGAGTTCGCCCGCCGGCTCCGCGCCACGCTGGTGGCCATCGGCGCGTCGGACGCGAGCATGGAGGAGGGTGGGCTCCGGTGCGACGCCAACGTGTCGTTGCGGCGCCGAGGCGACGGCCTCCTCGGCGTCCGGACCGAGATCAAGAACCTGAATTCGTTCCGGGCGCTCCAGCGCGCCCTCGAGTACGAGATCGCCCGGCAGGCCGTCGTGCTCGACGATGGCGGCCGCGTCGACGTCGAAACCCGGCTTTGGGACGACGCGGCCGGGCGCACGATGGTCATGCGCACGAAGGAGGATTCGGAGGACTACCGGTACTTCCCGGAGCCTGACCTGCCGCCGCTCGAGCTCCAGCCAGCGCGGCTCGCACGCATCCGCGCCGCCCTGCCTGAACTGCCGGACGCCTGCGAGGCGCGCCTCGCCGCGACCTACGGGCTCGACGATGACGACGCAGGCGGGCTCGCGCGGACGCCGGGGCTGGCCACCTTCTTCGAACGGACCGCGCAGGCCTCGGGTGATCCGGCGGCGGCCTGCCTGTGGGTACGCGGCGAGTTGGCCCGGCGCCTCACCGACGCGGGGCTCGCCGTGAACGCGAGCCGCGTCACGCCGGAGTCGCTCGGAGAACTCATCCGGATGGCCGCGTCGGGTGTGGTCTCGGCGTCTGCGGCGAAGCAGATCCTCGCCGGCATGATGGCCACGGGCGGTACGGCCGCGTCACTCGCCGCCGCCGGCGGCCTGCTCCAGGAATCGCGCGCGGCTGTCCTGGAGACGCTGGTGGAGGACACGCTCGCGGAACTTCCGGACCAGGTCGCGCAGTACCGCGCCGGAAAGCTCGCCGTGGCGGGGTTCCTCGTCGGCCAGGTGATCAAGCGAAGCGGCGGCCGCGCGAATCCCTCCACCGTGGATCGCCTCGTGCGCGCCAGACTCGATTCGCCACCCACGTGATGCGCGCCTTGCGGGCGCGCCGGGCGCCGGCCGGCTGCATGCTATACTCGCCCCATTCTTCCAACGCCCCCTGTGTGGGGCCTTGACGGACGCGTCGCCGGGCTGCCGTGATTGAAACCTCGCACCTCTCCAAGATGTACGGGCGCGGGATCTACGCGCTGCGCGACGTGTCGCTCGTCGTCGAGAAGGGCGAGTTCGTCTTCCTCTCGGGCCCCAGCGGAGCCGGCAAATCCACGCTGCTGAGACTCCTGCTGCGCCAGGAGCTCCCGACGGAGGGCTCGGTCAAGGTGGCCGGGCGGGACCTCGCGAAGCTCACGCCGAGCCAGGCGCAGACCTACCGGCGGGCCGTCGGGTTCGTGTTCCAGGACTTCAAGCTGATCGCGACCAAGACCGTGCTGGACAACGTCGGCCTCGTGCCGCGCGTGCTCGGCGCCACGTCGGTGCAACAGCAGCGGCGCACGTTCCAGGTGCTCAAGTGGCTGGGGCTCCAGCATCGGATGAACGCGTACCCGCTGGAACTCTCGGGCGGCGAGCAGCAGCGCGTCGCGATCGCGAGGGCGCTGGTCAACGAGCCCGCGCTCATCCTGGCCGACGAGCCGACGGGCAATCTCGACCCGGACCTGTCGCTCGAGATCATGAACCTGTTCCGCGACATCAACGCCCGCGGCACCACCGTGCTGGTCGCCACGCACAATCGCGAGCTGATGCGGCACGTGGGCCGGCGTGCGGTCTCGCTCGACCACGGCCACCTCGTGGAGACGTCGTAGGGCACCATGACGGCACACTGGCTCACCTACTGTCTCGACGAAGCGATTGCCAGCCTCCGGCGTCAGCGGGTGTCGGTGCTGCTGTCGGTGCTGACCATCGCGGCGGCGCTGCTCGTGCTGGGCGGGTTCCTGCTGGTGACGGTGAACCTGGACCGCGCCGTGTCGAGATGGAGCGCGGCGGCGGAGTTCTCGATCTATCTGGCGGATGACATCTCGCCCGAGCAGCGCGTGGCGCTCAACACGCTGCTCGATGGCCAACCCGCCGTCGCGTCCCGCGAGTACATCTCCAAGGCCGACGCGGCGCTCCGCTTCAGGCGCGACTTCCCGGACCTCGCCGCGGGCCTGGCCGATCTTGCGCAGAATCCGCTGCCCGCGTCCATCGACGTGCGTCTCGATCCCGCGAAGGCCGACGGCGCCGCCCTCGAGACGTTCGCCGCCCGGGTCACCGCGGCCGGAGGCGTCGCCGACGTCCGGTTCGATCGCCGCTGGCTCGAACGGCTCGGCCGCATCGCCGCCGGCGTCCGCTGGGCCGGCTGGATTCTCGGCGCGGTCCTGCTCGCCGCCGCCGTCCTCACCGTGGCCACCGTCGTGCGCCTCGCGCTGCACGCGCGGCGCGACGAGGTGGACATCATGCAGCTGATGGGCGCGCCCATCGGCCTGCTGCGGGGTCCGCTGGTCGTGGAGGGGATCCTGCAGGGCGGCGCGGGCGCGCTCGTCTCGCTCGGCGCGCTGTACGGGGGCTTTCTGCTGGCCCGGGTCCGCATCCTCGCGGCCCTGGGCGCGACGCCCGACGCCGCCGATCTCGGCTTCCTCCCGCCGGGCATGTCGGCGCTGGTTGTCGTCATCGGCATGGCCGTGGGATGCGCGGGCGGCTACCTCGCTGCCCGGCACGTGCGTTGACACGCGTGCGCCACGGAACTAGACTGAAATTGCTTTGGATTTGCCGCGCCTTAGGAGCCTCATGCGGAGTTCCAGCATCAGACAGCATCCGCCCTGCCCGTGCTCCTCCACCGCCGTCATCGCCGATTTCTATCGCGAAGAGTTTCTGAAGCGCCAGGCCTACCTGCGCCAGCAGCGGGAGTATTACTCCGAAAGCGCCGTGGCCGGCGCGGAAGCGGCGCTCGACCTCATCCTCATGCGCATCGAAACCCTGTGCGCGCTCGATCACGCCGACCAGCTGGTCAGCCAGCTCCTGCGCTGCATCGATGCCGCCACCGGCGGCCTGATCGCGGCAGACCCGAGGAACGTGCACTGATTGTCCAGTTGGCCGAGCTCCGCGACGACGCGCTGGCCGTGGTGCGGGCGGCCTTCGCGGCCGCCGACGCCGGGGCCTGCGTGGCGCGCGGCATTCCGGCGACCGAGGCGGCCGTCTCGACAGCGCGGCGCTGGAACCTCGTCGCCGCGGGCAAGGCCGCCGTGCCGATGGCGGGCTCCTGCCTGGCCGGCGTGACGGGCCGGCCGGCGCTGGCGATGGCCGTGTCGACGGGCTCGGCGGGAACGCTCCCGGGCGGCATCGAGTTTTTCACGGGCGGGCACCCGGTTCCGACCACGGGCAGCCTCGCCGCGGGCCGCAGGGCGCTCGAGATCGCCGGCGCCACGGGTCCCGACGACGTGCTCGTCGTTCTCCTGTCGGGGGGAGCATCGGCGCTGCTCGAGGCTCCGGCCTCTGGCGTCTCCCTCGAGGACCTGCAGGCCACCACGGCGCGCCTGCTTCGCGCCGGCGCCGACATCACGGCGCTGAACGCGGTCCGCAAGCACCTCTCCCGCGTGAAGGGCGGCCGTCTGGCATCGGCGTGCCGGGGCCGCACCGTGGCGCTGGCCGTCTCGGACGTGGTCGGCGACGATCTCGCGGTCATCGCCTCGGGACCGACCGTGGGCGACCCGACGACGTACAGCGACGCGCTCGCGGTGCTCGATCGCTTCGGCGGAATCGGCACCTACCCTCGCGCCGTCGTCGAGGCCCTCGGCGAAGGCGTCCGCGGACTCCGATCGGAGACGCCGAAAGCCGGCTCCGCCGGTCTCGCCAGCACGACGACGATCATCGTCGGCGCGGCGCGGGATGCGGTCGAAGGCGCGCGGCGTGAGGCCGAGGCAAGAGGCTACGAGGTGCACGTCGACCCGGCGCCGTTAACCGGCGAGGCCCGCGTGGCCGCCGGGAAGGTCTTTGAGCGGATCACGTCCGCCGCCGGGCTCGGCGGGACGATCTGCTTCGTGTCGTGCGGCGAGACGACCGTGACCGTGACCGGCACGGGGAAGGGCGGCCGCAATCAGGAACTCGCGCTCGCGCTGGTCGAACCGCTGGCGGGCCTGCCCGCCGCGGCCGTGGTGGCCAGCGTCGGCACCGACGGCATCGACGGGCCGACCGATGCCGCCGGCGCGCTGGTGGACACCTCGACCCGCTCCCGCGCGTGCACGGCGGGGCTCGGCGATCCCGGAGACTACCTGCGCGACAACAATGCGTACGCGTTTTTCCACGCCCTGGGCGATCTGGTCGTCACCGGACCGACCAGTACCAACGTCGGCGACATCCAGATTGTCATGATGCTCGGGAAGGAGCCGCGATGAACATCACGCTGAAGACCGTACTCGTCACGCTCGCCGCGTTGGCCCTCGCGCTGCTGGGTGGCTGGCTCTGGGGCTCGACCGGGAGATGGAGGGCGGAGGAGACGCTGACGAAGGCGGGCACCGGCCTGCACCTGGCGAACGCGCGCGGGAACATGCTGGCCGCCCGGGTGAGCCTCTTCGAGGTGAATTTCGGTGAGGCCTCGCGCAGCCTCGTGAGCGCGAAAGCCGACCTGGTGACGGCGGCGGAAGCGTTCGACCGTCTTCGTCTCAGGAACGAAGCCGCCGCCGCGAGAGAGGTCGCGGCCCGGGTCGAGGACGCCCGGCAGATGGCCGGCCGTCTCGACCAGTCCGCGAATACCCGGCTGGCCGAAGCCATCCGCCTGCTGCCGAAGATGCCGTGACGCGCGAGGCGTTGCTGCAGTCGCTGCAGGGAGCGCTCGAGCGGCCGGCATCCGCCCGCGAGTTGCAGCAGCGGCTGCACGTCCCTCGCGAAGAGCGCGCCAGGTTCCGGCGTCACCTCCACGCCCTGGCGGCCGAAGGGGCCATCATCCTGCTGCGAGGCCATCTGTACGCCCTGCCCGGACGCGCAGACCACGTCGTCGGCGTGCTGCAGATGCACCCGGACGGCTACGGGTTCGTCACACCCGAACACGATCCCGCCTCGGGCGACCTGTATATCCCCAGGTCGCAGCTTCATGAAGCGCTCCACGGCGACCGGGTCGCCGTGCGGCAGGTGCCCTCCAGGGGCGACGGCCGGACCGAAGGCCGCATCGTCCGCGTGGTCGAGCGCGGGTCGTCGCGGGTGATGGGGCAGGTCGAGATCGAGGCGTCGGGCCGCGTCCACGTCGTGCCCTTCGATCGCCGCATGCGCGATCGTGTGCTCGTGCCCCCGGCCGATGCGCGCCAGGCCGGGCAGGGCGACATGGTGGAGATCGAGATCACACGTTGGCCGACCGCGACCAGGGGGGCCGTCGGCCGGGTGACCGCCGTGCTGGGACAACCCGACGCTCCCGGCGTGGACACCACCGTCATCCTGCGCCGTCATGGCATCGCCGAGTCCCACGCACCCGGCGCGGTGGCCGAGGCCCGCTGGATCGGCGCGGAGGTGCGCCCGCAGGACTGCGAGGGCCGGACCGACTTCCGTGGCGAGTTGACGGTGACCATCGACGGCGACCACGCCCGGGACTTTGACGACGCCGTATCGGTTGTGAGGCGCGAGACCGGCGGGTACGTGCTGAGCGTGCACATCGCCGATGTCGCTCACTACGTGAAGGCCGGCAGCGCGCTGGACGAAGATGCCCTCGACCGCGGGACGTCGGTGTATTTTCCCGACCGCGCGGTGCACATGTTCCCGGCCGAGTTGGCCACGGGCCTGTGCAGCCTCAGGCCAGGCGTCGACCGCCTGGTGCAGTCCGCGGTCATCGAGATAGACACGGCCGGCGAGCCGGCCGGTGTCGTGTTTCACGACGGCGTCATCCGCAGCCGCGCCCGCCTGACCTACGCGGGCGTGAACGCCGTGCTGACCGGGCAGCGTCGCCACCGGGACGAGATCGACCCGGCGGTCGTCGCGATGCTGCGTGAGATGCACGGCCTCTTCGGGCTGCTCCGCGATCGGCGCCGGAAGCGGGGATCGATCGACTTCGATTTGCCGGAGGCCGAGATTCTCCTCGACGAGGATGGGCAGGTCGAGGCGATCACCGCCACGGAGCGCAACGACGCGCACCGCCTGATCGAAGAATTCATGCTCCTCGCCAACGAGGCGGTCGCCACCGAGCTGGAACGGCGGCAGGTGCCTGCCATCTATCGCATTCACGAAGCTCCCGATCCGGCGAAGGTCGAAGTCTTCGACGCGTTCATTTCGACGATCGGCCACCGGCTCGGCGCGCCGGCCGGCGCGGTACGACCGCGTCACTTCCAGCAACTGGTCGAGCGCGTCGCCGGCACGGCCGTCGAGCGGCCCATCGCGTTCCTGATGCTGCGGACCATGTCGCAGGCACGGTACGACACGGTGAACGCAGGGCACTTCGGCCTGGCCACGCCCACCTACACCCACTTCACGTCGCCCATCCGGCGCTATCCCGATCTGGTCGTCCATCGGCTGCTGCGCGCCGTCCGGCGGGGCGAGGTGAGCCCCGCGCGGCGTGACGCGCTCGAAGCCGAACTGCCGGCCGTCGCGGCGCACGCGTCGCAGCGGGAGCGGCGCGCGGTCGAGGCCGAGCGCGAGCTGGTGCAGTGGAAGCGCGTCCGCTTCATGGCCGACCGGGTCGGCGAGGAGTTCGACGGCTACGTGACGGGCGTCAGCGCCTTCGGACTGTTCGTCGAACTTGTGGACCCGTTCGTGGAAGGGCTGGTCCACCTGTCGACGCTGGTTGATGACGACTACCGTTACCTGGCGTCCGCCCACCTCATCCACGGCGTGCGGTCACGGCGCGTTTACAGGCTCGGCGATCACGTCCGCGTGCGGGTGCTGAAAGTGGATGCGGACCGCCGGCTCATCGACTTCGGGCTGGCCGGGCAGAGTGGCGCCGTGCTGGACGGCAGCGCGACCCGCCGCCGCGCCCCGGCGAAGAAGGGCAGACCGGCCTCCGATCGCCGTCGGCATACCGCGCGCCAGCCACGGAGCGGCGGAACGCGGCGGAGACGATGACCACCACGAAGCACATCGTGATCGGGACGGCCGGGCACATCGACCACGGCAAGAGCAGCCTCGTGCTGGCGCTCACCGGCACCGATCCCGACAGGCTGAAGGAAGAGAAGGCCAGGGGCATCACCATCGACCTCGGCTTCGCCCACTGGGAGGCGGCGGGGCTGAGCGTGGCGTTCATCGACGTGCCCGGCCACGAGCGGTTCGTGAAGAACATGCTCGCCGGCGTCGGCGGCCTCGATGCCGTGATGCTCGTCGTCGCGGCCGACGAGTCGGTGATGCCGCAGACGCGCGAGCATTTCGAGATCTGCCGGCTCCTGCGAGTGCCTGCCGGCTTGGTCGTCCTGACGAAGATCGACGCCGTCGAGCGCGGGATGCTCGACCTGGTCCGCGCGGACGTGGCGGAACTGGTCGCCGGGTCGTTCCTGGAAGCGGCGCCGGTGCTCACCGTGTCGGCGCGGACGGGCGAAGGCCTCGACGCCCTCCGGGCGGCGCTTGCCGGCGTCGGTGCCGCCGCGGCCGGACGACGGGAGGACGGGCCCGCGAGGCTGCCGATCGATCGCGTCTTCTCGATGCGCGGCTTCGGGACGGTCGTGACCGGCACGCTCGTGGGCGGCCGCCTCGACGCCGAAGGCGCGGCGGTGGTGCTGCCCGGCGACCGGTCCGTGAAAGTGCGGGGGGTGCAGGTGCACGGCGCGCGTGTGACCTGCGCGGTGGCGGGACAGCGCGCGGCCGTCAACCTGGGAGGCGTCGATGTCGGAGATCTGCTCCGCGGCCAGACGCTGGCATCCGCGGGCGCGTTCTCGGCGACCCGGGTCGTCGACGTGCGGGTGGAACTGCTCGGCGGGGCCAGGGCGCTACGCCACGGCGCGCGCCTCAGGTTTCACCAGGGGACGAGCGAAGTGCTCGGGCGGGTCGCGGTCTCCTCGATCGTCGCCGACGGCGGGCACGGCGGCGGCGAGATGGCGCCGGCCCCCGAGGTTCCGCCCGGCCGATCGGCCTACGCGCGCCTGCGGCTCGAGGGGCCGGTCGTGGTCACGCGGGGCGACCGCTTCATCGTCCGCGCATACTCACCGACGGACACCATTGGCGGCGGGGTGGTCCTCGACCCGCAGCCGCCGAGGGGCGGCATTCGCACCGTGGCCGGCAGGTCCCGTTTCGCCGTGCTCGACCCCTCGACCGCTGCCGGCCCGGAGCAGGCGACCGAGCGCGCCGCGTCGATCCTGGCGGCCGAAGCCGGGCATGCCGGGCTGCCGCGAGAGGCACTCACGGCCAGGCTCGGGCTCCTCACCGGCGACGCCCGGGAGCCGGTGGAGCGCCTGCTGGCGCAGGGGGCGCTTGTCGCCATCGGCGCCGTGCTGGTGTCGCCGGCGCAGCTCGAGGAGATCGGCCGGACGCTTGTCGAACTCGCCGAAGGCTTTCATCGCGACCACCCGATGGAAGAGGGAATCCCGCGCGAGGAGGCGCGGGTGCGCGCCTGCGGGCGCGCGGCTCCCGGCGTCTTCGAGCGTGTCATCGACGATCTCGTGAGGAAGGGGCGCATCACCGCGACCGATCGCATAGGGGTGGCGGGCCGGCGCGCGGACGCGAGCGGCGCGGACGCGGCGGCGCGCGAGGCGATCGCTGCCCGGTACCTGGAAGCCGGCCTGCGACCGCCGGATCAGGCGGCGATCGCGGAATCCCTCGGCATGCCGCTGGCGCGACTAGCGAACGTCGTCGCGTGGCTCGTGCGCCAGAAGACGCTCGTGCGCGTCGACGCGCTCGTGTTCCACGAGACGGCCCTTCGTTCGCTCAAGTCCGATGTGGCCTCGCTGAAGCAGGCATCGCCGGGGGCGGCGGCGACCCTGGATGTGGCGGCGTTCAAGGACCGGTACGGGATGTCGCGGAAGTACGCGATCCCCCTGCTCGAATACCTCGACCGGGAACGCGTCACGAGGCGGGTGGGGGATAGCCGGATCGTGGTCTAGTCAGTCGTGCTTCTCGCGGCCGTCGGTGGTGGCTTCCTTGAAGTTCTTGATCGCCCGGCCGATGCCCCGGCCAAGGTCCGGCAGCCGGTTGGCGCCGAAGACCAGGATGATGATGGCCAGAATGACGAGCAGTTCCGGAAGGCCTAGATTCATATGCCGGATTGTAGCACTCTTCGGCCCGGCCGGTCGTCAGGGGGCAAGCCGGAGGGAGCGGGCCGCCTGGGCGCGAGCAACACCACGCAACGCTTGATCAAGCCTCCGCCGCACGGCTTCTCTCGCGGGTGGCTGGCGTCAATCAGGCGCACCGAGGCGCCACCGAGGGCGAGCCGCCGCGCGGCCCACGCCCCGGCTGGGCCTGCGCCGACAATCAGCACATCGGCATCGTGGTCCGGCTTGGAACGGGTGCGGCTTCGCCCTTGAAGCCGCCGCCCATCAAGCTTACAGTTAGAAGAGTCCCCCTGGCGAACGAGAATCCGGAGAGCGGCATGGCCCAATTCGAATCGGCGTTGTTCACCATCGGCGTGTTCAAGGACCTTGCGTGGGCGGAGCGCGGCATCGACGCGCTGAAGGCCCAGGGGTTCGGCGCCGAGCGGATGACGGTGGCGGCGAAGGCGTCGCCCGAAGCATCCGCGCTCATCGAACGCGCGCTGGGCGCCGCGCCTGACGCCCTCGAGCTTCCGGTCGTAGGGGCGGCCGTCGCCCGCGGCACGCTGACGGGCACGCTCGATGGCCCGGGACGCGACCTCGCGAGGATCGGCATCGCCGCCGCCATTCGACGCGCCGGGTTCCAGGCCCACGACGGCCTGATCTTCGAGACGCTGGTGGGGAAGGGCGGCGTGCTCGTCGCGATTGAGGATGCGCCGAGGGCGGCAGACGCGCTGGCTGTAATGCAGTCGTATGGCGGAGGCAACGCGGCCATCGGCGCCTGGGCCAACCGGGTCTGACCGCACGCGGCGGGGCTTGGCGCCGCCCTGGCGTGAAGCATCCGAATCGGGCCGTTGCGCGTCTAAACCATGAGGGGGGTGTCCAGCGGGGATGACAACGGCGCCCGTCGGGAAGGACGAATCCCCGGGCAGGCGGCCGTGCCGGTGGCTGCCGCGGGATGGTTCTGGCGCAAAGGGCCCGGCACCTGTATTGCAATTGCACATTCGTGGCCTCCGCGAGACAATTGGACGTAGTGGGAAAGCCGATGGATGAACAGGCTGAGCGTGACCAGGCCTCTCCGACCTCTGTCGGTCACGTGTCGGTGCGCCTCGAGCACATGCACCCGAAGGACGTTCCGTTTTCCTTCGAAACGCAGGCGCCGCGCCTTTCCGGGGCCATGGGCTTTTCGACCGCCTTTCACGTTCTCGTCATCGTCGGGCTGATGTTTCTCGCCGCGTGGCTGCCCGAAGTGGGGCCGCTCGACCTTCGCCAGGCGCTCGAGGATACGCCCACCAACCGAATCGTCTTCTTGAGCGAGCCCGGCCCGGGTGGGGGCGGCGGCGGTGGCGGCAACAAGTCGATCGAGCCGCCGCGTATCGCCAAGGACATCGGCAAGGACAAGCTCACCGTTCCCGTCTCCAAACCGCCCGAGATCGTGCCGGTCAAGTCGCCCGAGGACGAGCTGCCGAAGATCGATTTCAACATCCCGGCCAAGGCGATGGCGTCGGCCGAGCAGAGCCTGGTCGGGGTCATCGACGGCATGAAGTCGTCGAATTCCGCCACGTCGCAGGGTTCCGGTTCCGGTGGCGGGGCCGGGACGGGAACCGGGACCGGCATCGGGCCGGGATCGGGCTCGGGATTGGGGCCGGGCTGGGGCGGCGGCTTCGGCGGCGGGGCGTACCGTCCGGGGTCAGGCATCGAGCTGCCGCGGCTGCTCAGGGAAGTGAAGCCGCAATACACGGCCGACGCCATGCGGGCGAAAATCCAGGGGACGGCCGTGCTCGACTGCGTGGTGACTGCGGAAGGCACGGTGGGCGACTGCCAGGTCGCGCGGTCTCTCGACTCCAGCTTCGGGCTCGATCAGGAGGCGGTCAAGGCCGCCAAGCAGTGGCGCTTCATGCCCGGCAAGCGGCTCGGTCAGGCGGTGCCGGTGCTGGTGACCATTGAGCTCACGTTTACGCTGAGGTAGGGGCTAGGGACTGGGCGCTAGGCGCTAGTCCGGCGGAAGAACGAAAACGGCCCGGCTGGCTTTCGCCAACCGGGCCGTTCTTCTTTCAGAGCGTTTCTTCTACTGGTACTGGCTACTGGCTACTGACTAGTTCCTAGCCCCTAGCCCCTAGTACATCCCGCCCATGCCACCAGGCCCGCCGCCAGGCATCGCCGCTTCCTTCTTCTCCTCCGGGATGTCCGCGATGATCGCCTCGGTGGTGAGCAGCAGGGAC
>Ga0209254_10000981_pt1 | contig 25153 bp, 19 predicted proteins | sample FrelakmetDIP11DI_FD_187148 | JGI IMG/M metagenome (GOLD analysis project Ga0209254, IMG submission 187148) | Freshwater lake sediment microbial communities from the University of Notre Dame, USA, for methane emissions studies - DIP11 DI (SPAdes)... | ecosystem: Environmental > Aquatic >...
TTTTCCTTTGAGAAAAACTTTATTTTCCAATGAATACTCAGTTATAAGTTTTTTGGCCTTGTCCATGAAGTTACCGTCACCATAAATATATAAAGGAACATCAACCCATTGCATTGCGGGTATGAGGTTTTCAAAACAGCGACCTTCATTAACCGCCCCCTGGTAAATAATTGATTTTTCTTTCCTGATGCCAGGAGGGGGAGGATTATATCGGGCAAAATTCCTGATAACAGGATAGGATACTCCATAGTCTTTCCAAAATACTTCAGCGATGGATTTGCTAACCGTATAGCCCAAACGGAAACGGGGTACAGCAAATTTTTCAATGCATTTCCATGCCCGTTGTATCGCCGGGCGGGTTACAATTTCCTTCATTTCACAAAAAAGTTCATGCGCATCATAAACCCGGGGAATGCGTTTTATTTTAGACACAAAAAAACAGGGAAGTATTGTATCCAGATCAATAGCACAAATAAGGTCCATCTTTTGAAAAAGTAGCCACCAGCATAAACGGATATTGAATTCGATGTAAAAAGCTTTTCCTTTTGAGAAAAAACAGGGAATCCTTTTTTGCGCATAGCTCATTTCACTTAATGGTAGTGAAGTTTTCACTTTTCTTCCCACCAGCACCACTTTATACCCCGATGCAGAAAGTGAGCTGCAAATCCGGATCATACGCTGATCGAATGACAGGTCGTTGGTTACCGTAAAAAACAAAGTTTTCAAAAAAGTCGGTTTGAGTTGAAGGTAGGATTTTCACCTAAATGCATAAAAAATGATGGAACTGTACCATAATGGCAAATAAGATTTTCAAATTAAAGCAAAAGTTTATAAGTTGAGTATTCAAAATAACCAACCATTTTATGGAAAATGTTCAATCCTCTGTTTCTTTGCAAGAAGGACCAAAGCGACCAACTCTGCTGACCGTTTTATGTATTTTAACTTTTATTGGCAGTGGCTGGGGCATCATAAGCAACATCAATAATTATATGAATGCCGATATCAGTTCGCAGGTTGCCGGTAATATATTGGATTCTGCAAAGGAACAGATCAGTAAAGAATCCGGCAATAATGGTGCTTCAAATAAAATGGCAGAACAGGTGTTAAAAGGCGCTTCCAGGATGCTGGACCCTGCAAATATGAAAAAAAATGCATTGTATACAATCCTTGCCAATCTATTAACCCTGGGTGGTGCTTTCCTGATGTTTCAGATGAAAAAATTAGGTTTCTGGCTTTACATTGCCGGAACAGGGGTTGCTATCCTCACACCACTCATAGTTTATGGGGCTTCAAACCTTATGAGTATAGGTTTAACGGCCGTTATTGGCTTTTTTGGTATCCTTTTCGCCGTCCTTTATTCCCTTAACTTGAAATATATGAAGTGATTTATGAATAAACAGTCAAAAAAGCCTGGAAAAATATGTTCCGGGCTTTTTTGTGTATTTTTTTCCCTACCTTTGCACCCATTTATAAAGATGCAATTGGATGTAAAAAAATAACTGAGATGTCAACTATTACAACTGAAAAAAAGTCCAGAATCTTCGCCGAATATGGCGGAAACGCAAAAAACACGGGGTCTATAGAGGGGCAGATTGCCTTGCTTACCGAGCGGATCAATCATATTTCGCAACACCTGCAAAAGAACAAGAAAGATTTCTCCACACACAGGGGTTTGATGGCCATGGTAGGCCAGCGTAAAAGCCTGCTGATTTATCTGAGCAAGCATAACCTGCAAAGCTACCGCTCACTGCTCGAGAAACTCGGACTTAGAAAATAACTACTTTCCTGTACTGAACTATTCCCAACTACAACGGTTGGGAATTAGTTTTTTATGGTCACTTCCTCAAAAATCTGCTTTATGCTTCAACAACCTATTCAATCTACAATTGACCTGGGCAATGGCCAGGTGATTACCATAGAAACCGGCAGGCTTGCCCGCCAGGCCGACGGTGCGGTTACAGTTCGCCAGGGAAATTGTATCCTGCTTGCTACAGTTTGTGCTACTAAAGAGCCTAAAGAAGGGCAGGATTTCTTCCCATTGTCTGTCGATTATATGGAAAAATTCGCTTCTGCCGGCCGCATTCCTGGATCTTTCTTCAAAAGGGAAGGCCGTTTAAACGACTATGAAATTCTCACCAGTCGCTTGATTGACAGGGCATTACGTCCATTGTTTCCGGAAGATTATCTTTGTGAAGTACAGGTAGTAATCACCCTTGTTTCTTCAGACCCTGAAATTATGCCCGATTCACTGGCTTGCCTTGCCGCTTCTGCGGCGCTTGCCGTATCTGATATACCCATTAAAGAAGTGATCTCAGAAGTGCGTGTTGCCCGTATTGATGGCAATTTCGTAATCAATCCAATGCGCAGTGAGCTTGCAAAAGCCGATATGGATTTCCTGATTGGTGCTACAAGCAAGAACCTGATGATGGTCGAAGGCGAATCCAAACAATGCAGTGAGGAAGATTTTATCAAGGCACTGGAAATTGCCCATAATGCAATCCGCAAACAGATCATAGCGCAGGAAGACCTGCGGTCTAAAGTGGGGATCACCGTTAAACGCGACTATCCAAAGCCATTGCACAAAGATGAGATTCGTGAAAAAGTGTATTCTTTTGCCAAAGAAAGAGTATTAGTTATTGCAAGATCTGCCAGCAGCAAAAATGACCGCAGCCTGGCTTTTGATGCGTTGAAAAAAGATATCGTACTATCGCTAGGTGAGGAAGCAGCATCAGAAGACATCAAGCTGGCCAAAAAATATTACGAAGACCTTAAGTGGGATGTGGTTAGAGATATGATCGTCGATGAGCGAGTGCGTCTTGATGGCCGCCAGTTGGATCAGGTCAGACCACTGAATATGGAAGTGGATGTATTGCCCTCACCCCATGGAGCAGCATTGTTTACACGTGGTGAAACACAATCACTTACAACTATTACTTTAGGTACTCCTTTAGATGAATTGCTGATCGAAAGCGCTGCCACATCAGATTACAGCAAGTTCATATTACATTATAATTTCCCTCCTTATTCAACAGGCGAGGTTAAATTCCTTCGCGGACCTGGTAGGAGAGAAGTTGGACATGGTAACCTCGCCTTACGTTCTTTAAAACAAATGATGCCAGGTAACGATTATCCCTACACTGTGAGGGTAGTGAGCGATATCCTGGAATCAAACGGTTCATCTTCAATGGCAACAGTTTGTGCCGGTTCGCTGGCATTGATGGATGCAGGTGTACCTTTTGGCAAACACGTAAGTGGCGTAGCCATGGGACTGATTACCCGTCCGGCAGATGGGAAATATGCCATCCTCACAGATATCCTTGGCGATGAAGATCACCTTGGAGATATGGACTTTAAAGTAACGGGAACCCGTGATGGAATATGTGGGATACAAATGGATATCAAGATTGACGGCCTTAGCATGGAAACAATGCGTGAAGCGTTGGAACAGGCCCGAAAAGGCAGGTTGCATATTCTTGATGCCATGTATGAGTGTATCTCATCAGCTCGCGAAGAAGTTAAGCCCCATGCTCCTCGAATGGTTAAACTCTTTATCGATAAAGAATTCATTGGCGCTGTGATTGGCCCACAAGGAAAAATCATCCAGGAAATTCAACGCGAAACCGGAGCAACAATAAATATTGAAGAAGTTGGAAATCAGGGTGAAGTGAGCATATTCAGCAAAGCCAAAGATGGCCTGGATAAAGCTGTTGCCTGGATCAAAGGAATCGTTTCTGTTCCTGAAGAAGGGGAAGTATATGAAGCTAAAGTGAAATCCATTATGCCATATGGTGCGTTTGTTGAATTCCTTCCAGGTAAGCAAGGGTTGCTCCATATCAGTGAAGTTAGCTGGAAAAGGCTTGAAACACTTGAAGGGATCATGAAAGAAGGAGATTCCGTAAAAGTGAAACTGATTGGTGTTGATCATAAGACAGGGAAATTCAAACTCAGCCGCAAAGCACTTATGGCCAAGCCAGAGGGTGGGGCCCCAAGCCAGAATAGTTAAACTTAAAATATGGGCCATCTGAAAAGATGGCCTTTTTTGTAATGGACAGAAAATTCCTCGCAGTACATTTCTCACCGGTAACAGAAGAACAAAAAGATCTGCTGACAGGCTTATTATCAGAGGCAGGTTTTGAAGGATTTGAAGATAATGAAGAACGGTTCTCTGCCTTTATGGATGTTGCATTCTTTAATCCGTCTGAATTTGAAGCTTTGGTTTCAATAGTACCTGTAAGTCACTCATTTTCATATATCAGGGAAGAAAACTGGAACGCCAAATGGGAGTCGTCTTTTGAGCCTGTTATATTGCCAGGTAAAGTGGCAATAAGAGCTTCTTTTCATGCTGCTGTGCCCGATGTGCAACATGAGATCATCATAACACCCAAAATGAGTTTTGGCACGGGCCACCATGCCACAACCTGGTTGATGATGGAAGAAATGCTTACCAGGAATTTCCAGGGTAAAAAAGTTTTTGATTTTGGGACTGGTACCGGAATCCTGGCAATTCTGGCTGAGAAGTTAGGTGCAGAAACAATTGAAGCAGTTGATAATGATCAATGGAGCCTGAAAAATGCCGCTGAAAATATACTGAATAACCAATGTAATCGAATCAATCTGCACAGCGCTGAGTCTATTCCGAAGGATAAAAAATTCGATATCCTGATTGCAAACATTAGTAAAACGGTGATACTTGAAAACAGGTTTGAAATGGCTGCATCTGTTTCGGCTGGTGGCTTAATGATACTGAGCGGGCTAATGTCGGATGACCAGGATGAAATTGAGAAAGCCTTTTTACCCCTGGTTGGGAAACCCCTGATTTTAAGAGAAAAAAATAATTGGATCGAAATAACGTTTACTTTGTAGCAATTCTGATAAATGGGTAGTTGAAATGCTGTTTTGGATTTTTTGTGTATATTTACTCTACATTCAACCTCTAAGTATTAATGATAGAAATCCTCCTGGTTCTGCTTGCCTATTTTATTGGATCTGTACCCACTGCGGTATGGATCAGCAGATCTCAGTTCAATATTGATATACGTGACTATGGCAGTGGAAATGCAGGTGCCACCAACACTTTCAGGGTTTTGGGAGCTCGCTGGGGAACTACAGTAATGCTAATTGATATGCTTAAAGGGCTTCTGGCAGTGAAACTCGCGTTGCTGATGCCTTATTATGTGCAAAATGATTTCGCCCGGACAAACTTTCAAATTGGACTCGGATTGGCTGCAGTCTTAGGTCATATTTTTCCCATTTGGGCTGAATTCAGGGGTGGAAAAGGTGTGGCTACACTTTTTGGGTTGGTTCTTGGAATTTCGCCCTGGTCTGCACTTGGATGTATAGGTGTTTTTCTGCTCGTTTTATTTATTACTCGTTTTGTATCCTTAAGTTCCATATTAGCCAGCCTGGCTTTTCCCATTTTTATTCTGATCATCTTTAATGTCGATAATGAAGCCTACCGCATCTTTGCTATTGCCGTAGCCTTGCTTGTCATCCTTACGCATCAGAAAAATATCAACCGCTTACTAAGAGGCAGTGAAAGCAAAGCACCCATCTTTAAGTATCGCGACCGGCGAAGAGTGCGAAGACAAGGCGACAATTTCTGATCTTCAATTAATTAACATCTTAACATTTCTTACAGTCTTGCCAGTGCTAACTGGTACAAGTATTGATTTATATAGCTAAAGTTTTTTTATGCGTTTAACCATCGTCTTACTAGCCTTTATAATATCTTTTCAATCTTGTCAGAAAAACAGTATTACTGGCCGAAATCAGTTGATTTTGGTAAATGAAAGTGAGTTGCAGGAAATGTCATCCACTGAATATAAAACCTTTCTCACCAAGCATAAAGTAATCAGCAAGGGAGGAAGTAATGATCAGGAAATGGTAACCAGGGTAGGGAGGCGAATTGCAATTGCTGTAAAAGATTTTGTTACCAAACAAGGAAAGCCGGAATTACTCGATGGATATCAATGGGAATTCAATCTTGTTGATGAAAAAGAAGTCAATGCCTGGTGTATGCCAGGTGGCAAAGTTGTTGTTTACACCGCTCTTATACCGGTTGCGCAAAATGAAGCCGGCTTGGCCGTGGTTATGGGACATGAAATAGCACATGCCGTAGCAAAACATGGCAACGAACGTATGAGCCAGGGTTTAATGCAGCAAATGGGTGGAATTGCCTTGTCAGTAGCAGTTGCAAATCAACCATCTCAGACACAGGATTTGTTTTTAAATGCTTACGGCATCGGCTCAACTATCGGCGGCACACTGCCATTCAGTCGGAAACATGAACTTGAAGCTGATAGATATGGTTTGATATTTGCAGCAATGGCCGGTTACAATCCACAGGAAGCAATTGGTTTCTGGGAGCGAATGGCAAAGCTTTCAGCCAGCCAAAAGCCACCTGAAATTTTAAGTACACATCCTTCGGACGATACAAGGCAGGAAAAAGTAAAAATTTATGTCAAAGAGGCTATGGCCTATTATAAGCCTGAAAATCAATCTGGTAAATAAATGTATTTATTTTAATGCTTAATTATTGTTTAATGAAATGGCAATATTAGGAATAATGTATTGATTCTTTAAGAATTCCTTAACTTTGCATTTCATCCCTTAAACAAAATTGAAGCATGTTGCAAACAATGTTTGAAAAACTTCAGCTTCATGAAGAAAAGAATCTTCTGATTCAAGGTCTTCCTTCCTCCATCGAAAAGCAGTTTACTAAATTATCATTCGCCAAGAATGTAACGCCTTTACTGCGTTCCAGGAAGATTGATTTTGCGCTGGTCTTTGCTGTAAACCAGAATCAGCTGAGTTCGATTATGCAGGATGTTATTCCTGCCTTGCATGAAGAAGGAAAATTATGGATCGCTTATCCAAAAGCAGCGTCAAAAATTGTAAGCGATCTGAATCGCGAATGTAGTTGGACTTGTATCCGTAACAAAGGTTTTGAAAGTATCCATGAAACTTGCCTGGATCATGTTTGGAGTGCTATCCGTTTTCAGCGCATGGGATTGCCTTTAAGGGGTATACCCATTGCAGATATGGAGGCCGATTGCATGGAAACAGTTGAATCAGTTTCATCAATACCCATGGCAGCTGTAAGGGGATTTGGAAAAATAGCCAGACGCATTTAATTACTGGCTGTTAATAAAAAAATGAAAACATTTAAAGGGATTATCTCAATTTGAGATAATCCTTTTTTTATGATTCAAAATATAGAGATTAAAGCCAGATGTGCTGATCCCAGGCTTATACGGGATTACCTTTTATCCAAACATGCCATTTTTAAGGGCGCTGACTCACAAAGGGATACTTACTTCAACGTACCCAATGGAAGGCTTAAGTTGCGCCAGGGAAAAATTGAAAATGCTTTAATTCATTATCAACGAGATGATAAGAAAGGCCCAAAGTCTTCATTGGTAACTCTGTACCCGGTTTCAGAAAGTAATTTGCTAAGATCAGCTCTGGAAAAGGCCCTGGGGGTAAAAGTGATTGTGGAGAAAATACGGGAGATCTATTTTATTGAGAATGTAAAATTTCATCTCGATATTGTCCAGAAACTTGGGAATTTTATAGAAATCGAAGCCATTAGCGATGCCGGAAATATTCCTGAGCACAAGCTTCATGAGCAATGCAATTTTTATATTACTGAATTTGGTATCCGGGAGGAAGATCTTCTTCATAATTCTTATAGCGATCAATTATTGTCAATTCAGGCAAAAAACAGCATTTTGTAGAAATTAACGTCTCCGCAACCGCTAATATCCTGAACAGGCATACTAAAACCCGCGTTTTTTTGTTTTTTTGTAGTGGCAGTGACTAACTTTTCAAGGAAAACCTTTTTTCCTTGGGTTTTTTATTGAAGTACCTGAATGAAGCAAGCTGGATTTATCAGAAAAAAAGAAATGAAGATCAGAATCAGACTATTCACAATATCCTTAAGTCTCCTGTTATTCTTTTTTTTAGGTATCAGGGCAACTGTCAAAGATGATATTGAAGAAAAAGTTACCCGTAAATATTTTACTGAATTGCAGCTATTCCAGTTTCAAATGATGGACCTGCAGCAGGCTTTAAGCCTTAACAAGCCTGGCGATACCCTTCAGCAGATTTTTCATCAGGCACGGTTATCGTATAAGAAAATTGAATTATTCATTGAATATTACTTCCCATACCATGACTATCAGCTGAATCCGCCTGCTATTCAATCAGCAGAAGACCATAGCCCGCCTCAGGGAATGCAGGTTATTGAGGAATTGCTCTTTCCGGAATACGATGAAGCAGATAAGAATAGGTTAATGGGGAACCTTTATAAGATCAACAGTTCTATTCAGGGCCTGGCAGGATTAGAAAAAGTTTTTCATGTCGACAGGAATTTACCTGATGCCATTATTGAAGAATTGTACCGGATTTTGACACAAGGGATTACAGGCTTCGACTCACCTGTATCACTTCAATCGATACCTGAAGCTGCATCATCCATTAATTCAGTAAGGGAAACACTGGAATTAATATCGGAACGTTTCTCCCCGGAGGGTCGTTCAGGTTACGAGCAATCCATAAAATTATTAAGAGAAGCATCTCAATATTGCCTGGATCATCCTGAATTTAATTCATTCGACCGCATGTTTTTTATCCGTAATTACCTTAATCCGGTAACCGCCTGGCTCGGACAGGAGAAACTTCGATTAAATATTTATGACCGGCCAAGACTAGGCAGAATTCTTCTAAAGCCAGGGATCTATAAATATTATTCACTTTTCGATCAACGACTGGTATCCCCGAAGTTTTTTTCAGGCGACTCGGTATTAGAAAATCCCGAAATGATTTCTTTGGGGGAAAAACTCTTCTTCGATCCTTTTTTGGCGGGCAATAACAATCGTTCCTGTGCAACATGCCATAAACCAGAACTGGCTTTTACTGATGGAATGTCGAAAAGCCTGTCTATTGACGAACATACTACTGTTTCCAGAAATGCGCCAACTTTATTGAACAGTTCCTTACAACGCGACTTGTTTCATGACCACCGGCAAAAATTACTTGAAAACCTTATTACTGAGGTATTGGCCAATAAAGAAGAGATGAATTCTTCGGTTGATCAGGTAGCGGAAAAATTGAAGCATAGGGAAGATTATTCCGAACTATATTTTAAGGCCTTTGGCGATAATCAATATTCCGGAAATGCAGTGGCCAGGTCGATTGCCGCTTATGTAAGATCGCTCATATCCATGAATTCAAGATTTGACTTATACATGCGGGGACATAAAAACATTCTAAGCCAGGAAGAAATAAATGGCTTTAATGTTTTCATGGGTAAAGGCAAATGCGGAACCTGTCATTTTGCCCCTTTATTCAACGGTTCAAAGCCCCCATTATACTCTATTATCGAAAGTGAAGTAATTGGTATTCCGGAATCCAGCGACACAATCAATGCAAAGCTTGATCCGGACATTGGCAGGAAGAAAACATCCCACTCAGCCGTACACGAATTTTCTTTTAAAACACCAACCGTCCGCAACATTGAACTAACTGCACCTTATATGCATAATGGCGTATATCGTACCCTGGAGGAAGTTGTTGATTTTTATAATAAAGGTGGCGGTGTTGGCCTTGGATTTGATTTGCCCAATCAAACCCTTCCATTCGACAAACTGGATTTAACCGAACCCGAAAAAAAGTCATTGGTTGCCTTTATGAAAAGCCTTACCGATACTTCGGCGCTTCATCATAATTACTGATCCAAATTTTACAATTCTGGAGATTTTAGTTTCCGGATACTGCATAATCCTATCTTTATGCCATCAACCTAAAGTATGGCAGATACAAGTTTTCTTCTCTATGGCGCTAATGGTTATACCGGTGCACTTATTGCAAAAATGGCCGGTGATTATGGATTGAAGCCCATCCTGGCAGGCAGGAGAAGGGAAGCATTATTGCCTCTTGCTGAATCTCTTAATTTGGCTTACAAAGTCATTGATTTGAATGATACGGAAACTCTTGAAAGGTCATTGAAAGAAGTTTCGCTGGTGTTGCATGCTGCAGGTCCGTTTAAGTTTACTGCCCAGCCAATGATCGAAGCCTGCATCCGCACCAAAACACATTATATAGACATTACCGGAGAAATAATGGTGTATGAGATGGCAAAGAAAATGCATGAAACCGCAAAGGAAGCGGGAATTATGCTCATGCCCGGTGTTGGGTTTGATGTGGTACCTACAGATTGTATGGCTTTATATCTTAAAGAACGTATGCCGGAAGCCACCGATCTCAAACTCGCATTTGCATCATTAGGAGGAAGGTTAAGTCATGGTACAGCCACTACAATGGCATTAGGTGCCGGGGAAAAAAGTGCAGTCAGGCGAAATGGAAAAATAACCGGCGTTCCACTGGGACATAAAGGCATGTGGGTAGATTTTGGATTGAAGAAGCTCTTTGTGATGACCATCCCCTGGGGAGATATTTCCACTGCTTATACTACTACTGGTATTCCGAATATAGAGACGTATACCGGTGTTGCACCGAAGACATTTAAATTGCTTAAATACCAGGGACTGTTTAACTGGATACTCCGAACTTCATTTATGCGTAACCGTGAATTGGCAAAAATTAAATCCAGACCGGCAGGCCCATCAGATGAACAGCGTGCCAATTCCAAATCGCTGGTTTTTGGCGAGGTGTCTAACCAGGCCGGAAAAAAATTGCAGGCCAGGATCATTGGACCTGATGGATATACTATTACCGCAGAAGCCAGCCTGATCATAGCGAAAAAGATCCTGGAAGGAAATTTTAAAACAGGATACCAGACTCCTGCAGGGTGTTATGGTGCCGACCTTGTCATGGAAGTAAAAGGAGTAACGAGGGAATTGCTCGACTAGTTATTAACCTGGCGCCTTCATTCCATTGCGGTTAAAGTGTAGGACATCATATCAATATTTCAGTATCACTTTTAACAGTCACCTTATCCGGATTCATAATAGATATGGCCAGCGATTCCGTTTTGGGCAATTCGTATTTGAAATAAAACTTCATGGTTTCCAGCTTGCTCATATAAAATTGCTGTTGTTGAACAGGCAGACCTGTTTTTAATAAAGCCTGTTGCGCTTTTACCGCCTGTTTTAACCATTGCCATGCAACTGTTACCAGGCCACAGTATTCCATGAACAAATTTGCATCAGCCATATATAATTCCACTTCCCCTTTTAATGCATAAGATTGGAGATATTGCAATACTTTTTGCAGTTTTTCAACAGCCACACCACATGCTTTGCTGTAAGGTAATAGGTTTTCGAAATCCTGAGCTTTCTGAATTGTTTGCATGATTTCAACAGCCAGCAATTGCAAGGCTTTACCGGATTGCATGGTCACTTTCCGGCCGAGTAAATCCATTGATTGTATGCCTGTAGTGCCTTCATAGATAGACATGATCCTTATGTCACGGTAATATTGCTGTGCATCAAAGTCCATCGTAAAGCCATAACCGCCGAATACCTGCAATGCATTACTTACGGCTACGATACCTGCTTCGGACGGGTATGTTTTTACAATGGGTGTTAAGATTTCAAGCAATAGAAAAGCTTTTTCTTTTTCCGCACCTTCCAATACTTTTTCAAGATCATACCATTTTAGGCATTCTACAACGAGTCCCAGTGAACCTTCAACAATCGATTTTTGCAGCATCAGCATCCGCCGCACATCTGCATGATTGATGATGAGTGTTTGTTCTTTGGAAAGATCTTTATCAGCGATATGCCTGCCCTGAGGACGCTCATTGGCGTAATGCAATGCGTTATAATAAGCTGCCGATGCAACCGCAGCTGCTGTTTGCCCAACGGCAATGCGTGCTGCATTCATCATCTGAAACATATACGATAAACCTTTATTGGCTTCGCCAACGAGGAATCCTTTTGTAGGTCCGCCTTCCCCGAAGATCAAATGCGTAGTGGCATAACCGCGCTGGCCCATTTTCTGAAAATCAGCCGCACAGATTAGGTTGTTATTATGCAGACTGCCATCATTGCCAGGCAAATATTTTGGCACTGCAAATAGAGAAATTCCTTTTGTTCCTGCAGGAGCCCCTTTGATCCGGGCAAGTGTGAGATGAATAAAATTTTCACAGGCTTCATGTTCGCCGGCGGAAATAAATATTTTTTGTCCTGTGATGTGATAACTGTCATCGGAATTAGATTCGGCTGAAGTTGTAATATCCGATAATGAACTGCCGGCCTGGGGTTCGGTCAAAGCCATTGTGCCCTGCCATTTGCCTTCCATCATGGGGGGCATATAGGTTTTTTTCAGTGCGTCGTTTCCAAAAGAACTAATTAATTCCAATGAGCCAGTTGATACGCCAATATATCCCTGTGCACTGCTGTTGGCGGCTTCAAAGATTAGGTGAGCTGCTGCAAAAATTGTATAGGGTAATTGTGTACCACCATCCTCCAGGTCTGTGGTGGCGGTAAACCAACCTGCATCTGCCACAGCTTTGAAAATATTTTTAAGTTGTGGATGGGAATGGATCCTGCCGTCATTATGAATTACAGGATGGCTGTCCATTTCTTTAAAAAAGGGAAACATCTCTTTATCTGCAATGCCTTTGGCAGCATCGAGTAAGAAGTCGAGTTCTTCTTTTCCGCCTACATGTGCATAGCGGGGATAGGTGGTGAGTTTCTCAATCTCGTGTACTTCGAAAAGAAGGAAACGAAGATTCTCCATACTAATGTACTGCCTTGTCATAATTTTATTTTTATTCAACCGCTAAGAAAATATGGTCACGAAGAAACAGCCTTAGTTTTGCTGTACGAAGTTATTTTGTTGATATGAGGGATTGGGATACTTGTAGAATCCTTCCCCGGTTTTGACGCCCAGTTTACCTGCATCAACATAGGTTTTTAGAAGTGCTGCAAATTTCTGGCTCTTGGGATCTGTTTGGTTATTGGTTACATGCCAGGCTGTTTCAAGTCCAATTGCATCCAGGATGCCAAAAGGCCCGCTGGGCATTTTGAAATTACCCATCCAACTTCTGTCTACATCTTCTATGCTGGAAACCTCATTTGTAACTAAAGCACCGGCGGCGCCAATAAGCGCCATCAGCATGGCATTGAAAATATAACCATTGGATTCTTTTTTCAGAAAGACCGGTGTCTGGTTTAATTTTCTTCCCATTTCCATCAGCAGATCTGATACCCAGGGCTCGGTTCCGGCATGGGGCATGATGTCAACCACATTAGCAGTGAAAACATCATGAAAATGAAAGGCGCAGAACAATCCGGGCCTTCCGGTTTCAGCAGCAAACCAGGACGGCAGCAGGTAAGAAGTGTTTGTGGTGAAAATAGCATGCGCAGGACAGAGAGTTGCGAATTGCGACCACACTTTTTTCTTCACGGCCAGATCCTCCAGAACAGATTCACTAACAAAATCAGCATCCTTTGCCCCTTCTGCAGGATCCAGGGTAAAACTGATTCTTTGGAGTGCGGCAGCGGATTCTTCTACAGTAATTATTTTTTTATCGATCAGGGAACGCAGAATAGATCCATGAATTTTCCTGGCTGAATCGAAGGATTTTTCATTAATATCATAGATCGTAGTTTCGAACCCACTCAGCGCTGACTGTAAGCCAATTCTTAAACCCAGTGTTCCGCTGCCCAGAATGAGTACTTTTTTAATGTCTGCCAAAGTCATTGCCATGGAAAATAATTGATTGATGTTTTAATAAAAATGACTGATTCGTTTAAAAAGAATTGCTTTTTCGGCATTATCCGCACAAGCTTTCAAAACATAAATGAGACCAGCAAAACGCTCGTCATTGGTAAACCCTTTCTTGTACCTCGCATAGATCTGTTGCACAATTCCTCCAATCTTATAGGCGCCAAAAACATAATAAAAAAGCATCTCAGGTTCAGGGATATTTCTCGAAGCTGCATATTTTTTGACCACTTCCTCACGGGTAAGGTTACCTGCCAGCCAGGTAAGGTTAAATGGTTTCAAAGCAGGGCTGTCTGCATCCTCTCCCCAATAGGCGAGGGTTGTTCCCAGGTCCATCAGCGGATCGCCCACTGTAGCCATTTCCCAGTCAAGCACTGCCAGGATATGCGACAGGTTTGCCGGATCCAACACCAGGTTATCGTATTTATAATCGTTGTGTATGAAAGCAGGAGTGCCTTCTGCCGGCAGATTTGACAGCATCCATTCCGCAGCCTTTTTCATTGCAGGGATATCGTCCGTTGCTGCGTTTTCATACCTCCTGATCCAGCCTTCAACCTGTCTTTGAATATAGCCTTCAGGTTTTCCCATTGACCGGAGACCCGTGTTGTCGAGGTCAATTGAATGCAAGGCCGCCAGTTTATCAATGGCTGAAGCGGATATGGAATGCATTAGCTCCGGTGTAAGGTCGATTCCACGGGGCGGTTTATTTCGCAGAATGATGCCTGTTATCCTTTCCATCAGGTAAAACGGGGTACCGGTTACCGCTATATCATCGCAATATAGCAGTGGTGTTGGTACAGCATTGAATACAGGTTTAAGGGTGCTGAGCACTTTATATTCACGGCCCATATCATGTGCTGATTTTATATTGGCGCCGTTGGGCGGTTTTCGTAAAATGCAAGAACCATCGGGCCATTTCAGGAGAAAGGTCAAGTTGGAATAACCGCCAGGAAATTGTTCAATTTCCAGCGGCCCTGTGAATCCAGGTAAATGACTTGTAAGATAAACTGAGAGTTTTTCCCGGTCCGGAACTTCGCCTTCTCTGGGTGTAACAGGCTGATCCGAAAAAGCTGCATAATTTTTCATAGCAGTACTATAACAGTTTATGGGTTTACCACATATTTTTTTAATATCGATCTCGCCAGTGCCGATTTATGCACTTCATCAGGACCGTCATAAATCCTGGCGCCGCGCTCATGCCGGTACCAGAATGAAAGAGGTGTATCTTCAGTCAGTCCTAAAGCACCATGTGTTTGAATGGCCCTGTCGAGTACTTTTTGGAGGATATCAGCAACAAAAAATTTGATAGTTGAAATTTCATTCCGCACAGCTTTGGCACCCTGCTTGTCGAGTTGCATGGCTGTGTGCAAAACCATATACCGGGCTGCATTTATTTCAGCGCGACTCTCAGCGATCCAGTTTTGAATGGTTTGTTTACTACCCAGTTTGCTTCCATCGCCCATATCCCTTTCAGCCGCACGCCGGCACATCAGGTCAAAAGCTCTTTCGCAGATTCCTATCCAGCGCATGCAATGATGGATCCGGCCAGGGCCAAGCCTTTCCTGAGCCAGTTGAAAACCTGTGCCCGCTTTTCCAACAAGGTTGGTCAATGGAACCCTGCAATTTGTATACCTGATTTCGGCATGACTGTGATGGCCTTCACCTGCTTCACCCATAATGGGAATATTTCTGACCAGGTTAAAACCAGGAGTATCAGTAGGTACAATGATCATGCTCGCTCTTTCGTAGGGTGGCGCATCTGGATGGGTAACGGCCATGACTACTGCAAATGAGGCGCCATCGGCAGCAGTGGTGAACCACTTATGTCCATCTATCACCCATTCGTTTCCTTCTATCTTTGCCATAGTACCCATCTGTACAGGATTGGAACCGGCAAATTCAGGTTCGGTCATGGAGAAACAACTCCTGATTTCTCCTTTCATGAGTGGCTTAAGAAATTGTTCCTGTAGAACTGCAGATGCATGTTTATGCAGGAGTTCAATATTCCCAATATCGGGGGCCTGACAATTGAATACATAATGTCCAAATGGGGTTGTTGCCATTTGTTCACTTACCTGCGCAAATTCCAACATCGTAAGCCCCATACAACCTTCTGATTCTGGCAAATAAGGTGCCCATAAACCAAGCTCCCTGGCTTTGTTTCTTTTAATATCGAGGATTTTTGTTGCTTCATAAAATGGAAGCGACAATAATTTTTTTTCTTCGGGTAAGAGTTCCTGTTCAATAAATAATTTGAAAGCAGGGAATACTTTCTGTAAGCGATCGCTGGCAAAAATGTCTACCATAATATTAAATTGTGTATCCACCGTCTGCGGTAAAAACAGCACCAGTACAAAATGCGGAAGCCTCTGCCGCAAGGAATAATGCGAGGCCGGCAATATCTTCCGGACCAGCAAGTTGCGGTAATGCCTGCTTAGCCAAAACCATCTTTAAAATTTTTTCATTCCCTGTCAGCGCCTCACTGAATTTGGTTTGTATCAGTCCCGGGCAAATTACATTGGCCCTGATCTTATCTGCACCCCATTCTTTGGCCAATACTTTTGTGGTGGCAATAAGGGTGGCTTTACTGATACTATATAAACCAAGTCCAAGACCAGGTGTAAGCCCTTCTATACTGCTGATGTTTATGATCGATCCGCCGCCTCTGGATTTCATGAAAGGATGTGCGAGCTTGCATAATTCGAGCGGGCCTTTGACGTTCACTTCCATGATCTTGTCGAAAACCGGCAGATCGCTCTGCAGGATGGGCCCAAAGACGGGATTAATTGCGGCGTTATTTACGATGATATCAATACCGCCATAGGTAATGATTGTCTTTTCCACTAAAGCTTTTACTTGTAACATATCGCCCATGTGCGCGGCAATTCCGGTTGCATCAATTCCTTCTTTTCTGAATTCTGCAGCGGTTTCATCCACTGCTTCCTGTTTACGGCTGGCTATAATTATTTTTGCGCCTTGTTGTCCCAGGCTATGTGCAATGGCTTTACCTATACCTTTACTGGCACCTGTGATGATAGCTACTTTGTTATCCAATCGAAAAGCTGAACTGATTTGCATATATACAGGGCTGGTTTGATCGTGGTATAAATGTAGTTATTATAGTACAAAGGAATGAGGATGGGAAAGAAAACCTATTTCAAAATAACCGTTCCTATTTGCCTGGTGAGTTCAATTTCCAGCGCTTTCAGGTGTTGGTGAGTTTGAAGTAGGCTAATAAGATCGTCTGATTTAATACTTTTCTCAATATCAAGCTGATTTTCCACGATCATTCGTTTGATCTTGCGCAGTTTCAGGTAATTAAAACAGGACTCTACTTCCTGCTTGTACAAGTCTTCGCGGTTGGGAAGCGGCCCATCGTAAAAATCTTTCCAGCGTGGACTGATCTCATAACTGGTATCCATAATCGAAACTGCAAGCTGGCTGATCTGCTGGTCTTCGTGGTATAAAAAATTCCGGGGTATTGGTTCCAAACCTTCGGCATACAAGGATCTGTAAATATTGATTATTTTCAAAAGTTCTTTATTGTCCAACAGATCAGTCAGGTCATTCTGATCAATTTCTTCAAAAATATGATCAGCAACGGTTTTGTTATCATCCCATGGCTTGAGTCCGAATTCGATCATTACACGAACTGCCCCACGTTCGTGCATTTCGTCCCTGAAGAGCAGTTCAATGGTTTCTTCGTCAGTAATGGATTTTGTTGATATAGTTTCATTTGCAACCTGTTCTTCCCGTTGAGTCCTTTTCTCTTCTTTTGAAATGCGGTCGCGGATAAATTTATTGACGAGTGTTGTGAGGCCCTGTTCGTCAACTTTCATCAGCTGTGCGCAACGTTGGATATAATCCTGTTGTTTTGTGAAGTCCTCCGCCTTATTCAAACGGGAAATAGATTCAGCAATCTGGTTTACCAGCGCAGCTTTCCGGGTGCTGTCATTGCCTGCTTCCTGAAGGGATGCTTCTACCTGGAAAAGGATGACATCTTTTTTATTATCATCTATAAACTGACGAAAAGCATCTGCGCCAACTTTATTTACATAGCTGTCCGGGTCTTCTTTGTCCGGTATCATTACCAGTTTCACATTTAACCCCTCTTCCAGAGCCAGGTCAAGTCCGCGAAGTGCGGCTTTTACCCCTGCAGCATCACCATCATAAATAATTGTAAGGTTTGGTGTATATTTTTTTATCAGTCGCAGTTGGTCAATGGTAAGGGATGTTCCACCTGAAGCCACCACGTTTTCAATTCCAGCCTGGTGCAATGAAACTACATCCGTATAACCCTCCACCAAAAAGCATTCATTTTGCTTATCGATGGCATGGCGGGCAAAGTAAGAACCATATAAAACACGACTTTTGACATAGATCTCATTTTCAGGTGTATTGATGTACTTTGGCGCCTTGTCGTTTTTAGCGATGATGCGGGCGCCAAAGCCCAGAATTTTTCCACTTTGGTTATGGATGGGGAAAATTATACGGCCACGGTAGTTGTCAAAGGGTTTTTCATCACGAAAAATTACAAGACCACTTTTCTGCAGAATTTCAGGGTTATACTGAGCGGCAACTGCTGTTTTAGCAAAACCGTCTCTTTCTTCCGGGTTATAGCCAATCTGGAACTTGTTGATAATCTTTTCATTAAAGCCTCTTTCCGTTAAATAGGATAGGGCGATGTCCGTTCCTTCATCTGATTGGAATAGTTTTTGCGTAAAGAATTTCTGTGCGAACGAATTTAAGATGAAAAGGCTTTCTGCAACCTGTTGTTGTTGTTTAAATTCAGGGCTGGTTGCTGTTTCCTCAACTTCTATGTTATAGCGCTGTGCCAGCCACCGAAGGGCTTCAACATATGAATATTTTTCATGCTCCATTAGGAAGCTAATGGTGTTCCCACTGCGACCACAACCGAAACATTTATAGATCTCTTTGCTGGGTGAGACGGTGAAGGAGGGGGATTTTTCGTTATGAAACGGGCAGAGGCCGAGATAATTGGTTCCTCTTTTTTTCAATTTGACAAATTCACCAACCACATCGTGAATGTCAATTTTGTTGAGGATTTCTTGAATGGTCTGTTGCGTAATCACTTGTATATTAAGGAAAAATAAGTTGTAATTAATCTTTATATTCAATAAAACATGTCAAGTTACGTTCTATTTTTGTGTATTCCTCTTTGAGCCATAGATAAGTATAAATTCTTACCGATAAGGATTTAAATCATTCATAATGAATTGTTTAATTGAATGAAAGAATGTATATAAGTGATCTGGTTAGCTATTTTAAGGGTCCTAAGTTTGTCAAATTCCTAACGGGCTATTTTTTTCTATTATTGATGCTTGTTGGAATTGCCTTCAATTTCTATTTTGAAATGAAGGTGAACAAATCCATTAAAAAGTTCACTGCCAACCAGGATAAAATTACCCAATATCAGCAATATCTAAACCAGGTTGGTTTATTAAATAAGAGGCTTGAAGGCCTGGAAAGCAATGTCCGAAACCTTGCCTTATCCGGAAAGGAGGAATATATAAAAAACTTTCCGTTTGATGCACAGGCGATTAACCATGAATCTATTCTGATTTCTGATAATCTTAATGCAGTTCTGGCTTCAGAAAACGGTGAGGGATTGAGAAAATCAGTTAAGCAAAGGCTGGATTTCGAATATAAACTTGTGCAGGCATATCGGGAGAGCGGAGCAAAGTCAATGCAAAAAATGCTAATGTCACTGGAAGCCATTCAATCCCGTGTGAAATTCGACCTCTACTACACTATCATAAATGGCAGATTGCAAAAAGAAATAATGGCCCTGAATAATAATCAGGATAAAGATAAACTGGATATCATTTCCCTGGATTATGCCATTCCTCACCTTACTTCTTTTATTTTTCTTGTAATCGCTTTTTTTGTTTTGTATAAAATCCTTCAGGTGTATAAATTGAATAAAAACCTGAAACTGGCTGTAGAAAAGGAACAGGAAGCTCAGTTGATAAAAGAGCAATTCATGGATAATATGACCCATGAACTGAGAAGCCCCTTGAATGCTGTTCTTGGCTATACAGGGTTATTAATGAAAACTTCATTAAAAAAAGATCAGCAAAAGTTTACTAAAGCCATTCGGACTTCAGGTAATCTCTTGCTGAATGTTATTAATGAAGTACTTGACTATTCAAAAATAAAATCGGGGTATATACATTTTGCAAACGATCCGTTCAGCCTTAAAGAGCAGATTGCTGCATTGACAGACATTATAAACGATAAACTTAATGAAAAAGGCCTGGGGTATGAGCTTGATATTGACGATAACATTCCTGACAAACTTCGTGGCGATGGAAGTAAGTTATTGCAGGTATTATTGAATATTACTTTTAATGCCATAAAGTTTACTTCAGAAGGAAAAATCAGTATCCGTGTTTTATGTGATGAGAAATCTGAAGATCAGGTGAAACTAAAGTTTTTGATTTCCGACACCGGGATCGGAATACCCCAGGAAAAACTTCCCTATATTTTTGACAGGTTTTTCCAGGTACAGGACAATGTAACAACTAAATATGGAGGTACAGGTTTGGGCTTATCCATAACCCGACAAATTGTAATGCTTCAGGGCGGAACAATTCATGCGGAAAGCGAACCGGGTAAAGGCACTACTTTTATTTTCAAGCTGGGCTTTGGAATCCCGAAAGATATAACTCCTGCAGAAAGAAGACAACCTATTCCAGGTCAGCAGACAGACGAAGAAGATAGCATGGTATTAAGAATAAAAGTTCTTCCCAAAGACATGAAAATTCTTATCGTAGATGACAATGAATTGAACAGGGAGCTTGTTTGTTATATTCTCAAAGATTTTCAGGTACAATTCAGGACTGCCAGCAGCGGGCAGGAGGCATTGGAAATTTTAAAAAATGAAGCTTTTGATGTAGTATTAATGGATGTGCAGATGCCTGGTATGGATGGAAGAGAAACAACAAGAAAAATAAGGACGGGTCTTAAACTTCAAATTCCTGTTATTGCACTCACTGCATTTTCCCAGCCTTCCGAAAGGCAGCGATGCCTTGATGCAGGGATGGATGTTTACCTTGCAAAGCCGGTTAAAGAAAAAGAACTTTTTGAAGTCCTCGAGCTTTTTGCACCTGAATCCACTGTAACAGAGAAATCAATAGATATTCAGTATCTGAAGAGCATCGCCCAAAATAACCGTGAATTTATTGACTCGGTGATCTTAAAAATTGCCGAGACACTTCCCCATGAAATAACTGCACTTAAAGAAGCTGTGGAAGCCAATAATCATGAACTTGTGAACCAGATATCACACGATATGAAAACAACTTTTGCTGTTCTGGGGCTTAATGATACTGTATCTGAACCAATTCGATACCTTGAATCATGGAATTCAGCAAGGCAGAACGAGGGTAAAGCCAGGGAAATGTTAGCATTGATTGCGGAAACCGGAGTGGAAGTGACCTCGCAGATTCTTGCGAATTTTTCAGAAATAAAAGAAGAAATTAATATTTGATAATCAAAAAGGCCCTTTTCCCAATTCATTTTGACCTCAAATGGGTATCCTTAACTTTATCCTAAATGATGATCAATAAAAAAATATCTCATCCACAAATATCCATCCCTTGTCTTTTTTCCCACTATGCCATTTAGGCAATGAGGGTACAGGAGTAGCTTCGACCCGGATATACCGGTATATACCAGCTTTAATTGGAATGGTATAAGCCTTGTTCCTGACAGGTCCATATTTGGTTGGTTGAACCGGAATAAGTTTTCCTATCGGTTTTAAATTTGACGAATCACTGCCTCCATGGATGATAATGGATACCGGGGGCATTACATAACTGCCATTGTTGTCGGCCATACTTAGTACGACAGTTTTAATGCTATCAGGTTGATCAAAACGGAATTGTACAAGCAAAGTATTAGTTCTAAATCCAAGCCAGTTGACAAGCAGGTTATTGCTTTCGCCTTTATTACCATCAATCAGGCTGGGCCCTCCCTGCAATGCATATTTTGTGTCGGCCTTACTTAATAAAACAGCATTAGAAGGTTTGATGCCTTTTGAAAATAATACGAACTCTTTTATATCACTGGCATACCATCCCGGTGACACAGCAATGGCTTTCAGAACAGTAGGGACATTAATTGAAAGGGGTTCGGTATAAACGGGTGAGTTTATACTGTCGGGTTCTTTATCGTTTATGGTATACCGTATGGTTACACCAGGCATGGGATGACGTAACTCCAGTCTTTCAGCTGAACCAAAGATCATTTTCTCAGGGTTTCTCATCATCGGACTTGTCAGCTTAAGGTGCTCAGTGCTGTCCGGTAGATAACCATGATCCCATTCAATCAGGGGATATTTTTTCTCCAGCGTGGCAATTTCCGAATTAGAAACACCTGTTTGCCAGAGGTAAATTTTTTTAAGCCCCGGCAACCTACCCAAAAGTTCTATATATGTCAGGCTCACTTTTGTGTTCGCCAGGGATATGTTTTTCAGCTTTCGGCAGGATGACAGGAGATCAAGTGTCTTGCCGCTAATGTTGGTTCCATTAAGGAGGAGTTCTTCCAGGTTTTCATACTGTGAGATTTCTTTTAGGGCCGGATCTTCCACAGGCATATTAGAAAGGTTGATGTAAACGATTTGTTTCCTGAGGGGTTTGCATTCTTCCAGCATGGCTGGTTTGTATTGCCGGCTGATATAAAAATTAAGATCGAGGGCCGGAGATCGGTTATTCTTTGCTGTTATTCTCCTGTACGGGTTGTTTAATTTGGCAACCAGATTTGGGTCCGCAGCATCAAAACTATAAGGAATTATTTCAGCAGGGAGGTTTGAAGTAAAGCTGGTGAATGATGAAGCCAGGATACGGAAACTGTCGGATTCCGGGTAAGCGCGGAATGCTTTTTCAAAACTTGCCCCTTTTCCTATCCATTGGTGGATGAGTAATATTTCTTTTTCGGAAAGTTGTGGTTTACCTTTTGGCGGCATATGTTTTTTATCTGCAGCCTCCAGTGAAATCCTTTTTACCAGGAGACTGTTTTGAGGGTCGCCGGGTATCCAGGGGGCGCCGTCTTTGCCGCCTTTTAGAAATAAATCTGTCTTACTCATAACCAGTTCTCCCTTAGCTTTTTTTGCGTTATGACAACCATAGCACCGAGCTTCCAAAATGGGTTGTATAGCGGCTGAATAGACTGGGCTGCTATCGGTTACAGGTCTTTTTGCAATGGCAGATTCTTTTTTTGATTCGGGGGAAAGATAATTTTCACCGTGTGTCAGGGTTCCGCCGTTATGACTTCCTGCAATTAGACTGATACCGCATAAAACCATCAACAGGGAAAATACCGGAGATTTTATTTTCAGCCGGTTAAATACCAGCCAGGATGCGTAACTAAAAACCGCCGTTGCGACACCCAGCCACATGTGGCGGTTTATAAGATCAGTTTCGTAACCTCCTTCAGCGGAAAGAAGTATGCCGGAAATCGCGCTCAGTGTGGCCAATAATACGGCGTGCAAAAGCATGAATCCATAAATGTCTTCAAACCCATCCAAGCTTGTCAAGCGTTGCCTGAATAAAAGAAGTAAGATGAGAAGCAGTAAAAAAGATATCGGGAAATGCAGTAGAAGTGGATGAAACCGCCCGGCAGCCTGTAACCAAAATGGTACGGATAATTGTTGATGGAAGAAGAGAAGCAAGAGCAGCAATACCTGCAGAGCAAAAACGCAATGCGCAATAATCTTTCTGTATCGGGTCATGTAAAAATTAAATAGCGTAATGTTATTATTTCAGTGAGATAAAAAAATCAGGTATTGCTTACCGTTGCTCATGCCATAAGACCGGTCACTAACTCGCCTGATACATCTGTGAGCCGGTACCGCCTGCCCAGGTGCCTGTAGGTAAGTTGTTCGTGGTTCACTCCCATCAGGTGCAAAATGGTGGCGTGGAAATCGTGTACGCTAACCGGATTTTTAACAATATTGTATCCAAACTCATCTGTTTCTCCATATATCGTTCCCTTTTTAATACCACCACCTGCCATCCAGATGCTGAAACACTTGGGGTGATGATCACGACCATAGTTTTCTTTTGATAGGTCGCCCTGGCAATAGTTTGTTCTCCCAAATTCTCCCCCCCAAATCACCAGTGTTTCATCTAACAGCCCTCTTTGCTTAAGATCTTTGATAAGGGCAGCTGAAGCGCGGTCTACATCCTGGGCCTGCAGGGGCATTTCACCTACAAGGTTGCCATGCTGGTCCCAACCCTGATGATATAGCTGTACAAATCTTACACCCGCCTCTGATAATTTACGGGCCAGTAAGCAATTTGCGGCATAGGTACCCGGAACGAGGCAATCGGGACCATACATTTTTATGATATGGTCCGGTTCTTTGGAAAGATCTGTCAGTTCCGGAACAGCCGTTTGCATGCGATATGACATTTCGTATTGCTTCACTTTGGTTTCTATCTCCGGATCGCCGAAATTTTCAAAAGATAAAGTATTCAGTTTGGCCAGTTGGTCGAGCATGTCCCTTCTGGCAACATTATCCTGGCCCGGCGGATTTTTAAGATAAAGAACCGGGTCTTCTCCACTGCTGAATACCACACCCTGGTGTATACTGTCGAGAAACCCATTGGTCCAGAGTTTGGAATAAACACCTTGCCCATTGCCCCTCCCACGAGAAAGTAAAACACAGTATGCAGGTAGATTTTTATTATCGCTTCCCAGTCCATAACTCATCCATGCGCCCATACTCGGCCGGTTTCCTTGCTGTGCTCCAGTCTGGAAAAAAGTCAGCGCAGGGTCATGGTTGATGGCATCGGTATGTATGGTTTTCAAAATACAAATATCATCTGCAATACTGCCAATCTGTGGAAACATATCCGAAATCCAGGCACCGGACTGTCCGTATTGTTTAAATCCAAATGCAGAGCCAACCAGTGGAAATTTAGCCTGGTTCGCTGTCATGCCGGTAAGTCTTTGGCCCATTCGGATGGAAGCTGGAAGGTCCTGTCCCTGCATCTTATTTAGCAGTGGCTTGTAATCAAAACTTTCCAATTGAGAAGGCGCACCATTTTGAAATAAATAAATAATACGTTTTGCCTTGGGTGCAAACTGTGGAATGCCCAGAGCCTGTATTGATTCTTCTTCATCTTTATGGCCAAATGCACCCGGTATTAGCAGGGATCCCAGGGCTATACTTCCGATCCCCAGGCCGGCCCGGGTCAGAAAATGCCTTCTTGTATGATTCAGGCGGAATTTATTGAATTCATTTTCCATGATCATGATTTGGTGGATGCTTCTTCCAGATTATATAAAGTATGGACTATCTGCATCAGTGCGGCCAGGCTGGCATGGTCCGGATTGCCTTTGATAGGGTATTCACCGGTGCTGGTATATTGACCGGCCCTGGCCGGATCCGCCTGGAATTTTTTCAATTCATTTGTGTAATACTGGTTGA
>Ga0209254_10000982_pt1 | contig 25140 bp, 27 predicted proteins | sample FrelakmetDIP11DI_FD_187148 | JGI IMG/M metagenome (GOLD analysis project Ga0209254, IMG submission 187148) | Freshwater lake sediment microbial communities from the University of Notre Dame, USA, for methane emissions studies - DIP11 DI (SPAdes)... | ecosystem: Environmental > Aquatic >...
CGGCTGCGAGGTGCCCCCGTCCCTGACCACCAAGATGGAGAACATCAAGGCGGTCGTCGACACCACCAAGAGATACGGCCAGATCGAGTGCGGTTAAACCATTTCCTTCTTCCCATTTTTCCATTTTTTTCTTATTCTAGTCACAACGTCATTGCGCAATCAAGTAACCAACAGGGGGGGTCTGGGGCAGAATCATAATGGAAAACCGAAAGATTGACATGGAAGCCCCCCTTTCGGAGTACGAGTGATGGAATGAAGCTTGCGCAGATCGCCGGGTTCCTTGGCAGCGGAAAGACCACGCTTCTCATCGAGATAGCGAGGGAGCTGGTCAAAAGAGGGCATCGCATCGCCATCATCGTCAACGACGTGGGTGAGATCAACGTCGACGCCAAGTTCATCGAGACCTATGGCCTGAAGGCGCGCGAGATATCTGGCGGATGCATCTGTTGCCAGATCGCCGGTTCATTCGCGAACACCATCGCCATCTTGCACACCACCTTCAAGCCTGATATCGTCATCGTGGAGCCGTCGGGCGTGGCGATCCCATGGGGGCTGAAGCGAGCCGCCGAGTATTCTGAGGCGGAATGTGACGTGATCATAGTGCACGCGCCGGTCATCACCCTCGTGGACGCGACCAGGATCGACCTGCTCATGGACGCGGTAAAACGCCTGGTGGAAACCCAGATCCGGGAGGCGGACGTGGTGCTGGTGAACAAGGTGGACAGCGCCACGGAGGAGCAGATAGAGAAGTCCAAGCAGCTGATCAGGTCCATCAATCCCAAGGCCGAGATAATGCTGGCCTCAGGTCGCAATGGCAAAGGCCTTAAGGAGATCGCCGACATAATCGAGAAGAGGATCTCCCCCCGTTACGACGAGGCGGTGGAGAAGGAAATGCTAAGGAAGCAGTACGGCGGCGGGGACGCGTGAAGGACGTGAGGCCATGAGCGGCGACCACGAGGATGAAGAACTGCATCTGGAAATGCATCGAGCCGCGGACGAGCTGGGCAAGTTCGCTGCACGATTGAAGGTCAGGGACCCGAAGGGCATGTCGCCCGATGGCGCGAAGAAGTTCATGGACGCCCTCCTGGTCTCGGTCACCAAGGAATGCTTCGCGGAGGGGGCCGATCTCATTGGCCACGTCAAGGCGTTCATGCACACATCCACCGGCACCTTAATGGCAAGCCTGGTGGACATGAATGTCGGGGTGCAGCTCACCACCGGGCTCGAGGACAGGAAGTTCAATGAGGCGGAAGTGACCTTGCACGTCATCGTCCATGGCATATGGGACGATAAGGTCAAGGAAGCGTCCCGAAGGGGCATCCAGAAGGCGATAGGTGACTTCCACCTAGACCTGGAAGTGCTGCAAGACTACTTCGAAAAGGAGAAGAGCATCGAGCACCATATCAAGAGATGAGGAGCGAGAAAAATGGATAGCTATTGGGAGGCGATGAAGGCCAAGGGTTTCACGCCCAATACCATGAGGTCAGTGCGCAGCACAATCACCTGCCCGCAATGCGGTTTCGTTTTCTCTCTGACATACGCCCGCACCTTCGCCTGCCGAGGATGCGCTCAGGCAGTCATGAGCTGCCCCAAGGTGCGTTGCGCCAAGTGCGACTTCGAGTTCCCCCTCAGGGAGATGAGCGAGGTCGGGGACTCCTACCGGGAGAGATCCCTAGCGGATCACATGGGCGATGTCATCGACGATTACTATAAGGAGAGGGGCATCAAGAAGACCCGCTGAGGAAACTGGCCCGAGGGCCATCCCTTCTAAAGAATCCCTCAGTCGAGAGCGGAGGTCATGAGGGCGGCGAAGCGCTTGACCTCCTCCTCATTGATGCCAGGGAAATCGAAGGAGCAGGTGAACCGGCAGGCGCCGACCTCCCTTTGCAGGACGTCGTCCAATACGACCGAGCGCTCGGCCTTGACGCCCATCTGCTCCAGGATGCGCTCTGCGCAGCGGTTGCGACACCCGCTCACCGCCACCATATTCGAGGTGTCGGCGCCGCTCATGCTGAGCATGAGGGGCGATACGCCTATGGAGCAGGCGGAGAACTGCAAGATCCGCGACATGTTCTTCTTGGCGAAGATATCCACCGCCCTTTCCATGATGACCCCTCTCTCGCCGTTGGCTCCGCAGACCACGACGCCCCTCCTCATCCCTGGACCTCCTTTATGAATGAAAGGATCCTCTCCTCGGCCGCCTTGACGTTCTTCTCGGTGAACGCCGGGTATTTGTCCATTATGGCGACGGCCTTGGGCCTGACCCCGAACTTGGCCAATCCCTGGTTGCCGCATCCGCCTTCACAGGCATCTACGACCACGGTGGACGAGGGCTCGAGCGCCTTGATCTCCTCCACGTACTTTTCAAAGCCCGCGAGGGCGGGGCAGACAGTAATGACACGTATCTCACCGCATTGGGCCACATTTCGCACCGCTGCCCGGAGCACCCTCGCTTGTGGGCTGTATCCTCCGCAGATGACGACGTTGAGCATCTAGACCCTCTGTTCGAAATACTGCTTCGGCTTTCCGATGGCGGTGATGGTCAACTTCGTTTCCAGCAGGACGTCACCACCCCACTCCTTTCCCATGGAAGCGCGCATGGCGGCATTCTCCACCACGACCTCCACAGAGTCGGCCCCTGCGTCCAAGGCGCGCTTGGTGGCGATCTCCGTTCCCTCCTTCGTGGCATACTCCACCGCCTCTGAGAACCTCTCGAATTCCCTCTTCTCGGTCGGGGAGTGCATGATGCAGGGGGGATCCTCCATAACTCCCAGGCCGGGCTTGGGCCGGATGAGGATCTCGATGGTCTCCATTATGCTGCCAGTGATCGCCCCGATGGCATTTCCCACCTCCATATGTTCGGGAAGAAGGAGCTCGGTGTCGAACTTCTCTGCCACCGAGGGAAGGTAGGCCTCCACTGGCGCCCCGATGCCTATGATCTTCTTGTGCAGGGATAGGCGGCACGAATAGTCCAAGCCCATGTCCTGGGTCACGAACTTATCGAAGAAGTCCATGGTGACGTCGCTGAAGTCGATCTTCCCCGTCTCCTCGTAGACCAGCTTCTTGAGGAGCTCCGTGGCGATCTTGTCAATCACCATGGTGCGTATGGTGCTGCAGAAGGTCTGCTCATCCATGTCCATGAGATTCGCTTGCACGCTCACCGCGAGGCGCGATGGCTCCGGATCGTACTCCACGTAAGTGCCCATGGCATGAAGGATGTCCGTGGGGGTGAGGCCGATCCTTTGGACGATCCCAAGCTCTTCCAGCCGACGGATGTTGAACGAGTAGGGGTGGATGCCAGTGAGCTCGCTGACCTCCTGAACGGCCCGCGGCTCCTGCTTCACCATCTCCACGAACTTCGCCTCCTCGTTGCTCAGCCCGAAGCCCTTTATCTCCTTGCTGAAGATGAAGAACTCCACCGCCTGATTGACGCTTTGGAGATCAGTGTGTGCCGCCTGGGGCCTTGGCTTGAAGTCCTTGGCCTTTTGCAGCTTGGACTTGATGAGGCCAGGCCACATGGACTCGGCGATGCACAATGGAATAACCCTGAGGGGCGTCAGATTGAGCTGGCCCTTGTGGATGGCGATGCGGCTGTCCCCGCCGATGCCCGAGGTGGAGATGTCAGCGGCGCGGACCCTGGTCCTCCATCCCCCTATCATGGCGCCTTCGGGGTCTAGGCGCGGCCTTCCCTTGCGAAGGATGCCGATGTCGGTCGTCGTCCCGCCGACGTCGATGACGACCGCCTCGTCCTCACCGGTGAGGAACTTGGCGCCCGTCAGGCTAGCGGCCGGACCGGAGAGGATGGTCTCCACCGGACGCTCCTTGGCGACCGCATCGCCCATAAGCGAGCCGTCGCCCTTGACGATCATCAGGGGCGCCTCGATCTCGTGCTCCTTGAGGACCTTTTTCACTGAGATGACCAGGTCCGCTATGATAGGTATGAGGCGGGCGTTGAGCACGGCCGTCAACGTTCTCTCATGGAATCCCAGTTGGGATGAGAGCTCGTGGCCACATATGACGGGGAGGTCGGTGATGGATTGGGCCACCTGCTTCAGGGCGATCTCGTGCTCGGGGTTGCGTACGCTAAGGTAGCTGGATATGGCGAAGCCGTCCACCTTGTCCTTGACGTTCTCCACGAACTGTTGGGCAGCGTCCATGTCCAGCATGTCGGCCTCATCCCCCATCAGGTTATGTCCGCCGCTGATCTCCACCAGTTCGTTCACCGGCACAGTGCGGTTGAACTCGCTGCCCGCCACGATCAACGCCACGCGGCATCCCTTCCCCTCGACGACCGAGTTCGTGGCCAGGGTGGAGGAGACGGAGACCAGCTGCACCTTCTTGAAAAGACCGGGATCAAGCTTGCTGATGGAGTTCGAGATCCCTATGGACAAATCGTTCCTGGTGGTCAAGGCCTTGGCCTTGGAAATCACATTCCCCTTGACCAGATCGACGATTGCAGAGTCAGTGTAGGTGCCGCCCGTATCAATTCCCAATCCCAAGCTCAAGTCAGTGCCCCCGTCGTTTCCATGTTCACAATCGAACAGATTGTCTCCCGAACGTTTTACTCTTGATAATATTATTGTCGTCCCATCCATCGGCAGGCGAAGGATTGCGTCTGCCAGCCGGGCGCCGATATAGCATCGTGGATACCTGGACGATAATAAGTATGTATCCTACTCATCCCAATCCGCCGACGGCGTCACCCTTGACGCTCCTGCGTAAGCGAGCGCCTTCTTCAATAAGTTGCTCCACGCTGTCATGAGTGACGCGGACCACCACCGGCAACTTCTCCGGGAATATCCTCTCCAGCTCGCGCACCAGATAATCGTGGACAAGGCCGGATGCCCTGATGCTCCTCACATCCCATCGCTCCACCAAGGCCAGCACGCCATCCCTGCCCGCCCTATGGAAAGCCTCTGACAGGATCGAGGTGACCACGGCGTTCTCCGCCAGGACCGCAACCTCGGCCTCGCGGACCGCGAACTCGTTCCCATTGAACGCCACTGGCAGACCGCCCCCCCTCTTCACTAGGGCTAGGGCTTGAACGTCGGAGGCGCTGTCCCCCACGTACATGGTGTCCTCCGTGCCGACGCCGGTCTTCTTGCAGATGTCCACGATTGAGGCGGCCTTCTCGTCCCCCCCGATGGGATTGACGTCCTGCACCAGCCGATAGGAGGACAGGTCGCTCATATCCTGCCAGAAGATCTCATCCAGACGAGAGATGGTCTGTTGGTCTCGAGGCATGAAGTCGCGCAAAGAGCGCGCCCCAGCAGGGATCTCGATGTTGGGCATGAGGGCAATCTCCTGAGCCAAGTTCTTCAGGATCTGCACCTCCCAATCGTCGATGCGGATCGGATCGAGCGAGACCCGAGTACAATAGGCATTGTCGAACGGAAAGCCGATCTCCTCGCACACCGCGCTCACATAGTGCTCGTAGCTGGCACTGACCACGAAAGAAGCCATCAGTTCCTGGACGAAGCGCATGGTCTTGTCCGCTCCTGGGACGATCGACACATGCTTCCTGGAGAACTCATGCATCCGGTTGTCCGTCACCCCATAGGCTTTGAGGAACGGCAGCACCAATCGCAAGTTGTCCCCGGCCTTGTAGCCCTGTCTTCTTAAGACATGGGCGAGGACGTCATCGTACCTCGAGAGGACCGAGAACACCCTTTGCCCCCTCTGGACATAGTGCTCGCAAAGCTCCAGGGCGTTCTCGTTCTTGGTGACCGGTCCCTCGAGGTCGGAGATGAACTGCTTCCCCTCATATGCCGCCATCTCCTCCATGCCCTCGAAGTCCATGCACTCACCTCAGGACTGCCCTTGTGTCAGGCTCCTGTCCACCATCTTGGTCAGATCGTAGGCCGATATCAGGTTCGCCCCTTCGGCCATAGGCTTGCCGTTGACGATGTCCAAGTCGCCATCAGCGAACAGCTTAATCGTATAAGTAACGAGCGGAATCATGCGCGCCTCGTCCTCGCGGCGAATGCGCTGGAATAGCCGGGACCTCTCGATCTCGCTCGAGGGCAGCACCTCGTAAGACCTGCCATTCGCCATAGCATCGAGCTCCTGCCATAGCAAAGCGAATTCAGGCGCGTCCAGGGGGTAGCTGCAATAGGTCATGGGCGGACCGGTCCCAGAGGCCGTGCAGAGATGGATGGTGGCGCCATGCCTTTTGGCCCTGCTCCTTATGATCTGGCATATGACCTCCTGCCAAGTCCCTTTCGGACCCCCAGGCAAGGACGGCCGCAGTTCGATAAGGTCGAACCGGGTGCACGTGTCCCCGTCCACTCCAGGCGCGTATCCCGCCAGCACCCCGAGCTCGAAAGGGCGTCCATAGATCATGGTGCGCATCTTCTTTCCGAAGCACAGGCGCCAATCCTTGGACGGGTCGTCCTTCCACTGCTCCTTGACCTTCCTGGCCGACAGCGTGATGAGCGGAATTTCGAAGGAATGCACCAGGTCGAAGAACTTATTCCTTTCCACGAAATCGGGATGCGAGGGGGCCTCACCCTCCTCCCAATCGCAGAAGACAAAGGGGATGGAGATGTCGAGCAAGCCCTGTTCTTTATTGTCCAGGACGGTCTTGAGAAGGTTGCGTGTTGCGGCATTATGCCCGGTGGAGAACCACCCTATCCTCAAGGTCATCCTTTTCCCCCGTTCCTCCTGGCGATCGGTCGCACCAGGAACAATCAACCAGATAGGGAACCTCAGCATATAGAATATGTCCTCGGCGACAACGATCGGATTGCATGGCGCATTTGAGCCTCCCTCCCTGTGTGTCCAGGTTAGAAAAGATGCTCCCGGACCACCTTGGCCTCCCCGCCCACGCTGCAGGTAATGGTCTCGATGCCCAGCGCCTCGATTCGGGACCGGACCTCCTTCACATCCTCCAGGTGAGAGTTGATGTACACAGTGGCCCCAGTGTCGATGGAGAAATATGCGGCAAGCCCATCCTGGCGCATCCGCTTCACCTCGAGGATCACCTTCACGGTCTCAGGCCTCCAAAGTATCAGCTCGTCGATGCCGGTCATGGTTATGCCATGCAGCAACAAGGTGTCGGTCTCCGCTAGCGAGCATAGGCGATCGAGGTCCCGGGCGAATATGGCCCTCTCCATCTTGTCCAAAGCATCCACGACGTACTCGAGCCGGGCTTTGAAGAAAGGCGATGTGACCACATCCTTGTGCGCCGTGTCCGTGAGCTTGTGCGCGGGCACGAGGGCACATACGATCCCCATGTCCAATTCCCCCGGCCCAGCGATCTGGTGCGAGTAGGAGTCCTTATCGTCCGTGCCCGCGTACCACCTGGAGAAGCCTCCGGTCACGGCCCGGGAGGCAGAGCCGGCGCCGCGGCGAGCGAACCTGGAAACGACCTCCAGGCTCAGGTCCAGCCCAAGGGCCTCGGAAGTCGCTACCGCCAGGGCGGCGAACCCGGAGGCGCTCGCCCCCAGACCTATGTTCGAGGGGAACGAGTTCTCCGAGACCATCTTGAAGCCGCTTCTCACATTGGCCATGATGCGAAAGGGCTCTACAACGTCCAGGATGCGCTGCATCTCCCTCTCCCCCGCGACCTTGCCATCGAACTCGGCGCTATCCCCCTCATGGCCGAACTCCACTGTGGTCAACGTTCGGATAGGGGCCGTGCAAACGGAAATGGAGTCATGGTAAGGCAATCGGAGCTGCTCGTCCCTCAGCCCATGGTACTTAATCAGCCCCTGGATCGGATAGGCGATGGCGGAAGCTTTCATTTCTTCACCTCAGATATCGAAGATAATGGTCACGGAAGGTTCCTCGGTGTCGACAGTGAGCATGTGATAGGTTATGGCCTTGACCTCATGCCTTTGCCCGTGCCTCTCGGGCTCAAGCCTCTCCCCCCTGGCCTTGCATCGAAGGGCGAACCCATCGATGCTTACCTGGAAATCGGAGAGGACCAGATGCTTGGCGTCATGCAGATAGAGGAACTCGCTGAGGAAGTTATAGAGCAACGATTCGAGATCGTGTCCTTCGACCTCGAAATCGACCTCGGACCTTGGTACGATCGTGGACACATCCACCATCTGGTCAAAGAGGGCGTATGCCGCATTGGCGAAGCACTCCTCGAGGTCCTTGCCATGCGCCCTCACCATGACGTCCGCGGTATGCTCCAGGAGCTCGTACCTCATCATATCACGCAATGAGCGGCCACGACTTAAACGTAGTTGCTTCGCTCAATTAGACGAGCTTCCTCCCAAGCCCCCCTACCTGCCCCTTGTCTCGTAGATGATGCGCGCGCTCCTATCTTCAAACGAGATAATCCCCTCCTCTCCCGGTCCGTGCCTTTCAGTCGGTGCAAGAAAGAATATATGCATCGGGCGTGTTCGACGGGGGGACATGCGCATCCTAATAATCGGCTGCGGTTCGATCGGCAACGTACTAGCCAGGGCGGCACAGGATATGCCAGAGATCGACCGCATCTGCTTCACCGACAAGAGCGAGAAGAGGGCGGAGGCCCGGGTGAAGGAGTTCTCCAAGGGCAAGCTGGCCCATTATGACGATGTGGGGATCGTCGAAGCCATCGACGAGGTGGACCTGGTCATCGAAACGGCCAGCCAGGAAGCGGCCAGGAAGTTCACCCCGTTGTGCCTGGAACGTGGCCGGGACATAATGGTCATGTCCGTGGGGGCCTTTTACGACGACAGGTTCCGCGAGGAGTGCTTCCGCCTTGCCAGCAAGAACCGCGCCCGATTGTACATACCCTCAGGGGCAGTGTGCGGCACGGACGGTCTCCGCTCCGCGCATGGCCGCATCGATGAGGTCCAGTTGATCACCACCAAGGGCCCGAACAGCTTCCAGGATGTCCCCTACCTGAGGGAGAAGGGCATCGAAGTGAAGGCTTTGAAGGCGCCGCTGGTGCTCTATGAGGGCTCTGCCCGCGAGGCCGTGCGTCTCTTCCCTCGCAATGTGAACGTCGCGGCCACCGTCAGCCTGATGGGCATTGGGTTCGAGAGGACCAAGGTCATCTTGATCTGCGACCCCCGGGCCGAGGTCAATTCCCACCAGCTCATCGCCAAGGGCGCCTTCGGGGAGCTGAGGGCGGAGATCCAGAACGTGCCCTCGCCCGAGAACCCGGCGACCAGCTATCTGGCTGCGCTATCGGCCGTCTCGGCGCTCAAGAGCATCGCCACCAACGTTTGGGTTGGTGTCTGAGCCGAAGCTTCTCGGAATAACGTTAAATCGCCAGGACCAATTCCCCCAGAGGGATTTAATGAAAGAGAGGGTCCTGAGCATTTTCCGTAACGCCCAAGAGCAGCTGGACGCCATCATCCTCATCAATGATGTGGAGCCTAATCTAGATTTGTCATTCTTCTACGCCACCGGAGTGGACTCCGGCCTGTTCGAGCAATGCGCCGTGATCCTATGGCCTGATGGGTCCTCGGACCTGTTCACCTCCGCCCTGGAGGAGACGAGCGCCCGCTCCTCGAAGTCCAACCTCTACGTCTTCCAAAAGAAGTCGGAGAAGGAGGAGCTGGTAAGGGAGGCGTTGAAGGGGGCAAGGCGTTTGGGGGTCTGCGGGGCTGGGCTCACATACCGCATGCTGCAGGACGTCCGACGCATGAGCGATGCGGAGATAGTGGACATCTGGAAGGCCGTCGAGGCAGCCCGGCTCATCAAGGACGACAAGGAGCTGGAGAACCTTCGCCAGGCCTGCCGCATCGCATCTGAGGTGGGCAAGGAGCTACCTTGGATCGTAAAAGAGGGCATGGCCGAGTATGAGGCCTCAGCCGAGGTCACCTACCGCATGACCAGGAAAGGGGCTAACGCCGCCTCCTTCATCACCAATGCCTCGTTCGGAGCGAACTCCGCGGAGCCGCATCACTCGCCGGGGAGCGGTCGACTCAGGAAGGGGGACACCGTGCTCTTCGATTATGGCGCTCTCTATAACCGCTACGGTTCGGATGTGACTCGTACCTTCTTCCTAGGCCCCGCGACCAAGAAGCAGAGGGATATGTATCAAGTGGTACTGGAGGCGCAGCTGGCCGGCATAAGGGCCGTCCGCGCCGGGGTGAATGGGAAGGATGTGGATGCCGCTGCCCGCAGCGTGATCGATGCATCCCCGTTCAAAGGCCTCTTCATCCACTCCCTCGGACATGGGATAGGGCTTTCCGTCCACGACGGCGGTCGCATGGCCCCGGAGCACGACCTCATTCTCCAGGAGAACATGATCCTGACCGTCGAGCCAGGGGTCTATGTTCGAGGGGAGGGTGGAGTGCGCATCGAGGACGACATCCGCGTGACGAAGGATGGATGCGAAGTCCTCACCTCCGCGCCGAAGGAACTGATGGTGATCTGATGGAGGACATATTGCAAAAGGCAGTGGACCGCATGCTCTCGGAGAAGGCCGAATTCTGCGATGCGCGCTTTCAGAGCCTCAGTCGCCTCAATATCCTGATCGTGGACGATGGGGTCCGTTCCCTGACCGAAGAAGAGGTGGGGGGAGTCTGCCTCAGGGCCAGGCATCTTGGCTCATGGGGCTACGCCTCCACCTCGTCCGTGGATAAGGGGCCGGTCCTGGAGGCGGCACGCCTGGCCGCCAAGATCGCCAGGCTCGGTACCGCCAAGGGCCGCAATATCCCTGAGGTCAAGGCCGTCCACGGAACCTACAAGGCCCAGGTCAAGCTGCATCCCAGCTCCGTCCCTTTGGAGGAGAAGCTTTCCCTGGCCCAAGACCTGAACAAGGCCCAGAAGGTCGGTCCCAGGATCGTCAACGCCAATTCCACCTATGCCGAGAGCGCGAAGACCACCATGCTGGTGAACTCCTTCTCCACCAGTCTGAACTGGGAGGAGGTCAGAGGGCGGGTGAATTGCATGAGCATCGCCTCCGACGGGACGAGGGCGGAGGTCTTCTATGACCTCAAGGATGGGACCGGTGGGTTCGAGCTCTTCAAGTCCCTGGACGTGGAGGAGATGGGCTCCGCTTGCGCCAAGGAGGCAGTGAAGATGCTATCCGCCAAGAAATGCCCGTCGGGGGAGCTCACCTGCATCAGCGATCCTATGATCTCTGGTCTCCTGGCACATGAGGTCATGGGCCATGCTTCCGAGGCAGACGAGATCGTTAAAAGGCGCTCCTTCTTGACCGGGGCGGTGGGAAAGAAGGTGGCCAGCGACACAGTCACCATGGTCGACGATGGTACGGTGGCAGGGGCGCACGGCACCATCCCCTTCGACGACGAGGGCACTCCATCCTCGAGGACCGTGATCATCGACAGGGGCGAGTACAAGGGATACATGCATTCATTGGAGACGGCCGCCGAGATGGGCGTGCCTCCGACCGGCAATGGTCGGGCGCAGGACCCGCACAGGAGGGTCTTCGTGAGAATGACCAATACCTTCTTCGAGGCAGGGGACCTGAGCCTCGAGGAGATGATCGAAGGCGTCAAGTACGGGGTCCTCACGGACAAGGCCATAAGCGGCATGGAGGACCCCGTCGGCGGGGGGTTCGAGTCCAAGGCGCTCAGGGGCTTCCTTATAGAGAGGGGCGAGGTCACGGACATGCTTCGAGGCTTCACCCTCACCGGCAAGGCCTTGGAGATCCTCAACACCACGGACGCGGTGAGCAAGGACCTGCGGCTGGATGGAGGGACATGCGGCAAGGGAGTGGAGGACTTCATCCCCGTCTCCTCCGGAGGGCCTTATTGTCGGTCCAAGATCATCATCGGAGGTGGCTGAATGCGCCCCGAGGAGGTGGCCTCGGCGGCCGTGAAGATGGCCAGGGATGCAGGAGCTGACCACGCTGAGGTCTACGTCACCCGGACCCGGTCCCTCTCCGCCTATGTGGACGACTCCAGGGTCAAGAGCGTGGAGGAGAAGCTCGATCTCGGGCTTTCCATAAGGGTCATCAGATCAGGAAAGGTGGGGAATTCCTCCTCCTCGGTCTCATCGCTCAGGCAGGTCGAGGCATGCGCCAGGAGCGCATTGCGGGCGTCCTCCCTCGTGCCCAAGGACGAGGTGTTCAAGGGCTTCGCCTGGCCGGCCAAGGAGCGGGTGCATGTCAGGAACAAGGACCCGGAGGTGGAGGCGATCTCGCCCGAGACCCTCTGCGAGCTTCTCAAGCAGCTCATAGGCTCTGCCACGGAAGCCAAGAATGTGAAGGTGCCCAACGGGGTCCTGCGCGCGGCGGAGCTGGAGTCGCTGGTGGCCAACACCAACGAGCTCATGGTCCGTCGGGAGGCGTCCCTGGTCTTCCTGCTGGCAACGGCCATGACCGGAGGCGGGTCGCCCGGGGAGGGAGTGGAGAGCTTCTTCTCCCCCTATCTGAAGGACCTGGACGCGGCCGCGCTGGGCGCATCGTTGCGGGCCAAGGCCAAGGCGGCCGCCCGCGCCAAGGCGTACAAGGGGCGGTCCACCATCCAGGTGGTAATGCCTCCGCACGAGCTCTCGGAGATGCTGCAGGGATCGATGCACTTCGCCCTCAGCGCGGAGAACGTCAATCGTAAGAGGAGCCCACTCTTAGGCAAGCTGGGAAAGCAGGTGACGGCCCCGGTCCTCACCCTCACGGACGATCCCTCGGACAAGAGGGGCATGCTCTCCTCCCCCTACGATGACGAAGGCGTTCCCACGAAGAGGAAGCCGCTCGTGAAGGACGGCGTGCTGAAGGGATTCCTCTACGACCTCTACAACTCCCATTTCTCCTCGACAGTCTCCACCGGGAACGGCCTACGTCGTAGTTCCTCCGAGGCGGTGGGCAACTACCAGCTGGGGGTCAGCATCGCCCCCGTGTGTCTGGTGGTCAAGCCCGGCACCAGGAGCGTGGAGAGCATGGTGGAGGGTATGGAGGCAGGGCTGGTAGTGGAGAAGGTGGCCTCTGCCGATGTGCACCCCATCACCGGGGATTTCGGCCTCGAGGTCCGCTGCGGGCATCTGGTGGAGAAGGGCGAGGTCAAAGGCACGGTCAAGCACTGCCTGCTCTCAGGCAACATGTTCCGTGCGCTGGGCCAGATAGGTGAGATCGCCAACGACGCCACGGTCTCGCGCAACCTCATCCTGCCTTCGATGAGGTTCGATTCCTTCGAGCTGATCGGCAGCGGATGAGCTACTTCTCCTCCTGGAAGCGGAGCGAGCCAGAGTTCATGCAGAAGCGCTTGCCCGTGGGGCGGGGGCCGTCGTCGAACACATGGCCTAGATGACCTCCGCATCGGGCGCAGACCACTTCCCTCCGCGTCATGCGGAAGGTCTTGTCATCATGATACTCGACGGAGTCTGGCGAAACAGGCTCGAAGAAGGAAGGCCAGCCCGAACCTGAGTCGAATTTCGTCTTGGAGGAGAACAGATCGTTCCCGCAACCGGCGCAATAATACCGGCCCTTGCGCTTGTTGTCATAGAGCTCGTTATGGAACGGGAGCTCCGTCCCCTTCATCCTGAGAATACGGAACTGGTCCGCGCTCAGCTCCTTCTTCCATTCCTCCTCGGTCTTCATCACCTTATCCTTGGCCATCTTATCACCCCATGCGCTTCCTAGCCCTCCCTATATGACCTTTGCCCCATTCATTTCGGTAGGAGATAATCAGGCGGCAACGCTCAAGAACAAGGGCAAAAATATGAAAGGGGAAGGATGAGTGCGCTCGCTGAAGAAAAAGTCCTCAACATGGGCGAGCCGAACGGCGGCCCATACCCCGTTCTGGGGCATCTCGAGCAACCGCGCTCGGCCTCGGTGCGGGTCCCTTTATGCCTGGACCTGGCCACCATCGACTCCACCGAGAAGTTTTCCGGCACCCCAGGTGGGGGGGGCATCGGCCTGGCCGTGGACATGCACATCTTCCTCAGGGTCATCCCCAGCGATGACTGGCAGGTGGAAGTGGTGCCCGACCGCTCCGTCGAGCACGTTTGCCGCAGCATCTGTCGCCTGGTCGGGCAGGACAGGGCCTTCCACATCACCACCCCCGAGGAATCGGGGGTGCCATTCGACTCCAGCGCCGAGATAATCGCCGCCGCGGCCGCAGCGGTGAACGCCTCGCTGGGAAGGCCCTTCGGGCAGAGGGAGCTGAGGCGCATCATCTCCAACAATCTGGTGGAGGAGGCGGGAGGAGAGCTGCGCCTGGCGCCCGATAATGGGGTCCGGGTGGCGGGCGCGTTCTTTGGCGGCCTGGTGATAGTCACCGATGAGCTGGAGATCGCTTGCAGGACCCCCCTTCCCGACAATGGTTTCATCATACTCGCCTTCCCGGACCACGAAGGGTCGCCTTTGGACAGGGCGAGAATGGTCCAGATAGACGAGAAGGACCGCGAGAAGAAAGCCCTTGAGGTGCTGATGAAGCTGATGCCCGCCGCCATCAAGTCCGAGATATCGAGGATGGGCGATTCGATTTACCGCCTCCAGCTTATGGGGTCGAAGGTGGTGGAGATCCGTCGCTTCGGTGGTGGGAAGGACATCTATCGCCTCATGAGCATGCTCCGGGTCAAGGGCTGCGAGATAGTCGCGGTGCATGATGACTCCGGGATCGTCGCCACCTATGTGACGCAACAGGTCGTCGACGACGCGCTCCATGTAATAAAGGAGTCGAGCAAGGAGAAGATCATCACCCGTCCGGACAACAAGGGGATGAAGATCACCCTGACGAAGTGATTCACTCCCTATCCAATGTCACGTGCGTGCGGTCACCCACTTCTTTTAGAGGTTCGATCTCGGAGACCACCCTGCCTAAGGGGGTGACAGGGCTGTAAGCCTCCGGCTTCAGGCCTTTGCTGACGGGCGTCGGGCCGAAGAAGATGCAGAACGCGTCCCCTTCGGGCCAATAGGCCACCTCGCCCACCTCCATCTCCTTCCGGCCACCCTCCAGCTTCATGTGGACCGGCACCTCGAAATAGATCTCCTCGCCCCAGACGTTGACATAGGCGTCCAAAGGAAGGGCCAGGTAGACCGCGTCCGCGGTCATCGAATCATTCAGCTCGATGATGAAGCCCTGGTCCGGCGTCTTCATGATGATGCGCTTGCTGGCCATTGTCTCCAAGGTCAGATAGCGTAGGGCGCTTAATTGAGCTTTTGCCACGATTAGGTTTTTCATCGAAGCGTTCCTATCCGTAGTGATGAGGCGAGTCACCGTCTATTGTGGTTCCAGTATCGGGTCCAGGTCCTCCTACCGTCGCTCCGCCGAGGACCTGGGCCGGACCTTGGCCGAGAAGCAGCTGGAGCTGGTCTACGGAGGAGGAAAGGTGGGGCTGATGGGCGTCCTCGCGGAGTCCTGCCTCCGGGCAGGAGGCAGGGTCACCGGCGTCATACCTAAGTTCCTGGTCAGGAAGGAGATCGCTCACGGGGGGCTGTCCGAGCTTCATGTGGTGGAGAGCATGCATGCGCGAAAGAAGCTCATGGCCGAGCTGGGGGACGGCTTCGTGGCCCTTCCAGGAGGAGTCGGGACCTTCGAGGAATGGTTCGAGGCGCTGACATGGGCGCAGTTAGGACATCATAGCAAACCATGCGCGCTTCTCAACGTGGAACATTACTTCGACCCTCTGATGGCCATGCTTCAACAGGGATGCGAGGAGCGCTTCATCCGTCCAGAGCACCTGAGGATGGTGATATGCGAGGGCGAGACGAGAACGCTCCTGGCCGCCATGGAAGGCTATGTCCCCCCTATGGTCGAGAAGTGGCTGGACCTGGAGAGGGTGTGAGGCCTTTGGCCAGAGCCCTGGTCCTGTCCAGCCCCTCCCGCAGCAGCTCCAGCGTTCCCTCCCGGCTCTCGTGCCGGAGGTCAAGCTTCTCCGCGAACTTCCGGGACAGCGACTCGAAGTACTCGCGGTCCCCGACCTTGGTGTCGATGAAGAGCGCTCTCGAGTAGCCGTTGAAGAGCTGCCTCAGGAACCACATGGAATCATAGCCCTGGGCCTCCAAGGCCCTCGCCTGTTCCGCGCCCAGTTCCTTCTCCAGCTTCTTGTCGAACCAGGACTCGCCCCTCTCGCAGAAGAAAGGGGTGGCGTACCAGGTCCCGGCGCATCTCTTCCGCTCCCTCTCGTACTCCTCCGGGGTGATGAGTACGCCCACGCAATCGTCCGCCTCCAGCATGACCGTGGGCACATCCATTCGGGACGTGATGCCCTTGAGCGATTGGCAGATCCCATATCCGAGGAAGACCGCGTCCACCTTCCCCTTGAGGGAGTTCACCTTCTCCACCACCGCGCGCTTCAGCTCCTCGGGATACTCGTGCAGACCGAACTCCAGGTATTCCTTGTAGACCACATCGTCCTCCCCTTCGAGCAAGTGGTCGATCTCCCTGCGGAAGGTCTCGCAGGCCACGATACCGATGCGCGCGCTCATGGACGCATCAGAACGCAAGAGGCCGCATAAAGAGGCTCGCAATGAGAAATGAGAATGATGGAAAGGATTTCGGATGGTTCTGGAGGTCACTTGTTCTCGAACAGCGCCCGGATCTCCTTGCCCACGACCTCGATGTTGCTCTCGGCCTCCTCCTTCTCCATGGCCTCGAGCTTCTTCATGCCGCTCTGCGCGTCCTTGAGCCAGGCCTCAGCGAACTTGCCGGACTGGATCTCCTTGAGCATCTTCTTCATGGCCTTCTTCGAGTCCTCGGTGATGACCCTGTCCCTCGTGGACAGCCCGCCGAACTCCGCGGTGTTCGACACGGAGGTCCACATCTTCATCATTCCCCCGGACTGGATCAGGTCCACGATCAGCTTTAGCTCATGCAAGCATTCGAAATAGGCGATCTCCGGCTGGTAGCCTTCCTCCACCAAGGTGTCGAATCCCGCCTTTATCAGGGCGGTCACACCGCCGCAGAGCACGGCCTGCTCGCCGAAAAGGTCCGAGGTGGCCTCCTCCCTGAAGTCGGTCTCCAAGACGCCGGCCTTGGTGGCCCCGATGCCCTTCGCCAGGGCGAGGGCGATCTTCTTGGCGTTCCCGGTGAAGTCCTGATGCACCGCGATCAAAGCCGGAACGCCGAAACCCTCCAGGAACACCTCTCGCTCCCTCGGGCCAGGGGCCTTGGGCGCCATCATTATGACGTCCACGTTCTTCGGCGGCTTGATGGTGCCGAAGGTGATGCCGAAGCCGTGTGCGAAGTCCAGAGCCGCGCCTTCCTTCAGATTGGGCTTGATGTCCTTCTCGAAGATCACGCCCTGGATCTCATCGGGGATGAGGACCATGACCACGTCAGCGCCCTTCACGGCCTTGGGCACCTCCTCCACCTTCATTCCATTCTTCTTCGCCAGGTCCCAGGAATTGCCGCCCTTGCGCAGGCCTACGACCACGTTCAGGCCAGAGTCCTGCAGGCACATGCTCTGCGCCTTCCCCTGGCTACCGAACCCGATCACTGCCACCTTCTTACCCTTCAGGACGCCCAGGTCGGCGTCAGCATCATGATAGATCTTTGCCATGTCATCACCTGTTACGGCGGTTACCTTCGAACCTTAAAAGCTAGCGTCTATAACTAGATTCGTAGGGTCGCGTTCGTGTCATTTGCTTCTACCATCGCCAGTGGCTCATAGCAAAATTGCATAACCTTCAACGGGCTTGAGGGACAAGATTCCATGAACGAGAGCAAGACTGGCAAAGAACGGACCCGTTTCGGCATCATCGGGGGTTACCTGGGATCGGGCAAGACCACCTTGGCCACGTCCATCGCTCGGGAGCTCCGGGACCACCATGGTAAGTACACCGCGATAGTCACCAATGACCAGGGAGATGTGCTGGTGGACACGGAGTACGTGAAGAATGCCGGCTTCGATGTGGCGGAGGTCCTAGGGGGTTGCTTCTGCTCCAAGTTCCCTGACTTCGTGAAGAACGCCCGGACCCTTGTCAACATGGGGCGCCCCGACGTCATCCTGGCGGAGCCGATCGGGACTTCTACCAACATCCTTTCCTCGGTAGTTGCACCATTGCGAACCATGTACCCGGACGAGTTCGAGGTCGCCCCATTGATGGTGGTCCTGGACGGCACCAGGACCAGTGAGCTTCTGGCCAAGCCTTCAGGGTTCGGCCTGGGGAGCGAGGGAAGGATCATCCCCTTGAACCAGGTGCATGATGCCGAGGTGATCCTGGTATCCAAATGCGACCTCATGAACGAGGCTCAAATAACGGAGGCGATAGAGAGGATCAAGCGGGAGGTCCCAGGGGCGGAGGTAATCCCCTATTCCGCTCGGACGATGATGAACCTGGACAAGATAGTCGATATCGTCATATCCGCGAGGACCAGCAACAAAATGCCTAGGCCGGACGATCCCGCCATCTTCGCCCATGAGAAGGCATCGATGGGATGGTACAATCTGAGCGGCACGATCAAAGCCACCAAGCTCGACATCTCGAACTTCACCACAACGCTATTGAGGCATGTGGCAGAGGCCTTCCCAGCTCAAATGACCGGGCATGTCAAGTTGGTGATATCCTCGCCCCATGTGGCGGTCAAGATGAGCATGGTCGAGGGCCTGCTCCAGGTCGAGGGCCTTAGGGGCGGGCGCTATCTAGAGGGGGAGGGGAAGCTGGTGATCAACGCTCGAATTACCACCTCTCCAGAAGAGATACGGCGTGTGTTCGAGGAGGCTGTAAAAATGGCCTGCGCCAGGTTCGATGTCGTTTTACGCGAGTCATCAGTCTCCTGCTTCGCGCCACGGCCCGAGACACCAGATCATCTGCACAAGAAATGAGAATTCAATCCGTGGACGAACACAACCCCGCGCAAATGCGATTCTTCCTTAAAAGTGGTTTTTCGATTGGATGCATTAATCGCAACTCGCATCCCCTTTCAAGATGTCCTGGGATGTGTCGAGTTGAAGTACAACAAGCGGCCGGAAAAGATCAAGAGGATCAATCGCTGGCGCGCGGTCCTCATGCTGGCATTGCCATGGCCCTTGCTTATCCTCCTCGCCTATTTTATCTCCTTCAGCTGAGAATGACAGCGCTCGCCCCAGGTTGAAGGGGGAAGCATGGGGCACATTGGATCGTATGCCAGACACGGCCAGCATCGCTGCGCTCTCGCCCCTACTTCCTCACTTGATTGCCCAGTTGCAGTTGCCGGACACCACATCACAGGACATCTTGCCAGCTGGAACCATGGGAAGCACGTCCTCCTCTGGGTCCACTATGATGTCCAGCAAGCAGGGGACGTCGGACCTCATCCCCTTCTTCAAGGCCTCGTGCAGCTCCGATGGTCTCTCCACCCTGATGCCTTCCGCCCCGAACGCCTCCACGAGCTTGACGAAGTCAGGGTTGGCGTGCAAGCTCGTCCCGGAGTACCTCTCCCCCCAGAACAGCTTTTGCCATTGTTTGACCATCCCCAGCCAGCCGTTGTCCAGCACGCACACCATCACCGGGAGGCTCTCCTGGACCGCGGTGGCGAACTCATGGAACACCATTTGTATGCTGCCATCTCCCGCGATGTCGATCACAGGCTTGTTACGATAGGCGATCTTCGCCCCCAAGGCTGCTGGGAAACCGAAGCCCATGGTGCCCATTCCCCCGGAGGTGATGAACTGCCTTGGATGCCTTATCTTTAAGAAGTGCGCCGCCCACATCTGGTTCTGGCCGACCTCGGTCGTGATGATGGTATCGTCGGTCATCACCTTGCCCAGCTCGAATATGACCTTCTGTGGCTTGATGGGGGTGGTGTTGATGTCAATGTTGCAGGCGCATTTGACCTTGAACTCCTTGAGCCGTTGCGCCCAAGGCGTGTCCTGCTTCCCCTTTCCGATTCCCTTGATGATCTGCTGCAAAGCCTTCTTGGCATCACCGACCAAGCGCACCTTGGTGCGCGGGTTCTTGCCCGCCTCGATGGGGTCGATGTCCACCTGGATGATCTTGGTGGTCATGGGTATCTCGTTGGCATTCGGGACGGTCCTGTCCGAGAACCTCGTCCCCACGGCAAGTATGATATCTGCCTCGAGGAGGGCTCTCCGGGAAACCTCCCTGCCATGCATGCCAAGGATGCCTGTGGAGAGCGGATGCTCCTCCGGGATGATCCCCTTTCCCATCACCGAGGTGATCACAGGCATGAGCAGGAGCTCCGCCAGCCTGGTGACCTCGGGTCCCGCGTTGGCCCATATGGCCCCACCGCCTGCGAGAAGGACCGGTCTCTCCGCGTTCAAGAGGCTGCGCACCGCCTCCAGCATCTGGGTGAAGTCCTCTGCGGGCGAGGGCACGGGATAGGACTCGTCCATCAGGGCCTCCGGCACGTTGCCGTTCATCACGTCCATTGGAAGGTCCACATGCACCGGCCCCATCCTCCCGTTCCTGGCGATGTTCATGCCGCGCTTGATGGCCTCCGGGACCTGCTTCGGGTCCAGGACGCGGAAGTTATGCTTGGTTATGGGCATCATCAAACTGAAGGTGTCCGCCTCCTGGAAGCCCGCGGTGCCGATGAGATGCGTCGCCACCTGACCGGTGAGAACCAGCATGGGGGTGGAGTCGGCATAGGCCGTGGCCACCCCGGTCACCAGGTTCGTCGAGCCGGGGCCCGAGGTCGCCATGCAAACGCCAGTTCGCCCGGTGGCCCGGGCGTAGCCATCCGCCATGTGCGCAGCGCACTGCTCGTGGCGAACCAGCACATGGTGTATGCTCGAGTCCAAGAGGTCATCGTAAATGGGGATGACGACCCCTCCTGGATATCCGAATATGACCTCTACGCCTTCTCGTTCAAGCAGTGCTAGCAGAGCCTTCGAGCCTTTCAAAAGCTACACCTCCGGTTTTCTTCCGCAATGATCGAGGACACCCTTCAGGAAGAGTGTCCTCTATCCAAGAACAACGATCACCGTGCTGACCAAAACGTCGATTTGCCTAGAGCACGTGACATTAGTTCGCACGGTTCAAAGACATGAAAAGCATGATATATAACGGTTCGTAGGTTCCCTTCGCGCTCTACTGGCATCAGCTTTATGTGCCTGGCAGGCGAATCGTGCCCTGGCGCGTGAGATAGTGAGCTACAAGATGAGCGACCGGGTATATCTGCAGACAGAGGACCTGGAGGAGGCGAAGGCCTACTTCCAGGGAACGGGGATGACCGTCGTGGAGGAGACCGCCGACTCCGTGGAGCTCGTCGGGGAGGACGTGCGCCTGTTCATCGATCGCGGACCCAAACTGGGGCCGATCATGGAGCTGTTGGTGCCCGAACTGGAGATGGCCAGGGATGACCTGGTGTCGCAGGACTGGACGGTGGTGCGATGGGAGGGAAAGGCAGGACGATGCTATCTCAGCAATTCCATGGGGCTGCTGTTCAACCTGTCGGAGGACCTGTCCGCATTCAGCGATGATGAGATGGACTGAGGAGCAGTGGTCATGCCCGAGGATATGGAGGACGCCATCGAGATAGAGGACCACGATCCACGCTGGAAGGAGATGTACTCAGAGGAAAGGGATCTGCTCCAGAGGACGCTCGGTACTCTGGCATTGGAGATCCACCACGTGGGCAGCACGGCGGTCCCTGACCTGGCGGCCAAGCCGATCGTCGACATCCTGGTCGCCACGAGGGACATTTCCTTGGTTGAGGTCTTCTGCCAGATCCTCGAGCCTCTCGGTTTCCAATACGTCCCTCAGGACGATACTGGGCGCCTGTTCTTCCGCAAGGGCGCGCCCCGTACCCATCACCTGCACATCGTTAGGACCGGCACGTGGGCCTACTGGAGGCATATCTGGTTCCGCGATTACCTCCGGGACCACGCCATCACATCTGAGGAGTACGAGTGCCTCAAGAGGGTCCTGGCCTCAAGATATCGACTGGACCGTGAGGCCTATCTCCGAGGAAAAGGGCCGTTGATAGAGATGATACTGAAGAGGGCGGTGATGGAACGTCTCCTCCTGGCCACGCTCTGCGACTGATTCATATCCTCCCGGCTGCGTAATACTCCTGGTGAGCCTATTGAGGAAGGACTTGGGAGGGATATGTGCCCTTTACCCGATGCCAGTGGTCATCGTGGGGGCCATGGATGGTGACAGGGAGAACTTCGCGACGATCGCGCATGTGGGCATCTTCAATTACGGCCAGCCGCAGTTCATCTCCATCGGGCTGCACAAATCGCACCACAGCAACGAGTGCATCAAGCGCTCCCAGGCGTTCAGCGTCTGCCTGCCTACCGAGGACATGGTGGTGGAGACCGATCATGTGGGCATCGTCTCGGGGAAAAGGGAGGACAAGTCAAAGGTCTTCACCACCTTCTTCTCCGAAGCCAAGAACGCCCCCATGGTCAAGGAGTGTCCGGTCTGCATGGACTGCCGGTTGCACGAGGTCCTGGACTACAAAACGCACGAGGTCTTGGTGGGAGAGATATTATCAACGTTCGCCGAAGAGAGCGTGCTCACCGAGGGCCGCATCGACATGAGGAAGCTGCGCCCCCTGCTCTTCGATATGGGCAGCAAGCAGTATTGGGGGCTCGGTCAGCCCATAGGCAAGTGCTGGGACGTTGGCCGGGGGTACCGAGCGAAGGAATCCTAAACTCAGCTCTGGCATCGAGGATAGGAAACCCTGAAATTTATACAAAGAGGACAACATTTTCCTATTAATGGAAAACATTCTTATACGATGCACGCCCCTAGGAAAGCGAGGAACCGCCCCTATGCCCCACCGTTTGAGACCCGACATCAGCATGGTCGATGTCCTGGACTACATCCTTTCCGTCTATGAGGTGGAGCAGGACCCCAGCACGGGCCGGAACGTCTCCCCTCATATCCCGAAGATGAAGATAGACGCAGATGCCCGCATACTGATCATCTCCCCCCACCAGGACGACGACGTCATCGGTTGCGGGGGGACCATAAGAAAGCACCAGCTCGCTGGAGCGCAGGTGAAGGTGGTGTTCATGACCGATGGCCGCTACGGCAACTGCGACGTGGAGCCCATCGAGCTGGCCCAGATAAGGCGAGACGAGGCAGTGGACTCCTTAGCCTCCCTTGGCTGCCATGACGCGCAGTTCTTCAAGAACCCGGACATGGGGCTGGAATGCGACACCTCCAACATCTATCGCCTCAATGCGGTGATCCGTGACTTCCATCCCACAGCCATCTTCGTCCCAAGCTTCGTCGACGGGCCGCCAGACCATTATCACACCAGCAAGATCCTGGCCTATGCCCTCATCGAGTACGAGGAGGACGTTGAGGTATATTCCTACGAGGTATGGAGCGTGATCATTCCCAACGTGGTAGTGGACATCAGTGACGTCATGACAGATAAGCTGGAGGCCATCGGTCGCCACCGATCCCAGGTGGCGGTCGCGGACTACCCGCGCATGGTCCGTGGGCTGAACGAGTACCGTTCCATGCTGGGCGGGAAAGGCTGCCTCTTCTGCGAGGCCTTCATACGTTTGTCCAAGAACGAGTATCTAGAGGCGGCACGGCGCTTGGGCGTGGTGGAGTTCAGCTCTCCCATCGCCATCGAGCTGGGCTTCGACCCCTCCAGGCTGCTCTAGTCTTTATTATTCGAGAACCTCTTCCCCCCTTGAAAGGGATGACAGTTCAGGAGATCTTCGACCGAGCGGCCAAGAGCACGCTCCTCCGCGACCCGCATGTGGAGAAGGTTTGGGAGCTGGTGCAGGGCGATTCCCTTTTCCACAAGACCCCGGACCAGCTCCGCGATCTGCGCAGGCAGATGACCCGGGAGAGCCTACTGTTCTTCAAGCGCCACTCTGAATACTATGCCCAGCTCTTCGAGCGCCTGGACATCGACCCGAAGGCGGCCGGAATCGAGGACCTCGCCAAGCTCGCTGTGCCCTCGGACATGCTCCGGGGGGACGGGCACAAGCCCTTCCTCATCCCTAATGTGGAGCCGGAGGGGGAGAGCTTCCAGTCCTCCGGGACCTCAGGGCGGGCGCCGGTCAAGCTGTACCGTTCGCCCCTGGACCTGGCCATCATGGTCAAGGCCAACGCCTTCCTCTTCGAGTACGTGTACGGGGACGTCTTGGATATGGGCAGAGGGATCGCCCTCTTCATGGCTGCTCCCGAGCTCCGCCATCGTCTCAGCTTCGTGGCCTTCGTCGAGCTAGCGCTGGAGTCCAAGGGCATCGAGCTCATCTACGGCATGGACCTCCAGGAGGGCATGGACGGAGACAAGCCCTGGCAGAAGCTAGAGGTCAACAGGAAGCGCATCACGCGCTTCCTCAAGAGCAAGGCGCAGCCCAAGCTCTTCTTCACCGCTCCCGCTGGCGTCTATCTCCTGGCCAAGCGCATGGAGGAGATGAAGTGGACCAAGTACGTGGTGCAGAAGCTGGCCACCGGTTCACCCCCCATCAAGCTGGGCGACGGGGGTCTCATCGTCACTGGCGGCGGGACCAAGGGGTTCGCCGACCTCCCCCCCTACGACCAGATCGTGGCTCAGTCCCGGAAGCACTTCACCGCCCGGACCAAGAAAGGCGAGCCCAGAGCCACACCATTCATGGATGTTCTGGGCATGACCGAGACCCTCACCGCGCTCATCGACCACTATGGTGTGATGGACAAGGTGCCCTATCCCCTGTCAGAGGTCTTCCTGCTGGACCCGAGGACCTTCGAGCCCCTCGAGGGCGACGGCAAGGAGGGAGTGCTGTGCATCTTCAATCCCTTCACGACCTCCTGGCTGGAATGCTTCTACCCCGGGGACATAATGTCCTCCAAGCCCTCGGACCGCTTCTATGGCAGGGAGTTCATGTTCCAGAGGAGACTGACGATCAAAGAGGGCTGGGAGCTGCAACGTGCCTGCGGCGGCTCGCTGGAGGAGATGATGCGCGGCAAGGGGGTCAAGCCATGATCGAGCCTTTCTATCTGGGCGGTTCGACGGAGACTGTGGAACGAGAGGCGGGCGGGGAGAAGGTCAAGGAGGTATCGGAGGCCGCTCTGCCGTCCCTCCTGAGGGAAGGGCATGCACTCCAGTCCGAGATCTGCGACCTCCCTGTCGAGGAGAGGCTGGAGGTCATCGATCTCCTGGGCGAGGTGTGGAGGGAGCGCCTCATGGCCGGCGAGCTCTCTGGCATAAGGCAGGGCCTGAGGGCCGCGACCGGTTATCCAGAGCGCCTCATCGATCTGGAGCTCTCACTGGTGACCAAGGTCCTGGATGGCAAGGAGATCGAGCGCAATCTCAGGTCCTCACTGATCGGCGGCGTCAAGGCCCTGGAATCGTTCTCCAGCATCGGAGAGGACGAGGGCATGCGGCATCTTCCAGCGGGGCCTTCGCTCATCATCTCCTCGGGCAACTCCATCATCCCCACGCT
>Ga0209254_10000983_pt1 | contig 25140 bp, 22 predicted proteins | sample FrelakmetDIP11DI_FD_187148 | JGI IMG/M metagenome (GOLD analysis project Ga0209254, IMG submission 187148) | Freshwater lake sediment microbial communities from the University of Notre Dame, USA, for methane emissions studies - DIP11 DI (SPAdes)... | ecosystem: Environmental > Aquatic >...
TGGTGGAGGCGGCGGGAATCGAACCCGCGTCCGCAAGTCCTCCGCAGGCAGTCCTACATGCGTAGCCTGGTTGTTTGATTTAACCCGGCGCCCGCCAACCGGCAGGCTGACGTCGGGCGATCCGCTGGGTTTTCGAGCGCCGCCGCGCGGCGAGGCGGCGCCTTAGCTCACGTGGATGACTCTGCGTCCTCGGCCTTGCGGCCTCGGATCCGGCCCATGAGCGGACCGGGGCAGAGCTCGCCGGTGTTAGGCGGCGAGAGCGAAACGCTCGTCGTTGGCGTTTGTAGGTTTCCAGCGTGATTAACGAGGTCACTGGGCCTCGGCATGCACTGCACTGCTTTGCAACCCACGTCGAAGCCAGGTCGCCCCCGGTGTTCGGCTGAGATTCGCAAGAAGCGCTGCTCGATTGTCGCATAGCTGGGGCCGAGCTCCGCCCGATGCAAGGCTCGAAGAGGTCGTGGACCGCGACTAGCGTGGCGCGACTGTCGACTTTCGCACGATGCGAACCATGTCCCCGGGCGCGCGGCGCCGAAAGGCCGCGGCGGCAAGCGATAATCGCGTCGCGGAGAGGTGGGTCCGCGATAACTCCAACACGCAGTCGTCAGGGAATGGGCCAGACCCCCACGAGCCGCGACGTAGTGCCGCGCGCGGTGATGTTCGCCGATGTTTCCGGCAGCACGCGCCTGTTCGCGGTGCTCGGCGACGAAGCGGCGCGCGGCGTCATCGGCGAGTTCGTGGGCCGCTGCGCCGAGGTCGCGCGACGTCACGGCGGCGCCCTCGTGAAGGGCATCGGCGACGCGGCGCTGCTCGTTTTCGAGAGTCCCGACCAGTGCGTGCTCGCAGCGAGCGCCATGCAGGCCGAGCTCGACGACCACCCGCTCGGCGGCTTCCCGATCAAGCTGCACATCGGCCTCAACTTCGGTGCGGTGATGACCGAGGACCGGGACGTCTTCGGCGACACGGTCAACATCGCCGCGTACCTCACCGACATGGCGAGCGCCGAGCAGATTCTCACCACCGAGGACACCTACGAGCGGCTTTCGCCCCCGCTCAAGGCCTGCTCGCGGCCGCTCTTCCGTGCGCGCGTGAAGGGCACGACGCGCGAGGCGACGATCTACGAAGTCCTCTGGAAGACGGACCACGCGCAGATCACCGAGCTCAACCCGGCCGCCCAGCGCCTGCTGCCTGCCGATCAGGGCGCGCTGAAGCTCGAGTGGAGCGATAACGTGGTGCGCGTCGACCACCGCCGGCAGAGCGTGCTCATCGGCCGCGGGCCGCACTGCGACGTCGTGGTGACGAGCCGCTTCGCCTCCCGGGAGCACGCGTCGGTGCGCACCGAAGGTACGGCCTTCTACCTCATCGACCGGAGCATCAACGGCACCTTCGTCGCGTTCGACGACGGGCGCAACACCCATGTCCTGCGGCGCGAGGTGCCGCTCGACGGTTCGGGCTACATCCACCCCGGCGGTCCGCCGGAGTCCGATGCGGGGCAGGGCGGCGACGTGATCCGCTTCACGCGCGACCGCCGCTCGCTCTATCGTCTCTGATCTGAGTCGCCTCCCGAGCGATCGCGCGCGCTGCGCCGGCGAAGGTCATGGCGCAGCGAGCAGCGTCAGCAGCTCCCCGGGCGACGCGATCGCCGCATCGGCGTCCCACTCGACGTGCGGACGACCACCGAGGTAGCCGTAGCGCGCGATCACCGCGAACATCCCTGCCGCCCGGCTCGCGAGCATGTCGCGCTCGTCGTCGCCGACGTAGGCGCATTGCGCGGGCGTGGTCCCGAGCAGCGCGGCGCCGTGAAGCAAGGGCGCCGGGTGCGGTTTCGCCTGCGGACAGGTGTCGCCGCTCACGATGCACGGTGTCCGGCCCGCGATGCGCAGCGCCACGAGCAACGGCAGGGTGAACCGCGCCGGCTTGTTGGTGACGATGCCCCACGGAACGCCTCGCGCGTCGAGCGCCGCGAGCAGGGGCTCGATGCCGGCGAAGAGCCGCGTGTCCTCGCAGAGCGCCTGCTCGTAGAGCGACAGGAACTCCTCGCGCATGGCGTCGTACTCCGGCGCTCCCGGCGCCAGGCCGAAGCCGAGAGCGAGCAGTCCGCGCGCACCGGCAGAAGCATGCGGCCGGATGGTGGCCAGCGGCAGCGGCGCCAGCCCGCGGCGCGCACGCTGCCGGTTGAGGGCGTTGCCGAGGTCGGGCGCGGTGTCGGCGAACGTGCCGTCGAGGTCGAAGAGCAGCGCGCCGATCATCACCGGGATCGCGCGCGAACGCGCCTGACAGTCACGCCGGTCGGGTCGCGTGCAGGATGTAGTTGACGTCGGTGTCGCGGCCGAGCGAATAGATCTTCGTGACCGGGTTGTAGTTCATGCCGATCAGGCTGCCGACGTCGAGTCCCGCGCGGCGCGCGAAGCTCGCGAGCTCCGACGGCTTGATGAACTTCGACCACTGGTGCGTGCCGCGCGGCAGCAGGTTGAGGACGTACTCGGCGCCGATGATCGCGAACAGGTACGACTTGGGGTTGCGATTCAGGGTGGCGAAGAAGCAATGGCCACCGGGCTTCGCGAGCGCCGCGCAGGCCGCCACCGTGCTCGCGGGATCCGGCACATGCTCGAGCACCTCCATGCACGTCACCACGTCGTAGGCGCCGGGTTCCCGCTCGGCGAGCTTCTCCGGGGCGACCTGCTCGTAGTCGACTTCGAGCTTCGACTCGACGAGATGGAGCTGGGCGACCTTGAGCGGGCGCTCGGCGAGGTCGATGCCCTTGACGCTCGCCCCGCGCTTCGCCATCGCTTCCGCCAGCACTCCCCCACCGCAGCCGACGTCGACCACCGCCTTGCCGCGCAGGTGCGCGATCTCGTCGATCCACGCGAGGCGCAGGGGGTTGATCTCGTGCAGCGGGCGGAACTCGCTCTGCGGATCCCACCATCGGTGAGCGAGGTCGCTGAACTTGCGGATCTCGTCCGCATCGACGTTGATGGTCATGATCCGGAAGTCTCTTGCGATGCTTGGTCGTGGGTGCGACCGCCGGGACGGACGCGCGGTTCCCGCCGCGCGCCACGCGGGCCTCCGTCCTGCATGCGACCGCAGGGACGCGCCCGCGGTTCCGGCCCGCACAGGTGGCGGCCCGAAAACGAAAAGGCCCTGCCGAAGCAGGGCCTTTCGTGACGCGGGTGAACGTTACTTGGTCACGGTCCGCGTGCCCACCACCTCGACATCCACGCGGCGGTTCGGCTGCAAGCAGGCGATCAGCTGCTGCCGATTCCGGATCTCACCCTTCGGCGAGGGGTTCGGGCAGTCCTTGACCGGCTGCGTGAGGCCCTTGCCTTCGGTGTAGATACGGTTCGGCTCGATCCCCTGGCTCACCAGGTAGGTCTTCACGGCCGCAGCACGGCGCTCCGACAGACGCTGGTTGTAGGACTTGCTGCCGATGCGGTCGGTGTGGCCGATCGCGATCACGACCTCGAGGTTGAGCGCCTTGATCTTGCTGACGAGATCATCGAGCTTGGCCTTGCCCTCGGGACGCAGCACCGCCTTGTCGAAGTCGAACAGCACGTCGGCGGCGAGCGTGACCTTCTCCGTCACCGGCTTGGGAGCAGGCGGCACGACCGGCGCAGGCGGAGGCGCTTCGGCGACGCGCGGTGCCGGCGGCTCGCACTTCTCCTTCGGCAGCAGATCCTTGTCGCACTCGCAGTTGGCCTGGGCCGGGGTCCAGAAACCGGTCCGCCAGCAGAGGCCGTAGGGGTTCTTGACAATGGCGCCGCGCGTGTCTTCGACGTACACGCGGTTGGGCACGGGGCCGATGCGCTGCGAGTCCGCGTCCTGAAGAGCGCCCGCGGTCCGATCCGGTCCGGTCGATGGCGGCCGATCGCGCGGCGTGGCCATCGTCGGGATGCACTCCGCGTCGCGGAGCGCTCCGCTGGTACTCCGCGCGCGCTTGCCGGGCTGGCCTTGCGGGGTGACGCAATCGGCGTCCGTCAGCGCGAACGACGGATCGTTCGTCGGCGGCCGCGCCCGCGCCGTGCCCGGAGCCGTCGTGGCGTCCGCATCCTTGAGCGCGTCCGTGGTGCTGCGGGTCGGAGTGGTGGTGCTGGCACAACCGCCCAGTACGCTCAGCGCCAATAGCGCCGCGCCTGCGAACAGGGCTCTTTGTTCTTTCCGAATGTTGAGCATGATTCCCCTCTTGGAAAAACGACGTGCCTTATTCTCAGGCTAAGTGTGCGAAATTTGTTCTAGGATGGCAGTGTGCCACAAGAAAGCCAGACTTTCCAAGCCCTTCGCATCGATCCGGACGAGCCTCCGGTCGATCACGACAGGCCTCCCTTGGACCCACACGTGCCTGACATCCTCGCGGCTGGCACAGTATAGCAAGTGCGAGACCGGGTCGTAGCACGGCGTCAGCTCCGGCCGATTCAGCGAAACTGCCACCAGGTCGGCATCCTTGCCGGGCTGGAGAGACCCGATCCGCGCCTCGAGGCCCAGGCCGCGGGCGCCGGCAAGGGTTGCGGCGCGAAGCGCCGCGTGCGCCGGCAGCACGTCGGCCCGGCCGGCGACCGCCTTGGCGAGCAGGGCCGCCGTGCGCGCCTCGCCGAGCACGTCGAGCCGGTTGTTGCTCGCCGCGCCGTCGGTGCCGATGCCGACGTTCACGCCGCGGTCGAGCATCGCCGCCACCGGCGCGAGCCCGCTCGCGAGCTTCAGGTTCGAGGACGGGCAGTGCGCCACGGAGCAGGCGTGCGCGGCGAGCAGGTCGATCTCGCTCGGTTCGATCTGCACCGCATGCACGGCAATCAGCCGCGGGCTGAGCAGGCCGAGGCGGCGCAGGCGCTCGATCGGGCGCACGCCGTGCTCGCGCCGGCTCTGCTCGATCTCGTCCTGCGTCTCGTGCAGGTGCACGTGGATCGGCAGGTCGAGCTCCTCGGCGAGCATGCCGACGCGCTCGAAGGTGCGGTCCGAGACGGTGTACGGCGCGTGCGGGGCCATGCAGAACGACACTAGGGGCTCGTCGCGCAACGCGTCGCGCGCCGCAAGGCCCTTCTCGATGTAGCCCTCGGCGTCGGCCGCGTACTGGGTCGGGAACTCCACGGCGATGATGCCGACGGCAGCGCGCATGCCCGCGTCGATGCACGCGCGCGCCGCGGAATCGGCGTAGAAGTACATGTCGTTCGCGCAGGTCACGCCGCCGCGAAGCATCTCCGCCGCGGCGAGCAGCGTGCCGTCGTAGACAAACTGCGCAGACACGTGGCGCGCCTCGGCGGGCCATATGTGCCCACGCAGCCAGGTCATCAGCGGCAGGTCGTCGGCGAGGCCGCGCATGAGCGTCATCGCGGCATGCGTGTGCAGGTTGACGAGCCCGGGAATGAGCACGTGGCGGGGCAGCTCGACCAGCTCGCGCGGCGCGCAGTCGCGCAGGACTTCGGCGCGCGGCGCGACGGCCTGGATGACGCCGGCATCGACCACCACCGCATGGTCGCGCAGCACGACACCGTCGGGCTCGACGGGAACCACCCACTCGGCGGCGATGACCCGATCGACGGGTCGCATCAACGGGCGCGCCGGCGAAGCGGCCGGACGCGCATCGGGGGCGCGGCGTGCAGGCGCGGCGGAACGAGCATCATCGGGCGGGCAGCGACACGCGATCGATTGTAGCGACCACGCTCCGCGTGCGCCGCGGCGTCGCTGCCGACCGCGCCGGCACGAGACCGCGAGGAGCTCGCTTCGAGCCGATCCTTCGAGGCGGGCGGACGGCGGGCACCGAGCGCGCCGGAGGCGCTTCGCGCAACAGTGCGAAAGTCCGCGCGCAGCTCGTGCAACCTGCTAAAATCTAAAGCTTTTGGCCTTTCCGGTGGCGGTGGGTCGGGAGCTTTCCTCCCGCGTCCGCCGCAGCCGCACCGCACCCCGCCTGCATGGACTCGTTCGCCAAGGAAACGCTTCCCGTCAGCCTCGAGGAGGAGATGCGCCGCTCCTACCTCGATTACGCGATGAGCGTGATCGTCGGGCGGGCGCTGCCGGATGTCCGGGACGGGCTCAAACCGGTCCATCGCCGCGTGCTCTTCGCGATGTACGAGGCCAACAACGTCCACAACCGGCCGTACGTGAAGTGCGCGCGCGTGGTCGGGGACGTGCTCGGCAAGTACCACCCGCACGGCGACTCGGCGACGTACGAGGCGCTGGTGCGCATGGCGCAGGACTTCTCCATGCGCTACACGCTGATCGACGGCCAGGGCAACTTCGGCTCGGTCGACGGCGACGCGGCGGCGGCGTACCGCTACACCGAGTGCCGCCTGGAGCGCATCAGCGGCGAGATGCTCGCCGACATCGATCGCGAGACGGTGGACTTCGTGCCGAACTACGACGGCAAGGAGCGGGAGCCCGTCTGCCTGCCGACGAAGGTGCCCAACCTGCTCGTGAACGGCTCGTCCGGCATCGCGGTCGGCATGGCGACGAACATCCCGCCGCACAACCTCGGCGAGGTCGTCGACGCGTGCCTCGCCCTGCTCGCCGATCCGGCGATCGACATCGAGGCGCTGATCAAGATGATGCCGGCGCCGGACTTCCCGACGAAGGGCCTGATCTACGGGCTCGCCGGCGTGCACGAAGGCTACCGCACCGGGCGCGGGCGCGTCGTGATGCGCGCCCGCACGCACTTCGAGGAGCTCGACAAGGGCGCACGCAGCGCCATCATCGTCGACGAGCTGCCGTACCAGGTCAACAAGAAGACGCTCCTCGAGCGCATCGCCGAGCTGATCAAGGAAGGGCGGCTCGAGGGCATCGCGCACATCGCCGACGAGTCGGACAAGCGCGGCATCCGCGTGGTGTTCGAGCTGAAGCGCGGCGAGATGCCGGAGGTGGTGCTCAACAACCTCTTCAAGCTCACGCAGCTGCAGGACACTTTCGGCATCAACATGGTCGCGCTGGTGGACGGCCGGCCGCGGCTGTTGAACGTGAAGCAGATGCTGGAGGCCTTCCTCGCGCACCGGCGCGAGGTCGTGATCCGGCGCACGATCTTCGAGCTGCGCAAGGCGCGCGAGCGCGCGCACCTGCAGGAAGGGCTCGCCGTCGCGCTGTCGAACGTCGACGAGATCATCGCCCTCATCAAGGCGGCCCGCACGCCCGCCGAGGCGAAGGCGGCCCTGATGGGGCGCGCCTGGCAGAGCGCGCTCGTCGCGGAGATGCTCGCCCGGTCGTCCGCCGACTTCTCGAAGCCGGAAGACCTGGGGCCGGAGTTCGGCCTCACCGACGCGGGCTACCGCCTTTCCGAGGCCCAGGCGCAGCGCATCCTCGAGCTGCAGCTGCAGCGGCTGACCGGCCTCGAGCAGGACAAGATCGTCGCCGAGTACAAGGAGCTGCTGGAGAAGATCGGCGACTATCTCGACCTGCTGGCGCAGCCGGCGCGCATCACGGGGGTGATTGCCGAGGAGCTGAAGAAGCTCAAGGCCGACTACGGCGACCCGCGCCAGAGCGAGGTCGTGCTCGACACCGAGGAGATCGGCATCGAGGACCTCATCACCCCCGAGGACATGGTGGTGACCTTCTCGCACTCCGGCTACATCAAGGCGCAGCCGGTCGCGGACTACCGCGCCCAGCGCCGCGGCGGGCGCGGCAAGCAGGCGGCCGCGACGAAGCAGGACGACTTCATCGACCGGCTCTTCGTCGCCAACACGCACGACTACGTGCTCTGCTTCTCCAGCCGCGGCAAGGTCTACTGGCTGAAGGTGTACGAGGTGCCGCAGGGCACGCGCGCGAGCCGCGGCCGGCCGATCGTCAACCTTTTCCCGCTCGAGGAGGGCGAGAAGATCAACGCGGTCCTGCCCGTCAAGCAGTTCGACGAGCACCACTACGTCTTCTTCGCCACCGCGAACGGCACCGTGAAGAAGACGCCGCTCACCGACTTCTCGCGGCCGCTCAAGAAGGGCATCATCGCCATCGACCTCGAGCCGGGCGACTATCTGATCGGTGCCGCGATCACCGACGGCTCGCACCACATCATGCTGTTCTCGGATGCGGGCAAGGCGGTCCGGTTCGAGGAGGCCGACGTGCGGCCGATGGGGCGCGCGGCGCGGGGCGTGATCGGGATGCGCCTGCCCGACGCTGCACGGGTCGTGTCGATGCTCACCGCTGCCGACGAGAGCCGCACCGTGCTCACGGCGACCGAGAACGGCTTCGGCAAGCGCACCCCGATCGCCGATTACACGCTGCACGGCCGCGGCACCCAGGGAATGATCGCCATCCAGACGAACGAGCGGAACGGCCGGGTCGTCGGCGCGGTGCTGGTCGAGGAGCGGGACGAGATCATGCTCGTGTCCACCGGCGGCGTGCTGGTGCGCATCAAGGTCGACCAGATCCGCGAGATGGGGCGCTCCACCCAGGGCGTCACGCTCATCAACCTCGACGCGGGTGACCGGCTCGCGTGCATCGAGAAGGTGCTGGAAGCGGAGGAGGAGAACGGCGGCGAGGCTGCGGGCGAGAACCCCGCGGGCGGCGCTCCCGGCGACGCGGGCGAAGGGGCGCCCGAATGAGCGCGGGCGGCGCGGAACGCCGCTTGCGTGCGCGCGGCACTCGCCGCGTGACGCGCCTCCCGCGTCCGGCCCCCGCAGGTTTCCCCACCCTTCCGGAGAAGCGATGACCCGAGTGTTCAACTTCAGCGCGGGACCCGCCGTGCTGCCCGAGGAAGTGCTCGCGCAGGCCGCGGCCGAGATGTCCGACTGGCACGGCAGCGGCATGTCCGTGATGGAGATGAGCCACCGCGGCAAGGAATTCACCGGCATCGCGGAGGGCGCGGAGCGCGACCTGCGCGAGCTGCTCGGAGTGCCCGAGGGCTACACCGTGCTCTTCCTGCAGGGCGGTGCGTCGCTGCAGTTCGCGATGGTGCCGATGAACCTGCTCGGCGGCGCGAAGCGTGCCGACTACGTGAACACCGGCGAGTGGTCGAAGAAGGCGATCAAGGAGGCGAAGGCCTTCTGCGACGTGAACGTGGCCGCGTCCTCCGAGGACCGGAACTTCTCCTACGTGCCGGAGCAGTCGGGCTGGAAGCTCGACCCAAACGCTGCTTATGTCCACGTCTGCACCAACGAGACCATCGGCGGCGTCGAGTTCCAGTGGGTGCCCGAGACGGGCCGCGTCCCGCTCGTCGCCGACATGTCCTCGCACATCCTCTCGCGCCGCGTGGACGTATCGCGCTACGGGCTGATCTACGCCGGCGCGCAGAAGAACATCGGCCCTGCCGGCCTCACCATCGTCATCGTCCGCAAGGACCTCCTCGGCAAGGCGCCCAAGGGCACGCCGTCGATGCTCGACTACAAGGTGCACGCCGACGCGCAGTCGATGTCGAACACGCCGCCGACCTACGCGATCTACATCGCAGGGCTCGTCTTCGCGTGGCTGAAGCAGCGGGGCGGCGTCGCAGCGACGGAGCAGAAGAACATCGCCAAGGCGAAGCTGATCTACGACCTGCTCGACGCGTCCCCCTTCTACGCGAGCCCGGTGCGCAAGTCCGACCGTTCCCGCATGAACGTGCCGTTCACACTCCCCGACGAGCGGCTCGACGCGGAGTTCCTCAAGGGCGCCGAGGCGCGCGGGATGTTCCAGCTCAAGGGCCACCGCTCGGTGGGCGGCATGCGCGCATCCATCTATAACGCGATGCCGATGGCGGGCGTGGAACGACTCGTCGGGTACATGCGCGAGTTCGCGCAGAAGCACGGCTGAGTGAACGCGATGGCGCCGCAACGCAGCGAGATCCTCGTCCTCAACCACATCTCCCCGACCGGGCTCAAGCGCCTGCCGGCGGAGCGCTACCACGTCGTGCGCGAGAGCGCCCGGCCGGACGCCGTGCTGGTGCGCTCCGCCGACATGCACGGCACGCCCGTGCCGCAGTCGGTGCGCGCCATCGCCCGTGCGGGCGCCGGCGTCAACAACATCCCGGTTGCCGACATGAGCGCGCGCGGCGTGCCGGTCTTCAACGCGCCGGGCGCGAACGCGAACGCGGTGAAGGAGCTGGTGCTCGCCGGGCTGCTCATCGCGGCCCGCAACCTTGCCCCCGCGCTCGCTTTCGTCAGCCGTCTCGAAGGCGACGACGCCACGCTCGCCCGCCGCGTCGAGGAGGGCAAGAAGGAGTTCGCCGGCTGCGAGCTGCCGCATCACACGCTCGGCGTCATCGGGCTCGGGCGGATCGGCTCGCTCGTCGCCGATGCCGGCATCAAGCTCGGCATGAACGTGCTCGGCTACGATCCCGAGATCACCGTGGACGCGGCCTGGAAGCTGCCGTCGGAGGTGAAGCGCGCGCATTCGGTGGACGAGGTTCTGCGCGGCTCGCACTTCGTCACCGCGCACGTGCCGCTCAACGGGGCCACGCGCTCGCTGATCGGGCCGGCGAACATACAGCACGTGCGCCCGGGCGCCGTGCTGCTCAACTTCTCGCGTGACGGCATCTTCGACGACGAGGCCGTGCTCGGCGCGCTCGAGTCGGGGCGGGTCAAGAGCTACGTCACCGACTTCCCCTCGCGGCGACTGTTGGGCCGCGAGGGGGTCGTCGCCCTGCCGCACCTCGGTGCATCCACGCGCGAAGCGGAGGAGAATTGCGCTGTCATGGCCATCGACCAGCTGCGCGACTTTCTCGAGCAGGGCAACGTCACCAACGCCGTCAACTTCCCCAACGTCGCCATGCCGCGCGAGACGGCCTATCGCCTCGCCATCGCCAACCGCAACGTGCCGAACATGGTGGGGCAGATCTCGGCGGCGCTCGGGCGCGCCGGCGTGAACATCCACAACATGATGAACAAGTCGCGCGGCGAGATGGCCTACACCCTGGTCGACGTGGACAGCGAAGTGCAGCCGCCCGTCGTCGACGCGATCGGGTCGATCGACGGCGTGCTCTCGGTGCGCTACGTGCCGGCCACCGCCTGAGCGGCGCTTTCGAGAACGCGGTGAGCGACGAGATCGCGAAGCGGCGCGCCGAGATCGACGCGATCGACGCCGAGCTGGTCGGGCGGCTCTCGCGCCGCGCGGCGCTCGCGCGCGAGATCGGGCGGCTCAAGGGAGACGGACCCGTCTACCGTCCCGAACGCGAGGCCGAGGTGTTGCGCAAGGTGCGTGTCGCCAACCAGGGGCCGCTCTCGGCGGAAGCGGTCACGCGCATCTTCACCGAGGTGATCTCGGCCTGTCGCGCGCTCGAGCAGCCGCTCCGCATCGCCTATCTCGGACCCGAGGGCACCTTCACCGAGCTCGCCCTGCACAAGCAGTTCGGCCATGGCGTCGAGGGCGTGCCCTGCGCGACGATCGACGAGGTGTTCCGCCAGGTCGAGACGGGCGCGGTGCACTACGCGGTCGTCCCGGTCGAGAACTCCACCGAGGGCGCCGTCGGCCGCACGCTCGACCTGCTGCTGGCGACGCCGCTGCGCGTCTGCGCCGAGGTGGTGCTGGCCATCCATCAGAACGCGATGCGCAAGGGCACCTCGCTCGACGCGACGACCCGCGTGTACTCGCACCCGCAATCGCTCGCGCAATGCCAGGGCTGGCTCGCGCGCCACCTGCCCGAGGCCGAGCGCGTGCCGGTGTCGTCCAACGCCGAGGCGGCGCGACTCGCGGCGGCAGAGCCGAACGCGTGCGCGATCGGCCCGGCGAACGCCGCCGAGCGCTACGGGCTCGCGCTGCTCGCTGCGAACATCGAGGACCAGGCGAGCAACCGCACGCGGTTCCTGGTCCTGGGCGACCAGGACACCGCGCCCACCGGTGCCGACCAGACCTCGCTCGTCATGTCGGCACCGAACCGGCCGGGCGCGATGCATGCGCTGCTCGCGCCGCTCGCGACGCACGGCGTGAGCATGTGCCGCATCGAGTCGCGTCCGGCGCGGCTCGGCACCTGGGAGTACATGTTCTACGTCGACGTCGTCGGGCACGAGCGTGACGCCGCGGTCGCGGCGGCGCTCGCGGAGTTGCGCTCGCTGGCGCCATTCCTCAAGGTCCTCGGCTCCTATCCGGTCCAGTCCGCATGAGCGCCGTCCCCGCCGTACCTGAGCCCCTCGACGTCTGCGAGCGCGCGCCGTCGCACGTGCGCGCGATCTCGCCCTACCAGCCGGGCAAGCCGATCACCGAGCTCGCGCGCGACCTCGGCCTCGACGAAAAGTCGATCGTCAAGCTCGCCTCGAACGAGAACCCGATGGGCCTCTCGCCGAAGGCGCGCAGCGCGATCGAGGCGGCGATTCCGGACCTCGGGCGCTACCCCGATCAGTTCTCGCTGGTGCGCGCGATCGCGGAGCGGACCGGCGTGCCGCCGTCCGGCGTCGTGCTCGGCAACGGCTCGAACGACGTGCTCGAGATGGTCGCGGCGGTGTTCCTCGACGCGGGGCGGTCGAGCGTCTACGCGCAGCATGCGTTCGCCGTCTACCCGCTCGCGACACTCGCGCGCGGCGCCACCGGCATCGTCGTGCCGGCGAAGGACTACGGCCACGACCTCGACGCGATGCGCGCCGCGATCCGCGGCGACACGACCGTCGTCTTCGTGGCGAATCCCAACAACCCCACCGGAACGTTCCTCGACGCGGAGGTCCTCGCACGCTTCCTCGCCGCCGTGCCCGCGCACGTCGCGGTCGTGCTCGACGAGGCGTACAACGAGTACCTGCCGCCGTCGCGCCGGATCGAGAGCACGGCTTGGCTCGCGCGCCACCCGAACCTCGTCATCACGCGCACGTTCTCCAAGGCTTATGGTCTTGCCGGGCTTCGTGTCGGCTATGCGCTGTGCCACGCGAACGTCGCCGATCTGCTGCATCGTGTTCGCCAGCCCTTCAACGTGAACAACATCGCGCTCGCCGCAGCCGAGGCGGCGCTCGGCGACGACGCGTTCGTCGCCGCGAGCCGCGAGCTCAACGACCGCGGCATGGCGCAGGTCACCGCGGGCCTGCGCGCGCTGGGGCTCGAGTGGATTCCCTCCTGCGGAAACTTCGTCGCCGTGCGCATCCCGCGCAACGACGGCGCGGCGCCGCGTGCGGGCGCCGTCTACCAGGCGATGCTGCGCCAGGGCGTCATCGTGCGACCCGTGGCGGGCTACGAGATGCCCGATCACCTGCGGGTGACCATCGGCCTGCCCGAGGAGAACGCGCGGTTCCTGGCCGCACTGCGCGCCGCGCTGTGAGCTTCCGGCTCGACAAGATCGCCATCGTCGGCGTCGGGCTGATCGGCGGTTCGTTCGCGCTGGCGCTCAAGCGTGCGGGGGCGGTGGGCACGGTGGCCGGCCTCGGGCGGACGCAGGCGAGCCTCGCACACGCGGTCGAGCTCGGCGTCATCGACGCGGCTCACGAGGAGCCGCGCGCGGCGCTCGAAGGCGCGCAACTGGTGCTGCTCGCGATGCCCGTCGGGCAGACACGCGCCGTGCTCGAACGCCTGGCGCCGCACGTGGACGCCCAGGCCGTCGTCAGCGACGCGGGCAGCACGAAGTCGGATGTGATCGCCGCGGCTCGCGACGTGCTCGGGCCGCGCATCGCGCGCTTCGTGCCCGCGCACCCGATCGCCGGCGCGGAAGCGAGCGGCGCCGAGGCGGCGCGCCCGGATCTGTATCGCGGCCGGCGCACCGTCGTCACCCCGCTCGCCGAGAATCCCGCGGACGCCGTCGCGCTGGTGCGCGATGCGTGGCGTGCCTGCGGGGCGGAGGTCCACGAGATGGACGCGGCGGAGCACGACCGCGTGTTCGCGGTGGTGAGCCACCTGCCGCATCTGCTCGCCTTCGCGCTGGTGTGCGACGTGCTCGGACACGATGACGCCGAGCGGCTCTTCGACTACGCGGCAGGCGGCTTCCGCGACTTCACTCGCATCGCCTCGAGCCATCCCGAGATGTGGCGCGACATCTGCCTCGCGAACCGGGAGCGGCTGGGTGTCGAGCTCGACCGGTACATGGATGTGTTGGGGTTGTTCCGCGGCCACCTGCGCTCGGGCGACGGCAGGGCGCTCGCGGCGGCCTTCGCGGCCGCCCGCGAGGCGCGCAACGCTTGGCTCGCGCGCATCGAAGGCGGGGCGGCGCAATGAGCGCCGCGAAAGGACTGCCGGCGTACCTCGACCTGCCCGCGCTCACGAGCGCGAGCGGCGCCGTGCGGCTTCCGGGATCGAAGAGCATGTCGAACCGCACGCTGCTGCTGGCCGCCATCGCGTCCGGCGCCACGGAGGTGCACGGCTTGCTCGCCTCCGACGACACCGCGCGCATGCTCGAAGCGCTCCATCGGCTCGGCGTCCGCGTGGACCGGCAGGACGGCGGGACGTGCGTCGTGCACGGCGCTGCCGGCCCGCCGCCGGCGAAGGAGGCCGATCTTTTCCTCGGCAACGCCGGAACCGCGTTCCGCCCGCTCACGGCGGTGCTCGCGTTCTCCGGCGGTCACTACCGGCTCTCCGGCGTGCCGCGCATGCACGAGCGGCCGATCCGCGACCTCGTCGATGCGCTCCGGCCGCTCGGTGCCGACATCCGCTACGCCGGCAACGAGGGCTTCCCCCCGCTCGTCATCGCGCCGATGCGCACCGCGGAAAGCAACGCCGACCGCGACGTGCACGTGCGCGGCGACGTGTCGAGCCAGTTCCTCACCGCGCTGCTCATGGCGTTGCCGCTCGCGCGCGATCGGCGCGCGATCGAGGTCGAGGGCGACCTGATCTCGAAGCCCTACGTCGAGATCACGCTCAACCTCATGGAACGCTTCGGCGTGTGCGTGGAGCGCCACGGCTGGTCGCGATTCGCGATCCCGGCGGGCGCGGCGTACCGCAGTCCGGGCGTCATCCACGTCGAGGGCGACGCGTCCTCGGCGTCCTACTTTCTCGCGGCCGGGGCGATCGGCGGCGGGCCGGTCCGCGTCGAGGGCGTCGGGCGGGGCAGCATCCAGGGCGACGTGCGGTTCACGGAAATGCTCGAGCGCATGGGCGCGAGCGTCGCCATGGGCGACGACTGGATCGAGTGCCGCCGTGCGCATCCGCTGCGCCCGATCGATGCCGACCTGAACCACATCCCCGATGCCGCCATGACGCTCGCCGTCCTCGCGCTCTTCGCGGACTCGCCGAGCACGCTGCGGAACATCGCGAGCTGGCGGGTGAAGGAGACCGACCGCATCGCGGCGATGGCCACCGAGTTGCGCAAGGTGGGCGCCACCGTGGAGGAGGGCCCCGATTTCCTGCGCGTCGCGCCGCCGGCGGGCGGGCTGGTACCGAATGCAACGATCGACACCTACGACGACCACCGCATGGCGATGTGCTTCTCGCTCGTCGCGCTCGGCGGCGTCCCGGTGCGGATCAACGACCCGGGCTGTGTCGCGAAAACGTTTCCCGGCTACTTCGATGCGTTCCTGTCCGTGGCGCGTGCCTGAAGCGGGTCAGGCCGTCGCGAGCGTCGCGTTCGCGGCCTCCGCGTTGGCGCGGGTCTGCGCTGCGGCCTGCGCGCCTTTCCTGCCGAGGCGCTGCCACACCTTCTCGTGGAAGAAGTACGCGACGGTGTTGACGAGCGGTTCGACGAGCGCAAGTGCGCCGCCGACCGATGCGCTGCCGGTCATGGCATAGCCGACGCCGAATGCCACGCTCATGTGCACCGCGCCGAAGGTGAGGGTCTTCGCCATGGGATGCTCCTGCAATTTCACCAGGCTCGATGCTAGGGTGGCAGGCGCGGGAGCGGGTTGAATTGTCCCAATCGACCACTTTGGGCACCCCTATCGCGGTCCCGGTCATCGCCATCGACGGGCCGTCGGCGTCCGGGAAGGGCACGGTCGCGCAGGGCGTGGCTCGGGCGCTCGGCTTCCACTACCTCGACAGCGGCGCCCTTTACCGGCTGGTGGCGCTGGCGGCGCTGCGCTCGTGCACCGCGCTCGACGACGAGCCGGCCCTCACTGCGATGGCCGCAACCCTCGATGCCCGATTCGCCGACGGCCGCATCCTGCTCGCGGGCGCGGAGGTGAGCACGGCGCTCCGCGAGGAGGCCGTCTCCGTCGCGGCCTCGAAAGTGGCGGCCATGCCCGGGGTGCGCGCGGCTCTGCTCGCGCGCCAGCGCACGTTCCGGGCGGCGCCGGGCCTCGTCGCGGACGGGCGGGACATGGGGTCGGTGGTCTTCCCCGACGCGGCCCTCAAGGTCTTCCTCACGGCGAGCGCCGAGCTGCGCGCGGAGCGTCGGCATAAGCAGTTGATGGAGCAAGGAATAGCTGCTAATCTTCCAAGTCTTTTGCTCGACCTTCGCGAGCGCGACGCGCGCGATGCCTCCCGACCGGTGGCGCCGCTCGTGCGCTGCGCGGAGGCGCGGCTCCTCGACACGACCGACCTCGGCGTGCGGGAGGCGGTGGCGCAGGTGGTGGAGTGGTATCGCGGCGGCGGCTGAGCCGGCCGTGGCGCCACACTTTCCCCGCCTGTCACGGGCAAGACGAGACGGGGCGGTGCGCGGCATCACATCGATGCGTGCAACGGCCCCGGGGGTGGCGGTGCGCGGTTCGCGCCGCCGTGTGAGCAACAAACCCCGCTTGCGAAGTCGCGCGACCGGCGACGCAGGGCCCTCAGAGGAAACGGGCCGGGTGCCGGGCTGCGACGCGAGCGGGCCGAAAGGTATTCCATCCGCATGTCTACAGTTTCCACCGCAGTGGCTCCCGCCGAGAGTTTCGCCAAGCTGTTCGAGGAGAGCCTCACGCGCAAGGAGATGCGCGTCGGCGAGGTGATCACCGCGGAGGTCGTCCGCGTCGATCAGAACTTCGTGGTCGTCAACGCGGGCCTCAAGTCCGAGAGCTTCGTTCCCCTCGAGGAGTTCCGCGACGACCGCGGCGAGATCGAGGTGAAGCCCGGCGACTTCGTTTCCGTCGCCATCGAGGCGCTGGAGGACGGCTACGGCGAGACCCGTCTCTCGCGCGAGCGCGCCCGCCGCCTCGCGGCGTGGATGAATCTCGAGAAGGCGCTCGAGAGCGGCGACAAGGTGACCGGCATGGTCACCGGCAAGGTCAAGGGCGGCCTCACCGTCATGATGGGCGGCATCCGCGCGTTCCTGCCCGGCTCGCTCGTCGACCTGCGCCCGGTGAAGGACACGACGCCCTTCGAGGGCAAGTCGATGGACTTCAAGGTCATCAAGCTCGACCGCAAGCGCAACAACGTGGTCGTGTCGCGCCGCGCGGTGCTCGAGGAGACCGCGGGCGCCGAGCGCGAGGCGCTGCTCTCGACGCTCCAGGAGGGCGCGATCGTCAAGGGCGTGGTCAAGAACATCACCGACTACGGCGCGTTCGTCGACCTCGGCGGCATCGACGGCCTGCTGCACATCACCGACCTCGCGTGGCGCCGCGTGAAGCATCCCTCCGAGGTCCTCAACGTCGGCGACGAGGTCACCGCGAAGGTGCTCAAGTTCGACGCCGAGAAGAACCGCGTCTCGCTCGGCATGAAGCAGCTCGGCGAGGACCCGTGGGTCGGCATCTCGCGCCGCTACCCGCCCGGCACGCGCCTGTTCGGCAAGGTCACCAACCTCACCGACTACGGCGCGTTCGTCGAGATCGAGGCCGGCATCGAGGGCCTCGTGCACGTTTCCGAGATGGACTGGACCAACAAGAACATCCATCCGTCGAAGGTCGTGCAGGTCGGCGACGAGGTCGAGGTGATGATCCTCGAGATCGACGAGGACCGCCGCCGCATCTCGCTCGGCATGAAGCAGTGCATGCCGAACCCGTGGGAGGAGTTCTCGCAGAACCACCGCAAGGGCGAGCGCGTCAAGGGCCAGATCAAGTCGATCACGGACTTCGGCATCTTCATCGGCCTGCCGGGCGGCATCGACGGCCTGGTGCACCTCTCCGACCTCTCGTGGAAGACGCCCGGCGAGGAGGCCGTGCGCAACTACAAGAAGGGCGACGAGGTCGAGGCCGTGGTGCTGGCGATCGACGTCGAGCGCGAGCGCATCTCGCTCGGCGTGAAGCAGCTCGAGGGCGACCCGTTCTCGAACTTCGTCGCCACCCACGACAAGGGCGCGGTGGTGAACGGCGTCGTGAAGACCGTGGACGCGAAGGGCGCGGTCATCGACCTCTCCGACGGCATCGAGGGCTACCTGCGCGCCTCCGAAGTCGCGCGCGACCGCGTCGAGGACGCGCGCACGCGGCTCAAGGAGGGCGAGACGGTCAGCGCGATGGTGATCAACATCGACCGCAAGAACCGCGCGATCAACCTGTCGATCAAGGCGAAGGACGCGGCCGACGAGACCGAGGCGATGCAGAAGCTGCAGAGCGAGTCGGCGGCGGCGACCGGGGGCACGAACCTCGGCGCGCTGCTCAAGGCGAAGCTCGGCGCCAAGGACGCGCAGCAGTAAGGCACAGACGACACGATGACCAAGTCGGAGCTCATCGCGCGGCTTGCCGCGCGGTACCCCCAGCTCGTGGCGAAAGACGCCGAGTACGCGGTGAAGATGGTGCTCGACGCCATGACCCACGCGCTGGTGTCGGGGCAGCGCATCGAGATCCGCGGCTTCGGCAGCTTCGGCCTCAACCACCGGCCGGCGCGCATCGGACGCAATCCCAAGTCGGGCGAGAAGGTGATGGTGCCGGAGAAGCACGTTCCGCACTTCAAGGCCGGCAAGGAGCTGCGCGAGCGCGTCGACCGGAAGGCGTGAGCGTCCCGGCGCGAACGAGAACGGCGGCATCGGCGATGTCGCCGTTTTCTTACGTCCGCGCACCGTGGGCGGGGAAGCCCGTCCTGCGTGCGGCCATCGTGCACGCGATTCGCTGAGGCATCCGCCCATGGCCATCCTGCTGCGCATCCTCGCCTGGGCGGGGCGCATCCTGCTCTTCGCGCTCCTCTTCCTCGTTGCCGCGAAGAACACCGACCCGGTCACCGTCCGCTTCCTCTTCGACACGGTATGGCAGGCGCCGCTCGCGCTGGTCGTGCTCGCTTCGCTCGCGCTCGGTGCGGCGTTGGGGCTCCTCGCGTGCCTGCCGGCGCTCGCCCGCCAGCGCCGCGAGATCCTCGGCCTGCGTCGCGAGCTGGCGGTGACGGAGCGGCCTGCGCCGGAGGCCTCCCCGGCGCCGCCGCCGCTCGACGTCGCCGCCCATCCCTGATGGCGTGCGCGCGACTCGCCCGCGGCGCTGCGGACGCGGCAGGTGAAGGCGGCGCGAAATCGCTCGTGCCCGTCCTCGGCGCGGCTGAAGACGACCGGCGACGGCGCGCCGGAGTCACGCGCGCGGCGGCCTGATCGCGATGGACTTCGAGCCGTGGTGGCTGATCATCTTCCCGATCGTGTTCGCGCTCGGCTGGATCTCGGCGCGCATCGACATCAAGCACCTGGTGAGCGAGTCGCGGGCGCTGCCGCGATCTTATTTCCGTGGCCTCAACTTCCTCCTCAACGAGCAGCCCGACAAGGCGATCGACGCCTTCATCGAGGTGGTGAAGGTCGACCCCGACACCATCGAGCTGCACTTCGCGCTCGGCAACCTCTTCCGGCGCCGCGGCGAGACCGACCGCGCGATCCGCATGCACCGCAGCCTGCTGGAACGGCCGGGGCTCACCGAAGCGCAGCGGCTGCACGCGCTGGCGGAGGTCGGCACCGACTATCTGAAGGCGGGACTGCTCGACCGCGCCGAGGAGGCCTTCGGCAAGCTGGTCGGCACGGACTACTCGATCGAGGCGCGCACGAGCCTGCTCGAGATCTACCAGCTCGAGAAGGAATGGCAGAAGGCGATCGACACCGCGCGCGAGCTCGGCGAGGCCTCGGGGCGACCGCTCGCGAAGGAGATCGCCAACTTCCATTGCGAGCTCGCCGCGGCTGCGCTGTCCCGCGGGAAGGGCGAAGAGGCGGAGGCGCAGCTCGCCGCGGCTTTGCGCGAGAACCGGCGCTGCGTGCGCGCCAACCTGATCGCAGGCGACCTGGCGGTCAAGCAGGGCGACGCGGCGCGCGCGATCGAGCGGTGGCGCGAGATCGAGCAGCAGAATCCGCAACACCTCGCGCTTGTCGCGCATCGGCTGCTCGAGGCCTACCGTGCGCTCGGCCGGCTTCCCGAAGGGCTCGCCGTGCTCCAGGGCTACCTTGCGGGTCACCCTTCGCTCGACCTGCTCGACGCGACCTATGCCGCCGCGCTCGACGTCGAGGGCCCGGAGGCGGCGTACCGGGTCGTGCGCGACGAGCTGCGCCGCAATCCGACGCTGACCGGCCTCGACCGGATGCTGGAGGCGAACATCCTCACCGCACCGGCCGAGAGCCGTCAGGACCTGGAGCTCGTGAAGGCGCTGGTCCACGGCCAGACGCGTCAGCTTGCCCGCTACCGCTGCGAGAACTGCGGCTTTCGCGCCCGGCAGTTCTACTGGCAGTGCCCGGCGTGCAACCAGTGGGAGACCTTCCCGCCGCGACGCACCGAGGAACTGGATCTGGCGCCGTGACAGTGGGTCGCGTTCGCGCAGGAATGCCGCTCGCCGGTCGGGTCGAGCGCGCTGCAGCCGAGGCGCTGCGCAACACTTCACCGTTTCGCGCTGCCCACTGCGCGTTCCACATCGTCCTGGAGTCCATCGGAACATGAAGATCACCGTCATCGGTACCGGCTACGTGGGCCTGGTCACGGGCGCCTGCCTCGCCGACGTCGGCAACGACGTCCTCTGCCTCGATCTGGACCGGCGCAAGATCGACATCCTCGAATCCGGGGGCATCCCCATCCACGAGCCCGGGCTCGAGGAGGTCGTGCGCCGCAACCGCGCGGCGGGCCGCCTGCGTTTCACCACGAGCATCGAGGACAGCGTTGCCCACGGCGCGGTGCAGTTCATTGCCGTGGGAACGCCCCCGGACGAGGATGGGTCCGCCGACCTCTCGTATGTCGTCGCCGCGGCACGCAACATCGGCCGCCACATGGGCGAGCACAAGCTGGTGGTGGACAAGTCCACCGTCCCGGTGGGCACCGCCGACGCCGTGCGCAACGCCGTGGCCGAGGAGCTCGGGAAGCGCAACGCGAAGCTCACCTTCGCGGTCGTTTCGAACCCGGAGTTCCTCAAGGAGGGCGCGGCCGTCGAGGACTTCATGCGGCCCGACCGCATCGTCATCGGCGCCGACGACGAGGAGGCGACGCGCACGATGCGGGCGATCTACGCGCCCTTCCAGCGCAGCCACGAGCGCCTCGTCGTCATGGACGTGCGCTCCGCCGAGCTCACCAAGTACGCGGCGAACGCGATGCTCGCGACGCGCATCTCGTTCATGAACGAGATCGCGAACCTCGCCGAGCGTCTCGGCGCCGACATCGAGCAGGTGCGGCGCGGCATCGGCTCGGACCCGCGCATCGGCTGGCACTTCCTGTATCCGGGCGTCGGCTACGGCGGCTCGTGTTTCCCCAAGGACGTGCAGGCGCTGGTGCGCACCGCGGCGGCGAACGGCGTCGAGCTGCAGGTGCTGCCGGCGGTGGAGCGCGTGAACGAAGGGCAGAAGCGCATGCTCGTCGACAAGATCGCCGCGCGCTTCGCCAACGATCTCTCGGGCATGACCTTCGCGCTCTGGGGGCTCGCGTTCAAGCCGGGGACGGACGACATGCGCGAGGCGCCGAGCCGCGTCGTGGTTGCGGGACTGCTCGGACGTGGCGCGCGGGTGCGGGCCTACGATCCGGCAGCGATGGACGAAGCGAAGCGCGTGTTCGGTGCCGAACGGCGGCTCGCCTATGCAGAGTCGCCGATGGGTGCGCTCGAGGGTGCCGATGCGCTCGTGATCGTCACCGAATGGAAGGAGTTCCGCAGCCCGGACTTCTCCGCCGTGCGCGCGAAGCTCAGGACGCCCGCGATCTTCGACGGCCGCAATCTCTACGACCCGACGGACGTCGCGCGCGCCGGTCTCGAGTACTACCCCATCGGCCGCAAGGCGGCCCCACGCGTATGACCGAGCTTGCGGCGGTCGAATCGCTCGCGAAGCGGATGCGCCGCGCGCGCCTGCTCGTCGCCGGCGACGTGATGCTCGACCGGTACTGGTTCGGCGAGGTGAGCCGCATCTCTCCGGAGGCGCCCGTACCCGTCGTGAAGATCGCGCGCACCGAGGAGCGGCCGGGGGGCGCGGCGAACGTCGCGCGCAATGCCGCGGCGCTCGGCGCCGCCGTAGGGCTCCTCTCCGTGGTCGGCGAGGACGAGGCGGGCGACAGCCTGCGCCGGCTCGTCGAACGCGACAGCATCGCAGCGATCCTGCGCCGCGATGCGACCATCTCGACCACGGTGAAGCTCCGCGTCATCGGCCGCCAGCAGCAGCTGCTGCGCATCGACTTCGAGACCATGCCCTCGCGCGAGGTGCTCGCCGACAAGCTCGCCGACTTCTCCGCGCAGCTGCCCGGGCACGACGTCGTCATCCTCTCGGACTACGGCAAGGGCGGGCTCGCCCACGTCGAGGACATGATCCGGCGCGCGCGGGAGGCCGGAAAGACAGTGCTCGTCGACCCGAAGGGCGACGACTATGCGCGCTACCGCGGCGCCACGGTGCTCACCCCAAACCGGGGCGAGCTGCGCGAGGTGGTGGGGCGCTGGAAGAGCGAGGACGATCTTGCCGATCGCGCCGAGCGGCTGCGCCAGGAGCTCGAGCTCGACGCGCTGCTCCTCACCCGGAGCGAGGAGGGCATGACGCTCTTCTCCGCGAAAGGACGCGTGCACGAGCCGACCAAGGCGCGCGAGGTGTACGACGTCTCGGGCGCCGGGGACACGGTGATCGCGGCGCTCGGCGTGATGCTGGGTGCAGGGGCGGAGCTTCCCGAAGCGATGCGCGTCGCCAACCACGCCGCGGGCATCGTGGTTGGTAAACTAGGCACGGCCGTCGTCGATCCCGACGAGTTGATGGCCGACCTGGCCGCGGCCGGTCGCGGCTGACCGTTCCCCCGGGGGCCCTTCGCGGCCGCGAGCAGAGATCCTCAAGCATGAGCAGCTACTACGTCGTCACGGGCGCGTCCGGCTTCATCGGCGCCAACATCCTGCGGGCGCTGAACGCGCGCGGCGTCACCGACATCATCGCCGTGGACAACCTCGAGCGCGGCGACAAGTTCCGCAACCTCGTCGGCTGCCAGATCGCCGACTACTTCGACAAGAACGAGTTCCGGACGCTGCTCGCCGAGCGCCACTTCGAGGGCGCGGTCGAGGCCGTCATTCACGAGGGCGCCTGCTCCGACACCATGGAGCACAACGGGCGCTACATGCTCGACAACAACTTCCGCTACTCGTCGGAGCTGCTCGAGTTCTGCCAGGACGAGGAGATCCCGTTCCTGTACGCGTCGTCGGCGGCGGTCTACGGGGGCGGCAGCGTGTTCCGCGAAGCGCCCGAGCACGAGGCGGCGCTCAACGTCTACGGCTACTCGAAGCAGCTCTTCGACCAGATCGTGCGGCGCCGGCTGCCCGATGCCGCCGCGCCCATCGTCGGCTTCCGCTATTTCAACGTCTACGGACCGTACGAGGCGCACAAGGGGCGCATGGCCTCCGTCGCGTGGCACTTCTTCAACCAGTACCGGGCGACCGGGCAGGTGAAGCTCTTCGAGGGCTCGGGCGGCTACGCGAACGGCGAGCAGCGGCGCGACTTCGTGAGCGTCGAGGACGTCGCCAAGGTGTGCATGTGGTTCCTCGACCATCCGCGGCGCTCGGGGATCTTCAACGTCGGCACGGGGCGCGCACAGACCTTCAACGACGTCGCCGTGGCCACGGTGAATGCGTGCCGGCGCGCAAAGGGCGAGGCCCCCGGCACGCTCGATGCGCTCGTGCGCACGGGTGCGATCGCCTACGTCCCGTTTCCCGACGCGCTCGTCGGCAAGTACCAGAGCTACACCTGCGCGGATCTTGCGGCGCTGCGCGCCGCCGGCTACGAGGCGCCGTTCTACGACGTCGAGACCGGCGTCGGCCGCTACGTCCAGCACCTCCTCGCCACGACCGCATGAACGGCTGGCGGACCATCGAGGAGACCGTCGGCAACACGCCGCTGGTGCGCCTGCGCAAGATCCCCGGCCGCACGTCGAACACGATCCTCTGCAAGCTCGAGGGCAACAACCCGGCGGGCTCGGTGAAGGACCGCCCGGCGCTGTGGATGATCCGCAAGGCCGAGGAGCGCGGCCGGATCAAGCCGGGCGACACGCTCATCGAGGCCACCAGCGGCAACACCGGCATCGCACTCGCGATGGCGGCCGCGATCCGCGGCTATCGCATGGTGCTGATCATGCCCGAGCACCTGTCGCTCGAGCGCCGGCAGACGATGGCCGCGTTCGGCGCCGACATCATCCTCACGCCCAAGGCGGGAGGCATGGAATCGGCGCGCGACCTGGCCGAGCGCATGGTCGCGGAAGGCAAGGGCGTGATGCTCGACCAGTTCGCCAATCCGGACAACCCGCTCGCGCACTACGAGACCACCGGCCCGGAGATCTGGCGCGACACGGATGGCCGGGTCACGCACTTCGTCTCGTCGATGGGCACCACGGGAACCGTGATGGGCGTGTCGCGCTACCTGCGCAAGAAGAACGCCAAGGTGCAGATCATCGGCTGCCAGCCGGAGGAGGGGTCGCAGATCCCGGGCATCCGCAAGTGGCCGGACGCCTATCTGCCGAAGATCTACGCTCGCACCGCGGTCGACCGCCTCGAGTACGTGAGCCAGGCGGACGCCGAGGCGATGGCGCGGCGCATGGCGTCGGAGGAGGGCATCTTCTCCGGACCGTCCTCGGGGGGCTGCCTCGTCGTGGGCCTGCGCATCGCCGCGGAGGTCGAGAACGCGGTCATCGTCTGCATCACCTGCGACCGCGGCGACCGCTACCTCTCGACCGGCGTCTTCCCGGCCTGACCCCGGCACCGGCGTGCCGGCAACCCTCGTCTTCGACATCGAGACCGTTCCGGACGCCCGCGGCATCCGCGAGGTATACGAGCTCGACCCGGTGCTCTCGGACCATGAGGCGGTGGAGATCGCCCGGCAGCGCCGCCGCGCCGCGGCCGGTCACGACTTCATGCCGCTGCATCTGCAGAAGGTGGTCGCGATCTCCTGCGTGCTGCGCGAGGGCACCCATCTCCGCGTCTGGTCGATCGGCCAGGGCGACGACGAGCGCGACCTGATCCAGCGCTTCTTCGACGGGCTCGAGCGCTACACGCCGCAGCTTGTGAGCTGGAACGGCGCCGGCTTCGACCTGCCGGTGCTCCACTACCGCGCGCTCGTGCACGGCGTGGTCGCGTCGCGCTACTGGGACCTCGGCGACGCGGACTTTCCGGACAGCCGCGACTTCA
>Ga0209254_10000984_pt1 | contig 25138 bp, 24 predicted proteins | sample FrelakmetDIP11DI_FD_187148 | JGI IMG/M metagenome (GOLD analysis project Ga0209254, IMG submission 187148) | Freshwater lake sediment microbial communities from the University of Notre Dame, USA, for methane emissions studies - DIP11 DI (SPAdes)... | ecosystem: Environmental > Aquatic >...
GATGAGATCCTACTTTTCTATAAAGTGGGACCAAGCCCTTCTGAATGGTGGGGTGAACTGACCATATCAGATGATAACGGGATCTCATGGTCACCATCGAAAAAGCTTCCTGAGGGTATTATCGGACCGGTTAAGAATAAGCCTGTCCTGCTTAAGAATAATATTCTCCTTTGCCCTTCAAGCACCGAAAATGAGGGTTGGAGGGTACACATGGAAATGACTCCTGATAATGGCATAACATGGGAAAGGACTAAGGCATTAAATGACAAAACAATTGGAGCCATTCAGCCGGCAATATTACTGCATCCTTCAGGAAAAATTCAGATAATTTGCCGGAGCAGGCAATCAAAGGTATTAACATCATGGTCGGAAGATAACGGAGCTCACTGGACAGTCCTTGCTCCTTTAACTGTCCCTAATCCGAACTCAGGGATTGATGCTGTTACACTTAAAGATGGCAGGCATCTGATGGTTTATAACCATCAGACTTCAGGACGCAATATGCTTAATGCAGCTGTATCGGACGATGGTATCACCTGGAAAGCCGTAGTCCTTCTTGAAAACGATTCAAAAGATAAAGAGTTCTCCTATCCGGCTGTAATTCAATCAAACGACAGCATGGTACACATCACATACACCTGGAACAGGAAGCTGATAAAACATGTCGTTCTGGATCCCTCCCTGATTGAAGCAAAGTCGTTTACAAATGGAGCCTGGCCCGCTGAATAACCTGTTAAGTACCTACCTTCCCAGAAAAGGCATTATCAGCAGTACAACCGATAACACGACAAGTATACCGACAGCACCCCAGCCGATAATATTCTGGAAAGGCTTGTTTGTATAATTGCCCATTATCTTTTTATTATTTATCAGCATGATCATGCTAACAAGAACAATGGGAAGTAAAATCCCGTTAAGCACCTGCGACCAGATCGATATATCGATCAGCGGAGCATCAGGAATCATAATAATTCCGGCTGAAATTACGAGTATCCCGGTATATAGGACATAAAACTCCTTTGCTTCGTCCCAGCTTTTGTCAATCCCTGCTTCAAAACCAAAAGCTTCGCATATATAGAATGCTGTTGCAAGAGGCAGGATAGTTGCTGAAAACACAGAAGCCACAAACAGTCCGAATGCAAATACCTGCGATGCCAGGTTTCCTGCAAGCGGCTTAAGTGCGAGGGCTGCATCCTTGGCTTCATTTATCACTATTCCGTTCGGATGGAGTGTTGAACCACATGCTACCATAATAAAAAAAGCAACGACGATTGTAATAATGCATCCGACCACAATATCAATAAGGGTAAATTTGTAGTTTTTCATTTTCAGACCTTTTTCGATAACGGACGATTGCATATAAAACTGCATCCAAGGGGCAATAGTCGTTCCGATCAGTGCAATCACAACTGTGATGCTTTGTGTATTTAATTCAATACCTGGACGGATGAATGCAGAAGCTATTTCGCCCCATTGCGGTTTGCTCATAATTGCCGAAACAACATAGGTCAGAAGTGACGCGCTGAAAATCAAAAATATACGTTCTGCAATCTGATATGTTCCCTTGACAACCAGGATCCATACCAAAAAAGCTGCAACAGGTACGGAGATATATTTGCTGACCCCGAATATTTCCATGCTTCCTGCAACACCTGCAAATTCAGTGGTAGTATTGCCGATATTGGAAAGAAGCAATCCTATGAAAATAAAAAAAGTGACCTTCAACCCCGCATTTTCCCTGATCAGATCTGAAAGTCCCTTTCCTGTAACGATCCCCATCCTGGCGTTCATCTCCTGTACTACCAGTAAAACCACCAACGATGGAAAAAGAGTCCAGATCATACCGTATCCGTACATTGCTCCCGCAACGGAATATGTTGTTATGCCACCAGCATCATTGTCGACACTCCCGGTGATTATCCCCGGCCCCAGCAAAGCAAGAAATATCATCAGGTTTTTATAGAAGTGTGTTTTTCTGATCTTTGTCCTGAACATGACTTCTCAGGTTATCTCTTGTAGGTTCTTCTTTTATTCATCAGGTCTTCAACCACATCATCAACCACAACCATACCCTGGAGCAGGTTATCCTTGTCAACAACAGGAACCGCCAGCAAGTTATACTTTGAGATTGTTTCTGCAATATCATCGATTTTCTGATAATCGTAAAGGAAAACGGGTACTGTCTTCATAATCTGGCTTACAGTTTTTTCAGGCTGGGCTACAACCAGATCGCGAAGGTCAAAAGTACCAACCAGCTCATCATTTTTTTCAGTCACAAACAGAGCGTACAGTTCAGAAGGTTCAGGCTTTTTATTCCTTAGCTCCTTAATAACATCGTCAACAGTAAGTTCTGATTTAAATGATAAAACATCTGTTGTCATAAGTCCCCCTGCTGAGTTATCAGGATATTCAAGCAGATCCCTGACCTCCTGTGATGATTCGCTGTCCATCTCCTTGAGCAGCATTTCTGCTTTATCATCTTCAATTTCATCAAGTATATCTGCAACCTCATCCGCCGGCATTTTTTCAAGCACATCAGCCGCCTTGTTAACAGGCAGACTTTCAACTATATGAATCTGTGTCTGCATCTCCATTTCTTCGAGGACATCTGCTGCTTTCTCTTCATCGAGTGCGGAAAAAACCGATGTGCTGGATTTCTTACCCAGATCCTCGAGGATATCAGCCAGGTCGGAGGGGTGAAGGGTGTGAAGCTTCGCGTAGCTTTTTGACAGTTTGATATTCAGGTTTGAAAAATCAATAGCCTGCACATCGTCCCATAGAATAAATTTAGCTGGTATTTTTATCCTGAAAAATGAAAGTACCCTTTTCAGGGGATTGGGTATCCCCAGCCTGCGGAGGAGACCTTCTATTCCAATATCAACAGCAACTGCAAATGTCCCGGTAGGAAGAGTGGCAAGCCTGACGTCATTTACCCTGACAAGCTTCCTCCCGTTAAGATCAACAATCTGCTTGTCAAGCATATTCTCAACAAGCAGAAGTCCGTTGGCGGCCTCATCATTATCGAGTTCTTTCAGGTCGCTGCAGGTCACATTGATCATTTCACGGGCTTTCACGACACGGAATGTGCTGAATGAATAAAGCCTGGTCTCCTTTTTGATTTTAAGCTTAATCCCCAGGACGAGCTGCTGGTTCGGATCATTCTGACCTGAAGGAGCCGTACTGATAAGCAAATCCCTGATTACACCAATAGCATCACCATCGGCACCGAAAACTTCTTTACCGATTATCCCGCTTAAATAAAATGTTGTGAGTGAAGTCATAGTCGCCTCCATATTATTTCTGACAGATCAGAAAGCGACCAGATGAACAGGTTGCCTCCTTTACATCAGTATCTTAAAGTAAATACTCGCAGGGCCGTCGTCCATTTTAAAATGAAAATTGATTTTGCGGCATAAAAGTAAATTTCGCCATTAAACTTTCCAAATAATTGGAGAAAAAAGTGCCTAAAGTGACTAAAGTACCTGAAGATCTTAGAGTTAAGTCATTTCCAGCTTCAAATTAAACCAGGAATTATTGCTTTTCTCCCGGGGGGATATTCAGGTAAATGACTCTTATACCATTTATGAGAGGTTATTGCCCTTGGGAAAAGATTCGCGAAAGTAAAAACTGAAAACGCCAGTCCGGGTAACGACCATGTCATTACTGCCCACCCGGCCCATTCAATTATTTCGCCAAGATAATGAGGACTTGAAATATTATCGAAAAGCCAGCCATGTGGAACAATATACTCCGAAGGGCTCTGTTTCCTGAAATTACGAAGTTTTGCGTCGGCTGTTTTATTGATTATAAAGCCGGTGATAAAAACCAGAATACCGGTAACAAAATTCCATTTCAGCAAATATGAATGATCATAGGAATAAAGATTAAAAACCCCATATCCGTTGGCAAATCCATTCAGGCAGTTGAAGACAAAAGCCATCAGGACAAGCAGTATGGGATAAGCTTTTTCCCTGCCCGATTGCATGAAGGGGTAAATAAAAGTCCGATGCAGGTAATGTCCAAGCCAAAGGACCAGGAATATTATCTGAGGCAGATTTTTATTTTCTGAAGTAATGAAAAATATTAATATCAGGGCAGGGGATGCGAACTCCATTGACATCCATGCCCATTTCGATTTAATTACCGGCCCCCATCCTTTTCTTGAGAATTTACCATAGGGTGCTGAAATAAAGAATAACACTATAAAAACTACAATGGCGAAACCGAAAATAAGGATAAGGGAGATGAAATACAGGTTAATCATGTAAGCATCTCTGGATTTTCTGAGGATCCTGTGTTAAATGTATCAGTTTCTTTATTAATTAACATAAGTTGCTGGTTACTGGGTGCTTGTTGCTAGTTGTATGATAATGAGCATTTTGATTTTTAAATTATTATTTGAATTAACATAATAAATATAACATATTTTACTATTAATCAGAAACTTAACCAGCAACCAGCAACCAGCAACCAGCAACTTGAGTTAATTATTATTGTTTAAATCTTTTGCCGCTGGTTTCGTTCGTGCAATTTATAAACAAATATTTGATATTTTTGATGCCGCGTTGTTGTCCCTGTAATTAACTCCAGATGCCGGATCTTGAAAAGTATTTTGATCAGTTCAGAAATGACATAATTGGTATTGATACTTTTATCGATACTCCTTATGGGAGTAAAAAGATGATCTATGCCGACTGGATTGCAAGCGGCCGATTATACAAGCCCATCGAAAAAAGGATTTCGGAAGAGATAGGTCCGATGGTTGGCAACACACATTCAGAATCTTCTGCAACAGGTAAAGCCATGACTGATGCTTACCATCTTGCACAGAAAGTTGTTAAGCATCATGTAAATGCTGATGATAATGATATTCTGATCTTTACCGGTACAGGGATGACTTCGGCGATTGCAAAATTGCAAAGGATCCTGGGACTTAAGGTCCCGGAGCAGGCAATTAATTATTGCGTATTTACCCACGGTGAATATAATGCCTGCAGGGAGATTCCCAATGAAAACCGTCCGGTTGTTTTTTTATCTCATGCCGAGCACCATTCCAATCATACTTCCTGGTTCGAAACTCTTGCCGAGGTTGTTGTACTGGAACCGACGGCTGATTTGAAAGTTAATCCTGATATCCTTCGAAGGGAGATAGTTAAATATAAGGGCCGTCCGTTGCTCATTGGCTCCTTTACATCCTGTTCAAATGTCACGGGTTATATACCTCCTTATTATGAACTTGCAAGGATAATGCACGAAAATAATGGCTATTGTTTTATAGATTTTGCAGCATCGGCTCCTTATGTCGACATTGATATGCATCCGGCTGACAAGCAGGAACAGCTTGATGCGGTTTTTTTCTCCCCGCACAAGTTTCTTGGGGGTCCGGGTAGTGCAGGAGTACTTGTTTTCAACAGGGAATTATATAAAAATAATACTCCCGACACTCCCGGGGGAGGGACTGTAAAATGGACTAACCGGTGGGGCGGGTACAGTTATGTAACTGATATTGAAGTAAAGGAAGATGGAGGGACACCAGGTTTCCTCCAGGGGATAAGAGCAGCGCTGGCTGTAAAACTTAAGGAGAAGATGGGGACTGAAATGATAAGCAGTCGTGAAAAAGAGCTTATTGACATTACTTTCAGGGAACTATCATCAGTGGTGGGATTGCATATACTTGCCGGGAATATTAAGGACCGGCTGGGTGTTTTCTCCTTTTATATTGACAATGCACATCACAACCTGGTTACCAGGCTGCTGAACGACAGGTACGGGATACAGATGCGGGGAGGATGTTCATGTGCAGGCACTTATGGTCATTTTTTGCTTAATGTTGATTTCAGGCTGTCGAAGGAGATTACTGACAGGATTGATGCAGGGGACCTTTCAATGAAACCCGGCTGGATAAGATTGTCACTTCATCCTACAATGACCGACAGCGAGTTGCTTTATATCACTGATGCGATAAAACAGGTTTCACAGAATGCAGGGGAGTGGGGCAAGGATTATTACTACGACAAGCATACCAATGAGTTTTGCCATAGCAGTGAAAGAGGAAGAGACCTTGCTGTCCTTTCAAAATGGTTTGAACTGGGAAAATAGATAAATGCGGCCCGTAGCTCAGCTGGCAGAGCACGTGACTCTTAATCATGGGGTCGAGGGTTCGATTCCCTCCGGGCCGACAAGAATACCTGGCTTTACCAGGTATAACGTACACCCAATGCTGTACCCCATCCAAATCCAGCATTATCACCTAAAAAATCCCACAACGGACGAACATCAAGGCTTAATAAAATGGGGACATCCAAAGTGTTAAAATCGTATTCCAAACCAATCTGACCACCAATGGCAACGCCTATGTAGTCATCAGAATCTTTGTATGAATAAAATCCTATACCTGCACCTGGTCCGATATACCAGTTTAAACCCCCGGTTATATTCCAATCCCAATGATAGATGCCTGCCAGAAAAAATTTGCTGTAATGAGGATTACCGGCAAAACCTAAATCCAGTTCCAATCTGTTCACTTCGCCAAATCCTTTTTGATAAGATAGTTCTGCTCCGTTAACATCACCATTTCCACCAATACGCAAACCTATGGCATGTTGATTCACCTGAGCGTTTAAATAAAAGCTCATGCAAAAAATAACTAATGTAAAAATTAATAACTTTTTCATAATTGAAGGTTTAATTATATACAACTCTTTATTACAACTGGTTACAAGAGAGAATCAAATTGCACTCCAAAGTTGTATCTCTTAATTGATAGAATAATTACATAATTCCGGGAATAAGTTATATCATTCACACATTTGTGGAACAGCCACACATGCTGGCCAAAGACATATGAAGCAACAAAGAAATACAACCACTAGAAAGTTGGGCCTACTCCACCTTCATGATGTTGGGCTGCAATGCTGAATGACACACCTGCGGAAAAATTGTGTTAAATGTGGAATGAAGCTGCTGAGATATCGAATCCTTTTACCAATTTCTACTCATCTGTCTTTATTGCCTCCTCAGGGTCGACCTGAGTTGAGTCTTCTCTCCTGGTTTCTTTTTCTTCTTTCGCTAATCTGCGGGAAATTGCTTCATTGTTTTCCTGCATCATTAAATCCCTTGACAGTGAATACTTTTCTCTGCGTTTTGCAGCAGCTTTTATATTTTCCTCGTTTAATTCAGGAAAATGTTCCAATGATGATAAGTCGTCTTTCATGATGCAAATATACTAATAATCTGGGCCTTTTATTCCTATGTCAGGTAATTATTTATTAATACCACATCAGTTCGGCTTTTTCAGAATCTGACAAACCGGTTGCATTATATTTAATATTACCTTCTTCGGTGACTTCAATCATCAGGCTGTTTCTACCTTTATCGATATATAAATAAATTATTCCGGGTATAATAAAGAGCAGGAGAAGAAATATCAGCAGATAGCCCTTTGCCTTTTTATCCCGTATCATCAGGCATTTTGTATCAGACCTGGTAGCGATTCTCCAGCCATGATTTACATGTTTGAAAATATCTTTATCGAGAATTGATATTCTTTCTTCAATTGTTTTCATTAAGAGAAGCCAGTCTGTCAGGTCAAAGTTAAGCCAGTAATAAATCTAAGTCTTTTTTTTGAAACAAAAAGGTGCCGGAGATGATTTCCCTTAGACTTGTGATCCAAAAGTGCAAATATAGATTTTTCATTTTCAGCCACATACTGTTTGACTGAACTTTTTCTGACCTTTCAGGAGATCCCATGACGTGAAGATTCTTTAATGGTTATCCAATTATTCACAGTTATCAGTTTACGATATCAGGCATACAATAATACAGGAGTTTCTTATTTTAGTTATTTATTAGGTGCAATGTCTTATCTTTTAACTTTTAATTGCTTTTGACATATTATTTTATTTAAGGATATTTATTATTTAACTTTTTGTATTTGGTAACATCTATTATTTTTTAGTTATATTTTGTTTATAACATATTATATTTTATACTTTTTTTTATTTTTTAATATATTTTTATATTTAGTATATTTTACTATTTAATTACTTATAGTTTTAAATTAATTTTATTCTTTGATAAATAGCATAATTAAAGAACATTCCATTTTTGATTAATCCAGCTTTTTGCTTAAATTTATCATCAAATAATTTCCTTGTTAATTCCTCCCCATAATGGTTAATAAAACCGCAATAAAAATTCTGACTGACAAAGGACTCCGGGTAACCCCCCAACGCATTGGCGTCCTCGATATATTACTTAACCTTGACAACCACCCAACTATCGAATATATTACAGAATATCTGAGAATTAACTTCCCTCGCATATCCGACAGTACAGTTTATAACATCCTTGATACATTCGTTAAAAATGGCATTATAAACAGAGTAAAAACTGAAAACGGAATTATCAGATTTGATCCCGTTACTGAACAACATCACCACCTCTATTCCGCTGACTCAGAACAAATAGAGGATTTCTTCGACACCGAACTAGACAAATTACTCAACGATTATTTCCGTAAAAAACAGTTTCCTAATTTTAAAATCGAAGATATCAGGGTTCACATAAAAGGTATATTTACCCCGGCATGAGTCGGGGCGGACAAAAAAAGTATAATTAAAATAATTCACTATGGGACAAAAAGGAAGAGAAATAGTAAAAATGAATGTCGATGACCTCATCGGTATGTTGAACAAAGCATTATCTGACGAATGGCTTGCTTATTACCAGTACTGGGTTGGTGCAAAAGTAGTCAAGGGACCTATGAAAGATGCCGTTATTGCTGAACTTACCCTGCATGCAACGGAAGAACTAAGCCATGCAGAATTAATCGCAACAAGAATAGTACAGCTTGGAGGTACTCCGGTCCTCTCCCCTGCTGAATGGCTGAAAATTACAGGATGCGGATATGACGCACCTACCGATCCTTATGTGGAAGAAGTATTGGATCAAAATATTAAGGGAGAGCAGTGTGCAATCAGGTTTTATAATAACATGCTGGACATAACAAGAGTAGCAGATCCTGTTTCATACAACATGATCCTTACAATCCTGTCACAGGAAGTTGAGCACGAAGAGGACCTCTCAGCCCTTAAGGAAGACCTTGAGTTAATGCTTGAAAGAAGAAAATAGAAACTTGATGAATTTTTATTGACAACAGTAAGAAGATGATACGATGCTGAAAATATTAATTAATAAATCTTTCCGGAAATGATGGAAATAACCTTTGACGGAGGGAAAATTGTAACCGCACATTCCCATGGTCATATAATCAGGACAGATCAGGCGCAGGATAGCGGGGGCACCGATTCGGCTCCTGCCCCTTTTGAACTGTTCCTGGCTTCAATAGGTACATGTGCCGGTATTTATGTCAAATCGTTCTGCGATAACCGCCAGATTGCAGCAGAGAATATCAAGATCATCCAAACCATGGAATACGACAAGGAAACAGGTTTACCTTCCCTGGTTAAACTTGATATCAGGCTCCCTCCGGATTTCCCTGAAAAATACAAGGCTTCAGTACTTCATGTCGCAGGATTATGTAAGGTGAAGAAATCTATCGCCAATCCTCCTGTATTTGAAATTGTCACCTCCCAAAAATAAGAGGTCGTCCTTATTCCAGATAAATATTAATAAGCTGTTCAAGCAACTCCTGTTTACCGCTTGTTACTGCCGGCTCTCCTTTTTTGGATGCCAGTTCCCTGAGGTCCTCAAGTTTTAGCTTGCCTTTTTCATAATCTTTCCCTGAACCTTTATCAAACGATTCATACCTTTTCTTTTTCATCTTCAGATAATCGCTTTCCTTCAGGATCTTATCAGCAATCAAAAGGGCTCGTGCAAAAGTATCCATACCGCTAATATGAGCAATGAAAATATCTTCCGGATCGGTTGAGTTTCTCCTGATGTGAGCATCAAAATTAATTCCTCCGGTTTTGAATCCTCCTGCCTGTTGTATTACCAGCATAGCTTCCGTTACCTCATACACATTCGTTGGAAATTCATCTGTATCCCAGCCATTCTGATAATCTCCTTTGTTGGCATCAATGCTGCCCAGGAGCCCGGCATCTGCAGCAACCTGCAGATCGTGCGCAAAAGTATGTCCTGCAAGTGTTGCATGATTAACTTCAATATTCAGCTTGAAATCTTTTTCAAGGCCGAATTTATTAAGAAATCCTATAACGGTTGCTGCATCATAATCGTATTGATGCTTTGATGGTTCCATCGGTTTGGGCTCCACAAGAAATGTACCCCTGAAACCTTTCTTCCTTCCGTAGTCACGTGCCAGTGTCAGCATCATTCCCATGTGCTCAAGCTCTCTCTTCATGTCAGTATTGTGAAGGCTCATATATCCTTCGCGGCCTCCCCAGAAAACATAGTTTTCTCCATCAAGGGCTATAGTCGCATCTATGGCATTTTTCAGCTGAACCGCTGCATTTGAAACAACAGCAAAATCCGGGTTGGTTGCTGCTCCGTTCATATATCTGGGATTTGAAAACAGATTTGCAGTTCCCCATAGTAGCTTCACTCCGGTTTCTTCCTGCAGTTTTTTCATGACCGGAACAAATTTCCCCAGACGCTTTTCAATATCGAATACTGATCCGTCGCCTCCCACAACATCGATATCGTGAAAACAGTAATAGGGAGCTCCTATCTTGGTAATAAACTCAAACGCGGCGTCGAGCCTTTGCCTGATTCTGTCATCCTCCTTAAGATCTTTCCAGGAGTAAGAATGGGTGGCATTCCCAAACTGATCAGTACCATCACCGCAGAATGAGTGCCAGTATGCAATTGCAAACCGTAAATGATCTTTCATCTTTTTACCTGAAACAACTTTTTCAGGATCATACCATCTGAATGCCAGGGGACTCTTTGATTTTTTACCCTCGTATTCAATCTTCCCGATGCCGGGATAAAACTCCTTTTTGCTTTTGTAAATCATATTATTAAAATTTAGATTATCATTACTAAATCCTTTAACCGCAAAGTATGAAAGAAAGCGCAAAGTTCGCGAGGAATTATTCAAATAAGTATCAAAAAGTGGCAAGAAGTTTTTTCCACTTAAAATAAGCTTCATTGTAAGCGGTTGTCTTTGATTTATCCGGTAGTGTCTCACCTACCGTTTTTAGTCCGGCAAATGCCTCTTTTTCAGACTTATAAAAACCGCAGCCTATTCCTGCTCCGCGAGCTGCTCCGATAGATCCGTCAGTATTATAAAGATGAATTCCCACTCCGGTTATACAGGAAAGGGCTTCCCTGAAAACAGGACTCAGGAACATGTTTGCATTCCCTGCTCTTATTATCCCCGGATCAATTCCTGTCTCTTTCATAATATCAAGCCCATACCTGAATGAAAAAGCTATGCCCTCCTGGGCTGCTCTATAAAGGTGTGAATTTGTATTTGTGTTAAAATTCAATCCAGAAACAGTACATCCGGTATCCTTATTCAACAGCATCCTCTCTGATCCGTTCCCGAAAGGCAGGATGGTCAGACCTTCTGATCCCGGAGCTACTTTTGAGGCCATATTGTTCATCTGATCGTACGACAGGCCGCTGCCTGTGTTCCTTTTAAGCCAGGAGTTCAGTATTCCGGTCCCGTTGATACAAAGCAGGACACCTAATCGCTTATGACCGGCGGAATGATTGACATGCAGAAATGTATTTACCCTTGATTGAGGATCGAATTTTGTCTGATCGGTAACACCATAAATTACTCCCGAGGTTCCTGCTGTGGCAGCAACGTCCCCGGGATTCAGGACATTTAGTGACAAAGCATTGTTTGGCTGATCGCCGGCACGGTATGAGACAGGAATTCCTTCGGGCAATCCGAATTCCGATGCGATATCCATTAACAGGCTGCCCTGAACTGAAAATGATTCTGCAGGTTCTGGTATCATTTCCTGCTTAAAACCAAAGAAACTCATAAGCTCCTCTGACAATCTGTTTGATCTGAAGTCCCAGAATATTCCTTCGGAAAGGCCCGAGAATGAGGTGACCACTTCTCCTGTCATTCTCATGGCTAAATAATCACCTGGCAGCATTATCTTATGTATCCTTTCAAAAAGTTGAGGTTCATTTTCCTTAACCCATGCAAGCTTGGCGGCTGTAAAATTACCCGGCGAATTAAGCAGGCGGGAAAGGCAGAATTCGCTGCCCAGCGTGTTGAACGCTCTCTCTCCGATTTTCACAGCACGGCTGTCGCACCATATTATTGAAGGACGGAGCACATTGTAATTTCTGTCGATGGCCACAAGTCCGTGCATCTGGTACGATATGCCTATTGCACCTATTTTGTCCTTTATGGTCCCGAGCTGACTGTTGCAATCCAGAATTGCAGATTTCAGATTTGACCACCATGTTTCCGGTTCCTGTTCCGCCCACCCCGGCTTAAGGGCAGTTATCTTCATCTCATCCTTCGGATAAAAAGCTGAAGCCAGGCAACTGCCTGACTCTCCTTCAATAACTGAAGCTTTAACAGAAGAACTTCCCAAATCAATTCCCAGTAGTAACATAAATTAACATTTTATTATCCGGAGTTAACAAACAAATTTAACACAAAAAGTTTCAATAAGAAACATACTGGTAAGGAACCGCAACAGGATGCATAATAAACCAAATACGCTTGATTCTATAGAACTATTAAGTAACTTTATACAAACGTTAATTTATAATTATAAATTGATTTAACTATGCACTAACACTGTTATCAACTGGATTTATGAAAAAACATTTACTCTGGTTTACTAAAGTTCCGGCCGTAATATTTCTCAGCCTGATTTGCCTCATTGCAAATTCACAAAAAGTTGCAACCATAGAAGTATTGCTCAAAAAACCAGCTTTTGGTATGAATCTGCCGGTAAGCATAAACCTCGATGAAATAACCTACATCTCAGATAGTCTGTTAGTTCTTTATGAAATCAGTGATAATGACAGAACTGTTGTCCCCTTCCAGATTGAATCAGGAAATTCCCGGAAGCTCACATGGATTGTAAATGCCGGAACAGGCCCCGGGGGAAACCATGTTTATGAGCTTGTTCAGGGCAGGACAAGGCAGTTCGTGGCGATAAAAGCATCATTAGATGATGGAGCTCTGGTCATTCAATCCGGAGATAAAAGCCTGCTTCAGTATTATTTTAAGACTGTTTATCCCCCAAAAGGTGTCGATACCGCTTATAAAAGAAGCGGATTCATCCACCCATTATGGTCGCCTCATGGCCAGATTCTTACCCGTATTCAGCCACCCGATCATTATCATCATTATGGGATCTGGAACCCCTGGACTCATGTTGAATATGAAGGTGACACGGTTGATTTCTGGAACATAAATTTAAATCAGGGAACAGTGCGCTTCAAAAATTTTGTTTCAATTGAAAACGGATCCATTTTTTCCGAATTCGGGGCTTTGCATGAACATGTGGTTTTCGGAAAAGCAGGAAAGGAAAAGGTCGCAATGAATGAACTTCATAAAGTAAGGATCTATGCCCCGGGAAAGGACCAGGACTTCTATATAGTCGACTTTAACTTTCTGATGAATTGTGCTGATGATAGTCCCGTTAAGCTTCTTGAATACAGGTATGCAGGGCTGGGATGGAGAACAACTGAAAAATGGGATAATAAAAATAGCATGGTCTTAACATCAGAAGGTAAAACAAGGAAGGACGCTGACGGAAGTAAAGCACGCTGGTGCATTGTTCAGGGTGAGATCGACAATGATTACGCAGGTGTTGTAATGATGTCTTTTCCGACAAATTACAATTTCCCGGAACCTTTAAGAATCTGGCCTGAAGACCAGTATACCCGGGGTGATATGTTTGCAAATTTCTGCCCTACAAAAGATATGGACTGGGTTTTAAGTCCCCGGAAGAAATATGCTCTGAAATACAGGTTTCTGGTCTTCAATGGCCGCTTTGATAAGGAGAAGGCTGAAAGCGCCTGGTACTATTTTGCATATCCACCGGAGGTAAAAATTAAACCGGAAATGTTAATGAAAGAGGGAAAAACCCTCTCCGAATGACACGTATTCTTTTTCGTTCTGATATTTGTAATATTTCTGATATCTTTAATCAAACAGGAAAATCAAGATCAATAATAATATGAAAAGAAGAAAATTCATTTCTAGCACCATTACTGTTGCTGCAGGAAGCATAGTTATCCCCACTATAATTCCATCATCTGTCATTGGGAAAAATCCTCCAAGCGATATGATCAATATCGGACAGATAGGATTTGGCAGGATCGCCATGACCCACGACCTGGCAGAAACCCTGAAATATGATTCTGCAAAAGTGGTCGCTGTAGCTGATTTCGATTCAACCAGGCTGGCCAGAGGGAAACAGTTCATTGAGAATTACTACACAAAGAAAACAGGTAATTCAGGGTATGTAAACGTAAAGACCTATGGTGATTACCACGATATAATCGCGGATAAAACCATTGATGCAGTAATCATTTCAACCCCCGATCACTGGCATTCCCAACCGGCAATAGAAGCAGCTCTTGCGGGAAAAGATATTTATGTCCAGAAGCCAACCTCTCTTACTATAGCTGAAGGACGGTTACTCAGTGATGTTGTTAAGAAAAAAGGTGTTATTCTCCAGGTTGGAACGCAGCAACGCTCTTCAGAACAATTCAGGGTTGCCGCCGAACTTGTGAGGAACGGAAGGATAGGTAAGCTGCATACCGTCAAAATCGGACTCCCGGGAGATCCATCAGGACCGGAAGCTCCTGAACAGCCCGTTCCCAAAAACCTGAATTATGATGCCTGGCTTGGCTCAACACCTGAGATTTATTATACTGAGATCCGCGTTCATCCGCAGAACAGCATAACCGACCGTCCGGGATGGTTGAGATGCGAGCAGTTTGGAGCAGGCATGATAACAGGCTGGGGACAGCATCATTTTGACTCCGCCGCCTGGGGAATGGATACCGAACTTACAGGACCCGTTTCAATCGAAGCCGTTGCTCAGTTTCCTAAATCCGGACTTTGGGATGTTCACGGAGATTTCATGGCAAAAGCTGAATACAGGAACGGGATAACAATGCTTACCAGCGGTGGCTATCCTAACGGGATCAGATATGAAGGTTCAGAGGGATGGATATTTGTTACCAGAGGCGACTACAGGGCATCACCAAGCGATCCGATCCCTCAGGGACAGACATCTCAGGCTCTTGAAGCCAGTGACCAAAAGATCCTGACTTCGGTGATCGGACCCAACGAGATCCATTTGTATGAGAGCAGGGAACAGCATGGTAACTGGCTCGACTGCATCAAATCGCGCAAGGAGCCGATATCACCCGTTGAAATCGGACACCGTGCCTGCACCGTTTGCCTTGTTACCTTTATCGCGATGAAACTGGGAAGAAAATTAAGCTGGGACCCGGACAAAGAGAAATTCGTTGGCGATGACGAGGCGAACAGTATGCTTTCACGTCCGCAGAGGGCACCTTACGGAACTAATTTTATTAAGCTGTAGTATTCATGTCATGAAAAAGCTTCTAATATGCACCATGGCATTGTCAGCCTGGATAATGATTCCTTTACCGGCAGCTGGTTCTGAAATCACTGCAGTTAAAGTTGGTTCGAAGATCAATGTGACAATCGACGGGAAATTTTTTACCAGCTATATCTTTTCGGAGGATGAGAAATATCCGTTTTTCTATCCGGTAAACGGACCAGTTTCAGGAGGATCGGTCACCTCGATGAGAAATGCGATATACCCCCATCATACTTCGCTCTTTTTCGGATGCGATCTGGTAAACGGGGGTAACTTCTGGCAGGAGGGACTGGAGAGAGGGCGCATAATCTCTATTAATGCTTTGATTGAGAAGCAGGGAGGCGATTCGGTGGTGATCACTGATGAATGTATCTGGAGCCGTCCGGGAGCTCTTTCACCGGTTAAGGATACCCGTAGATTCATTATTACCTCTCCTTCAGCAATGGTAACTCAGATCGACGCTGAAATAACCATGGAGATGCTGATGGATGTCAAAATACTTAAAACAAACCACTCCCTGTTCAGTGCAAGAATGGCAGCCGACCTGGCTGTTACAAACGGAGGAACGATGATTAATGCTGAAGGAGCAAAAGGAGAGAAAGAGACATTCGGGAAAGCATCGCCATGGATCGACTTTTACGGACAGAGAGGAGTTGCGATTGAAGGGCTGGCTATTATGCAGCATCCTTCAAACCCGTGGTATCCGTCTCCATGGTTTACACGCGATTATGGTTTTATTTCGCCTACACCAATGTACTGGCCTGAGAACGGAGAAGAGACATCCATGAAAAAAGGGACAAAACTTTTATTAAGATACCGGGTGCTCATTCATGCAGGTAATCACCTGGATGCTAAAATTTCGGAAGCATTCGAAAAATACAGATCTGAGAAATAGTTTCACTTAAAATTTATTGCCAGAGTGGAATTATACTGAATTCACATCCCCCTTCCCCCTTCAAAGGGGGATTTTAGAATAATTTACCTTCGCCTTTTTACTTTTTACTTTTAACTTTTGTCTTTTTACTTTTGTCATTTATCTTTAACTTTCCGGTAGATACAATCCTTCATATCACATAAACCACAGGTATATTCATTATATCTTACATTTTCACCTATACCAATAAATCCGCTCACAGACTTTTCCGGATCCATTAAGGCTGAGGAGTTAAGTTTTATTCCACAATAATTATCGGGCATGAGCTGAAAAAGTTTATGTTGTTCAGCAACGTCCCAGTCGCAATATCCGGGGCTGTAGCGATTTGTAATCTTCTTACCTTCTGCAGTTATTTTATCACGGAGCCTGCTTTGCATAATATCAGCCGCTGAATCAGCGATTTCACTGCCCACAACATCATATATATACCCGGTAAGCAGGTCTCCTTCTTTCATTGCTTCCCTGCTTCTGATACCAATCTCTTTGCCCGCTGTGCAAAGAAACACAGCCACCGAATCTGACCTTTTAATCTGCCCGAAGACTATTTTATTTAAATCGAAAACTATATTGTTAATTTCAATTGTTTTCTCAACTTCATTCGCTTTCATTATCGGGTAAACGGCATATTCGGCTTTTACCTGGCATACTGACCCTGCATCTTTCAGTACTTTAAGTATCATCTCAGAAATGGTTTCCTGCGACTCCCCTTCTTTATATCCCATACTCCTCTCTACCTGAGCAATATTTATATTCAGATCAGAAAAGCTAATTTGGAATGTTGATCGTTTCATTGGTTGAATATTGGAGGGTGTAATCCTGATTCAGTTACAATCCTTTCCACAACATCCTCCCACCCCAGTGTCATAAGATGAATGCCATTGATGCCTTTCTTGTTCTTTATTACGCTGATCATCTCAAGGGCAATCCGGATTCCTTCTTCAGGAGCCCGTTCCCCTGCTTTTTCCATACGTTTCAGAATGTTCTCCGGAAGGAATACGCCCGGTACTTTATTGTGAAGATAAAGTGCTGCCTTATAGCTCTTTAGCGGTACAACTCCCGCAAGAATATAAACTTTGTCAAGTATATTTCTTTTATCGAGCTGTTCAAGCCAGAGATCAAGCCTGTCAGGTTCAAAAATAAGGTTAGTCTGAAAGAACTGGGCCCCGGCATTTACCTTTTTGTGGTCTTTTATCGCCTGTAGTTCAGGGTCAAATGCAAAAGGAGATGTAGCCGCACCGAGAAAAAACCTTGGCGGGTGTTTCATTTTACGCCCGTCCAGATAGATACCTTCGTCTCTCATCCTCCTGAGGATCCATAACATCTGAACTGAGTCGATATCAACAAAGTTCATATCACTTGTTGGAGACGGACCAACACTCGGATTATCTCCGGTGACGCAAAGGATATTCCTGATGCCCAGCTGACCTGCACCAATTACATTCGATTGAAGGCCGGTCCTTGTAGTGTCGCGGGCGGCAATCTGGTACACAGGCTCAGCATTAAGATCAGCAGCAACCTTGCAGCAGGCCACGGCCGACATTTTCGGATTTGCTGAAGATGCATCAGTAAAGTTGATGGCTGTAACATAAGGTTTGACGAGTTCAATATCCCTTTTCATCTTTCCTGAGTCCGCACTAAGAGGAGGCGTGACCTCAGTTGCCACGACAAACTGACCGTCGCGCAGGCATTTTTCAAGATTTGAGGCCGGCTCTTTGTACAAAGGTGGATGATATTCCGAATCACCCTGCCACCATGAAGGCTGCCTGATTGCTTTAAAGACCGAGTCCCATATTTGGTTTTTCCTGGCTGTATCATTGGATATCAGCGAACCAAAGAATTTTCCTGTTCCGGCTTTCCTTACCTGTTTCACCACATCTCCCCACGTTTCTGTACCAACCTTATTCCAGTCGAGGGGAGGCAATATTTCAAGAAGAGTTTCTTCCCGTCCTTTTTTCTGAGCCCTTTTATAAATAGAATACCAGATGCATTTCCTTGTTTCATCAACATAACATCGCTTTTCGGGTGTTACCCCACCGCATGGACCATTCCGCATCCCCTTAGGACATTCCATGGGACAGATGAAAGCAGTCTCCTGCAACAGGCAGTTGCCACACATTCGGCAGCCAAACAAAGGGCCTTTTACCAGGATCTCGATTTTGGCGAGAAGACGCCTGCCTGATTTTTCTTTCTTAAAAGGGTAAAAAGCAGGCTGCCATCTGCGGGCAGGTTTAATGCCGGACATTTGCGTTTTTAATTAAAATCAGGTGAAATTATTTATTTAACTGCGGCTTTGAAAGTATTCAACAAATCTTATGGCAAAGTCGTCTCTGCCCATCACAAGGTCGGCAGCCCTTACAATTGATGTGATCTGTTCAGGATTTGCAATGGGACATGTCAGTCCGAAACAGACCGACATAGCCATGAATGCAGCGTTAAGCGATTCCCTGTCGGGCAGTCCGAATGATATGTTGCTTGCGCCAAGTGTAATATTATGACCAAGCTTCTGCCGGATCAACCTAATGGTCTCCAGGGTAATATTGCAAGCCTGGGGTTCGGCACTGACAGCCATGGCAAGCGGATCAATTATCACATCTTCAGCTTTAATGCCTGCTTTCACAGCCCTTTCAATAATCTTTTCAGCGATTGCCACCCTTTTGGCCGGATCGTTGGTAATGCCATCATCATCCATGCAAAGTCCGATAACAGCAGCACCGTATTCTTTTGCAACAGGAAGGAGAGACTGCAATGAGTCTTCTTTCCCGTTAACTGAATTGATAAGGCATTTACCTGATGCTGCTTTCAGGGCAGCTTCGATGGCTTTTGGATTAGGAGAATCGAGGCACAAAGGAATATCATATTTATTCATTATTGCTATCACCGCTTCGGGAAGAAGCTTAACATCATCAACACCAGGGTATCCGACATTTACATCTAGAACATCGGCACCGGCTCTGATCTGGCTTTCAGCAAGTTCAAGAACATAATCAAAATTATTCTCCTGCAATGACGAAACGAGTTTTTTCCGTCGCGTGGGATTGATCGATTCACCGATAATTATTACAGGTCCTTCAGTGTCAATAATAACCTCTTTTGTTCTGCCGGCAAGAACTGTTTTCATCGTTATACTGCCAATTGTTTAAGATAGTTCACAGCTCCCTGGGGATCAGGAGAATAAAAGTCGGCTCCTATCTTATTGCAGTATTCCTGCGTAACTGGAGCTCCTCCGACAAGGATCTTTAACCCGGAGTGTTTTTCTTTCAGTAAAAGAACTGTCTTCTTCATATTCTCCATTGTTGTGGTCAGTAGAGCTGACAAACCGACCACAGCACCCGGATTTTCCTCTAAAACTTTCAAAAACTTCTCAGCGCCAACATCAACACCAAGGTCAATAACCTCCCAGCCACCTCCTTCTATCATCATTGATACGAGGTTTTTACCGATGTCGTGCAGATCGCCTGACACAGTACCTATTATAAATTTGCCCTTTCGTTTGGTTTCTCCCGATTGAAAAAAAGGTTTCAGATGCTTCATGGCACTGTTCATAGCTTTTGCAGCCATGAGCATCTGAGGAACGTATATCTCCTTCCTGCTGAACCGGTCCCCGACGAATGCCATTGCAGGGATCAATGCATTCTCAAGGATTTCGTCAGGCTTCTTTCCACCATCAAGAGCCTGTTTTGTCAGTTCATCAGCACCATCCTGGCCTTTCATGTCGGGGGGATACGGAGATACTTTATCTATTTTACCTGTCTGAACACAGAGGGCAATTCTATTGAGAATATCATCCATGGGATATGGTTTGAAATGATGAAAATAATATTAATCCTAAAATTAACAAAGTTTCACAACTTCAGGATATCAAAATAAGAAATTTACTTTGCTAATGCAATCTGTTACAATAAAAACAGATAGATATATTCCATTTTTTAATTAGTAATCTTAAATTGCATAGCTTTATTAATTATAAAACATTTCAATCAATGAAATATTTAACTACTCTTATTTGCTGGTTATTAATAAATTCAACCATGGCTCAGAAAGGACCTACAGGTATGTTTCAAAACAGCATCGATATCGGCAATCCTAAAAATGCCGGTTCGGTCTCTTATAACGGTGCAGATCAATCCTATTCTTTAAAGGGATCGGGGTACAATATCTGGTTTGCAAGAGATGAATTTCATTATCTGTACAATTCAATTAAGGGAGACTTCATCCTTACAGCTAATTTCAAATTTGAAGGAAAGGGCACTGAGGCTCACAGAAAAACAGGGTGGATGCTCAGGGCTTCGACAGATGAAAACTCACAACATGTTTCAGCAACCCTTCACGGCGACGGACTGACTGTGATGCAATGGAGGGATTTCAAAGGAGCTGAAATGAAAGATCCCGAAGATGAGATTTTTGCAAAAGGATCAGGGTATGAGATAATCCAGATGGAACGATCGGGCAGGATCATTTTTATGAGAGCTGCACACATGGGGGAACCTCTTGAAACTATCGGATCGTATGAAATGGTTAATCTTCCTGATGAAATACTCGCAGGATTGTTTGTATGCTCCCACAACCAGGAAGTGATCGAAGAAGCTACTTTCTGGAATGTTCGCATCGACAAACCAGTTGGTGAAAATTACAATCCCGGGCGGGAGGGTTATGTTGGCTGCCGGATGGAGACAATTAATGTGTTTAACGGAAAAAGAATGGTCATCTATGAAAAGCATGGAAGGTTTGAAGCGCCTAACTGGATGCCGGATGGGAAGGAGCTGCTTTTCAATATGGATGGATTGATTTACAAAATCCCCGTTGCAGGAGGGGAACTGGTGAAACTCAATACCGGCTTTGCCACCAGGAATAATAACGATCATGGCATATCATTCAACGGCAAGTTGTTAGCCATCAGCTCCCAGAAGGATGGCGTTTCCGGCGGTGGATCGGCTGTTTATGTGCTGCCCCTGAAAGGAGGGACTCCAAAGCTTATTACCGAAGAGACCCCGTCATACTGGCACGGATGGGCTCCTAACAATAAGGAGGTGATCTATGTTGCACAGCGCGGCGGAAAGAAAGTATATAACATTTACCGTAATTCAATAAAAGGAGGAAAGGAGGTTGCCCTGACTGATATTCCTGAAGGCGAGCATGTCGATGGTTGTGAGTATTCGCCCGATGGTAAATATATATATTACAATGGAAGCCATTCGGGCAATATGCAGTTATGGCGTATGAAACCTGACGGTTCAGGAAGGGAGCAGCTTACTTTTGATGAATACAGAAACTGGTTCCCCCATATTTCACCTGATGGGAAATGGATAGCATTTATCTCATTTCCTGCTGATATCGAGAAAAACAGCCATCCTTCTTATAAGCGGGTCATGCTCAGACTCATGCCTGCTGAAGGAGGTACACCAAAGGTTATTGCTTATCTCTACGGAGGGCAGGGAACGATTAATGTTCCCAGCTGGTCGCCCGACAGCCAGCAGATTGCATTTGTAAGCAACTCCGGGAAATGATTCTTAAAGGATCAGCATAATCAGAGAATTAGTTTTTGTATTTAAAATTAATATACTTGTCCGGCTTTTAGGATCAGATACTCAGTATGAGACCTGGAATCAACACAATACTCACGGTTACCGTGTTTGCAATATTATATAGTTTTACTGCAGTTGGTGTTATTATTGTAATAGTACTGTCATGGTTCAAGGCAAAAAAGGCTGTTCAATTCCTTTGCATGATCTGGTCAAAGGCGATATTTTTTCTGATGGGGAAAAAACTCAGAGTCATTGGGAAAGAAAATATCGATAAAAACAAAAAATATATTCTCGTTGCCAACCATGCAAGCTTATTCGATATTGTAGCAATAGCATCCTTTTTTCCGGAAGTTTCCTGGTTTGGACATGAAAGACTGCTCCGGGTCCCGGTTTTCGGGCGCTTCCTCAAAATTACAGATTATGTCCCGTTCAGAGAGCCTACAGTGACAAATACAAGGCACATGCTCAACCAGCTGATGGAAAAAGCCGATGTTAAGTCTGTTGCCCTTTTTCCTGAAGGCACCAGGACCCTGAACGGTAAAATCAACATCTTTTACAGGGGATTCATTTATCTTTTCAGGACACGCGAAATAGGCATACTGCCACTGACTTTAAACGGATTCTATCATCTGAAACCTAAAAACAGGTTTTATATCGATTTTGGTTCGAAGCTTGAAGTAATAATTCATAAGCCTATACCAAGGGAAGAACTGATTGATAAAAGTGATAATGAAATAGTCGATACCGTCAAAAAAGTAATTGAATCAGCTTATCGTTAATAACAGAAAAACGTTCCGCTAATGAATGAGTTAAAAAAAGAAAAATGGGCTTTTATAGTTAATCCGGTTGCAGGTGGCGGTTTAGCTAAATCGAAGGTGCATGAAATTGAAGAGAACCTTAAAAAATATAATATTGATGGTGAAATAATACTTACTGAACGACCGGGTCATGCTTCCGAAATTTCTGCTTCGCAGGCAGGAAAAGGAGCGAGGTTTATTATAGCGGTGGGAGGCGATGGAACAATGAATGAAGTTGCCAGACCGCTGATAAATAATAAAGATGTTATCGTCGGAATTATACCTGCCGGAACAGGAAATGATTTTGATCAGATACCAGGATTCCCGGTTCACTTTAAAGAAAAAGAATGGGAAACCTTTTTCAGTAAAAAAGTGATTGCGCTGGATGTGGGGGTTGTGAATGACAAGATTTTTCTTAATGGCATGGGGTTGGGTTTTGATGCTGAAGTTGCCGCTGAGAATTATACAGAAGATGGCAAAGTTAAAAAAGGCGGAGCCAATAAATATTTATGGCACATTATTAAAACGCTCCTCTTTTTCAAAGAAAAAAGAATGACAGTTACAAACGGACCAGGCATTATTGAAACAGACTGTTTTATAAATACCATTTCGGTTGGAAGGAGATTCGCCGGAGGTTTCTTTCTGACACCTAAAGCTATTGCCAACGATGGTTTGCTCGATGTCTGTTCGATAAATAAACTTAATCTGATCCATAGGTTCAGGTTATTATTGAAAGTCCCGAAAGGAGAACATATCAACGACAAAAAAGTCTTTTATTACCAGACTGCCGCACTTGAAATTGAATTTCAGGAGAAAGTGCCTTTTCATGTTGACGGAGAAATTAATTTTTCAGATAAATTCACTGTGAGTATTCTTCCCGGCGCCCTGAACATAATATATAACCCCGATGGCGATCATTTCTTCAGAATATAGAAATCAGGCATACAGTTATGTTGCATTTTTCGATCTCGACCGGACGATTATTAAAGCCGTAAGCGGAAAAGCGCTTGCTAAGAGGGCTTTTAAAAAAGGCCTGATGAATATTTCGGATATGGTAATTGCTCTTTACCTTGGACTTGCATACCGGATTGGTTTAGCTGATCCTGTAAAAATTATGGGAAGAATGCTTGGGTGGGTTAAAGACCTGCCTGAACAGGAATTGAAAGATCTTTGTGCGGAAGTCCTGAGTGAGGATCTGCTTCCATCAGTTCATTCAGAAGTCTATGATGAACTGAAAATGCATAAATCGAAGAATGCAAGAATAGTTATCCTTTCTTCATCTCTTGAACAAATATGCCAGGGAGTGGCTGACCGTCTGAAAATGGATGGAATTATCTGTTCAAAACTTGAAGTCAGTAACGGACATCTGACAGGACTGCCGGAAGGAAATCTTTGTTACGGCCAGGAAAAACTTGTAAGGTTAAAAGAGTATTGTGAAAAGAATAACAATAAAACTGAAGATTCATGGTACTATGGTGATTCCATTTCTGACCTGCCGGCACTGGAGGTTGTAGGAAATCCTGTATGCATTAATCCCGACAGGCAGCTAAGGAAGAAGGCTGCCGCAAAAGGCTGGAAAATTTATGGATGGAATCAGAACAGGAATAAAATCAAATAGGTTATATTTGAATGTGCTAAATAAATTTCCTGAGCTTATTAATTTAAAAATATTTAAAATGAACAGGTATATAATTATGTTTGCCATGCTGATATTTTCTGGCTCGTGCAAAAATAGTGATAATGAAATGATTGAATATCCTGAAACAAAAAAGATCGATTACGCGGATACACTTTTCGGGACAATTGTTACTGATCCATACCGGTGGCTTGAGGACGACATGTCGGAAGAGACTGCTCAATGGGTTAAGGAACAGAACATTGTCACCTTCGGATACCTGGAAAAGATCCCTTACAAGGGACAGATTTATGAGCGGCTTAAAAGTATGTGGAACTTTGAAAAGTACACCTTGCCCAGGAAGGAAGGCATATACACTTATTTCTCAAAAAATGACGGGCTTCAGAACCAGTATGTCATTTATCGTCAGAAAGATGGAGAAGATCCTGAGATTTTCCTTGATCCAAATAAATTTTCTGCCGACGGCACCACCTCACTTGGGGAAATCGGATTTTCTAAAGACGGAAGCAAGGTGGCATATTCAATTTCTGAAGGAGGATCGGACTGGCGCAAGATAATTGCCCTGGATGCTGAAACAAAAGAGATTACCGGTGATACACTCAATAATATAAAATTCAGCGGTATATCGTGGAAAGGAAATGAAGGATTCTTCTATTCAAGCTATGACAGGCCGGCAGGAAGCGAACTCTCGGCAATGACTGATCATCATAAACTTTATTATCACAAGCTTGGAACAGACCAGAGTGAAGATAAAGTTG
>Ga0209254_10000985_pt1 | contig 25115 bp, 24 predicted proteins | sample FrelakmetDIP11DI_FD_187148 | JGI IMG/M metagenome (GOLD analysis project Ga0209254, IMG submission 187148) | Freshwater lake sediment microbial communities from the University of Notre Dame, USA, for methane emissions studies - DIP11 DI (SPAdes)... | ecosystem: Environmental > Aquatic >...
CCCACAAGGCCGAGACCACGAAGGTCGTTGACCTCGCGGGCAAGGCGCTGCTTCCGGGCTTCATCGATGCCCACAGCCACTACTTCAGCTCGTTGAACCTGGCCAACCAGGCCAATGTTGCGGCGCCGCCTGTTGGCCCGGCCAACAATGTTCCCGAGATCATCGCCGAGCTGAAGAAATTCAGCGAAAAACGGCAGATCCCCAAGGGGGAGCTGATCTTTGCCTACGGCTATGACGAGAATGCGATGCCCGGCGGAACCGCCTTGGGGCGCGATGATCTCGACGCGGCATTCCCGGACCATCCGGTGCTGGTCCAACACATTTCCATGCACGGCGCCGTGCTCAATTCGCTGGCGTTGAAGAAGTATGGCATCTCCAAGGACACGCCCACGCCGTCCGGCGGCGTGATCGTCCGCAAGAAAGGTAGCAACGAGCCGCAAGGGCTGGTGATGGAGATGGCGTGGGCGCCGATCTTCGGAGCGCTGCCCAAGCCCACCCTGGAACAGGAGGTTGAGTTGTCCAGGGCCGGCCAGATGATGTACGCCGAAGCCGGCATCACCACCGCGCAGGAAGGCGCCACCCATGATGCCGAGTTTGATGCGATGCAGCGTGCCGCCGCCAAGGGCGGCTACCTGATCGACGTCATCGCCTTTCCGTTCGTGACTGATTTCGACAAGGTGCTGGCCAAGAACCCAGTCGAAACCTGGGGCAAGTACCACAACCGCCTGAAGTTGGGCGGCGCCAAGATAACCCTGGACGGGTCGCCGTTCGCAAAGACCGCCTGGTTCAGCACTCCGTACCTGACCGGCGGCCCCGGTGGCGAGAAGGACTGGACGGGAGAACCCGGATTTCCGGAGCCTTTCGTCAAGGAGTTCGTGAAGAAGCTCTACGACCTGGGCCTGCCGCTCAATGCGCACATGAACGGCGATGCGACCATCGACATGTTCCTGCGCGCGCATGAGTACGCCGCCGCCGGCGATCCGACCAAGGATCGTAACGTCACCACGATCCATACCCAGTTCATCACTCCAGCGCAGCTGAAGAAGTTCGCCGAGTACAAGCTTCAGCCTTCATTCTTTACCGAGCACACCTTCTTCTGGTCGGCTGCGCACTACGCCAATCGCGGCAAGGCGCAGACCGAGTTCCTCAGCCCGATGCGTGCGGCCTATGATTTGGGCATGCGCCCGACCAATCACACGGATGGCCCGGCCATCCTGCCGCTGGACACGTTGTTCGTGATCTGGACCGCGGTCACCCGCTCGGACCGCAACGGCAAGGTGGTCGGTCCGGACCAGCGGATCAGCCCGCTGGAAGCGCTGAAGGCAGTCACCCTCAACGCGGCTTACCAATACGACGAGCAATCGTCCAAGGGCTCACTGGAACCCGGCAAGCTCGCTGACATGGTGATTCTGGACAAGAACCCGCTGACAGTGGATCCACTGACCATCAAGGACATCAAGGTCGTCGAGACCCTGAAGGAAGGCCGGACGATCTGGTCCGCGCAGTAACCGACGCGTGCCAGGCGGCGGACCGGACTACTTGTTCCGCCGCGCCACGTCTTCCATGAGCTGCGCGTTCCGCTCCTGGTAAAAGCGGAACAGCTTCGCAAACTCCGGCTCCGAGCCGGCGAAGTAGCCGATCTGGCGCACGTGCACCTGTCCGCCTTCCTCGACCATCTGCCGCGTGATCCAGGCGGGATGCGCCGGGTGGTCCTTGGTGGTGAAGATCCAGAACGTGCGCGTGCGCATGTCCGAGAAGGCGACCTGGTTCTGGCCCGCCAGGATCTCGGCGGAGGCCAGGTGGGTCTGCCGGATCTGCTCCGCGTACTGTGCCCACTGCTCGCGCGTGATCTGCGGCGTCGGGTAGGGCTGGAATTCCTGGGCGATGGCCGGCGTCGCAGCCAGGACCGCAGCCAACGCCAGCGACGCGGCCCCCAGTCGGGGGTGTTTCGCGAGTTTCATCGGACGCTAGCTTGGGGCGGAGAAGGGGCATTTTGCAATGCCGTGCCCGGTGGCGCGATCATGGCGGCCACGTCAACAGTCAGGCGCCCCGCTTGGAAGCAGTCTATCTCACTGTCACCGGCATCCTGCTCTACTTGCTAGCCGACCGCCTGGTGGTACTGATCGAGCGCCGTGCCGGGCGCGTGCTCGAGCACCGGACGCTGCTGTTCTTCGTGCTGTTGCTGTCCCTGGCCCTGGTGACTTTCGCCCTCATCCGCCAGCTCCTGCCGGCCCCCGCCGGGAATTGATGTAGATCAAGGCCCCCCGGCCCCCGGTTGGAGATCCTCCCGCCGGGAGATGGTTTCTGCAGGAGGGAGTCCCATGCCCGAGACCGAGCCAGTACCGGACCAGAAGCCCGAACGGGTCCCGTTCATGCAGCGTCTGCTCGACAACCACTTCCTGCTGCTGTTCCTCGGGGTCGTCATGCCGACGGTGCTCTACCTCATCTGGGGCATCCTCGAGCTGGTCCAGATCCCGATTGCTCCCTGACGCTTGAGGAGGTTCGATTATGGCCATCCATCCTCCGGGCGAGAAACTCTGGTGGAACCACCCGGTCGATCGCGTCGAGTTGATCTGGATCGCGGTCGCGTTCGTGTGGGGACTGGTCATGTTCTTCATGATGATCTGGTGGCACGCGACCGGCGAGCAGAACCTCTCGACCGAGACCTACCGGACGACGCCGAATGCCTTCTACGCGAAGGTGGAAGCCAGCATTGCCGAGTGGCAGGTACGCGAGTTGAACGGGGTGCCGGTGGTCAAGCCGCCGGTCGGTGCCGACGTGTACCTCATCGGCCGCATGTGGCTCTGGTACCCGGTGCTCGAGCTCGAGCGCGGCCAGTCCTACCGCCTGCATCTTTCGTCGCTCGACCTGCAGCACGGATTCTCGCTGCAGCCGATCAACATCAACGTGCAGGTCCACCCGGGCTATGAACACGTCCTGACTGTGACGCCGAACTCGTCGGGCGAGTACACGATCGTGTGCAACGAGTACTGCGGACTCGGGCATCACTCGATGCTGGGCAAGATTTTCGTGGTCGACCGGTAGCGGAGGCGTCCATGACCAAGACAGAATTCCGGACCTGCCCGACCACCGGCTTCAAGATCGACCTGAACGCACAGGCGCTCATCAAGTGGAACGCGGTCGCGGCTGTCATCTTCCTCGCCATCGGCGGGCTGTTCGGCCTGTCCGTGGCGCTGACACGCTGGCCGGCCGTGCACCTGCTGCCGGCCGACTGGTTCTACCTCGCCCTCACGGCGCACGGCCTCGACGTGCTGCTCCTGTGGATCCTGTTCTTCGAGATCGCGGTGCTGTACTTCGCCTCCGCCATCCTGCTGAATTGTCGCCTCGCGGCGCCCCGCTGGGCCTGGGCGGCGTTCGGCCTGATGCTGACGGGCGGTCTGGTCACAAACGTCGCGGTGTTGCAGGGCCAGTCGACGGTCATGTTCACGTCCTACCCGCCGATGATGGCCGCGCAGCACTTCTACCTCGGTCTCATCCTGTTCGCGGTCGGCGCACTGATTGCCTGCGGCGTGTTCTTCGGCACGCTGGTCATCGCGCGCGAAGAGCGTACCTACCAGGGCTCGGTGCCGCTCGTGACCTTCGGCGCGCTGACGGCCGCGATCATCGCGGTGTTCACGCTGGCCTCGGGCGCGATCATCCTGATCCCGACCTGGATGTGGTCGATCGGCCTCATCAGCACCATCGACCCGCTGATGTACAAGCTGGTCTGGTGGGCAATGGGGCACTCCTCGCAGCAGATCAACGTCTCGGTGCACGTCGCGATCTGGTACGCGATCGCCGCGATGCTGTTCGGCGCCAAGCCGCTGTCGGAGAAGATCAGCCGCGGCGCGTTCCTGCTCTACATCCTGTTCCTGCAGCTCGCGAGCGCCCACCACCTGCTGGTCGAGCCTGGCCTCAGTCCCGAATGGAAGGTGTTCAATACCAGCTACGCGATGTACCTGGCGGTGCTCGGCAGCATGATCCACGGGCTCAGCGTGCCCGGCGCCATGGAGGCCGCGCAGCGCAAGCGCGGTTTCGATCGCGGCATCTTCGAGTGGCTGCGCAAGGCGCCGTGGGGCAACCCGGCGTTTTCCGGCATGTTCCTGTCGCTGGTGATGTTCGGCTTCCTCGGCGGCATCTCGGGCGTCGTGATGGGCACCGAGCAGATCAACATCATCATGCACAACACGCTCTACGTGCCGGGCCACTTCCACGGGACGGTGGTGGCGGGGACGACGCTTGCCTTCATGGCAATGACCTACCTGCTGATCCCGCTCATACTCCAGCGCGAGGTCAGGTTTCCACGTCTGGCGCGCTGGCAGCCCTACGTGTTCGGGCTCGGCGTCGCGGGCATCTCGCTGTTCATGATGGGCGCCGGGACGCTCGGCGTGTCGAGGCGCCATTGGGACATCACCTTCGCGACCGCGCCGTTCGACTTCAACTACCCGCCGACGGCGCTGCTGCTCATGGCGCTCAACGGGCTGTCGGCCATTGCGGCCGCGCTCGGCGGTCTGATGTACATTATTGTGGTCGTCGCTTCGGTGTTCTTCGGCAAGCCGGTGCGCGACAAGATCATCCTCGCGGCGCCCGCAGGCCACCCGGTGTCCGGCGCGGTCGGCGCCTACGGCAGCGCCGGGACCCTGCGTATCCCGGGCACGCTCACTCTCGTCGCCGTGTTCTTTGTCGCCTTCGTGCTGTACTACTTCGTCAACTGGAAGTATCTCTCCGAGATCTGGCCGATGCGGTAGGGGCTGTGAAGTACCGGGCAGTCATTGCCGCGGTGGTGCTCGCCGCGGGCGTCGCGCACGCTTCGAGCCCGGATCTTTCGGCACCGGCGTTCGACGGGGATCGTGCCCTGAGAGTAAGCCAGGCGGCGATCGGCCGCAGGCTGGATCCCGGTCTTTCGTTCGTTGACGAATCTGGCAGGCGACGCAGCCTGGCGGACTTCCGCGGGCAGCCGCTCGTCATCAGCCCGATCTACACCAGCTGCTTCGGTGTGTGCCCGACCACCACGACCGAGTTGCGGAAAGTGGTGGAGATTGCGAGTGCCGTTCTGGGCCCCGAGTCCTTTCGCGTGCTGACGATCGGCTTCGACACCGCAAACGACACGCCGGAGCGCATGCGAAGCTTCGCTGCGTCGCGAGGCGTGTTCCCGGCGGGCTGGGTGTTCGGCGCGACGGACGCCGCGACGGTCGAAAGGCTGCTCGAGGGCATTGGCTTCACCTACGCGGTGACGCCCAAGGGCTTCGACCACATGATCCAGGCGACCATCGTAGACCGCGACGGCGTCGTGTACCGCCAGGTCTACGGCCAGCAGATCGAGCCGCCGCAGTTCGTCGACCCGCTCAGGCGACTCGCGCTCGGGCAGAAGGCCGAGGAGGACACGCTCGGCGCGATGATCGAGGGCGTGCGCCTGTTCTGCACGGTCTTCGACCCCAGGAGCGGGCGTTACCGGTTCGACTGGTCGATCGTTCTCAGCTTCGTGATCGGCGTGCTGTGCTTCACGGCGGTCGCTGCGTTCCTCTGGCGCAGCTGGTTCAGGACCGCTTGATGGCATCGCCGAGGCATTGGCTGCGCGCGGCATTCGGCGCGCTCGACGAGCTCTGCTCGCGCGCTTTCACGCCGGCCTGGAACCCGATGCTGCAGCTCGGGGCGCTCGGCTGGTTTTTCTTCTGGATCGTCGCGGTCAGCGGCATCTACCTGTACGTGTTCTTCGACACCGGCATCACGCGTGCCTACGACTCGATCGAGTCGCTGACGAATGCGCAGCCCTGGGCCGGCGGCGTGATGCGCAGCCTGCACCGCTATGCGTCGGACGGGCTGGTGGCGATCGCGGTCGTGCACCTGGTTCGCGAGTTCGCGCTCGACCGGATGCGCGGCAAGCGCTGGTTTGCCTGGATCACGGGCCTGCCTCTGCTCGCCCTCATCTACGTCAGCGGCATCACTGGCTACTGGCTGGTCTGGGACACGCTCGCGCAGTACGTCGCCCAGACCACCGCGGAGCTCCTCGACGTCCTGCCGCTGTTCGGCGAGCCGATCTCCCGAAACTTCGTCAACGAGGTGGCGCTCTCGGACCGCTTCTTCACGCTGATGTCGTTCCTGCACATCGCGGCCCCGCTGCTCCTGCTGCTGTTCATGTGGATTCACATCCAGCGGCACGCCGACGCGCGCATCCAGCCCGCGCGCGGACTCGGCTTCGTCGTATTCGGGTCCCTGCTCGCGCTCTCCCTGGCCGTGCCCGCGGTCAGCCAGGCGCGCGCGAACCTGGGGGCGGTGCCGGCCGTGATCGACCTCGACTGGTTCTACTTGCCGGCATATCCGCTGGTGCAGGCCTGGGGCGGCGCGGCGACCTGGCAGGCGCTGGGAGGAGCGCTGCTCCTGCTCGGGCTGCTGCCATGGTTTCCGCGCAGCAAGGCGCCGCCGGTCGCGCGGGTGAGCCTGCCGGACTGCAACGGCTGCGGCCGCTGCGTGGAAGACTGCCCCTTCGGGGCGCTTTCGCTCGAGGCACGCAGCGACGGGCAGTCGTACGCCGTGGAGGCGGTCGTGGATCCCGATCGCTGCGTGTCCTGCGGCATCTGCGTCGGTTCCTGTCCCACGGCGACGCCGTTTCGCAGCGCCAGCACGTTCAACGCCGGTATCGAGTTGCCGCAGGTGCCGCTCGCGGCCCTGCGGGACGAACTCAAGACCTCCTGCGCCTCGCTCACGGGCAACGACCGGCTCGTGATCTTCGCCTGCGCGCATGCCGGTCCCCTCGACGAGGCGTTGCGCAGGAACTCCGTGATTGCGCGGATGCCGTGCATCGGCATGCTGCCGCCGTCCTTCATTGACTTTGCGTTCGCGCGCCGCCTTGCGGATGGCGTCGTGCTTGCTGGCTGCCCGGCCAACGCCTGCCGGGAGCGCCTCGGCCAGCGCTGGACGGAGGAGCGCATCGCCGGCGACCGCGACCCCTGGCTGCGCGCGCGGGTGCCGCGCGGGCGCATCGCGGCATCCTGGCGTGACGATCTCGGTGCGTTCCGACGTGCGCTGCCGGGCAGTCCGGCGTTCCCGGTCGCGGCGAAGAGCCCCGCCGGAACGGCCCTGTCGCCCGGCCGTTCGCGCTGGCCCGCGGTGCTTCGGGTCGCGGCCATGGCCATCGTGCTGGGGCTGATCTCGGGCATGACGGCACTGCTGGCCGCCGAGCTGCCCTGGCGCCAGCTCGGCGCGAGCGAGAGCGTGGTGCGCCTGTCGATCCGCCACGTGACCTCGCCCAAGGTGGCTTGCAAGCCCCTGACGCCGCAGCAGCTGGCGGAGCTGAAGCCGAACATGCGCCGGCCGGTGGACTGCCCGCGCGAGCGCTGGCCGATCACCGTGGAGCTCGAGCGTGACGGACGCCTGCTCTATCGCGGCACCCACGAGCCGTCGGGGCTCTGGAACGACGGCGTCGCGACGATGCACCGGGCGTTCGCCGTGCCGGCGGGGCCGCAGTCAATCGTCGTGCGCATGCGCGACAGCGGCCGCGAGGCGGGCTTCGACCATGTCCGCTCGGACACGATCGACCTGCAGCCCGGCCAGAACTTCGTCATCGAGTTCGAGACTGGCGCAGGATTCACCTGGAACTGAGACGATGCCGAAGACGGAGGGCCTGCCGTGACATTGATTGCCTGGCGCGACGAGTACTCGGTCGGCCTGCCGGACGTCGACCACGAGCATCGCGTGCTGATCGCGATGATCAACGATCTGGCCGAGTCGCTCGGACCGGAAACCCCGCCCGCGCGGATTGTCGGGGCACTCGGCGAAATCTGTTCGCGAATCGCCGCGCACTTCGCGCTCGAGGAGCGCGAGATGCGCAGCCTCAAGTATGTCGGCCTCGCTGAACACAAGCGCGACCACGAGCGGTTGCTCGAGGACATCCTTGACATTATGGCGGACGTCGAGGACCCGGGAAGCTACGATCCGGCGCTGCTGGAACGACGACTGTCAGCCTGGTTCACTGAGCACTTCCGCACGCACGACGCGCGGCTGCACCACTGGCTCGTAGCGCGCCGCTGACGTTGGCGTCGGCAGGTGAGCTTCAGGTCCCGGCCATGATTTCCTGCTTGCGCCGCGCGACGTAGTCCTCGAGCGCCTCCTCGACGGCGGGGTCCATCGGCGGGCGCTGGTACTCGGCGAGCATGCGCTTCCAGAGCGTGTTCGCCCGCTGCGCCGCGTCGAGGCTCCCGGATTCCTGCCAGTTCTCGAAGTTCTGGCGCGTCGAGATCATGGGGGCGTAAAAGGCGTGCTCGTAGTGGGCGAGCGTGTGCGCCGTGCCGAAATGGTGCCCGCCCGGCTCCACGCCGGCGATGGCATCGAGCGCGAGCTGGTCGGCGTTGACCTCGATCGGGCGCAGGACCTCGGCCATCATCTGCAGCATCTCGGCATCCACGATCAGCTTCTCGAACGAGGCGGTCAGCCCGCTCTCGAGCCAGCCGGCGGCGTGGTAGACGAGGTTGGCGCCGCCCATGATCGCGCCCCAGAGCGACATCTCGCTCTCGTAGGCCGCCTGCGCGTCGACGCAGTTCGAAGAGGTGGTGTTGCTCGAGCGCAGTGGCATGCCGAGGCGGCGCGCGATCTGCCCGCTCGCGAACGCGGCCTTGGTGTACTCGGGCGTTCCGAGCGCCGGCGCGCCGCTCATCATGTCCACGTTCGAAGCGAAAGATCCGTAGATCAGCTTCGCGCCGGGCTTCACTACCTGCGCGAAGGTCATGACCGCGAGCACCTCGGCGGTCTGCTGTGCCAGCGTCCCCGCGAGCGTCGCCGGGCTCATGGAGCCGGCGAGCGTGAAGGGCGTGATGCACACCGCCTGCCCCGAAGTGGCGAGCTCGACGACAGCCTCCGTCATCTGGATGTCCAGCTGCATCGGCGAGTTCGTGTTGACAATCGCCATCACCGCGGGGTCGCGCGCGAGCTCCTCGCGCGTGATGCCCATCGCGATGCAGTTCATCTCGATGCAGTCGCGCGTGCGCACGCCGCCGAGTGCATAGGCCTGGCAGTTCTTGTCTAGCAGCGTCATCTGCGCGAGGTACAGGTCGAGGTGTCGCGTCTCGGGCGGCAGGTCCATCGCCTCGAACGGTCCACCGGACTCCTGGTGGATGATGTTCAGGCTCTGGATGAGCTTCAGGAAAGCGCAGACCTCCGCGTGCGTGCCCGGGCGCCGGCCCTTGTCGAGGTCGTTGACGAAGGCGGGGCCACCCACCGAGGTGAAGACGAGGTTCTTCCCGCCGATGCGCAGGTCGTGGTCGCGATTGCGGGCGCGCAGCGTGAACTCGCTTGGCACGCGCGCGAGCATCTCGCGCACCAGGCCGCGGTCGATGCGCATCGTGCCGAGGTCGTCCACCTGTTCGGCGCCGGCGGCCCGGAGCAGCTTGCGGCTGCCCGGCTCGAGGAAGCGCATGCCGCGCGTCTCGAGGACGGTGAATGCGCCGTTGATGATCGCCTCCACCTGGTCGGCGCTCAAGATCTCGATAGGCGAGTAGGGATTGACGAGCCGGGCGAACGGCAGCTGCCGGATCGCTCCGGCCACTCTTTTCTCACGACCGCCGCGGCGGCTGAACGTCATTCGTGGCTCACCTTCGGGGTTCGTGGTTCCGGCCCGCCCGTAAGCCTACTCAGGCGGGCGGAGAATTCCCACTCGGCGATAATGCGCCAGGAGAACCCCCCATGAGAAACATGCTCGTCACCGGTGCGAACCGCGGCCTCGGCCTCGAGTTCGCGCGCCAGTATGCGATCGATGGCTGGAAGGTCTACGCGGCCTGCCGCGACCCGGACGCCGCCAGGGAGCTTGTCCAGCTCGCAGCGGAAAGCGGCGGGGCGATCCGCGTACTCGCGCTGGAGGTCACGGATGCCGCGAGCGTCCGTGCCGCCGCGCAGTCGCTCGCCGGGGATCCGATTGACCTTCTCGTCAACAATGCCGGCGTCGGCTCGCCGAAGAAACAGCGGCTGGGCAGCCTCGACTACGCGGCCTGGGCGCAGGTGCTGGACGTGAACACGCTTGGCCCGATGCGAGTGGTCGAGGCGTTTCTCGACAACATCGCGAACGGCAGCGACCGGCAGATCGTCACGCTGACGAGCGCCATGGGTTCGATCGCGGACAACGCCTCGGGCGGCTCCTACGCGTATCGAAGCTCCAAGGCCGCGGTCAACATCGTGATGAAGAGCCTGTCGATCGACCTGGCGCCGCGCGGCATCAGCTGCGTCGTCGTGCACCCGGGCTGGGTGCGCACGGCCATGGGTGGCCCGGACGGCAAGCTCACGACGGCGGAAAGCGTGACGGCATTGCGCCGGCTGATTGCCGGACTGAAGCCCCAGGACACCGGCAGGTTCTTCAACTACGACGGCAAGCCCTATCCCTGGTAAGGTCGCGCGGATTCGGCTATGCCTCATGCACCCAGCGGCCGCCGACCATCGTCCGCTCGACCGGGATCGAGATCAGGCTCATCGGGTCCTCGGTGAGCGGGTTTCGCCCGAGCACGACCAGGTCCGCGAGCTTGCCGGGCTCGAGCGAGCCTTTCTCGTGCTCCTCGAACGAGGCGTAGGCGCCGTTCAGCGTGCAGACGCGGAGTGCCTCCTCGATCGTGATCTTCTGGCGCGGACCCCAGACCCTGCCGTCCATCGCGGTGCGCGTGACCATGGACTGCAGCGCCATCATCGGCTCGAAGGGGCCGGGCGGATAATCCGAGGCCATGGTCGCGCCGATGCCGGCGTCGAGGAAGCTGCGCAGCGCAAACATCGAGTTCAGCCGCTCCTCGCCGAACTCGGGCATCTTCTCGCCGTGGAAGTACACGTAGGTCGAGAACGGCGTCGGGATCACGCCGAGTGCCTTCATGCGCCGCACGAGGTCGTCGTTGATCACGGTGCAATGCTCGATGCGGTAACGCGGGTCACGGCGCGGCTGCTCGCGCTGGAGACGCTCGTACAGGTCGAGCACCATGCCGATGCCGACGTCGCCATTCGCGTGGATGCCGATCTGCCAGCCGGCCCCGTGCGCCTTGCTGGCGTACCCGTAGAGCTCTTCCGCGTCCGCGACGATCATGCCGAAATCATCCGGTCGGCCAACGTACGGATCCGACAGCCGTGCCGTGCGTTCAGAGATCGAGCCGTCGCAGGTCGCCTTCATGCCGCCGACGCGAATCCACTCGTCGCCGAACCCGGTACGGACGCCGGAGGCGATCATGCGGTCGAGGTGCGTGTAGCCGATCATGCAGTAGATGCGCGATGAGAGTTCGCCCGCCTCGCGCGCATCCTGGTAGGCGCGCAGGTCCTCAGGCGTGCCATAGGCGTCGGTCGAGGAGGTAACGCCCGTTTTCGCGAACATCTGCGTGATCAGCTTGACGGCTGCGCGATCTTCGTCGCGCGTCGTCGTGCCGAAGGCTGGGATCGAGTTCTCATAGATCTCCGCGGCACGCTCGAGGACGCGGCCGGTGAGCCGGCCGGTTGCGGGATCGCGAACGAACTTGCCGCCTTCGGGGTCCGGCGACTGCTCGGTGATCCCGACCTTGGCCAGCGCGAGGGTATTGACGTAGCCCGTGTGGCCGCCGCGGTGCCCGATGTAGACGGGGTGATCCGGCGCGGCGGCATCGAGGTCCTCGCGCGAGATGAAGCGCCGCTCCGACGTCTTGGTGTCGTCGTACTTGAAACCGACCACCCACTCGCCTGGCGGCGTCTTCGCCGCGCGCTCACGCACGGCGTCCTGGATGGCCTTGATGGAGCGCAGGTCGCAGTCGATGAAACGCAGGTGCCGCCGGCCGGAGTAGGCAGGGTGGCAATGGCCGTCGATGAAACCCGGGACCACCGTGCTGCCGCCAAGGTCGATCTTCTTCGTGCTGGTGACGGCGAGTGCGTCGATGTCGGCGTTCGAGCCGACGGCAAGGATGCGATCGCCCGCGATCGCAACCGCCTCAGCGGCCGGCTGTCGCGGGTCGATGGTGATCACCTGGCCGTTGCGCAGGATCAGGTCCGGCTGGGTGCGCGTGAGCCCGGCGAATGCGCGATGGCTGAGGAGCGGCAGGGCGGCGAGTGCGCCTGCACTGCGGACAAGGTCACGCCGAGAAACTTTCATTGCATTCCCCTGGTTGGTTCTATGTCGGCCGGCCGCGGCGCCAGTTCGCCAGGCGCCGGTCGAGTACGGGCTGCAGCTTGTCGAAGTTCGTCCAGTTGTCGTCTACGTGGTACTCGGTGGGCAAGCCCTTCGCGAGGTATTCCTGGTAATCCGCGATGAAGCTTGCGCCGTCCTGCTGGTAGTAAGCCTTCGCGAAAGCGTTGCCTTCCTCGTTGAAGTCCTCGTCCGTCAGCTTGCCGTCGCAGATGGCGAGGAAGTATCGGCCCGGTGTCTGCTTGCGCGCCAGCAAGTGCTCGAGGTCCTCGGCGGAATCGACGACGTGGTGCTCCCCGCCGAGGCCTGCGACCAGCGCCCAGGCGAGGAAGATGCCGGCGTGCGTCGCAGCCGCCTCGGGAGGCAGGCCCGCGGGAAACTCGTCGCCGCTGTGCCAGCTCGCGTCGTCGTACTTCATGGGCGGTAATCGTAATGCCAGGGCTCGTCGGGGATAAGCAGCGGCCCGGTGAAGGGCGCATCGGACGCAGATACGGCTGTTTTCAGGCGGTCCGTCCAGCCCTGGCCGGTCCAGATAGCGGGGATGTCCGCAGTCACGGCGCCTGCGACGATGCGATCGCCCTGCATCACGACGAAGTCCACGGCGCGCATCTGCCCGTGGGCTGACAGGCCCGGCGCCGCCAGCGGCGGCGTCGGGCTCGGTTCGAAGGCGCGCAGGAAGTCGCCGAATGCGGCCTGCGCGAGCGGCGTGCCCGGCGCCGGGAATCCCTGCGATTGGACCGCCAGCGCCGCGGCCTCGGCGAGCGCGATGGAAGCCGACGCGATGGACTCGTTGGTGTTCCAGCGCTCGAGTTGGGTCTCCAGGCTTCGAACCTCCGGGTTCACTTGCAGCGTGTAGCCCGGGTTCGCGGACTCGAAGGCAGCGCGCACGCGCGCGACGGCCGCATCCAGCGCCGACTGGGCCGGGGAATCCTGCCAGGCGAGGAACTCCGCTTCCGACCAGCTCCAGCGCTCGGCGAGGCACGAACCCGCGCGCAGATAGGAGCGTGCTGCGAGCAGCTGCCGGCCCGTGCCATCGATGCGCTCGAGTGCGCTCGCCGCGCGCGGGTCGAGCGCGCTGAGGACCGCAGCGAGATGCGCGCTGACGGTTTCTTCGTCCGCCTGCGCGCAGAGCGCCGGCGTGGCCAGCGCGAGGCAGATCAGGCCGCGTGCGAGCGCGCGGTAGATCAACTCGGTTCCGGGCTGTCCGTGTCGGTTGCGCCTTCGCCCAGGCTGCGGCGCGCACGGGCCGCCAACTCCTCGTACTGCCTGCGAAAGCGCTCGAGTTCGGCGTCCTCCAGCTCTTCGAGATCCATGAGCGCGTTGTGGCCGCGGCTCACGCGGATCAGCTCGTCGAGCTTGATCTGGATTGCGGCCGTGTCGCGGTTCTGCGTGTTCTGGATCAGGAACACCATGAGGAAGGTGACGATCGTGGTGCCGGTGTTGATGAAGAGCTGCCACCTCTCGCTGAATCCGACGAGCGGACCGCAGAGCGCCCAGGCGACGACGAAGCCGGCGGCCAGCATGAACGCGGCGGGCCGCCCGGCAAAGTGCGCCGTCCGCTTTGCAAAGTGCGTAAACCAGGAATTCTTCGCCATATCTGATTTCTCCTATCGCGCCGCCATGCTCCTCTCCGAGTACGGCGCTGCGCCCACGATCGCCGCGATGATCGTGAAGACGAGTTGGTACAAGCCGATCGAGATCCAGAGGCTCTCGCTGTAGAAGCCGATCGGGATGAACTGCGCGGGCCCGGTCAGCGAAAAAGCGACCCAGGTGACGACGCCGGCCCAGGTGGCGGTCTTCACGCCGGGGCCGAGGCGCGGGCGCAGCAGCACATAAACATACATCGCGAGGAATCCGCGGCCCGCCTCGAAGACCAGGAACCAGATCATGGTGATTCCGGAATGATCCGGCGTCGTCGCGCCGAGCGCATCCCTGACCGCATGCCACTGATCCGTCACGAGGCGCTGGTGCAGGAAGCCGTCGCTCACCAAGCAGATCGCGGCGACGATCAGCGCGCCGAGGATGAACTTGCCCCAGTTCACGTCGCTCATGGCGTCCCCTCCTCGCTGGTTGCCAGCCCGAGTCTAAGCGATTGGCCGACCACGTGCCGGAGCCGAGCTGGGCGATAATCCGCCCATGCATTGGCACCGGCGCACGGTAGAAGAAGTCCTGTCGCTGCTCGAGACCTCGCGCGAGGGCCTCGGCAGCGGCGAGGCTGCACGCCGGCTCGCTGCGCACGGGCCAAACGCGATCGTCGAAGGCAAGCGGCGTTCCTGGCTCGCACTGCTGGGGGCGCAGTTCCTCGACGTGCCGATCCTGGTGCTGATCGGCGCGGCCGTCATCGCCGGCTTCATCGGCGACGTCGTCGACACCATCGTGATCCTGGCGATCGTGGCGCTGAATGCGGTGATCGGCTTCACCCAGGAGTACCGGGCGGAGAGCGCGCTCGCGGCACTGAAGGCGATGGCCGCGACGAGCGCCATGACCTACCGCGATGGTCGGCTCACGCGCGTGCTAACGCAGGACCTGGTGCCCGGCGACATCGTCCAGGTCGAGGCCGGCAGCGTTGTTCCGGCCGACCTGCGGCTGATCGAGGCGGCCGCCGTCAGGACCAACGAGGCGCCGCTGACTGGCGAGTCCGTTCCGGTCGAGAAGGCGACCGACGTCCTTGACGAAGAAGGGACCGTGGTTGCCGAGCGCAGCAACCTGCTGCACAAGGGCACCTACGTGACGCGCGGCCACGCCGTCGGCGTAGTCGTGGAGACGGGCATGTCCACGGAGTTCGGCCGCATCGCTGCACTCCTGCGCGACGTGCGGGCCGTGCAGACGCCGCTGCAGATCCGGCTCGCGCGACTCGGCCGAATTCTCGCCGCACTCGTGGTCATCGTATGCGCGATCGTGTTCACGACGGGCGTGCTGCGCGGCGAGGACTGGATGCCGATGCTCATGACCGCGCTGAGCCTCGCGGTCGCCGCCATCCCCGAGGCCCTGCCGGCGGTCGTGACCGTATCGCTCGCATTGGGCGCCCGACGCATGGTCGCGCGCCGCGCATTGATACGGCGCCTGCCAGCGGTGGAGACGCTGGGTTCGGTTACGTTCATCTGCGCCGACAAGACCGGGACCCTGACCGCCAACGAAATGAAGGTGGCGGCGTACTACTGCGGCGGCAGGCTCGCGAGTGCGCCCGGAGATTCGCCGGCAGCGCACGCGCTCCTCTCGGCAATGAGCGTGAGCCACGATGCCGCGATCGATGGCGAAGGCCGTGCGCATGGCGACCCGATCGAGACGGCGATGCTCAAGGCGGCAGAGGCCGCAGGTGTCGATGCAGGTGCAATTGCGCGCGACCTGCCGCGGGTCGCGGAGATCCCTTTCGAGGCGAAGCGCCGGTGCATGACGACCGTGCACCGAGAGGCGGACGGCTCTTTTCTCTCGATTACCAAGGGTGCTCCGGAGGTCATCGCGCACCTGTCGGAGAAAATTCAGGCGGTGGATGGCGCGGCGCCGGCGCAGCGCGAGGAAATCGAGCGCGCCGCTGAGACGATGGCCGCAAACGGACTGCGCGTGATCGCCTTCGGCGAGCGTCGCCTCGAGAGGCTGCCGGGCCAGGCGACGCCAGAGGCACTCGAGGGCAAGCTCACCTTCCTGGGGCTGGTGGGGCTCATCGATCCGCCGCGCGCAGAGGCGCGTGAATCGATCGATCAGTGCCGGGCCGCCGGCATCGTCCCGGTGATGATCACCGGCGACCATCCGGTCACCGCCCTTGCGGTTGCACGCGAGCTCGGGCTCGCGACAACGCCTGCGGCCGTCATCACCGGCGCCGAGCTCGAGAGCCTGCCGATGCCGGAATTCTCGCGCCGGGCCGAGAACCTCAGGGTCTACGCCCGGGTGACGCCGGAGCAGAAGCTCAAGATCGTGACTGCGCTGCAGGGCCGCGGCGAGTGCGTCGCCATGACCGGCGACGGCGTGAACGATGCGCCGGCCCTGCGGCAGGCGGACATCGGCGTGGCCATGGGCATCACGGGAACGGACGTCGCGAAGGAGGCGAGTGCCCTCGTGCTGCTGGACGACAATTTCGCGACCGTCGTCGGCGCCGTGCGCGAAGGGCGGCGCATCTACGACAACCTGCGGCGCTTCGTCCGCTACCAGATGACCACCAACTCAGCCGAGGTCTGGACGCTCTTCCTGGCTCCGTTCCTGGGTCTGCCGGTGCCGCTCTTGCCGCTGCAGATCCTATGGATCAATCTCGTGACCGACGGGCTGCCCGGGCTCGCGCTCGCAGCCGAGCGCGCGGAGCGTAACGTCATGCAGCGGCCGCCGAGGCCGGTCGGCGAGAGCATGTTCGCGCGCGGGCTGGGCGTGCACGTGTTGTGGGTTGGGCTGTTCATGGCGGCCCTGACGCTCGGCACGCAGGCCTGGTTCGTGGAATCCGGGCAGGATCAGGCGCGCTGGCAGACCATCACCTTCACGATGCTCTGCTTCGTCCAGCTGGGTCACGTGCTCGCGGTGCGTTCAGAACGCGAGTCGCTGTTTCGGCTTGGCCTCTTCACCAACCGGCCATTGCTTGGTGCCGTCCTGTTGGCGATCGCTCTGCAGCTTGCGATCATTTACCTGCCCGCGCTCAACGCCATGTTCCGGACTGCGCCGCTCTCTGCCACGGAGCTTGCGCTCACGTTTGCAGGCGCCACGCTGGTGTTCGTTGCCGTGGAGATCGAGAAGCGGCTCAAGGGAGGCAGGCCATGATGGCCAAGCGCGGGCGTGATCAGGCAGGTGACCCGGCTAGAGCAGCAGAGCGCCGTCAGGCGAGGCTTTGTTCGAGCAGCGCCAGGATCTGAGGCAGCGCGTCGCGGTGCTCGGGCTTCATCAGCACCGAGCGGAGCGCCGTGACGGTGCCGCCGGCGCCCCAGGGGTCGCCGAAGAACGCGGCGGGCAGTACTGCGAGGGCAAGGTACAGGCCTGCGCGCTCGGCTTTGGCGAAGATCTCGCTGGCGCGGCGCGAGGACTCCGCGGCGCTGTCAGCGCGCACCGCCCAGACGACGATGTCGAGCTCGGGCGGAAAGGCGGTGATGAAGCGCGCGTCCTTCGCGAGCTCCGCATGGAAGTCGAGCGCCGCCGCACGGCAGTCCTGCAGCATGCGCGCGAACTCGCCGCCGCGGACCAGCGGGAAGAGCCGCTGAGTGGTCCAGAGCGCGACGGCGGCCGCGCCCGGCCGCGAGCACTCCAGGCTGATCTCGCCGAGGTGCAGGTCACCTGAGCTGAAGTAGGTGTACGGCGACTCGTGGCGATAGTGGCTGCCGACCGCGGGGTCCCTGAACAGCACGCAGCCGCAGCCGTAGGGCTGCAGGCCGTGCTTGTGCGGATCGATCACGATCGAATCCACCTCCACAATGCGGTCGAAGGCGGCGCGGGCTGCAGGCAGCAGGTTGTCGGCCAGCACGTAGTAGCCGCCGTAGGCGCAATCGGCATGCAGGCGGAAGCCATGGCGTTCGCGGAGCGCCAGGATCTCAGGCAACGGGTCGACGGAGCCGACCGCGGTCGTGCCGAGCGTTGCGACGACGGTGCCGACGCCGCCGGCCTGCAGGCGCCGCTCGAGCGCCGCGATCTCCATTCGGCCGTAACGGTCGACGGGAACGGATTCGAACGGCAGCTTCAACACCGCGCTGATGCGGCTGTGCGTGTAATGCGCCTGGCTGGAGGCGAGCACCGTGGCGCCAGGCTTGAGTTCGCCGGCGATCCAGAGCGCCTCGAGGTTCGCCATCGTGCCGCCGCTCGTCAGGTGACCGAGGTGCGTTTCCCAGCCGAACATGCGCGCGATCCCGGCGACCGCCTCTTTCTCCATCGCGGAGCTGGCGCGGCCGCCGTCGAGGGCGTGGTTGTTCGGGTTGATCCACATGGCGAGCGCGTAGGCGAGGCGCGCGACCGCGTGCGGCGGCTTCAGCATCTGCCCCGCGTACTGCGGATGAAAGTACGGGTAGTTGTCGCGCATGCGCTCGGCGGCCTCGAGCAGCACCTTGCGCAGCGCCGCCGGGTCCGCCTGCCGCGCGTGCGGCGTCGGCAGACGTGCGAAGCCTTCCTCCAGGCGCGCGAGTGCGTCGTGCAGCAGCAGCAGCGAGTCGGCATCGAGCTGGGCGGGCATGCGGGCGGAATCGTATAACATGACGTCCGGCAGTGGGGGGGCAGGGCCGGTGAAGGCTTCACACATCGGGCCAGGCGACGCCTTGGTCGTCGTGGACGTGCAGCGCGATTTCCTGCCGGGCGGGGCGCGTGGCGTGCCCGGCGGCGACGAAGTGATTGCGCCGCTCAATCGCGCGATCAGCCTGTGCGAGCGCGCGGGGCTGCCCATTTTCTATTCGCGCGACTGGCACCCGGCCAACCACGTGTCGTTCAAGGCGCGCGGCGGGCCCTGGCCGCGTCATTGCGTCGCAGGCACGGAGGGCGCCGCGTTTGCGCTGACGCTGCGCGTGCCGCCGGGCGCGGTCATCGTCTCCAAGGCGACCAGCCCGGACCGCGACGTCGAGTCGGCGTTCCAGGACACGACGCTCGCGCCCCAGTTGCGCGCGGCGGGCGTGCACCGGCTGTATGTCGGCGGGCTCGCGACGGACTACTGCGTGCGGGCGACCGTACTGGCGGCACGGCGCGAGGGCTTCGATGTCCGGGTGATCGCGGATGCCGTCCGCGCCGTGGACGTCCAGCCCGGCGACGGCCAGCGCGCCCTGCAGGAAATGCAGCTCGCCGGCGCGCAGCTCACCAGCCGCTGCTGACTGGAGGGGACGCACCCCTTCACCAATATGAAGGGGTGCGTCCCCTTCGTTCAGGCGAGGGCGGTCTTGAACAACGCCAGCTGGCGTTCCCAGGCTCTCTCGGCCTGCTCGGCGTGGTAGACGGCCGAGTCCGGCGGACACCAGCCATGCAAGGTGCCGGCGAATACTTCGATTTCGGCCGGCCTTCCTGCCCTGGCGAACGCCTCGCGTAGCACGCCCTTCGCCTCCGGCTGCTTCTGGTCGTCGTTCTCGGCGATGGCGATGAGGAAATGTGCCTTCATCTTCGGGATCAGCAGATGCGGGCTCTCCGGCTGGTCGGTCACCAGCCCGCCGGCGTGGAAGGTTGCCGCGGCGCCGACGCGATCGGGGAGGAGCGCTGCCGTCTCGAACACGAGCGGGCCGCCCATGCAGTAGCCCGTGGTGCCGGCCTTGCGCCCGGTGTCGACGGCCGCCTGTGCGTCGAGCCACGCGATGAACGCCTGCGCATCCGTCCGCGCGGTGGCGGGACTCAGCGTGCCGCGCAGCACCATCAGCGCCTTGCGCGTCTCCGGGTCATCGAAGCTCGCCTTTTCGGGCGACGTGGGCGCCTTCTTCGTGCGATAGAACGGGTTGATCACGAGCACTGCGTAGCCGGATTCCGCGAGCCGCTTGCCCATCTGCCGGAACGCGGGCCGGAGGCCGAAAATGTCAGGCCAGACAAGCACGGCCGGGTGCCGCCCGGAAGCGGGATGCACGAAGTAGGCGTCTGCCGTGCCGTCCGGTGTCTTGATCCCGACTTCGGACTCCGTCGTCTCCGCGGCGTTGGCCACGCGCGGGAGCGCGAACACGAGGCCGGCCCCCAGGGCCAGCGAACCGAGTTCCCTGCGGGAGAGCCCGCCCTGGCGCAGGTTGTGCTCGATCATGTCTTCGAACGCAGCGTCGTCGCACATCGAAGTTCTCCCGCCTAGCTCAACAGTTTGCTGATCTCGCCGAAGCTCGCGGCGTCCTGGGTGTAGGTGAAGGTGCCAGTCGATCGCATTTCGCGCGCAGCGCGCAGGAAGGCGCCAAGCGCGGCGGCAGAAAGGGCGCTGCCAACGCTCACGCGCCGGACGCCCATTTCCGAGAGCTGATCGAGCGTGAAGCGCTGAGGCTGCGTGCCCATGAGGAAGTTCACGGGACGATCGACAGCCTTCACGACCGCCGTGATCTCCTCGCGCGTCGTGATGCAGGGCGCGTAGAGCACGTCCGCACCGGCCTCCTGGTAAGCCTGCAGGCGCCGGATCGTGTCCGCGAGGTCCGGCAGGCCGACGAGAAAGTTCTCCGCGCGCGCGGTCAGCGTGAAGGGAAAGGGCAGCGCGCGCCTGGCCTCGACTGCCGCGCGGACGCGGTCGGTTGCATGCCCGATGTCGTAGACCTTCTCGCCCGGACGGTCGATGGAGTCCTCGATCGAGCCGCCGACGATGCCGGTTGCGGCAGCGAGGCGGATCGTTTCGGCGACGGTCTTCGGGTCGTCGCCAAAGCCGTTTTCGAGGTCGGCACTGACGGGCAGGTCCGTCGCCGCGGCGATCTCGGCGACGTGCGCGAGCATTTTCTCGCGCCCGACCTGGTTGTCGAGCAGGCCGGCAGAGAACGCGAATCCCGCGCTCGTGGTTGCCAGCGCCTCGAAGCCGAGCTTCGCCAGCATGCGTGCCGTGCCGACATCCCAGGGATTCGGGATGATGAATGCGCGGGGTTTTGCGTGGAGCGCACGAAAGAGTTCCGCTTTCTCGGCCTGCGTCTTCATGCCCGTACCAGCGTCCAGATGCCGATGGCGATGAAACCGGCGCCGGCGACATACTTCAGCGCTACCGGGCTCACGTGCTGTGACACGAGCCCGCCCGCCAGCACGCCGATGCCGGTCGCAAAGACGAGGGCAGCAGAGGCGGCGACGAAGACGGTGAGCTTGCTGACCTCCTGGTCGGCGGCGAAGAGCAGCGTCGCGAGCTGTGTCTTGTCGCCGAGCTCCGCGAGGAAAACGGATGCGAACACGGCGGCCATGACTTTGAGGTCCATCAGTGTTTTTCGTCCTTTCCAGGTGATCGCTTCGGTTGGCGGACGATCTGGACAGCCGCGATGAGCAGGCCGATCGTGGATATCGCGAGCGAACCGAGCAGCAGCGGTCCCGCGGCGTCGAAGTAGCCGGCGCTCTTCGCCCAGAAGGCGACCGGCAGGACCGAGGCGAGCAACATGGCCGACAGCACCGCGCCACCGCGCGGCGCCTTCAGCGCGACCGCGGCGAAGACGATCGCGAACAGCAACGCCGGCACGCCGAACAGCAGAACGAAGAGGCTTGCCACGCTCCCAGCGTATCAGCCGTGAAGGGGACGCACCCCTTCACGAATATGAAGGGGTGCGTCCCCTTCGTTAAGCCATTGTCAGGCGGGGTCTTTTACGAGCCGGATGCCAAGATGATTCGTTCCCGTCGAGGGCTCGCCCTTGCCGCGGGTGCCGACCATGTAGCGCGAGCAGTACTGCTCGGTGCAGAGGAATGAGCCGCCCCGGTGAACCCGCTTTGCGATGCCCTGCTCGCTGGGATCGTAGGACGATTCCGGGCCCTTCGGATTGCGCGCCACGCCGCCGGTCGCGAGCTCGCGGTAGTAGTCGGGCCGGTACCAGTCGCTGGTCCACTCCCAGACGTTGCCGGCGACGTCATGCAGCCCGTAGGCATTCGGCGGAAACTGCGCGACCGCCGCGATGCCGCCGTGCGCATCTGCGTGCGTGTCCTCGTTCGGAAAATGCCCCTGGTGCGTGTTCGCCATGAAGCGCCCGTCCACCTGGAAATCGTTGCCCCAGGGATAGAGCGCCCCGGAAAGTCCGCCGCGCGCGGCAAACTCCCATTCCGCCTCGGTCGGCAGCCGCTTGCCGGCCCATTTCGCATAGGCCTCGGCATCCTCGTAGGCAATGTGCACGACGGGGTAATCCTCGCGTCCGCGCAAATCGCTGTCCGGCCCCGCCGGGTGACGCCAGTTCGCGCCGTCGACGTACGACCACCAGCGGAAGTGCGTGTCGAGCGGCACGGCGTGGTCAGGTGGTGTGAAGACGACGGAGCCGGCGACGAGGTTCTCCGGCGGCGCGTCCGGGAACTCCTCCTGCGTTGGCTTTCGCTCCGCGACCGTCACGTAGCTGGTCGCCTTCACGAACTCGGCGAACTGGCGGTTCGTGACCTCGGTGGTGTCCATCCAGAATCCGTCCACGGAGACACGGTGGATCGGCCGGGAATCCTCGGTCGCCTGCATGCCGACGACGTTCGCGTCCTTGCCGAGCGGGTCGGCGGCGCCCATGGAAAATTCGCCGCCGGGGATCCAGACCATGCCGTCGGGCGCCGGCCCGGGTGCGTCGGCGGCATTCGGCGTCGTGGGTTCGAAGCCATCCTCAGGCGAAATCGGCACCATCGCGGCGGGCGCGGCCACAGACGGCGCCTCCTGCTGTCGTGTCATCAGCGCGAAGCCGATGCCAGCCGCGGTCCCAACGACGATCAGCACAACCGCAATGAGCTTTGAGCGGGTCATGGGCGAATCATCTCACGCGCGCCTCACTGGAACGGAAAGACCCTGTTCCAGTCCTTCTCCATGTCGACGACGGTCCAGTCCCGCAACTTCGCCTCGTCGAGCCCCTTGTCGAGCGCGCCGATGTGCGATCCGCGGTCATAGGCCCATTCGCGCTTTGAGTCGGTGTGGTGAACGAACACGCACAGCCGCAGGCCCGACGAACTGCAGGTCCATTGCAGCATCTGCAGGTCGCCGTCGGAGTTACCAAAAGCCGCGATCGGCCGGCGGCCGATGTGGCGCTGGATGCCGACCGGTTTGCCTTCCTTGTCGTCGTTGAGGACGAGGCTCGGCAGCTTGATAAGCGCCGGCCGGCCATCGACCATCTCGTACTTGAGCCCGCCGCTCGTGCCGATCACCTGTTCGGGCGGGATGCCGTAGACGCGCTCTGACCAGGGGCGCATGAAATCGATGCCGCCGCCCGAGACGATGTAGGTCTTGAAGCCGTTGGCGCGCAGGTAATCGAGCAGCTCGAGCATGGGCTGGTAGACCATGGCCGTGAACGGCTGGCCGGTCTTTGGATGCTTCGCGGTCGTGATCCAGTTGCTGACGATGCGGCTGAACTCGTCGGTCGTCATGCCGGTGTGTGTCGCGGTGAGCAGCGCAACGACCCCGGCTTCGCCGCCCGCGGTCACCCCTTGCAAGTCACCCTTGAGCACCGATGCAAAGGGTTCCTGGGTCTTCCACTCCGGGTGCTGCGGCGCCATAGCCTTGACCCGGTCGATCAGGAAGAAGAGCTGCGTGTAGATCGGTTGCTCGGCCCAGAGCGTGCCGTCGTTGTCGAAAGTGGCGATGCGCTCTGGCACCGGCACGAAGTCCGGCGATCCTTCCCGCGTCACCTCCTCCACGAACTTGATGATCGACTGCTTGGTGGCCCCCTCGTTCCAGGAGGGCAGCGGGTCGGCGGCGAGCGCCAGCGACGAGAAGGCAAGTGCGAGGATCAGGATCGTGGCATTCGTCGCGCGCCGGGTTGAAGGCATCATATTGGCTTTCCAAAAATTCGGGCCGCACCGAGGGCGTGCGGCCCGATTATCCACTTCAGGTCGTGCTTGTGCGAGGCGTCAGTTGTGCGCCGGCCTGGTCACCGCTTCCATGACGTTGTCGAGATTGATCGATCCCGGCTTCCGGCGCAGGAACGTGATCTTCCATTGTTCATATCGAAGGGCCGCGACACTGCCGTCGTCACTCCAATAAATGAAGTCCTTGCGTGATACAGGACTAAGCCGAGCACAGCACACGTAAGTTACGGCAGCTGCGCCGGCAAAGTTGCTCATGCTCCCTGACTGGCGGCGCCGGCATTCCGTTCATGCCGGCGCCGCAGATTGACGAGTTCAAGTCTTAAGAGTCGTGGCTACTTCGCGCCCTTGCCCATTTCCTCGATCTGCTTCTGCATCTTGCTCAGGTTGAAGGAACCCGCCGTCTGGCTGGCCGGGTAGTCCTTGAAGGTCATGAGGAACTTGCCGACTACGTCGGTGGCCGGCGAGATGAGGAAAACGCGGTCGAGCCACCAGTCATCGTAGGTGTTCGCGTTGTGTTGGGCTTTTTCGAGCGGATCGCGGCGCAGGTTGAAGAGCAGCGGGGCGCGCAGTTCGACGAATGGCTCGCGCCACAAAGGCATGGCCTCGGCGCGATTTTCCATGTAGACGACCTTCCAGTCCTTGACGCGGGCGGCGACGATCTCGCCGATATCGTTCACATAGATGAACTCCTGGCGCGGCGACTCCTTCGACTTGCCGCTGAGGTAGTCGAGCAGGTTGTAGCCATCGAGGTGGTTCTTGTAGGTGCGGCCATTGAGTTCCACGCCCGTGAGAAGCTTTTCCTTGATGTCCGGTGCACCAGCGATGGCGGCGAAGGTGGTCAGCCAGTCCTCGTGGGCGACGATGCCGTTGAGCGTCTTGTCCGCCATGAATTTTCCAGGCCAGCGCACGAAGCAGGAGACACGGTAGGCGCCTTCCCAGTTCGTGTTCTTCTCGCTGCGGAACTGCGTGGTGCCGGCATCGGGCCAGGTGTTGTAATGCACGCCGTTGTCGGTGGAATACTGCACGATGGTGTTATCGGCGATGCCGAGGTCATCGATGAGCTTGAGCAGCTCGCCGACGTGCATGTCGTGCTCGACCATGCCGTCGCTGTACTCGTCCTGACCGGAGATACCGCGATGCTCCGCCTTCACATGGGTGCGGAAATGCATGCGTGTGCCGTTCCACCAGACGAAGAATGGCTTGCCCGCCTGGTTTTGCGCAGTGATGAATTTCTTCGCGGCAGCGACGGTTTCATCATCAATGGTCTCCATGCGCTTTATGGTGAGCGGGCCGGTGTTCTCGATTTTCTGGCCACCTTTACCGTCGGCCCAGGTATGCAACACGCCGCGCGGGCCGTATTTGTTGCGGAACTCCGGGTTCTTCGGATAGTCCAGATTCTCCGGCTCCTCTTCGGCATTCAAATGGTAGAGGTTGCCGAGAAATTCGTCGAAGCCGTGCATCGTAGGCAGATGCTCGTCGCGGTCGCCCTGGTGGTTCTTGCCGAACTGGCCGGTGGCGTAGCCCTGGGCCTTCAGCACCGTGGCCATCGTCACATCCGTTTTCTGCCAGCCTTCTTTCGCGCCGGGCAGGCCGACCTTCAACATGCCGTTCCGCAGGGGAACGGAGCCGCCGATAAAGGCCGCACGACCGGCGGTGCAGCTTTGCTGCG
>Ga0209254_10000986_pt1 | contig 25108 bp, 24 predicted proteins | sample FrelakmetDIP11DI_FD_187148 | JGI IMG/M metagenome (GOLD analysis project Ga0209254, IMG submission 187148) | Freshwater lake sediment microbial communities from the University of Notre Dame, USA, for methane emissions studies - DIP11 DI (SPAdes)... | ecosystem: Environmental > Aquatic >...
GACGATGGCATTGCGTAAGCCACCGCCTTCGGAACCGGGCGCCGGCGTATCCTGGGTGAATATATCCCAGCTCAATGCGGCAAAGCCTTTGGAAAACAGCGTCCACAGGATCCACATCAGCGCCACGAGGCCAAAGCTCATCGCCAACATCGAAAGACCTATGCCGATACGATTGATCAGGAGGCGGCGGCTGTAGAGATTCATCATGAAGTGCTCCTTACAGGCCTTCGGAGCCCATGCTGCGGCTGATCAGCCAGCGCGATATCGCCAGCACGATGAAGGTGAGGACGAACAGCACCAGGCCGAGCGCAAACAGTGAAGCGATGTGCAGACCGGGATCGGCCTCGCCGAATTCGTTGGCCAGGGTGGAGGCGATCGAAGTACCCGGCGAAAACAGGCCAGGATTGATGCGGTTGGCATTACCGATGACAAAGGTGACCGCCATGGTTTCACCCAGCGCGCGGCCCAGTCCGAGCATGATGCCGCCAATGACGCCGACGCGTGTATACGGCAGCACGATGTTGCGAACGACCTCCCAGGTGGTGCAGCCGACAGCATAGGCCGACTCCCTCAGCACGTCAGGCACCGTATCGAACACATCGCGCATGACCGAAGCGATGAAAGGGATCACCATCAGTGACAGTACGATGCTGGCGGTGAGGATGCCGACGCCGATGGGGGGGCCGGAAAACCAGCTGCCGATTATCGGTACATCGCCGAACCAGTTCTGCAGGGGAGGCTGGATGTATTCGGCAAACAGGGGGGCAAAAATGAACAGGCCCCAGATACCGTAGACGATGGAGGGGATGCCGGCGAGCAATTCGATCGCAGTACCCAGCGGGCGGCGCAGCCACACCGGGCAGGTTTCGGTCAGGAAGAGGGCGATGCCGAAGCTGACTGGCACCGCAATCAATAGAGCAATGATGGAAGTGACGACCGTGCCGTAGATCGCGGCCAGTGCGCCGTACTCATCATCCGGAACGCTCCAGACATTGGTCCAGAAAAAGGCCGGGCCGAATTCCTTGAGGCTGGGCCAGGCCTCGATTGTCAGCGACACAAGGATCCCCACCAGCGCCGCCAGCACGACAAATGCGAATACCTGGGTAGTGTGATGGAATAACTTGTCCTGCAAGTGGAATTTCCTGACCTGCTGGGCATGCAGGTCGATTCCGGCAGATGCGCTGGGCTCGCTCACGGTGGGTTGCCTGTCGGTTAGGTTGTTATCTGCGGAAGCACCCGCCTGATCTGGAAGATGCTTTCGAAGAGAGCCTGGGGCGACAGCCGCCCCAGGCTTTCAATCAAGTCAATGCGTGTGAAACCGCATTACTTGATATTTTTCATTTCCGCTTCGACCATCTTCACGACGTTGGGCGGCAGGGCCACGAAGCCCAGATCGGCAGCCATCTGCTGGCCGTTGTTCAGCGACCAGGTGAAAAAGTCGACCACGCCCTTCTGCTTGGCGGCGTCGGAACCCTTTTCATAGGCCAGAACGTAGGTCGCGGTGGTGATGGGCCAGGCATTCTTGTGCGACTGATCCAGCAGATCAGGCGCCATGCCCTTCACCTTGAAGTTGGCGCCGGCAGCAGCGTCCGCCACGGCCTGCTGGTTCGGGACGATAAAGTTTCCGGCCTTGTTCTTCAGCGCGACGAAGCTCATGTCGTTCTTCATAGCATCGGCGATATCGACATAGCCGATCGCACCCTTGATCTTCTGCACGTTGGCGGCGACACCGGGGTTGCCTTTGCCGCCGACTGCGTTCGAAGGCCAGTTCACGGTGTTGCCGGCGCCGACGTCACGCTTGAAGGCCATCGACTGTTTAGCAAGGTAGTTGCTGAATGCGTAGGTGGTGCCCGAGCCGTCCGAACGATGCGACACGGTAATCGCCAGATCCGGCAGCTTGACACCGGGGTTCTGCTTGGCGATAGCGGGATCGTTCCACTTGGTGATGGCGCCACGGAAGATGTCGGCAGCGGTAACGCCGTCGAGTTTCAGCTTGCCGGAGTCGATGCCGGGAACGTTCATGACGATGGTCACGCCGCCCATCACGGTCGGAACCTGGACCAGTCCAGTCGCATCCAGATCAGCCTCGCTGACCGGAGCATCGGTACCGCCGAAGTCGACGGTCTTGGCCTTGATCTGCTTGACGCCACCCGACGAGCCGATGCCCTGGTAGTTGACCTTGTTGCCGGTCGCGCCCTGGTAGGCTTCGGCCCACTTGGTGTAAACAGCGTAGGGGAAGGTTGCACCAGCGCCGGTAATGTCGGCGGCCAGCGCGCTAACCGAGAAAGTCAGACCCATGGCTGCAGCCAGGGCGCCTTGAGCAAGTTTGTTAAGAGTACGCATGTAATATCTCCGGAAGTAATGGACATTGCCGCATGGGCGACGACACCATACTAACGGGCGAATATTACAGTTATATTTCAGGGCGGGAAATCACCCGCCCGCGGCGGCGGCCCGCACGGCTGCGGCAATTATTTCAGCCGTGTTGCTTACCAGTTGGGCATCCCGGCCTTCCACCATCACCCGTATGAGGGGCTCGGTTCCGGACGCCCGCAGGACGATCCGGCCCGTGCCATTGAGGGCAGTCTCGGCCTCGACGACCGAGGCGCTGACCGCAGGTGCCGCATCCAGCTTAAAACCTTTTTCCACCGGCACGTTGATCATGACCTGGGGATAGGTTTCCAGGTCGGCGGTAAATGAATCAAGCGTCTCGCCGGTTTCCCGCAACGCCCGCAGCACCTGCAGCGCGGAAACGATGCCGTCGCCGGTTGTGTGCTTGTCGAGGCAGAGAATATGCCCCGAAGTTTCGCCACCGAGCGTCCAGCCATTGGCCTGCAGGCGTTCGAGCACGTAGCGGTCGCCCACCTTGGCGCGCTCGAATGGAACCTGAATGCGGCTTAGCGCATGCTCGGTGCCCAGATTGGTCATCAGGGTGCCGACCACCCCGCCTTTCATGTAGCCGGTCTGGATGCGGTGACGCGCGATGACATAAACCAGTTGGTCGCCGTCGTAAATCCGGCCCTGGGCGTCGGCCATCATAAGCCGATCGCCATCGCCGTCCAGTGAAATGCCCAGATCTGCGTGATGCAGCCGCACCGCGTCGGAGAGCGTCTTGGTGAACGTCGCGCCGCACTGGTCGTTGATATTGAAACCGTTCGGCTCATTGCCGACGGCGATCACCTCGGCACCCAGTTCGTGCAGCACATGCGGGGCAATGTGATAGGTGGCGCCATTCGCGCAGTCCACGACGATGCGCAGTCCGCGCAAATCGAGATGATTGGGGAATGTACTTTTGCAAAACTCGATGTAGCGCGCCGCGGCATCCTCGATCCGTCTGGCACGCCCCAATTGGCGCGCCTCGACCGTCACGATCGGATGGTCCATCCGCGCCTCGATGGCCTCTTCGACGCTGTCAGGCAGTTTCTCGCCACTGGCCGAAAAGAACTTGATGCCGTTGTCCTCGAACGGATTATGCGAGGCCGAGATCACCACCCCCGCCTGCAGACGCAGTGCGCGCGTCAGATACGCTACCGCAGGCGTCGGCATCGGGCCGGTCATCAGCACATTCACGCCAGCAGCCGTAAAACCGGCTTCCAGGGCGGCTTCCAGCATGTAGCCAGAGATGCGGGTGTCCTTGCCGATCAGCACGGTCGGGTGCTGGTTCGGCGGCAGGCTGCCGCGGTCCGCGACCAGCACCTGCCCCGCCGCGTAGCCCAGATGCATGACAAACTCGGGGGTGATGGGCGACTTCCCCACCCTCCCCCGCACCCCATCGGTACCGAAATATTTACGTCCCATCCTGCCATTCCTCCACTGCATTCCATATGGCCAGTGCATCCCGCATGGCCGCCACGTTGTGTACCCGAACCAGCCGCGCACCACGCGCTACGGCAGCCAGATGTGCAGCCACGCCGGCAAACTCGCGTTCCCCGACATCCCGACCGGTCAGGGTGCCCAGCATGGACTTGCGGGAGAGCCCGGCCAACACGGGCACGCCGATTTCAGTCAGGCTTTTCAGGTGCTTGAGCAGATCCAGGTTGTGTTGCAGCGTCTTGCCGAACCCGAAGCCGGGATCGACCACCAGCCGATTACGCCCTATTCCTGAGGCTGCGCAGGCCATCACCCTGCCCTGCAAGAAAAGTTTCACTTCCGCGACCACGTCGGCATACCGGGGAGCGTGTTGCATGGATTGCGGGTCACCCTGCATATGCATCAAACACACCGCCGCATCGGATGCCGCCACCACTTGCAGTGCGCCGGGTTCATGCAAGGCCATGACATCGTTCACCATGACCGCGCCAGCATCGAGCGCAGCCCGCATGACCTCGGCCTTTTTCGTGTCGACCGACACCACGCAACCGTGGCCGACAAGCGCCTCGATTACCGGCAACACACGGCTGATTTCCTCGCCGGCTGGCACAGCTGTCGCGCCTGGACGAGTGGACTCTCCGCCCACATCGAGGATATCGGCACCTTCCTCACGGAGCTTAAGTGCATGCCGGATCGCCGCGGTTGCATCGAGCCACCGGCCTCCGTCCGAAAACGAATCCGGCGTTGTGTTGACGATGCCCATGATGAGCGGGCTTGCCAGAGAGAGACGGTGCGAACCGGCGTGGAGTACGGACATAAAAATAGAGGGGCGTAAGCCCCTCCATTGTATGGGTGAACCCTGCTCGACGGTCAGGTTCCCTGTGCCGGCTGTGTAGTCGGCGCGGGGGCACTGGGCGTGTCCCCTCCGTTAGTCGAAGGCTGGGGGGGGGGCGCCGGCTTGGGCGGATGCGCCGGGCGCCCCGCCATGATGTCGGCAATCTGTTCGGCATCGATGGTTTCCCATTCCATCAGCGCAGCGGTCATTGCCTCGACAATGTCGCGCTTTTCGGTGAGGATTTTCTTCGCCAGCGCGTATTGCTGATCCAGAATGCGGCGGATTTCCGTATCAACCTTCTGCATGGTGGCCTCGCTCATATTCTTGTGCGTGGTCACCGAGCGGCCGAGGAACACCTCGCCTTCGTTCTCGCCGTACACCATGGGGCCGAGGGCTTCGGACATACCGTAACGCGTCACCATGTCGCGCGCGATGCTGGTGGCGCGCTCGAAGTCGTTGGATGCACCGGTCGAAATGCTGCCGACAAAAATCTCTTCCGCCACCCGGCCGCCAAACAGCATGCTGATCTGCGACAGCATCTGATCCTGATACAGGCTGTAGCGATCCATTTCCGGCAGCGACATGGTCACGCCCAGCGCACGGCCGCGCGGAATCACGGTCACCTTGTGCACCGGGTCGCAGCCAGGCAGGGACATGCCGATCACCGCATGGCCCGACTCATGGTAGGCCGTTTTCTTCTTGTCCTCGGGAGTGATCACCATGGACTTGCGCTCGGCGCCCATGAAAATCTTGTCCTTGGCCTGCTCGAAGTCATCCATGTCGACCAGGCGCTTGCTGCGTCGAGCGGCGAACAGTGCGGCCTCATTCACCAGGTTGGCCAGATCCGCCCCGGACATGCCTGGCGTGCCGCGCGCCAGAATATCGGCCCGCACATCGGGTGCGACCGGTACCTTGCGCATATGCACCATCAGAATCTGCTCCCGCCCGCGGATGTCGGGCAGTCCCACCACCACCTGGCGGTCGAAACGTCCAGGGCGCAATAGCGCGGGATCGAGGACGTCGGGGCGGTTGGTGGCAGCAATCACGATCACGCCCACGCTCGCTTCGAAACCGTCCATTTCAACCAGCAACTGGTTGAGCGTCTGTTCACGCTCGTCGTTGCCACCGCCAAGACCGGCGCCACGCTGACGGCCAACCGCGTCGATTTCGTCGATGAAAATGATGCATGGCGAATTCTTCTTGGCCTGCTCGAACATGTCACGCACGCGCGCGGCGCCGACGCCTACAAACATCTCGACGAAGTCGGAGCCGGAAATGCTGAAGAACGGCACTTTGGCTTCACCCGAGATCGAGCGTGCCAGCAGGGTTTTACCGGTACCGGGCGGGCCCACCATGAGCACACCGCGCGGAATACGTCCGCCCAGTTTCTGGAATTTGGATGGATCTTTCAGAAAGTCGACAAGTTCAGCGACATCCTCCTTGGCTTCGTCGCAACCGGCCACATCGGCAAAGGTCACGGGATTTGCATTTTCATCGAGCAGGCGTGCGCGGCTCTTGCCGAACGAGAACGCTCCGCCCTTCCCGCCACCCTGCATCTGGCGCATGAAGAAGATCCAGACGCCAATCAGCAACAACATGGGGAACCACGAAATGAACAGGCTCATCAGGAAGGAAGGTTGTTCTTCTGGCTTGGCTTCGACCGATACACCGTTCTTCAGCAGATCGGACACCATCCATGGATCGCTCGGCGCATAGCTGGTGAAACGCTGGCCATCGCTGCGTTCCCCCTTCAATACGTTGCCTTCGATCACCACCTTGGCGATCTTCTGCTGACGCACCTCATCGATGAACTGCGAGTACGGCACCTGCGTCTGCGTGGTGCGTTGTGCGCCGAACTGATTGAAGACCGTCATCAAAACGACGGCGATGATCAACCAGATCGCGATATTCTTGGACAAATTGTTCACTCTTGCTCCTTAGTGCCCGATGAAGCACGTTTAGACTCATTCTAAACCCTATTCAGCAGGGTTACCACGCCAGATTTACGAATCTCCATCCTGGGCTACTACAGGTCGTCGCCCTAGCAGATAGACCTCGGTGCTGCGGTCGCGCGATGCATCCGGTTTGCGAATCAGCACCTGCTCGAATGACTGCCGCATCCGTGTACGGAAATCTTCGAATCCTACGCCCTGAAAAACTTTGACGAGAAAAGTGCCATCCGGTTTCAACCAGTGCAGCGTAAATTCGAGTGCCAACTCGCACAATTCATAATGCCGCGCCTGATCACGCAGCATGACTCCACTGATGTTGGGGGCCATATCGCTCAAAACAAGGTCGACTCGCCTTGATTGCAGCTTTTCTTCGAGCCAGGCCAGCGCTGCAGGATCGGTGAAGTCGCCTTCGAGGCTGTCGACCCCCTGCATCGGCGCCACCGGCAACAGGTCGATCGCCAGCACCCTGCCCTGCCCTTTCATCTTTTGCAGCACCACCTGGCACCAACTGCCCGGGGCCGCCCCCAGGTCCACCACGGTCATGCCTGGTCGGAGCAGACGATCGCGCTTGTCGATTTCCAGCAATTTATAGGCAGCGCGCGAAAGGTAGTTGTCCTGCTGCGCCTTTTTGACGTAGTGATCCGTCACGTGCTCATGCATCCAGGCACTGCCCGATTTTGTTCGCTTCGGTTTCTGCGCCATGTCTACCCGCTCTATCGGCTACAATCCGCGCTCAGTTTAAGGAATCAGCATGAAATCTCTCACGCCCGCGCAACGGCAATATCTCAAGAGTCTCGCACACAGCCGCCAGCCCGTGGTCATAATTGGGAACAACGGGCTCACCCCTGCTGTGCTGAAAGAAATTGATCTTGCGCTGAATGCGCATGAACTGATCAAGATAAAGGCAGCCAGCGACGAGCCGGATACCCGCCGCGCCTGGCTGGAGGAAATTGCTGCCGCCACCGGGGCGACAGCGGTTCAGCTGATCGGCAAGGTGCTGGTGATCTATCGCGCCGCCGACAAGCCCGTGATTGTCCTGCCCGCCTGACAGTCCCGGAAAACGGCTTATCGCGCCAACCCCGAGCGCCAGACCAGCAGGAGTCCGAGCGCGCTCTGAATCAGATAGAGTATGCTCGACACGCCGTGCCAGCGCGCGAAGCGGTCGGCGAACACGCTCTGCATCACGGCATGCGGCATGGCCTGGTCCTTCAGGCCCTGCATGATCGGCTGGATGCCGAAGTGGCCGGCAAGGATCAGCGCCAGCATCGTCGCCACAATCCAGAAGAACAGGGTTTTCAGTGCTGCGGCGCCGTCGCGGGCGATGCGATAAATGAGCAGATATATCGCTGCAACGATGCCTATCCACGCAATCAGACCGAACAGCCTGCCTGCCAGCATGCCGGCCAGTTGCTTGTCGTCCAGGCTGGCGAACAGCACCGGCGCGGCAACATAGCCAATTGCCCACATGCCGCCGATCCACAGCACCAGCAGCACCCCGGCGAGGCCGTCCCAGAAACGCCGCATGATTACTTGTAGAGCACGTCCAGAACTTCGTACTGGCGGACGCCACTGGGTGCCTGCACATCCACGCTGTCGCCTGCATATTTTCCGATCAGCGCCCGTGCGATCGGCGACGAAACGGAAATCTTGCCCTGCTTGATGTCGGCTTCGTCGTCGCCGACGATCTGATAGATGACGGGTTCGCCAGAATCGGCATCCTCGAGTTCGACCGTAGCACCGAACACGATACGGCCGTCGGCATCGAGTGTGGTCGGATCGATGATCTGTGCATTGGTCAATTTGCCCTCGATATCGGCAATCCGCCCTTCGATGAATCCCTGCTTTTCCTTGGCGGCATCGTATTCCGCGTTTTCCGACAGGTCGCCCTGTGCGCGCGCCTCGGCAATCGCCTGGATGACAGAAGGACGCTCGACGCTTTTCAGATGTTGCAACTCGACGCGCAGTTTTTCCGCGCCGACCACGGTGAGGGGATATTTGTTCACAACTTTACCTTATTGAATCAGTGCAAACGCTGATGCAGCGCCTGCAGGGAATACACCTTGAATTCATTGCCGTGCTGCATGCCCATGCAGGCAGCTCGCGCACCGGCCAGGGTGGTGAAGTACACGACCCGACGTGCCAGGGCTTCAGCGCGGATCGCGTAGGAATCCTTCACCGCTTTCTTGTCGTCGACCACGTTGACGATGAAATCGATGTCGCCGTTCTTGATCATGTCGACAATATGCGGACGGCCTTCCTTGACCTTGTTGACCACCGCAACCGGAATGCCTGCCAACTCGATCGCCTGCGCGGTGCCGCGCGTGGCGACCAGGTTGAAACCAAGATCGCGCAGGGCCTGCGCCACCTCGACCACGGCTTCGCGATCGCTCGGATCGCCCGAACGTACGCTGACGAAGGCGCGACCACCAGGCTTGGGCAGTGCGTCACTCGAGGCGAGTTGCGACTTGACGAAGGCCTCGCCAAAATTGTCGCCCACTCCCATGACCTCGCCGGTCGACTTCATTTCGGGGCCGAGAATGGTGTCGACGCCGGGAAACTTGCGGAACGGGAATACTGCTTCCTTGACCGAGAAATACGGTGGGATGATTTCTTTCTCAAATCCCTGCGATTTCAGCGAAATACCGGCCATTGCACGCGCGGCGATCTTGGCCAGCGGTGCGCCGATCGCCTTCGAAACATAGGGCACCGTGCGCGAGGCGCGCGGGTTCACTTCGAGCACATAAACGGTGTCGCCCTGAATCGCGAACTGCACGTTCATCAGGCCGACCACGTGCAGCGCCTTCGCCATCGCCACCGTCTGGCGACGCAATTCGTCTTGCACGTCCTTCGACAGGCTATAAGGCGGCAGCGAACAGGCCGAATCGCCCGAATGCACACCCGCCTGCTCGATATGCTGCATGATGCCGCCGATCACCACCTGCTCGCCATCGGATAAGGCATCCACATCGACCTCGATCGCATCGTTGAGGAAGCGGTCGAGCAGCACCGGCGACTTGTTCGACACCTTGACCGCTTCGGTCATGTAGCGTCTCAGGTCGGCCTCTTCGCGCACAATTTCCATCGCACGGCCGCCCAGCACATAGCTCGGCCGCACCACCAGCGGGTAGCCGATTTCCTCGGCCATGCGAATGGCACTCTCGGGGTTGCGTGCGGTGCGATTGGGCGGCTGCTTCAGACCCAGATCGTGCAGCATCTGCTGGAACCGCTCACGGTCTTCGGCCGCATCGATCATGTCAGGACTGGTGCCGATGATGGGCACGCCATTTCTTTCCAGATCGCGCGCCAGTTTCAGCGGCGTCTGTCCGCCGTACTGCACGATCACGCCCCAAGGCTTCTCGATGCGCACGATTTCCAGCACATCTTCAAGCGTCAGCGGCTCGAAATACAGGCGGTCGGAAGTGTCGTAATCGGTCGACACGGTCTCCGGGTTGCAGTTGACCATGATGGTCTCGAACCCGTTTTCGCGCAGTGCCAGCGCGGCATGCACGCAACAGTAATCGAATTCGATGCCCTGTCCAATGCGGTTCGGTCCGCCGCCCAGCACCATGATCTTTTTCGCGTTGGTCGGCTGTGACTCGCATTCTTCCTCGTAGGTCGAATACATATAGGCGGTCTGGGTGGCGAATTCGGCTGCACAGGTGTCCACCCGCTTGTAGACGGGATGCACTGCCAGTTCATGACGGTGTGCACGAACCGCGTGCTGGTTTGTATTCAGCAATCTGGCCAGACGACGGTCGGAAAAACCGGCACGCTTCAAAAGGCGCAGTTCGTCACGATCGATTTCAGCAAGCGAACGCCCGGTCAGTGACGCTTCCAATTCGATCAGCCCCTGGATCTGGTCGAGAAACCACGGATCGATTTTCGAGACATCGAAGATTTCCTGCAGCGTCATGCCCACGCGGAAAGCGTCGCCGACGTACCAGATGCGCTCGGGACCGGGCGACATCAGCTCGGCTTCGATCTCGTCGCGATCGGTGCTCTTGGGGTCGAAGCCATCGGCACCGACTTCCAGTCCGCGCAGCGCCTTCTGCAGCGACTCCTGGAAGGTGCGGCCCATCGCCATCACCTCGCCCACCGACTTCATCTGCGTGGTCAGGCGGTCATCCGCCTGCGGAAATTTCTCGAAGGCAAAGCGCGGAATCTTGGTCACCACGTAATCGATCGACGGCTCGAACGAGGCCGGTGTCGCCCCACCGGTGATATCGTTCTGCAACTCGTCGAGCGTATATCCGACCGCCAGCTTGGCAGCCACCTTGGCGATGGGGAAGCCGGTCGCCTTGGACGCCAGGGCGGAAGAACGCGACACGCGCGGGTTCATCTCGATGACCACCATGCGTCCGTCCGCCGGGTTGATGGAGAACTGCACGTTGGAGCCGCCGGTATCCACGCCGATCTCGCGCAACACCGCGAGGCTCGCGTTGCGCATGATCTGGTATTCCTTGTCGGTCAGAGTCTGCGCGGGTGCTACCGTAATCGAATCGCCGGTGTGAACGCCCATCGGGTCGAAGTTTTCGATCGAGCAGACGATGATGCAGTTGTCCTTGCGGTCGCGCACCACTTCCATCTCGAATTCTTTCCAGCCGAGCAGCGATTCCTCTATCAGCAGCTCGTGCGTGGGCGAAGCTTCGAGTCCACGCTCGCAGATGGCGACGAATTCATCGCGGTTGTACGCGATGCCGCCACCCGATCCTCCCATGGTGAACGAGGGCCGGATAATCGACGGGAAACCCAGTGCGGCCTGCACCTGCAAGGCCTCTTCCAGGCTGTGGGCGATCGACGACCGTGCCGAGCCGAGACCCAGCCTGGTCATCGCGGCCTTGAACTTTTCGCGATCCTCCGCTTTGTCGATGGCTTCCTTCGACGCGCCGATCATCTCGACGCCGTATTTTTCCAGCACACCGTGCTTGGCCAGATCGAGCGCGCAGTTAAGCGCGGTCTGCCCGCCCATGGTCGGCAGCAGCGCATCGGGGCGCTCCTTCTCGATGATCTTCTCGACCACCTGCCAGGAAATCGGCTCGATGTAGGTGACATCGGCCATGTCCGGGTCGGTCATGATCGTCGCCGGGTTGCTGTTGACGAGGATGACTTTGTAGCCCTCTTCGCGCAGCGCCTTGCAGGCTTGGGCGCCCGAATAATCGAACTCGCACGCCTGCCCGATGACGATGGGGCCGGCGCCGATGATCAGAATGCTTTTAAGGTCAGTGCGCTTGGGCATGATCGGCCATCAGCTGAATAAATCGGTCGAACAAATAGCTCACGTCGTGCGGGCCGGGACTGGCTTCTGGATGACCCTGGAAGCTGAATGCGGGCACATCGGTACGCGCAATCCCCTGCAGCGAACCGTCGAACAAGGAAACGTGGGTGCTGCGCAGGGTGTCCGGCAAGGTCGCCGCGTCCACCGCGAAACCATGGTTCTGGCTGGTGATTGCCACCCGGCCACTGTCGAGGTCCTTGACTGGATGGTTGGCGCCATGGTGACCGAACTTCATCTTGGTGGTCCTGGCCCCCGAGGCAAGCGCCAGGAGCTGGTGCCCAAGGCAGATGCCGAAGGTCGGGATCCTTGCCGCCACCAGTTCGCCGATCGCCTTGATTGCGTAATCGCACGGCTCCGGATCGCCCGGGCCGTTGGAGAGGAAAATGCCGTCCGGCTTCAGCGCCAGGGCATCGGCCGAGGTGGCGGTGGCGGGCAGCACGGTCAGTCTGCAGCCGCGTTCGGCCAGCATGCGCAGGATATTGCGCTTGACGCCGTAATCGAAGGCCACCACATGAAAACGCGGTTCGCTCGACTGGCCATAGCCACGACCGAGCTTCCATTCGGTTTCGTTCCATTCATATGCCGCGGGCGCAGTGACCACGCGGGCCAGATCCATGCCGGCCAAGCCCGGGAAGGCGCGCGCGGCCTCGAGCGCTTTTGACTCGTCCAACGCTCCCGCCATGATGCACCCGCTTTGTGCGCCCTTCTCACGCAGGATGCGCGTCAAACGCCGCGTGTCGATATCTGCGATCGCCAGGATGTTCTGGCTCCTGAGATAATCGGGGAGCGACTGTGCAGCACGAAAATTGGAGTGCAGGCGCGGCACGTCGCGCACCACCAGGCCAGCGGCGTGGATACGGTCCGACTCGACGTCCTCGGTATTGATGCCGGTGTTGCCGATGTGCGGATAGGTCAGCGTCACGATCTGGCGCGAATAAGAAGGGTCTGTGAGAATTTCCTGATAGCCGGTCAGCGCGGTATTGAAAACCACCTCGCCGGAAGTGATACCGTCAGCGCCGATGGACAGGCCGCGAAAAACCGAACCGTCAGCTAAAACAAGGATGGCGGGCTGAGCACGAGACAAGGAATACTCCGCAAGACAAATGAGCGTGGCGCAGGTGACAAAATTCAGGCGAGCCGCTTGCGCGAACCCGCCTGAACTTTAATGCTGCGATTGTAGCCGATCATGAGAGCGGCTTCAATGCTTTCCGGGCTGGTTCGCTCCCGGATCAGGGATGCAGATGATCCAGCCCGCCGTCCATGTCGAGCTCGGTAAGTTCGGTGAAACCGCCTATGCAGACGCCGTCGACAACGATCTGCGGCACGGTGCGCGCGCCGTTGGTCACGACGACAAATTCCTTCATCGCCCCGCGGTCGAGATCGATACGGACTTCATCGTAGCCAATGCCCCGTTTGTCGAGGAAGGCTTTGGCCTTGACGCAGACGGGGCAGGTGCCGGTACTGTAGACCTTGACGGCGTTCATGGTGTGTTCCAGTTCAAAACAGTCAATTCAGATCCAGCTATTTCAAATTCAACACGTCGCGCATGTCGTACAGGCCTGGCGCACGCCCCTGCAGCCATTTCGCGGCGCGCAGCGCGCCCAGCGCAAAGGTCGCACGGCTGCTGGCCTTGTGAGTGAGTTCGACGCGTTCGCCGATGCCGGCGAACAGCAAGGTGTGATCGCCGACGATGTCGCCTCCGCGCACCGTGGCGAAGCCGATGGTCTCGGGAGCGCGCTCACCGGTGACGCCCTCACGTCCATACACGGCACAGTGGGCAAGATCGCGGTCGAGCGCACGGGCGACCGCCTGCCCCAGACCCAGCGCGGTGCCGGATGGCGCATCGACCTTGTGACGGTGATGTGCCTCGATGATCTCGATGTCATAGCCGTCCTGCAGCACCTGGGCAGCGAGTTCGGCCAGTTTCATCAGGAGATTCACCCCCACGCTCATGTTGGGTGCGAATACAAGCGGGATCCGCTGCGCGGCAGCCGCAATGCGCGCCTTGCCGGCATCGTCGAAGCCGGTGGTGCCGATCACCAGCGGCACGCCAGCGGCAACACAGGCGTCGAGATAGTCAAAGGTGGCTTCGGGGCGGGTAAAGTCGATCAAAGCCTGGGCGCCCTGCAGCGCTACGGCCGGCTGGTCGGTCACGCTTACCCCGCTGGCCGTTCCCAAGGCGGCACCCGCGTCCTGCCCCTTCAGGGGGCTGCCGGGGCGGTCCAGCGCGCCGGACAGCGTGCAGTCTGCATCGGCTGCCACCGCTTCGAGCAGTGTGCGTCCCATGCGGCCGGACACCCCGGCAAGGGCGATCCGCACGCTCATGGCTTGGTACCGTGCAGGACCGACAGCACCTTCTCGTCGACGATCAACCAGCGGCCATCGCGTTCGATCATGCGCAGCTGCTTGACGACCGCATCGCGATAGTTGTCGGAGCGATAGAACTGGTTGAAGGTCACCGTCACGTTGCCGTCGGCGGCGCGGTCGACCGATGGCGACGCGATCCTGACCTCGATGTTCCGGGCGACTTCAAGCAACATGCGCTTGCGCTTTTCCCAGTCGGCGTGACTTCCCCCGCCCTGCGGGATGAAGCTGGAGTCGTATGCTGCGAAGTAGGCCGCGTCGTCGCGACGTGACCAGGCGTCCACCCAGGCGTTCAGGGCTTTCAGCACGGCTTCCTCGCTCACGGCCTCCACTTTCGTGGCTTCAACCGGTGCAGGCTCGGGGAAAGCCGGCATGACATCGGGCTTGATTTGCGTCACGTCGGTTTCAGGTTGCAGGCTCAACTCGGCAACCGGGTGCGGGTCCTTGTAGGGTGGCGCATCCTTGGGGCTCGGCAGCGGCTGCACAATGCTGGTTGCGGCGGACATCGCCGGTCGTTTCGTCGAGGCTGGAGACGTTGCCACCGCCACAACTGGCGCAGGTGCCTGGGACGCAGTGGGTTTCGCCGTCGGCTTGACCGCCACGGTCTCAGGTGCCAGCGCAGGCGCAGGTTTTGCTGCAGATGAAGGTACAGCGGGAGCTGGTGTTGGCTTTGCTGGAGCGGTTGCCTTGACCGCCGCTGCTGGGGTGGCCACCGCCGGTTCAGCCTTCGGAACTGCAGCGGGTGCCACTTTGACTTTAGATGCCGCAGCGGCCGGTTTGGCTGCCGTAGCTACAGCAGGTTCTGCCGGGGGCGCCGGCTCCCCGCCCGGTTCGGCCACCACTGACTCAGCCGGCGTTTCGGCTTGCGGCTCGGGCTTGGCTGCCAGGGTGGGCGCGGGGGTCTGCGCAGCAGGATCGGCCGTCGGCCTATCCCCTTCTATGCGGACCAGGGTGTCGCCGTCGAAAAACAGCGAGATGCGCCTTTGCTCGGCCAGTTTGCCCGCCTTGTAATAGACATACACGTAATCCCAGCGGTCGTTATGGAAGGGATCGTCCAGCAGCGGCGTCCCCAGCAGGAAACGCACTTGCGAACGATTGAGGCCGGTCTTCAGGCGCGCAACGTTTTCCTGATCGAGTGCATTGCCCTGCCGGACGTCAATGCGGTGGGCGCCGAATCTTGAACCGGCACAGCCAGCAAGCAGACTCAAAAGCAGGGCAGAAATCAGGAAGTGACGCATGGACAGAGAACCGGGAGGGTTTGGGCGGTTGGAAAAAAACGTATCATAACGTATTCGCGTTCCCATTCTGGAGCCCCCATTGAGCAATCCCTCCGATCTCAAAAGCATCGGTCTCAAGGCCACGCTGCCGCGTCTAAAAATTCTTGATTTGTTCGAGCAGAGCGACAAGCGACACATGACCGCCGAAGAGGTGTACCGGCTGCTGACCGATGAAGGCCAGGACATCGGTCTCGCCACGGTCTACCGCGTGCTGACCCAGTTCGAGCAGGCAGGGCTGTTGATGCGCCACCACTTCGACAGCGACAAGGCGGTATTCGAGCTCAACCAGGGCGACCACCACGACCATCTGGTCTGCCTGCAATGCGGCAAGGTCGAGGAATTCTTCGACAGCGAAATCGAAAAACGCCAGCAGCGCATCGCCAAGGAACGCGGCTTTGTAATCCACGATCACTCCTTGCAGATTTACGCCGACTGCATCAAGGAAGACTGTCCCAACCGCAAGCGGAGCGATCAGCGTCACCGGGGCTGAGCTTATTCCCGCCGGATCCAGGGTCCGACTGCCGCACAGAGGTCAGCCACGCCCTCGACCAAACGCGGCGTGAGACGATGCAGACGGTCTGCGTCGACCCGCACAAAAGCCTGATTTTTCACCGCCGGCAGGCTGGCAAAACGCTGCCACTGCAGCCGCATGTCGGGCGCGTCGCTGCCGCTCACGATGAGCGCCGGCGCACGTCGCAGCACCGCCTCGAGCGACACCACCGGGGAGAGCGCATTGAGGTCGGCGAATATATTGCGCGCACCGCATAGCGCAAGCGCATCGCTGATCCAGTGCGTGCCGCCCACCGTCATCAGCGGTCTATCCCATACCTGATAGAACACTGCAAGCGGCAGCGCATGGCCAGCCGGCACCTGTAACGCGGCCAGCCGCAGGGAGAAATCCTGCGCCGCCGCCGCACCCTCCCAGGCATGCCCGCTCGCCTGTCCGATCAACCGCAGCAGGCGCGCCACATCGTCGAGCCGGGTGGCCTGCGTATGCAGCACGGGCAGCCCCATCTGCTTCAGCGCATGTATGTCCGCCGCGCGGTTGCCCCCCATCCAGACGATGACCAGATCCGGTTTCAGTGCCAGGATGCGCTCTTGATTGATGCGGCTGTAATCGCCGACGCGCGGCAGCGTCTGCGCCGCTTGCGGGAAATCGCTCGCACTATCGACCCCGACCACCTGCGCCCCGGCGCCGACAGCAAACAGCAGTTCAGTGAGGTGCGGCGTCAGCGAAATGATGCGTTGCGGCGGCCGCTCGAACACAAGCGTCTGCCCGGCATCGTCGACCAGACGGACCGGGGCGGCCTGCACCGACATCGCCAGCAACAGCCCCAGCCAGAATGCAGCGTGGCGGATCACCGTCCGGCCAGGTTGCCACCGTGGAAGATCAGGCTCGCCCGCCCGCCTTCGAAGCGCAGGCGCGTCAGCGAGGCGCTTGCCACCTCGATGCGATAGGCATTTTCAAGCGGAATCTGCAGCGCCCATGCCAGCGCCATGCGCATCACCCCGGCGTGTCCCACCAGCAACACGTGCCGGCCGGCGTGGTGCGCGAGCACGTCTGCCAGACCAGCGGCGACCCGCGCATGAAAATCGGCCAGCGGTTCGGCGCCGGCCGGGCGCGCATTGAGCGGATCAGTCTTGAATTGCGCCAGGGTGCCTGGGGCCGCCTGTTCGATCTCGGCAGCAGTCTTGCCTTCCCATGCGCCGAATCCGACCTCCTTCAGCCGCGCGTCCAGCGCCAGCGGCAGCCCATGCCGCTCGGCCAGCGTCTCGGCAAACGCACGGCAGCGCAGCAGGGGCGACGAAACGATTTGCGTCCACGGAACCGATTCGCCCACTGCAGCATGCATCTGCGCCCAGCCCTTTTCCGACAGTGGATCGTCCATCTGTCCACGGTATTTGCGCCCACCGACGGGTTCGCCATGGCGCATCAGATCGATCGTCGTGGTCACACCAGCAATACCAGATTGTCGCGGTGGATCAGTTCCGGCTCGTCCATATAGCCGAGTAAAGCTTCGATCGCGCTACTCGGCTTGCCGGCGATGCGGCGCGCCTCCCCGGCGCTGTAATTGGCCAGGCCGCGGGCAATTTCACGGCCGTCGGGATCGACCACCGCCACCACTTCGCCACGCTCGAATTCGCCGGTCACGCTCTTCACGCCGACCGGTAGCAGGCTCTTGCCCTCCTCCTGCAAGGCGCGCACCGCCCCGGCGTCGAGCACCACGCCGCCGCGCAACTGCAGATGATCGGCCAGCCACTGGCGCCGCGCCGCCAGCGGCGCCTGCCGCGCCACCAACTGGCTGCCGATGGCCTCGCCGGTCGCCAATCGCAGTAGCACGCGATCCTCGTGTCCGCTGCAGATCACGGTGTGGGCGCCACTACGCGCCGCCCGCTTGGCCGCGAGAATCTTGGTCAGCATGCCGCCAGTGCCGATGGTGCTGCCTGCCCCGCCCGCCATGCGCTCAAGTTCGGGATCACCGGCGTGAGCATCCATCACCAGCGTGGCGTCGGCATGCCGGCGCGGGTCGGCGGTGAAGAGTCCCGTCTGGTCGGTGAGTATGATCAGGCAGTCGGCCTCGATCAGGTTGGTCACCAGCGCGCCCAGCGTGTCGTTGTCACCGAGACGGATCTCGTCGGTGGCCACGGTGTCGTTTTCGTTGATGATCGGCACCACTCGCAATTCGAGCAGGGTGCGCAGGGTGGTGCGCGCATTCAGATAGCGCGTGCGATCGGCCAGGTCTTCGTGAGTCAGCAGCACCTGGGCGGCGTGCAGGCCATGCGTCCGGAAAATCGATTCGTAGGCCTGCACCAGCCCCATCTGGCCGACGGCGGCCGCGGCCTGCAATTCGTTCACCGCCTTGGGCCGCTTTTTCCAGCCCAGCCTTGCGATGCCCTCGGCAATCGCGCCGGAAGACACCAGCACCACTTCCTTGCCCTGTCGGGTCAGCGCCGCGATCTGCTCGGCCCAGCGCGACAGCGCGGCGTGGTCGAGTCCGCGCCCTTCGGCGGTCACCAGGCTGGAGCCGACCTTGACCACGATGCGGCGCGCATGTTTGACGACCGAGGTGCTCATCGCGCCCCCTGCCGCAGACTCTTCACTGCTTCCTCTCTATCGCGGACACGAATGCCATCACGACAGAAATGATCCTCGAACAGGGCTTTCTGATAGGACAGCAGCGAGCGCATCTTGATGTCTTCCCAGCCGGCATTGCGCGCCCTCGACCAGGTGCCGTCCGGATGGCCGTAGGCATACAGGCGGCGCTCGCCTGTTTCGCAGCGCATGCCCTCGAAGGAGACGTTTCTCGCCCCACCCGTCGTTTCGACGACCACGGTGTAGCGGATGGTCAGGTCCGGCCCGACACTGATCGACTCTGCATCGACAAAATGCCGGTTGCGGGTTGCCGACGAGACATTGAACGGAATCAGGTTTTCGAGCTTGGGATAAGCCGGCAATTGCGCGGCCACCTCGACCCATGGCGTGTCCTCTTCGAACTCCCGCTCGAAATCGATCCATTCGGCATGCGCGACCAGCGGCAGACATAACAGCAAGACAGTCAGGGTTTTCATGCCCGGCATTTTATTGATTCGACTGCACGATGTCTGCAAGAAAGATTGGCGCGTGCATGCTGGATCGCCGGGGGCGGATGCAGGTGGGATAAAATCATTCCACCTGATCATGCCCCAGCCTGGACCCACCGCAGCCGAGCCGCCCCAGCCCTTACCGACATGTTGCCCGCCTCTCTCAAGCGCTATGCCTGGCTCTCCATCGCCGCAGCCCTCGCCACCATCCTGCTCAAGGGCTGGGCCTGGTGGCTCACCGGCTCGGTTGGCCTGCTGTCCGATGCGCTCGAATCCTTCGTCAATCTGGCCGGAGCCATGATGGCCCTGGCCATGCTGTCGCTGGCGGCCATTCCGGAAGACGACAACCATCGGCATGGACACGGCAAGGCAGAGTACTTCTCAAGCGCGTTCGAAGGCCTCCTCATCCTCATCGCCGCCGCCGCCATCGGCTATGCCGCCATCGAGCGCTTGTTCAACCCGCAAGCCATCGAGGCCGTGGGAATCGGCCTGGCCGTCTCGGTGATCGCTTCGGTGATCAACCTGGCCACCTCGCGCATCCTCATGAAGGTAGGCCGCAAGTACAGATCCATCACCCTGGAAGCCGATGCCCACCACTTGATGACCGACGTCTGGACCTCCGCAGGCGTCATCGCCGGGGTCGGACTGGTCTGGCTGACCGGCTGGATCTGGCTCGACCCGGTGATCGCGCTGCTGGTGGCCCTGAATATCGTGTGGACCGGCTGGCAGTTGCTGCAGCGCTCCGCCGCGGGGCTGATGGACGTGTCCATTCCGGAGGAAGAAATCAAGGCGATTGAAAACGTGCTGAACGGCTATCGCCAGCAGGGGCTGGAATTCCACGCCCTGCGCACGCGTCAGGCCGGCACCCGCGCCTTCATCTCCCTGCATGTGCTGGTGCCAGGCGCATGGTCCGTCCAGCGTGGGCATGACTGGTCGGAACGCATCGAGGCCGACATTCGCCTGGCAGTCCCCAACGCCAATATCACCACGCATCTGGAGCCGATCGAAGACCCTGTCTCTCTGGCCGATCAGGGACTGGATCGCCTGGGTCTCGAAGAATGATCGTTCAGGCAGATGCTGTGCCGCAGAACTATTTAGACGGCTAGATAATGTTTGAACCGGTAAGGTATTTTTCGCGTCGTCCTGAGTGGGTCAGTCTGTTGAGCCGTCTCAATAGAACGCTGTTTTTAATGGCTATTGATTCGGCCTCCCGCGCTGCCTCACACAGCCCAGGCAAGCCAGCCTTCATTACCACTTCAAACTTCATCAGGCCGAATCAATAACGAGCTGCGTTTTCCCGCAACGCACGGTAAACCATGCCGTATGCCACCAGGTTCACTGCCACGACCACCCCGCCCAGTACCAGCTGCACTGGTAAGGTGAGACTTTCTGGATACAGGATCGGCAGCAGGTAATGTTCGACAAAACCGCCGCTGTACGAGCCACCGCCACCGAGAACGCGCAGTTGATTCTCCAGCGGCGTCAACGGACACACCCCGCCGGTGAACTCGATCCAGGCGCCCCATGCCGCAGCGGGCAGGTGCAGCCAGGCCAGTTTTGGCCAGCGCAGCAGCAGAAACCCGCCTGCCATGACAAAGACGACGAAAAGCATATGCAGGATCACCAGTCCATCAGCAAGTATAAGTGTCATGCCGAACCCCCAGCCCTGGCTTGAACAGCATGCGATCCGGCTTGATTATTTTTTGGGCTTTTTCTCAGAGCAACGGATGATGGCTTCGTTGGTTTTCAAATCCAGGCAATAGCGCAGGTCGCCCCTGGGCAGGTGTTTCGGCTTGGCCATCTGCATTTGGGCACTAGCGGCTGCGGTCTGGCTCGCTGTGCCATCCACCTCGACACCCTCTGCCATCGCAATACCAACCACACACATGAGCGGCTGGGTAATGAACCAGGTTTTCATACGGTCTCCTTTAATGCGGCATGAGCCAGCCGGCCCTCGCCCTGGATGCAATTACGGCATAAATCCCACATCCGACCAAGACATGGAACGACCCGGAGCGGAACGCGCTTGACGAATTCATGCATTCGATGAAACCGAAAGTTGTCGCCCGGGCAGAAATCAGGAAGAAAGTGTTGCCGCTTCAGATCAGGTGGGTCGTCTGTCCACTCTCGAAAAGATCAGCGACCGTCAAAAGTGTTGTCCCGACGCAAAGCAAGGCAATGCCCGTCAGCTTCCTCGTAGCGAGGAGGCAGACGGGCGTTTCGGGGCTTATCGCATCGGCACCGGCTGGACGGGCACCATGCCATAGGGCGTAGCGAACATGCTTCCCCAAGTCGGGCCATAGGACTGCGGGCTGGCCATGGAATTGGCCCAACCCGGATACATGTTCGGATTCATGGGCATCATGGCGCTGTTCCACAGGTTCGGGTTCACCGGTGCCGTAGCCATGGGTACGTAGGAATTCGGATTCAACATGCCGAGTGCCATCGCGGTCACATTGGGATCGGTGGGCGCCGACACCCAGCGCATGACTTTGTTCGGGTCGGAGAGCAACTGCACCATGGCATTGAAGAACTGGGGGTCGAGCGCCGCCTGCATCCAGGTCATCAATGTCATGGGATCGACGATCTTGGCGTAATTGCCGTATGCCCGGGGATCCATCGCGCTGGCCATGGAACGCGCGTAAAGATTGGGATTCATAATGGCTGTCACCGCGGTAGCAACAAAGCCCGGTTCCGAAATCGCATTCATGGCAGCGGCAAATTTCTTCGGGTCCGCCATCATCTCGGCGTTATGCGTGAAATCCGACAGGTAGACGACCCATTCCATGTGGGTCTTGGGCATGCCATCCGGGTTCGATGCAGCAACCGGCGCGGGCGCAGCGTACGCGGCGTAAGGGGCTGCAGGAACAGGCGCCTGAGCAAAGGCCGTTGCACTGATACTGCCTAGGGCCAAGGTCATCAACAAGGGCAGTTTGCGCATGGGTAAATCTCCTCTATTCGTTATGGATAGCCTCGCCCTGTACGGAAAGGTCGTGACATTGTGCTACAAAAATTGATCGATAAGCTTATTACATTCAGGTCATATTGAAATGAATAATTCACCCGGCTCCAAAGGAGGGATCCATGCACACTCTATGTATGCAGCCCTTCACGTAGAATGAACCCCGTGTATGCCAAACCCGCTCATCATGTGCAGCATGCGACACTTTCGGACCATGATCGATCCCCGTAGGCAGTAGCAGATGTTTCTCATTGGCTCTGATGACTGACCTGACAAACCTTGGTGACAGATTTCGCTTCACATTGTTCACCAACGACGCCGCATTGACGGCAGAGGCGGATAGTGCCGGCATCGACCGTGTCGGCCCTGACCTGGAGCGGCTTGGAAAAATCGAGCGCCAGGGAGGGATGGGGCGATGGATTTCTGATCATGCAGAGGATGAATTGCCGGCGGTTTTCGCAGTACTCCGCCGCGCTTCGCATTTCGTGCGATGCAATCCCCCGCACACCGGCCTTGCAGACGAAATACATCGGCTGATTGCGTTGGGTGCCGAGACCATCATGTTGCCGCACTTCCATACTCCCGACCAGGCAAGGGATTTTGTCCGCGCAGTTAATGGTCGTGCAAGGACCGTGCTGCTCGTGGAAACCGTGAGTTCTGCAGCAAAGGTGGCGCAACTATCGAAAATCGAGGGTGTGGATGAAATCCATTTCGGCCTCAATGACCTGTCGCTGGACCTCGGTGTGAACAACCAGTTTGCGGTCCTGTGCAGTACGTTCCTGGAAGACACCTGCGCGGCGCTGACGGCATTGGATTTTCCGTTTGCTGTCGGGGGCATTGGTCGAGCGCTCGATGCAACGCTTCCGGTGCCTTCCGATCTCGTGTATGCGCAATATCCCCGCCTGGGTGCGACCGGCGCGCTGCTGTCGCGCGTGTACTTCAATGGTTTGCAGAAGGCGCAGTTGGCGCAAGAAATCAGCAAGACCCGTGATCGCCTGAATTACTGGTCGCGACAACCCGCCAGACGTCTACTCGCCGCCAGGGATGAACTCCAGGCGTACCTGCCTACCACCCCAAGCGTGCGCCCCGTCGGCCGATGAAACCGCGCATCGAAGAGGCGGTAGCACGCTGGAGCGCCACTTTCCGTGCGGGCCGCATCGAGGAATGCAAAGTTCTGGCCCAGCAATTAGTCAAGGATCAGCCGGACGCCGGGAAAGCGTGGCAGTTGCTCGGCATGTCGTGCTTCGCTCACGGCGACCTGGCTGGGGCATTGGTGAATCTGCGCCACGCGGTTTCTCTCGACCAGGACGATTCTTCGATCTGGGACAACCTTGGTATCGTGCTGCATAAAAGCGGCGACCACGATGCCGCACGAGCGGCGTTCAGCGCTGCCATCGCACTCGCGCCCGCGGCGGCCGGTATCTGGTCAAATGCCGCCGGTAACGAGTTGGACGCGGGTCATCATGCCGAATCGCTGCGGCTGGCGGAAAAGGCGGTTGCCCTGGCGCCGGAGCATGCTGCCGTCTGGCATCAGCTTGGCAACGCATTGATCGAACTGAGGCGCTCAAGCGAAGCGGAGCGCGCGCTCCGCCAAGCGCTTCGCATCCAGCCACGAAATAGTGAGGCACTGCTCAGCCTGAGCTATGGATTGGTGGCTCAGAACCGTTTGAGTGAAGCCCGCGATGCTGCCACCACTGCATTGCAGATCGCCCCCGGCAGCTCCCGTACCCACGTCAGCCTGGGAAGCATCCACAACAGCCTGGGCGACCTGAAGAGCGCGATCATTCACTATCGGCGGGCGCGCGAGCTGGATCCTGCAAATCTCGGGAGCTGGAGCAGCGAGCTCTATTGCCTGTCGCATGATCCTGAAATGGAACCGGAAGCCGTCTTCCTCGCGCACAAGGCCTTTGGCGAGCATGCCGAGGCACGTTTCCGTGGGCAGGTGTCACCTCATGCGAACGACCGCGACCCGGGACGTCGTTTGCGCGTGGGGGTCTTGTCAGGTGACTTTCGTGATCATCCGGTGGCGCGTTTCCTCGAGCCGGTGTGGCGCGAACTGGATTCCTCCAAAATCCAGCTGATCGCCTACGACACCCACCCGGCTGCGGATGCCGTGGCACAACGGCTGCGCTCGCTGGCCCAATCGTGGGAGGACGTTTCGAGGCTTTCAGACGAGAGGCTTGCGGCACGCATCCGCTCGGATGGCATCGACATCCTCATCGACCATTCGGGACATACGGCCAGAAACCGGCTCGGCGTCTTTGCCCGCAAGCCGGCCCCGGTGCAGGTCATGTGGGTGGGTTATCCGGGGACCAGCGGCTTGCGGGCGATGGACTACCGGTTGGTGGATCCGGTACTGACGCCACCAGGGCGGCTCGACCACCTGTTCACCGAACACTTGGCATACCTGCCATCAATGCTGGTGTTCGGCAAGCCCGAGCAGTTGCCTGAGGTGACCGCCTCCCCGCTCGTGAAAAACGGATATATCACTTATGGCAGCTTCAGCCGCATGAACAAACTTGGCGACCACGTCATCGCGCTCTGGGTGGATATCCTGCGGCGGGTTCCCACGTCGCGGCTGGTCATCGGAGCGGTGACCGATGATGTCGTGGCCGCTGCGTTGCAAGCGCGGTTCGTGGCCGCCGGCATCGCCCCCGAGCGCGTCGCATGCCTGCCACGCATGGAGTTGGCGGGCTATCTCGATGCGCATGGGCGGATCGACGTGTTGCTGGATACCTTCCCATGGACCAGCGCGACGACGGCTCATTTCGGACTCTGGATGGGTGTGCCGACTCTGACCTTGGCGGGTCAGTCGCTGCCTGCGCGCCTGGGGGCCGCCACCATGGCGGCAGCCGGGTTGGATGCGTTCGTTGCCGAATCGGCAGCAGAATATGTCGATATAGCCACGCAGCTTGCATCGCGCCCCGTTGACCTTCAGCACATTCGTCTGTCATTGCGAAACCGTTTGGAAGAGGACCAACAGCGGGTTCCCGCCCAAGTGGCGAGGGCGCTGGAGTTGCGTCTGCGCCAGATGTGGCAACGCTGGTGCGC
>Ga0209254_10000987_pt1 | contig 25102 bp, 22 predicted proteins | sample FrelakmetDIP11DI_FD_187148 | JGI IMG/M metagenome (GOLD analysis project Ga0209254, IMG submission 187148) | Freshwater lake sediment microbial communities from the University of Notre Dame, USA, for methane emissions studies - DIP11 DI (SPAdes)... | ecosystem: Environmental > Aquatic >...
CAGCGTCACGCGCTGGTCCTCGAAGTAGAGGCGCCCGCCGAGCGCCACGCGGAAGCGCTCCGCGCCCGATTGCGGGTCGATGAGGCGCGATGTGACCGCGAGCGTCAGCTGGTTCGCGTCGCCGACGCGATCGTGGCCGAGGTAGCGGTTCTCGGTGAACAGCTGCGAGAAGTTGAAGTCATCGACCGCGGTGTCGAACACCGGCAGCTGCGCCTGGTCGCGGTACGGGACGTAGACGTAGAAGGCTCGCGGCTCCAGCGTCTGCAGGTAGCGGTTGCCGAACGCGGCCCACTCGCGCTCGAACACGAGGCCCGCGTCGAGACTCGCGATCGGAACAACGACGGATTCCGAGCGGTCCGCACTGAGCACCGGATCGCTGATTTCGTATTGTCGTGCGTGCACTGCGCCGCGCGCAGCGAAGAACCACGCCGGGCCCTGTCGGCGCCACTCCACCTGCGGGTAGAGCAGCGCGCGATCGCCCTCGGCGACCTCGGCGCGCGAGAAGCGCGCGTACTCGCCCATGCCCGAGAACGCGAAGCCGTTCCACTCGACCGGCTCGAGCGTGGCCAGCACCTGCGGCACGCGATCGTAGGGCGGGGTGATCGGCGCATTCTCGTCCTGCAGCGTCTGGAAGCGCTGCGCACGGGCCAGCATCCGCAGCGGGCCGAACGTCGCCGCGAGCCCGCCTTCCTGCGCGAGCGTCGACAGCGAGGTGATCGCGACGCGCTCGGAGAGGTCGGCGAAGTACTTGTCGTCCGAGACGCGGTTGAGGTTGAGGTAGCCGGTGAGCCACGGCGCGAACTGCTGGTTGTGCCGCCACGAGTAGAGCCAGCGCGTCGTGTCGGTCGAGCGGTCGGGCAGCACCTCGGCGTAGGCCTCGCCCTGGTTAGCCATCGCGCCGTCGAACAGGTAGCGGAACTGCCCGCCCAGCTGCAGGCCGCGCTTGGTCATGATGCGCGGCGTGAGCGTGGCGTCGTAGTTCGGCGCGAGATTCAGGTAGTAGGGCAGCGCGAAGTCGATGCCGCGCGTGCCCGACGAGCCGAACGTCGGCGCGAGGAAGCCGGACTTGCGCTCGTCGGAGAGCGGAAACTCGAGCCACGGCGTGTAGAGCAGCGGGAAGCCCAGGAAATCGAGCCGCGCATTGCGCGCGACGCCCACCTTCTTCTGCGTGTCGAGCTCCATGGACTCGGCGCGCAGGAACCAGTCCTCGCGCGGCGCCACGCACGTCGTCACGCGGCCCATCAGGATCTCGTAGCGATTGGGCCCGACGAATGTCAGGCGCTCCGCGTCGCCGCGCGCGCCCACCTGCCCGACGACGAAGCTCGGCTGCGTGAAGAAACCCGTCTCCTCGCCGCGCCGGAAGCGAACCTCCGGTCCGCCGACGCGGTCGTTGCCCTGGCGCAGCACGACGTTGCCCTTCGCGTGCACTTCCTCCGTCGCGACGTCGTAGGCGAGCCAGTCCGCCAGCACCGTCTCGCGGCGTGCGCGGAGCTCGACCGCGCCGCTCGCCTCGATGCGCCCACGCGTGCCCTCGAGCCGATCGGCACGCAGGAACAGCGCGCCTGTGCGCGCCTCGTCGAGCGCGAGCGTGCGCCGCTGCGTCGCCGCGGGCGCGACCGGCGGGGCGAGCTCGCGCGCCGGGCGCAGCGAAAGCGCCGCATCCTGTGCCCATGCATCCGGTGCCGCCGGCGCCGCGAGCACGGCGGCGACAGCAAGCGAAAGCGCGGACGAGCGGAACATGCGTCGGGAGCGTGATGCGCGTTTGCTAGAATCCTCGGCATTCTAGCCTGCCCGACCGCGGCACGCGGCGCGGCGCCCCGGCGCGCAGATTCTCGCGCGCCCTTCGCGATGACCGAACCCGACACAGCCGGCGTCGACGAGCGCCTGGCCCTTCTCACCGGCTGGATCGCGGCAACCCTCGGCACGCGCGACTTCGCCTGCGCGAGCGCGTCCGCCGACGCGAGCTTTCGCCGCTATTTCCGCGTCGTGCCGCAAGGCGCAGCGGCGGGTGAGCGCACGCTCATCGCGATGGACGCCCCGCCGCCGCGCGAGGACTGCCGGCCGTTCGTCAAGGTAGCGGCGCTGCTCGGCGCGGCCGGCGTGCACGCGCCGCGCGTGCTCGCGCAGGACCTCGAGCGCGGCTTCCTGCTGCTCACCGACCTCGGCGACACGACGTACCTCGCCGCCCTGCGCCGAGGCTTCGACCCGGCGCTGTTCGCCGACGCGACCGACACGCTGGTGCGCTGGCAGGTCGCCACGCGCGCCGGCGTGCTGCCGCCCTACGACGACGCGCTGCTGCGCAGGGAGCTCGCGCTGTTCCCCGAGTGGTACGTCGGCCGACACCTTGGCGCGACGCTCGCCGACGACGAGCGCAACGACCTCGCGCGCGTGTTCGATCTCCTCGTCGCCGACCACCTCGCGCAGCCACGCGTGTACGTGCACCGCGACTACATGCCGCGCAACCTGATGGTGTGCGAACCCAACCCCGGCGTGCTCGACTTCCAGGACGCCGTGGAGGGGCCGATCACCTACGATGCCGTGTGCCTCTACAAGGATGCTTTCCTGTCGTGGGACGAGGCGACGTTCATGGACGGCGTGATCCGCTACTGGGAGAAGGCGAAGCGCGCGGGGCTGCCGGTCGACTCCGACTTCCACGCGTTCTTCCGCGCGCTGGAGTGGATGGGCCTGCAGCGCCACCTCAAGGTGCTGGGCATTTTCGCGCGCATCGCCATCCGCGACGGCAAGGCCGGCTACGTCGAGGACACGCCTCGCTTCCTCGCCTACGCCAAGCCTGTCGCGCGACGCTACCGCGAGCTTGCGCCGCTGGCGAAACTGCTCGACCGGCTCGACGTCGTCGAGCCCGCCGCCGGGCGCGCGTCCTGACGATGGCGTTCGGCGCGATGATCCTCGCGGCCGGGCGCGGCGAGCGCATGCGGCCGCTGTCGGATGCCTGCCCCAAGCCGCTGCTCACCGCCGGCGGCGAACCGTTGATCGTCCACCAGCTGCGCGCGCTGGCGCGCGCCGGATTCGCCGACGTGGTGATCAACGCCGCGCATCTGGCCGAATTGCTGATCGACGCGATCGGCGACGGCGCGCGCTTCGGCGCGCGCGTGCGCTGGTCGCGCGAGGCCGAGGCGCTGGAGACCGCGGGCGGCATCGCCACGGCGCTGCCGCTGCTGCCCCCCGGGCCGGCGCTGATCGTGTCCGGCGACATCTGGACGCGGTACGACTACGCGCGGCTGCGGCCGGTGGCGCAGGCGATCGCCGACGATCCGGCCGGGGCGCGCGTCCACCTCGTCATGGTCCCCAATCCCCCGTATCATCCGCGCGGTGACTTCGCGCTGCAGGGCGCCCGCGTGGCGCTCGACGGCGAGCCGCGGTTCACCTACGGCAACATCGGCGTCTACGACACCGCGCTGTTCGCCGGGCTTGCCCGGCACGCCAAGCTCAAGTTGCTGCCCTATCTAAGCGAATGGATCGCACGCGGCCTCGTCCGCGGCGAGCGCTACGACGGTGCGTGGGAGAACGTCGGCACGCCTGCCGACCTCGCCCGCCTCGACGCTGCGCTCGCGAAGCCCCCCGGAGAATCGCCATGACGCCCGCCACCAACCCGCTGCTCGACTTCGGCGGGCTTCCCCGCTTCGACGCGATCCGCCCCGGACACGTCGATCCGGCCATCGACGTGCTGATCGGGGAGGCGCGCGCGACGGTCGAACGCGTCGCCGCGTCCGCCGTGCCTGCGCGCTGGGACAACGTCGCCGCGCCGATCGCCGAGGCGCTCGACCGTCTTGACCGCGCGTGGAGCGCCGTGCGCCACCTCAACGCCGTCGTCAGCACCCCCGAGTTGCGCGAGGCGTACAACGGCTGCCTGCCGAAGGTGACCGCCCTGTACACGGACATCGGCCAGGACGAGCGCCTGTACGCCAAGTACAAGGCGATCGCGGCATCCGCGGAGTTCGCCGCGCTCGACGCTGCGCAGCAGCGCGTGGTCGGCAACGAGCTGCGCGACTTCCGGCTCGGCGGCGCGGAGCTTCCCGAGGCGCAGAAGCGGCGCTTCAAGGAAGTGCAGGAAGAGCTCGCCAACCTGTCGGCGAAGTTCGACGACAACGTGCTCGACGCGACGAACGCGTGGGCGCTGTACGTCGACGAGAGCGAGCTCGCCGGCGTGCCGGCGGACGTCGTCGCGAACGCGCGCGCCGACGCGGCGGGCGAAGGCAGGCCCGGCTGCAAGCTGACGCTGCGCATGCCGTGCTACCTGCCGGTCATGCAGTACGCCGACGACCGGTCGCTGCGCGCCCGCCTGCACCGCGGCTATGCGACGCTCGCCTCCGAGCTCGGCGCCGATCCCGCGCACGACAACACCGCCATCATCGACCGCATCCTCGCGCTGCGCGCCGAGGAGGCGCGGCTCCTCGGTTACGGCAACTTCGCCGAGGTTTCGCTGGAGCCGAAGATGGCGGGCTCCCCCGCCGAGGTGATCGCGTTCGTCCGCGACCTCGCGCGCCGGGCGCGCCCGTTCGGGGAACGCGACTTCGCCGAGCTCGTCGAGTTCGCCCGCGGCGAGCTTCGCATCGCCGACCCGCAGTCGTGGGACTTCGCCTACGCCGCGGAGAAGCTGCGCCAGGCGCGCTACGCGTTCTCCGACCAGGAGGTCAAGGAGTACTTCCCCGCGGAGCGCGTGCTTGTCGGGCTCTTCGAGCTCACGCGAAAGCTCTACGGCGTGGCGATCCGCGCCTCGCAGGCGCCGGCGTGGCACCCCGACGTGCGCTTCTTCGACGTGGTCGGCGCCGACGGCACGCTCGTCGGGCAGTTCTACCTCGACCTCAACGCGCGCGAGGGCAAGCAGAGCGGCGCGTGGATGGACGACGCGATCAACCGCCGGCGCCAGGGCGGCCGCGCGCAGCACCCGGTCGCCTTCCTCACCTGCAACTTCGCCCCGCCGGCGACGGTCGACGGCCACGCGCAGCCCTCGCTGCTCACCCACCGCGAGGTCGAGACGATGTTCCACGAGTTCGGCCACGGCCTGCACCTGCTGCTGACCGGCGTCGACGTGCCAGGCGCGTCGGGCCTCGAGGGCGTGGAGTGGGACGCGGTCGAATTGCCCTCGCAGATCATGGAGAACTGGTGCTGGGAGTGGGAGGTGCTGCAGTCGATGACCGCGCACGTGCGCACCGGCGAGAAGCTCCCGCGCGCGCTCTACGACCGGATGATCGCGGCGAAGAACTTCCAGACCGGCCTGGGCACGCTGCGCCAGGTCGAGTTCGCTCTGTTCGACATGCTGCTGCACACCGAGTACCTGCCCGACAGGGGCGGCCCGCACGCCGACGCCCAGGCCCTGCTGGCTGCCGTTCGTCGGGAAGTTGCGGTCCTGCCACGCCCCGACTACGACCGCTTCATGCACGCCTTCGGCCACGTCTTCGCCGGCGGCTACGCGGCCGGCTACTACAGCTACAAGTGGGCGGAAGTGCTCTCCGCCGACGCCTTCAGCCTGTTCGAGGAGGTGGGTGTGCTGTCCCCGGAGGCTGGCGCCCGCTTCCGCGACGAGTTCCTCGCCCGCGGCGGCAGCCGGAGCGCGCTGGAGTCGTTCGTCGCCTTCCGCGGCAGGCCCCCCCAAATCGACGCGCTCCTGCGCCATAATGGCATGACAACGTCATCGACGTCGTCCTGACGGGAGGTCCGATGCAGCGACTGTCATTGCCCGCCGCCGGCCTGTGCGGCGCCCTTGCCCTCGTGTTCGCGGCAGCCGCCGTGGCGCAGGAGCGGCAGGTCTACCGCTACGTCGACGCTGACGGTCGAACCGTCTACTCGGATCGCGCGCCCACCGGCGCCGTGAAGGACCTGCAGACGAAGCGCGTCGGCGGCAACACCATCGAGACGTCGACGATGCCGCTCGCGCTGCAGCAGGCGAGCGAGCGCTACCCGGTAACGCTCTACACGTTCGCCTGCGGCGAGGCCTGCGATCGGGCTGCCGCGCTGCTCAACCGGCGCGGCGTCCCGCACTCGACGCTCAACGTCGAGGAAGGCAACAACGCGCAGAAGCTGCAGCAGCTCACGGGCGAACTGCAGGCCCCGGTGCTGCAGGTGGGCGACAAGCTGGTGGCCAAGGGATTCAGCGAGTCGCAGTGGAACACGATGCTCGACCAGGCCGGCTACCCCAAGTCGGCGCCGCGACGCAACACGCCGGTCAAGCCAGCCGAGAGCGCCGACGTGCCGCCGCGCACGGCCACAGCGCCGCGGTAGCCTCTCTCTCCGCCTGACGGCCCTCACCCCCGACCCCTCTCCCGCCGACGGCGGGAGAGGGGAGTCTTTCGCACTGCCGCGTTTCTCCCCCCTCGCCCCGCGACAGCGGGGAGAGGGGCCGGCGGTGAGGGAGCGCGAACCGTACAATCGCGCCGTGAAGCTCGTCACCTGGAACGTCAACTCGCTGAACGTGCGCCTGCCGCGCCTTCTCGCGTGGCTCGCGGCGCACCGCCCGGATGTCGTCTGCCTGCAGGAGACCAAGCTCGAGGACGCCAGGTTTCCGCATGCCGAGTTGCGCGAGGCCGGCTACGCCGCCCGCGCCTTCGGGCAGAAGACCTACAACGGCGTGGCGCTGGTGGTGCGCGAGGGACTCGCCGTCGCCGACGTCGCCACCGGACTGCCGGGCTTCGCCGACGAGCAGAAGCGCGTGATCGCAGCAACCATCGCCGGCGTGCGCGTGATCTGCGCGTACGTGCCGAACGGGCAGGAGGTCGGTAGCGACAAGTACGCCTACAAGCTCGCGTGGTGCGACGCGGCGACGGCGATGCTGCGCGACGCGCTGGCGGCGCACGCGCAACTCGCATTCTGCGGCGACATGAACATCGCGCCCGAGCCGCGCGACGTGCACGATCCCGCCGCGTGGGAGGGCCAGGTGCTGTTCTCCGAGCCCGAGCGAGCCAGGTTCCGCGAGTGGCTCTCGCTCGGGCTCGTCGACAGCTTCCGCCTGTTCGACCAGCCGCCCAACACGTTCAGCTGGTGGGACTACCGCATGCTGGCGTTCCCGAAGAACCGCGGCCTGCGCATCGATCACGTGCTGCTTTCGGCCGCGGTCGCGCGGCGCTGCACCGCGGGGCGCATCGACCGCAACGAGCGCAAGGGCGAGAAGCCCTCCGACCACGCGCCGGTGATCGCCGAACTCGCCGATCCATGAGCCGCGCAGCGGCGTCAGCCGCAAGCGTGGGAGCCTGCTGGTGAAGGAGGCGGCGCGCGAGCCCGTCGTTCCCCGCGCGCTCGTCGTCGCGCTGGCTGCGGCGGCGTGCGCGCTGCTCGCCCTCGCGGTCTGGGCGCTGGCTGCGCGGCAGGAGCAGCGCGGCGGCGCCGCTACGCTGCGCGCCACGCACTATTGGGCCGGCGGATATCCGAAGTCATTCTGGGACGGCCTCGACCCGTCGCGCGTCGACGCCGACTTCGCGCGGATCCGGGCGCAGGGCTTCAACGCGGTCGTGCTCGCCGTCTCGTGGCCCGAGTTCCAGCCGCGCCTGACGCCCTCGCCCGCGTTCGACGAGCGTCCGTTCGGCGACCTCGCGCTGCTGGTCGGCAAGGCCGCCGAGCACGGGCTGCGCGTCGTGCTGCGCGTCGGCTTCATATGGTCATTCCGGCCGGATGCCGAGATGCCGAATGCCGAACGCGTCGACGCCTCGTTTCACGACCCCGACGTTCACCGCGCGTGGCTCGCCTTCGTCGAGGAGCTGTGCCGCCGCGTCTGCAGCGCGCCGAACTTCCAGCTCGCGTTCCTGTCCTGGGAGGACCTGCACCCGTTCAACCTGCTCGGCGCCGAGCCCAGCCGCAACCACCCCGGCTTCCGCTCCGCGCTCGTCGGCTGGCTGCGCGAACGGCACGAACTCTCAGCGGTCGCAGCGCGCTACGGCCGCGCGTTCGCGTCGTGGGAGGAAGTGCCCGTGCCCGAGCGCCGCAGCCCGGCCTACGAGTACGTGCTCGCGTGGTGGGATGACATGCTGGCCGCGCGCTTCTTCATTCCGGCGCGCGAACGCTTTCCCGGCCTCTCGTTCGAGGAGCGCGTCGACTGGGATCCGGTGTGGACGAAGGGTGAGCGTCCCGACTGGCATCGCCACCCGAGCGTCACGGGCCGCGCCGGCGCGGAAGTGACGACGCTCTACTACGCGGTCGCGTGGGGCATGAAGAACGACGGCGACACGACCGACGCGCGCGGCGCACTCGGGCAATTGGCGCGCCTGCTGGAACTCACGGCCGCGCACCATCCGCGCGACGGGGTTTTCGTCGACCAGTTCAACTTCATCGACAACACGCCGGAGTTCCGCACGAACACGCGCCTCGCCGAGGACCAGTACGACGCGATGCTCGCCGGCGCCGCGTCCGTGCTGGCACGGCACCGGGCCGGCTACGCGCTGTGGCTCGACGAGGACTATGCGGCGAACATCCTCTACAACCCCGGCTTCCAGCGCGGGCTCGTCGGATGGGAAACGCGCGGCGCGGCGAGCGTCGCCGCCGACCGCAGCGGCGCCGCTGTCCTGAGGCTCGCGGCGGGGGCGAGCGTCGCGCAGGCCATCGTCGCGACGGGGCGCGAGACCGGATTCGAGCGCGGCAACCCGGGAACGCTGTGCATGGTCGGACGCGCGATCGCGTCCGCGCCAGCGGCCGTGCGTGGGACGGGGCTCCCCGCTCCCATCACGCTCGAGTTCGGCGCGGCCGCGGAGCGCCGCTGCGCGGCCGTCCCGCTCGCCCCCCAGTTCCGCCTCGAGATCGCGGCCGAGGCCGACGTCGAGCTCGACCGCATCGAGCTCTACCACCACGTGCAGGTGTCGCGCATCCGCACGCTCGAGGGCCGCCCGGGACCGCAGGCGGGCGCGCTTCGCGATTTCAATCGCACCCTCGCGAGACTCGCGGGAACCTGAGGAGTCGCTGCGCGACCTCACCGCGCGCAGCTCGACGCAGGCGAGCGGTACGCCGGCGACCCGCACCAGCGGGGCCGCTTGTCCCGACGCGTTGACCAGCAAGGCTGCGTATCCCGCAGGAGCGCGTGGCCAGCACCACCGCGTCGAGCCACCACCTGCGCGAGCCCGGCGGCCGGGCGTCCGGCTAAGCACCGCTCTTGCGCAGCTCCTCGTCGAGCCCGAGCTCCTGGATCTTGCGGGTGAGCGTGTTGCGCCCCCAGCCGAGCAGCAGCGCCGCTTCCATGCGGTGACCGCCGGTGTGCGCGAGCGCGCGCCGGATCAGCGCCGCCTCGAAGTCGCGTTCCAGTCTGTCGCCGACCTCGCGCTCGCCGCGCGTCAGCGCCTGCGCGAGCTCGCGGTCGAGCGCGGGAAGCCACCCGGACTCGCCGGCAGTCCCGGCGGTCGTCGCAGGCTCCCGTACCTCGGGCGGCAGGTCGGCGACGTCGACGCGCTGCCCGGGCGCCATCACGGTGAGCCAGTGGCAGACGTTCTCCAGCTGCCGCACGTTGCCGGGGTAGCCGAACGCCTGCAGCAGCTTCAGCGCATCCTCGGAAATCTGCTTGGGCTCCACGGCCAGCTCGCTCGCGCTCTTGCGCAGGAAGTGGCGCACAAGCGGCGGAATGTCCTCGGCGCGCTCGCGCAAGGGCGGCAGGCGCAGCCGCACGACGTTGAGCCGGTGCATCAGGTCCTCGCGGAACAGGCCCTGCCGCACGCGCTCCTCGAGGTTCTGGTGCGTGGCCGCGATGATGCGCACGTTCGCCTTGAGCGGCGCGTGCCCGCCGACGCGGTAGTACTCGCCGTCGGAGAGCACGCGCAGCAGCCGCACCTGCAGGTCCGGGGGCATGTCGCCGATCTCGTCGAGGAACAGCGTGCCACCGTCGGCCTGCTCGAAGCGCCCGCGGCGCATCGCCTGCGCGCCGGTGAACGCGCCGCGCTCGTGGCCGAACAGCTCCGACTCGAGCAGGTCCTTCGGGATGGCCGCCGTGTTGATCGCGACGAACGACCCCGCTGCGCGCGGGCTGTGCCGGTGCAGCGCGCGCGCGACGAGTTCCTTGCCGGTGCCCGACTCGCCGGTGATCAGCACGGTGGCCGACGACTGCGAGAGGCGGCCGATGGCGCGGAACACCTCCTGCATCGCCGGCGCCTGCCCGAGCATCTCGGCCGCTTCGGGCGCGTGCGAACCGTTGGCCGGCGCGCTCTGCTGCTTCTCGCTGATCGCGCGGCGGATCAGCGCGAGCGCGTGGTCGATGTCGAACGGCTTGGCGAGGTACTCGAACGCGCCGCCCTGGAACGCGGCCACCGCGCTGTCGAGGTCGGAATACGCGGTCATCACGATCACCGGCAGGTGCGGGCAGCGCTCCTTCACCTTCGCCAGCAGTTCGAGCCCCGACTCGCCGGGCATGCGCACGTCGGAGACGAGCACCTGCGGCTCGCTCACCGCGAGCGCCTGCAGCGCCTCGTAGGCCGAGGCAAACGACTTGTGCGGGATGCCCTCGCGCGAGAGCGCCTTCTCCAGCACCCAGCGGATCGAGCGGTCGTCGTCGACGATCCACACCGTCCGCGCCGCGTCGGCGGCGTGCGGCGCGCGCTCGCCCATCGCCTGGTCCCCGTTCACGGATGGGCTCCCGCCTGGGGCCGCACCGCGTCGAACGGCAGCACGATGCGAAACACGGTGTGCCCCGGCTCGCTTTCGCAATCGATCGTTCCGCCGTGCTGTGCGACGTAGGTCTGCGCGATGGTGAGCCCGAGCCCGCTGCCGCCCTCGCGGCCCGACACCAGCGGATAGAACATGCGCTCGCGCAAGGCCGGCAGCACGCCGGGGCCGTTGTCCTCGACGTCGACCTCGAGCGCCAGGCGGTGGAGCTTGCGCGAGAGCGTGACGTAGCGCGCGACGCGCGTCTTCAGCACGATCGCGGGATCGCCGGTCGTCGCGAGCGCCTGCGCGGCATTGCGCACGACGTTGAGCACCGCCTGGGTCAGTTGCTCGGCGTCGGCCTCGACATCGGGAAGCGAGATGTCGAAGTCGGTGTCGATCCGCACCGCCGGGAACTCCGCCTGCACCAGCCCCTTCACCCGCACCAGCACCTCGTGGACGTTGACGCGCCGGTACGCCGGCAGCCGGTGCGGCGTCAGCAGCCGGTTGACCAGCGACTGCAGGCGGTCGGACTCGCCGATGATCACCTGCGTGTACTCGGAAAGGTGCGGCGCGTCGAGCTCGCGCTCGAGCAGCTGCGCGGCGCCGCGGATGCCGCCGAGCGGATTCTTGATCTCGTGCGCGAGATTGCGGATCAGCTCGCGGTTCGCCTGCTGCTGCTCGAGCTGGCGCTCCTCGCGCGCGAGGCGCAGCTGCTGGTCGATCTGTCGCAGCTCGACGACCAGCGCGACGTCGCCGGCCGCCACCGGGGTCACGGTGACGGCGACGTGCAGCTTCGCCTTGCCGACGACGGCGAGCTCGAGCTCCTGCTCGGTGAACGAGGTGCCGGCGGCCACGGCGTGGTCGATCGCGGCGGCGAGCAGGCGCGCCTCGGTGAACAGCGCGGCGATCGCGGTGCCTGCGAGCCGCGTGCGCGACACCTCGAGCAGGTTCTCGGCCGCGGGATTGGCGTGCGCGACGCGACGCTCGTCGGTGAGGAACAGCACGGCCGTGGCGAGCACGTCGACGCCCGCGTGCGGGGCGCCGCTCTCCGCGGCGAGGAACACGGGCAGCGCGGCGCTCATGTCAGGCGCCCCAAGGCGCGCGCCCTGACTCCATCCCGATGCAAAAGGCGCAACGCCAACGCCGCGAGTTGCCGCGGACGTGCGACCGCCTTTTGCATCGGCCTCCTAGCGCGGGAGGCCGAGCTCCTTGCGCAGCGCCTCCACGTTGCGCTCGTGAAGCTGCACCCCCTGGCGCAGCCGCGCGATCCGCTCGGCATAGCGCTGCGGCTGCGACTGCTCTTCGGGCAGGGCCGGCGGCGCGCCGTTGCCGTAGGCGCTGCGCGCCTCGAGCAGCAGCTTCTCCTCGGTCGCGAGCTCATCCTGCAGCACCTTGCGGCGCATGTCGTCGCGGCCCTTCTGAGTGCTCGCGTCGACGCGAGGGAAGTTCGCGGGCGCGCTCGGCGCGGCGGCGGGCGCCGCGGGGGGAGCGCGCCTGGGCGCCGGCCGCTCGGGCACGTCGGGGACGTTGAAGTACGCCGAAGCGCCCGAGACCGTCGTGCACTTGTACATCGAGCCTTCGACGACGCGGGGCGCATCCACGCAGCCCGACTCTCGCGCCTTGGCCTGCAGCGACTGCGCGAGCGCAGGAGCGCACGCGAGCGCGCACGCTGCGGCGGCGAGTGCGCAGTGCGCAAGGGAAGGAAGGCGGAATCGGCCATCGAAGGGCATGACGCCCGAGTGTAACGAACATCACGCGGGGGTTGAAGCGCGAAAGGGCGGACCTTCGTCAAGCCCGCCCCTTCCTCGCCGACCCCGCGCAACCTGAACGGATGGGCGTTACAGGCTGTAGTACATGTCGAACTCCACCGGATGCGTGGTCATCCGGAAGCGCGTCACCTCCTCCATCTTGAGCGTGATGTACGCGTCGATCATGTCGTTCGAGAACACGCCGCCGCGGGTCAGGAAGTCGCGGTCGCGGTCGAGGTGCGACAGCGCCTCGTCGAGCGACGCGCAGGGGTGCGGCACTTTCGCGGCCTCTTCCGGCTCGAGGTCGTAGAGGTTCTTGTCCATCGGGTCGCCCGGGTGGATCTTGTTCTGCACCCCGTCGAGGCCCGCCATCAGCATCGCCGAGAACGCGAGGTAGGCATTCGCCGTCGGGTCCGGGAAGCGGACCTCGATACGGCGGCCCTTCGGGTTGCTGACGTAGGGGATGCGGATCGCCGCCGAACGGTTGCGCGCCGAGTACGCGAGGTTGATCGGCGCCTCGAAGCCGGGGACGAGGCGCTTGTACGAGTTCGTGCCCGGGTTGGTGATCGCGTTCAGCGCCTTGGCGTGCTTGATGATGCCGCCGATGTAGTAGAGCGCGAGTTCGGAGAGGCCCGCGTAGCCGTCGCCGGCAAAGAGGTTCTTGCCGTCCTTCCACACCGACTGGTGGCAGTGCATGCCGGAGCCGTTGTCGCCGACGATGGGCTTGGGCATGAACGTAGCCGTCTTGCCGTACGCAGCCGCGGTGTTGTGCACGACGTACTTCAGGATCTGCAGCCAGTCGGCGCGCTGCACCAGCGGCGCGAACCTCGTGCCGATCTCGCACTGGCCGGCGGTGGCGACCTCATGGTGGTGGACCTCGACCTCGACACCCATCTGCTCGAGCGCCAGGCACATCGCCGAGCGGATGTCCTGCAGCGAGTCGACCGGCGGCACCGGGAAGTAGCCGCCCTTGACCGTGGGACGGTGGCCCATGTTGCCACCCTCGAACTTGTCGCCGGTCGACCAGGCGGCCTCCTCCGAGTAGATCTTGCAGAAGCTGCCCGACATGTCGACGTTCCACTCCACCGCGTCGAAGACGAAGAACTCGGGCTCGGGGCCGAAGTAGGCGACGTCGCCGATGCCGGTCGACTTGAGGTAGGCCTCCGCGCGCCTGGCCAGCGACCGCGGGTCGCGCTCGTAGCCCTTGCCGTCGGAGGGCTCGACGACGTCGCAGGTGATGTTGACCGTCGTCTCGTCCATGAACGGGTCGACCACGGCGGTATTCGGGTCCGGCATCAGCAGCATGTCGGAGGCCTGGATGCCCTTCCAGCCGGCGATCGACGAGCCGTCGAACGCGTGCCCGGACTCGAACTTGTCGGACCCGAAGTACTTCGCGGGCACGGAAACGTGCTGCTCCTTGCCCCGCGTGTCCGTGAAGCGAAGGTCGACGAACTTGGCGTCCTTTTCCTTGAGCATCTTGAGCACGTCGGCGCCGGTCATGGCCATGGAATCTCCCTCTTGGGTTCGGTTTGGGTGCACTGCAATACAGGCCGGGGCCTATTGCGATTAGCGTGCCATCCACAGTGGCGACGCAAGTGTCTGTTCGAACACGGATTCTTGCTGCCTCCGCGATGCTGCGGAGCGGTCCGGGCACCGCAATTGTGCGCCGGTCACGGAATGCGCGCCATATCGGTGCAAATGCCGGCCGACCCGAGAGCGTGATGCACGCGTTTGGCGCGAGCAACGCGCCACGGCAACCCGTGGGCGCTACGTGGGGACCCTTTGAGGCTTGTGCGTCGAGACCCCGGCGCACCAGGTGAGTGCGTTAGTGGCCGCGCCTCAGGGATAGAAGAGGTAGACCCGGTAACCCGATTGGACGGTGGCACTTGCATCGACGAACAACCGCACCGCCACCTCGCCGTTGCCGGGGATTCCCTTGACGGCGTCCAGCGTCGCGCCGAGATAATCGGAGGGGGCCAACGCGCGGCGCACGACGACTGCATCCTGCCCGTCGGTCAGCGTGAGCTCGAGGTGCGGGTACGCGACCGCGTAGGGCGCGCGGTTGCGCACCGTGGCGGTGAGGATCAGCAGGCCCTTGTGCGCGGGGTCGGCCTGCAGGTCGGAGGCATCGATCGACAGCCAACCGATGTCGCGCAGCGGCTTGATCGTGCAGCCCGCGACGGCGCACATGCGGTCGAGCAGCGATCGCGCGGCCGGGAAATGCGCGGCGAGCAGATCGCGGTAGTGCCAGCCGAGCTGCGCCGCGAACAGCGCCACGAGCAGCAGGAAGCCGGCCAGATAAGCCAGCGTCGTCGCGCGCGAGCGGCCCCTGGGCCGGTCCCACGCGAAGCGCTGGTCGTAGTCGACGCGCTGCTCCGGCGGCGGCCCGGCCTTGGCGACATCGGCCGCGGCGTGCGCCTCCGGGACCGCGGCATCGGCGGTCACCGGCTCCAGCGCGTGCGCACTGCGCAGCGTCACCGTCAGCGGGCCGTTCGCCTCGTCGTCCGGTGGCGGCGCGCTGCCCGGGGCGAGCCGGATCAGCTTCGCGGTGCCGTCGAACACCGTGCGGCAGTGCCCGCAACGCACCTGCCCCTCGCGCAATGCGAGCTGTGCTGCGGTCACGCGGAACACGGTCCTGCAACCGGGGCAGCGCGTGAACTTCTCTTCGGTCATCGCGACGTGCACGTCACGCCATCCTCAAGTCTGCCGCCCGCCAGCAGTACCCAGCCGTCGGTCGTGCGCCAGGCGCGAAGTGTAATCCAACGCGCATACGCCGCGATCACTTCGCCGGCCTGCGCTGCGAGGATGCCGGATAGCGCGAGCCTGCCGCCGGGCGCCACGCGCGATGCGATCGCAGGCGCCAGCAGCGCGAGCGGGTTGGCGAGGATGTTCGCGACGACGACCGCAAAGCTCCCCGACCCCAGCGCCTCGGGGGCCGCGAAGCGCGCATCCACCGCGTTCGCCTGCGCGTTGGCGCGACTCGCGACGAGCGCCTGCGCATCGACGTCGGTGCCGAGGACGCTCGTGGCGCCGAGCTTCGCGGCGGCGATGCCGAGGATCCCCGAGCCGCAACCGTAGTCGAGCACCGACTCGCCACCGCGCAGCGTCTCGCGCAGCCAGTCGAGACACAGTCGCGTGGTCGGGTGCGATCCCGTGCCGAAGGCGAGTCCCGGATCCAGCCGGATCACGGTTGCCGCCGGCGGCGCGTCGCTCCAGCTCGGCACGATGAAGAAGTCGTCCGCGATGCGGATCGGGCCGAACTGCGCCTGCGTCGCGCGCACCCAGTCCTGCTCCCCCACGCGCCAGGTCGTCGCCGGGGGGGCCGCGCGTTCGAGTGCCGCGGCGGAGCGGACCAGCGCTGCGTCGGCATCGGCCGCGCCGTCGAACAGCGCGACCAGCCGCGACCGCGGCCAGGCGTGGAACGCCGCCTCGCCCGGCTCGGCGAACTGCGCGATCTCCTCCGGCGTGCCCGCCTGCGCGTCGGTCGCTTCGATTGCCAGCGCCCCCGCATCGAGCAGTGCGTCGCCCCAGGCGTCGGCGTCGGGACCGGGGCAGTCGAAGGAGAGGGCGGTGTACGACATGGGGTAAAGCAGAAATCGGCGAAATCGGCGAAATCGGGGTCAGACCCCAATTTCCGCGATTTCCCTTGTCGCTATCGTCGCGGGACGCGAACTCGGGAAACCGGGGTCTGACCCCGATTTCCCTTCGCCCCCCGTCACTTGCGCTTCGCCAACCTGTCCTCGAGGAAGTGGATGTTCGTGCCCCCGCGCACGAACTTCTCGTCGAGCAGCAGCTCCTGGTGCAGCGGGATGTTCGTGCGGATGCCCTCCACCACCATCTCCGAGAGCGCGACGCGCATTCGCGCGAGCGCCTGCTCCCGCGTGTCGCCGTAGGCGATCACCTTGCCGATCATCGAGTCGTAGTTCGGCGGCACGAAGTAGTTCGCGTAGACATGCGAGTCGACGCGGATGCCGGGGCCGCCTGGCGCGTGCCACGAGGTGATGCGCCCCGGCGAGGGCACGAACGTGTACGGGTCCTCGGCGTTGATCCGGCACTCGATCGCGTGCCCGCGCTTGACGATGTCGCGCTGGCGGAACGGCAGCTTGTGGCCGGCGGCGATGCGGATCTGCTGCTGGACGATGTCGATGCCGGTGATGAGCTCCGTGACCGGATGCTCGACCTGCAACCGCGTATTCATCTCGATGAAGTGGAACTCGTCGTCCTGGTAGAGGAACTCGAAGGTGCCGGCGCCGCGGTAGCCGATGCGCCGGCAGGCGTCCGCGCAACGGTCGCCTATGCGGGTGAGCGCGCGCGCGTTCACGCCGGGCGCGGGCGCCTCCTCGATGATCTTCTGGTGGCGGCGCTGCATCGAGCAGTCGCGCTCGCCGAGCCACACCGCGTTTTTCTGCTCGTCGGCTAGCACCTGGATCTCGATGTGCCGCGGTGTGGTGAGGAACTTCTCCATGTAGACGTTCGGGTTGCCGAACGCCGCCTGCGCCTCGGCGCGTGTGAGCGTCACCGCGGACAGCAGCGCCGCCTCGGTGTTCACCACGCGCATGCCGCGGCCGCCGCCGCCGCCCGCCGCCTTGATGATCACCGGGTAGCCGACCACGCGCGCGATGCGCACGATCTCCTTGGGATCCTCGGGCAGCACGCCCTCCGAGCCGGGCACGCAGGGCACGCCGGCCTTGATCATCGCCGCCTTCGCGCTGACCTTGTCGCCCATCAGCCGGATCGTGTCCGGCCGCGGGCCGATGAACACGAAGCCGGAGCGCTCGACCTTCTCGGCGAAGTCGGCGTTCTCGGAGAGGAACCCGTAGCCCGGGTGGATCGCCTGCGAGTCGGTGACCTCGGCCGCGGCGATGATCGCCGGGATGTTGAGGTAGGACAGCGCCGAGGGCGGCGGGCCGATGCAGACCGACTCGTCGGCGAGGCGGACGTACTTGGCGTCGCGGTCGGCCTCGGAGTGGACCACGACCGTCTTGATGCCCAGCTCGCGGCACGCGCGCTGGATGCGCAGCGCGATCTCGCCGCGGTTGGCGATCAGGACCTTGTCGAACAGCTTGCTCGGCGGGGTGGCCAAGGGTGCGCGCCGGTCAGCCCAGCACGAACAGCGGCTGGCCGAACTCGACCGGCTGGCCGTTCTCGACCAGGATCGCCTTGACCACGCCCGAGGCGTCGGCCTCGATCTCGTTCATCAGCTTCATCGCCTCGACGATGCACAGCGGGTCGCCTTCCTTGACCGTGTCGCCGACCTCGACGAAGGCCTTCGCGCCGGGCGACGACGTGCGGTAGAACGTCCCGACCATCGGGCTCTTGACGACGTGGCCTTCGGGCTCCGCGGGGGCCGCCGGCGCCGCCTGCAAGTGCTGCAACGGCGGGGGCGCTTGGATCATGGCGGTCTGCCCGGCGCTGGCAGGCGAGCGCGTGATGCGGACCCGCTCCTCGCCTTCCTGGATCTCGAGCTCCGCGATGCCAGAGGTCTCGACGAGCTCGATCAAGGTCTTCAGCTTGCGCAGGTCCATCATCATCCCCTGGCTGCCGCGCTGCGGCCGCGGCGGCGCCCGCGGCCTCGGACTCTCCGTCGCCCGTGTCCGTTGCTGGACGCCGTCCTCGCCCGGCCCGGAATTGATGGGCGAAGCTGGGCAGTTTGCCGCAGTTCGCGACAGAATGTCCAGCATAGTCCGGAAAGCCCGCTTGCTGAGGGCTCGGCTCAACAGCGAGGGCCGCCGCCGGCGTCTGGCGCTGCGAAACAGGCCGACGCCTCCCGGAGGGACGCCTCAGGATGCAACTATTTGACCGTCTTTAGACGAACTTGAGGCCTATTAACGGCATATTGGCACTACAACCCGGCCTCCACCAGGCGCTCGAGCTGGTTGTGGTTCAACGGGCCGAGCTGCGTGTGCATTACCTGCCCGTCGCGCCCGACGATGATGGTGAACGGCAGCGCCATGACGCTGTTGCCCAGCGCCCGGGACAACTCCAGCGCACCGAACCCTCCGATCAGCGCCGGGTAGTTGAGCCCTATCTCGTGGGCGAACTGCTTCACCTTCGCCACCTCGTCAACGGCGATCCCGACGAATTGCAGCCCTTTCGCGCCGTGGGCCTTCTGCGCGGCCACGAACATCGGCATCTCCTCGCGGCAGGGCGCGCACCACGTCGCCCAGAAGTTGACCACGACGAGCTTGCCCTGCCACTGGCGCAGCGGCTGCTGGACGCCTTGGAGGTCCGGCAAGGAAACGGCCATCAGCGCGCTCGCGTCGCGGTTCGCCCCGCTCTGCAGGAGCGAGCGCGCCACCCAGGCGCCGAACAGCAGCGCGAGGACGGCTGCGCCGACGACCAGCCATCGCCGCGACGGCGACGCCGCGCTCACTGGAACCAGCGCTTCTTCGGCGGCGTCGCTTCGACGAACGCCCCTGCCGCCGCGCCGGCAGCGGGCACGACGATGGCGATTCGCTGGCTCGTGGGCGGATAGCAGACCCCGACGTCCGCGCAGCCCTGCGAGTCGGCGCGCAGCGTGAGCGTCTGGCCCGGGGTCGCGCGCTCGACGGGAATGCGCACGACGATCTGCTCCCGGTAGGTTTCGACGCGCCCGAAGAACTCGTCGTCCTTCACCTTGCCCGGCGGCAGCGCCGGGGCGCCGACGGCCACGGATTCGGGCTCGACGCCGAAGCGGAGCTTGTCGCGGTAGAGGTAATAGCCGTCGGCGATGGTGAAACGCGCCTCGAGCGTGCGGGCGTCGATGGCGCGCGCGGCGTAGCGGAACGCTTCCTCGCCGGGGAGCAGCTTGATTTCCGCCGCCGCAGCGCCGACATTGCAGCAAAGCGCTCCGACGAGCGCGGCGCGGTGGGCGATGAGCGCAAGCGCGGCGCGCGCTGGCCGGCGTAGGCTGTCAACGGGGTCGTGTGTGTGCATCGATCCACGCGAGGTAGTCGGCGCTGCCCTCGATGATCGGGACAGCGATGATCTCGGGAAGTTCATACGGGTGCCGCGCGGCGATCGCACTAGCCACGTCGGCATAGCGATCGGCACGGGTCTTCGCGGTCAACGGCACTTCGCGGGCGTTTTCGAAGGCCCCCCGCCAATGATAGAGTGACTCCACCGGGGCGCCGACGGTCACGCACGCGGCGAGGTTGGACTCGACGAGCGCGCGGGCAAGAGCGCGGGCCGCGTCCTCGTCGGGCAGCGTGGTGTGGACCAGGATGTATTCCAAGGAGCAGCCGATGCGGTTCGTCCTGTTGCTGGCGATTCTACTGGGAATCCCCGTGGTGGACCTCTACGCCACGGTCAGGATCGCGCAGTGGACCGGGGTCCCCGTCTGGGTCCTCCTCGCGCTGGGGCTGGCGGCCGGCATTGCGCTCCTGCGCAACGAGCGGCTGGCGTTCCGCGCGCGCACGCTGGCCGCGCTGCGCGGCGACGAGCCGTTGCTGCGCGGCGTCGTCGACAGCGGCCGCAAGGTGCTGGCCGGCTTCCTGCTGCTGCTTCCCGGCGTGCTGAGCGATCTCCTGGCGGTCGCGCTGCTCATGCTGCCGCTCAACGTCGGGTCGGCGTTCGGCGCGGCTAGCGGGGCGCGGACGATCGAGGGGCGGTTTCGGCGGGTCGATTAGCGAGGTACGCACCGCCCAAGGGGATTTCCCTTGGTCCTTGACGGTCCAAAGGTCCAGTCCCGTTTCTATTTCATCCGATCGATCAACGTCGGCTCGCTCTTCCCCGCGCGCCGGTGCGCCCAGGCCATCATCAGCACGCCAGCCACGATCATCGGCAGCGACAGCCACTGCCCCATGGTGAGCCCGCCGGCGAGCACGCCGAGGAAGGCGTCCGGCTCGCGCGCGTATTCCGCGATGAAGCGGAACGCGCCGTAGCCGATCAGGAACAGCCCCGAGGGCGCGCCCATCGGACGGCGCCGGCTCGTGTACCACCAGAGGATGACGAACAGCACGACGCCTTCCAGCGCGAACTGGTAGAGCTGCGAAGCGTGGCGCGCGAGGCCGTCGGCCTGCGGGAACACCATGCCCCAGGGGCCGTCGGTGGGCCGACCCCACAGTTCGCCGTTGATGAAGTTGCCCAGCCGCCCCGCCGCGAGCCCGAGCGGCACGAGCGGCGCGATGAAGTCGGTGACGTCGAGCCAACGCTTGCTGCGGCGCCGCGCGAACCACCACATCGCGACGAGCACGCCGAGGAAGCCGCCGTGGAAGCTCATGCCGCCGCTCCACACGGCGAGGGCTTCGAGCGGGTTCGCGAGGTAGTGCAGCGGCTTGTAGAACAGCACGTAGCCGAGCCGCCCGCCGAGGATCACGCCGAGCACGCCGTAGAACAGCATGTCGTCGACGTCGCGCGGGTGCCAGCCGGTGAGCAGCTGCTTGTTCGCACGGTACTTGCCCAGCACGACGAACAGCGCGAAGCCGACGAGGTACATGAGCCCGTACCAGCGCACGGCAACGGGTCCGATCGAGAAAGCGACCGGATCGAACTGCGGGTGGACGAGCATCGCGGAAGTGTTCCGATGGCCCTGCGCTAGAATGGGGCGATTATACGAAAGCGGAAAGCGCTTTCCCCGGCCCGCGCCGCCGCCCGTCGATTCGCGAGAAGGACCGTCCCGCCATGAGCGCCAACCGCCGCTCCCGCCTGATCACCCAGGGCGTCGCCCGCTCGCCCAACCGCGCCATGCTGCGCGCGGTGGGCTTTCGCGACGGCGACTTCGAGAAGCCGATCGTCGGCGTGGCCAACGGCCACTCGACGATGAATCCCTGCAACGCCGGCATCCAGCCGCTGGTCGACCGCGCGGTCGAGGCGCTCAAGGCAGCGGGCGCGATGCCGCAGATGTTCGGCTTTCCGACCGTCACCGACGGCATCGGCATGGGTACCGAGGCGATGAAGTACTCGCTCGTCTCGCGGGAAGTGATCGCCGACGCCATCGAGACCTCCGTCAACGGCCAGGCCATGGACGGCGCGCTGATCGCCGGCGGCTGCGACAAGAACATGCCCGGCGGCATGATGGCGCTGGCGCGGATGAACGTCCCCGGCATCTATGTCTATGCCGGCACGATCAAGCCGGGCGAGTGGAAGGGCCAGAAGCTCACCATCGTCTCGCCGTTCGAGGCGGTGGGCGCATTCGCCGCCGGCAAGATGAGCAAGGAGGACTACGACGGCATCGAGCGCAACGCCTGCCCGACCGTGGGCGCGTGCGGCGGCATGTACACCGCCAATACCATGTCGTCGTCTTTCGAGGCGCTGGGCATGAGCCTGCTCGGCAGCTCGCAGATGGCCTCGCCGGACCCGGAGAAGGCCGACAGCGCGGCGGCTTCGGCGACGGTGCTCGTGAAGGCGATCGAGCGCGACCTCAAGCCCCGCGACATCATCACGCGCAAGTCCATCGAGAACGCGATCACGCTGGTGATGGCGACCGGCGGCTCGACGAATGCCGTGCTGCACTACCTCGCGATCGCTCACGCGGCGGAAGTGCCGTGGACGATCGACGACTTCGAGACGATCCGCAAGCGCGTGCCGGTGCTGTGCGACCTCAAGCCCTCGGGCCGGTTCGTCGCGACCGACTTCCACGCCGCGGGCGGCGTGCCGCAGGTACTGAAGATGCTGCTGGTCAACGGCCTGCTGCACGGCGACTGCATGACGATCACCGGCCGCACGATGGCCGAGGAGCTCGCCCAAGTCCCCGCCGAGCCGCGGCGCGACCAGGAAGTGATCCGTCCGTGGACGAACCCGATGTACGCGCACGGGCACCTCGCGATCCTCAAGGGCAACCTCGCCACCGAAGGCTGCGTGGCGAAGATCACCGGCCTCAAGAACCCCTCGATCACCGGCCCCGCGCGGGTGTTCGACTCGGAGCCTGCGTGCATGGAAGCGATCATGGCGCGCACGATCAACGCGGGCGACGTGCTCGTGATCCGCTACGAGGGACCGAAGGGCGGGCCCGGCATGCAGGAAATGCTCGCTCCCACCTCTGCGCTCATCGGGCAGGGCCTCGGCGAGTCCGTGGGGCTGGTCACCGATGGCCGCTTCTCCGGCGGCACCTGGGGCATGGTCGTCGGCCACGTCGCGCCCGAAGCGCAGGTCGGCGGCACGATCGCGCTGGTGCGCGAAGGCGACTCGATCACCATCGACGCGCACAAGCTGCTGATCCAGCTCAACGTGGGCGACGACGAGCTCGCGCGGCGGCGCGCGCAGTGGAAGGCCCCGGCGCCGCGCTACACGCGCGGCCTGCTCGCCAAGTACACGCGGCTGGTGTCGACCGCGAGCCGCGGCGCAGTCACCGACGCGACGGACTGACGCGGCAGCACGATGTTGCGCGCCCTGCAGTTCGCGCTCGCGCTGGCCGTCGCGGCGACCGGGCTTGCCGCGGCGCAGGAGCCCGCGCCACAGCCGGCACGCGCGGCGCGTGCGATCAAGCCGCCGCCCGCAGTGCCGTACGACAAGGCCGCGAAGCCACTCGCCTCGGTGCCGCTCGTCAACGCCGGCTTCGAGTCGACCGTGCCGGGCAAGGTCGGCTCGCCCGAGGGATGGTGGGTCGTGCAGCACGCCGGGCCGCTCTCGTACACGTTCGAGCCGGACGTGACGATCCGCCGCAGCGGCGAGCGCAGTCTGCGCGTGACCAACGTCGGCCCGGAGCCGTTCGGTGCCGTCTACCAGACCGTGGCTGCGGCCGCATTCCGCGGCAAGACGCTGCGCTTCTCGGCGTGGCTGCGCACCGAGGGGACGACGGGCAACCGCTTTGCCTCCGGCGCCGGTCTCAAGCTACACTCGGTGAGAGGGGGCTACCCGCTCGAACTCACCGAGATGCGCCGCGACGCCGTTCACGGGACGACCGACTGGACGCGCTACGAAATCACGCTCAAGGTGCCTGCCGAGGCAGAGGGAATAGAAGCCGGCCTCGTCCTTTTCGGCCCGGGCAGGGTATGGATCGACGACGTCGCGCTCGACGTCGTCGGCGACGCCTCCTCCGGGGGGCCCTCGACAGGAGTCGCGAAATGACCTGCAACACATTTGTCCGCCGCCGCACGCTGCTCGGTGCGCTCGCCTCGACGCCGCTCGTGCTCGCCGGCTGCGCGTCGCCTCAGGGCGCGACCTCGTCCGGCGGCGCCGTGCTCGCCGAAGCACCGACCTATCGCGTCGGCGATCGCTGGACCTACCACATCCGCTCGCGGTTTCGCGCCGTGGGCGACGCGCAGGAGACGATGGAGGTCACCTCGATCGGCGCCGACGGCATCGTCGCCAGCGTGGTATCACTCGGCGGCGGCGTCGACGCTACGCGCACCGAGCGCTGGAGCGCGCCGGGTCTTGTCTTGCAGGGCATGATGATGGACGTCGAGACGCGGCGCTTCGCGCAGCCGCTCGAGCGCTTCCGCTTCCCGCTGTCCGACGGGCAGAGCTGGAACCAGTGGGTCGAGCAGGTCAACGAAACCGCCCGCACCCAGGGCAGCGTCAACCGCTACGTCGCCGTGCGCCGGATGGAGCAGGTGACCGTGCGCGCGGGCACGTTCGACGCCGTGCGCATGAACGTCCTGATGCGCCTCGACGACGAGACATGGTACCGCTGGGCGACCGAGTGCAACCACACCGTGTGGTACGCCCCCGCGGTGCGCGGCGTGGTCCGCGAGGATCGCCGCGCCGAGTTCCGCGAGAGGGGCAGCCCGCTCGATCCGCCGAGAGTCTCGCAGAACGAGATCGTTGAGCTCGAGTCGTTCACGCCGGGCCGCTAGGGAAGCTCTGCGTAACCCGCGGATGCGCGACGCGCTTCCCCGGGACGATGGCTAGGCGCGGGCCGCCGGGCGTGGTGGGCCGCATCGTCTCGACCACGTGCGCGACGAAGTCCGCGGAATTCACCGGGAGCCTTGCAGCCCCAGCCGCTGCCAGATCGTCGTCGTCAGCGACGCCTGGTTCAGCGTGTAGAAGTGCAGTCCCGGCGCGCCGCGCGCGAGCAGCTGATCGCACAGCGCGGTGACGACGTCGAGCCCGAATTCGCGGATCGACGCGGAGTCGTCGCCGTAGCCTTCGAGCCGGCGGCGGATCCAGCGCGGGATCTCCGCGCCGCACGCGTCCGAGAACCGCGCGAGCTTGGTGAAGCCGCCGATGGGCATGATCCCGGGCACGATCGGCACGTCCACGCCGACCGCCGCGGCGGCGTCGACGAAGTGCCAGTACGCGTCGGGATTGAAGAAGTACTGCGTGATCGCGGCATCGGCGCCGGCGTCGACCTTGCGCTTGAAGTTCGCGAGGTCGTCCTCCGACGAGCGCGCCTGCGGGTGCACCTCGGGGTACGCGGCGACGTCGATCGTGAACCAGTCGCCTGCCTCGCGGCGGATGAACGCGACCAGCTCGCTCGCATAGCGGAACTCGCCAGCGTCCGCGGTCCCTGACGGCAGGTCGCCGCGCAGCGCGACCAAGTGGCGGATGCCGTGCTCGCGGTACTGGGCCAGCACCGAGCGCAGGCTCTCGCGCGTGCTGCCGATGCACGAGATGTGCGGCGCCGCCTCGATGCCTTCGGCGCGGATCTCGAGCACCGTGGCCAGCGTGCCCTCCCGCGTGCTGCCGCCGGCGCCGAACGTGACCGAGCAGAACGCGGGCTTGAGCTGGGCAAGCTGGCGCCGCGCCGCGCGCAGCTTCTCCTCGCCCTCGGGCGTGCGCGGCGGGAAGAATTCGAGGCTGAACGTGCGGTCCATGTCAGTGGCGCAGGGCCGTTCCGGGACGCCCGTGCGAGCGGGGCGGCAGCCAGGCTCGAAGAGCGCGTCCGCTCGCACGGGCGGCGGCCGACTCGCACACACTTCGGACGG